>JABAOC010024995.1_pt1 | contig 14732 bp, 11 predicted proteins | sample 7062161 | NCBI WGS metagenome assembly JABAOC01 (sample SAMN14538625, study PRJNA623070) | marine sediment metagenome | biome: marine biome [ENVO:00000428]; feature: marine pelagic biome [ENVO:01000023]; material: deep marine sediment [ENVO:00002113] | place: India: Gulf of Khambhat ... | reverse complement strand
CTTCGTCCGCTCAAACTTCGCCTTAGCCATTTTGTCGAAACCTCCGATATCGTCAAGCGGTAGGGATTTTTATATCTACCGTTGGATTATTTGTTAATGAGAATTAATAGTATAAATCAATCGCACCGCCGACGGAGGCGCGAATTTTTGATGTATAACATAAAACCCCTTGAAAGTAAACCTAATTATGACCTAAAGCCTCCCGTAAAACCTAAAATTCGGGAACAAACCCGCGCGTCCGCCGCAGAACCTGGTCGGCGATATTCTTGGGGACCTTATCGTAGCGCAAGAACTCCAGCGAATAGGTAGCGCGTCCCTGGGTTATGGAACGGAGGCCGGTAGCGTAACCGAAAGTTTCGGCGATGGGGCAGACGGCCCTAATTATCTGCGCGTCGGCGCGGCGCTCCATACCCACGACCTCGGAGCGCCGGCCGTTTAGGTCGTTTATAACGTCGCCGACGTACACCTCCGGCGTCACTACCTCGATCATACCGTACGGTTCCAGAAGCTCGGGCTGCGCCCGTTGCATAGCCAAGCGGAAAGCTTGCTGGGCGGCGATCTCGAACGCGATGGGAGTCGATTCCACGGGGTGAGAGGAACCGTCGTAGAGGGCGACGGCCACGCCCGTCACCGGGAACCCGGCCTGAACGCCCGCCTCCAACGCGCCCCGTACGCCGCGCTCGGCAGCCGCGACGTACTCCTTCTCGAGGGCGCCGCCCGGGAGGCGATTCTCGAACAGGAAGTCGCCCTGGGGGTGGGGACGGATCTCGAGGCAAACGTGGCCGTACTGCCCCTTGGCGCCGGCCGGCTTGACGAACTTCCCCTCTCCCCGCCCCACCGCGGCGACGGTCTCCTTATAGGCCACCTGCGGCGGGCCGACGCTGGCCGCGACGCCGAACTCGCGCGTCATACGTTTCGTCAATATATCCAGATGAAGCTCCCCCATCCCGGATATAATCGTCTGGCCCGTGGCCTCGTCGTAGCGGACCTTAAAGGTCGGGTCCTCCTCCGCCAGCTTGGCGAGCGCGTCGTTCAAATTATCCTCGTCGGCCTTCGTCCTCGGCTCGATCGCGACGGAGACGACCGGTTCCGGGAACCTTATGCGCTCGAGGACGATGGGGTACTTTTCGTCGCATAAGGTATCGCCGGTGAAGGTATTTTTAAGGCCGACTACCGCGGCGATGTCGCCCGCATACACGGCGCCGACGTCGTCACGGTCGTTGGCGTGCATTTCCAACAGCCGGGCCAATTTCTCTTTTTTGCCCGTGTTGGCGTTGAAGGTCGTCGCCCCCGCGCGTGCGGAACCGGAATACACGCGGACGAAGGTGAGCCGCCCCACGTACGGGTCGCTCATGATCTTGAAAGCCAGGGCCGAGAACGGCTCGTCGTCCGCGGCGCGGCGCAAATCGGTTTCCCTTTTACCTGGGCGCTGGCCTATGACCGGCGGCACGTCTACCGGCGACGGCAAGTAGTCGACAACGGCGTCGATGAGCAACTGGATGCCGATATTCCTGAGCGCCGAGCCGCACAACACGGGCACGAGCGCGTAGCTCAGCGTAGCCCGCCGTATGGCCGCGGTAAGGTCTTCCGTTCCCAACTCCCGGCCCTCGAGGTAAGCCTCCATCGCGGCCTCGTCCACCTCCGCCACGGCCTCGAGCAGCTTCTTCCGCCACGCCATAATTTCGGCCCGCCGTTCTTCGCGGAGGCTGTAAAGGCTTATCGGGTCGTAATTTTTCCCGAGGGTATCGGCATCGAATATATAAGGCGTCATGGTCACGAGGTCGGTGACGCCCACGAAAGTGTCCTCGCTGCCTATGGGCAACTGTACGGGTATGGCGTTCGCGGCCAATTTTTCCCGCAGCTCGCGCACCGCGGCGAAGAAGTCGGCGCCGACGCGGTCCATCTTGTTGACGAATACGATGCGCGGTATGTTGTATCGGTCCGCCTGGCGCCACACCGTCTCCGACTGAGGCTCGACGCACCCCACGGCACACAACGCCACGACCACGCCGTCCAGGACGCGGAGGGACCTCTCGACCTCCACCGTGAAGTCCACATGGCCGGGCGTATCGATAATATTTATCCGGCGCCCCCTCCAGGAAACGGTCGTGGCCGCCGCGGTTATCGTAATGCCCCGTTCGCGCTCGAGCTCCATCCAATCCATCTCCGCGGCGCCCTCGTCGACCTCGCCGATTTTGTAGGTCTTATCCGTGTAATACAAGACCCGCTCGGTCACGGTCGTCTTGCCGGCATCCACGTGGGCCGCGATGCCTACGTTCCGCACTTTCTCGATGGGCGACTTTCGGGGCATAGACCGCCAAGGTAAAAAAACCATCCCCGGCAGGGGATGGTCCAGCTTCTTCCCCAAACCGAAGCGTACTAGCCGGGATCGATATTTACGTTTTTACGCCAACCGTAAACCATTAACCAGCCGCCGGCCCCCAACGGAGATAATTACCAACGGTAATGGGCGAAGGCTTTATTGGCCTCGGCCATCCGATGGGTATCTTCCTTCTTCTTGTGCGCCGCGCCCGTGCCTTTGGCGGCGTCGAGGATTTCGGTCGCCAACTTGTCGACGGCACCGTGTTCCGGCCTCGCGTCGGCCGCAGCCTTCATCCACCGAATGGCCAAAGCTACCCGTCGACGCTGCGGGACCTCCACGGGAACCTGGTACGTCGCGCCGCCGACGCGTCGCGATTTAACCTCGAGCGACGGCTTCACGTTGTTGACGGCGCGGTTGAAGACGGCCAACGGGTCCTCGCCGGTTTTCTCGGCGATTATATCCATGGCCCGGTAGAAGATACGCTCGGCTAACGAACGCTTACCCCGGGACACGAGATTGTTTATGAACCTCGTCACGAGAGGCGACGCGTATTTCGGGTCGGGCGGCCACGTCCGTTTTTCGGGCTTGCGGGAACGGGCCATAAATTAAACGACCTCCGGGTCAACGTTGGGGCGAAAGGGCCGGCTCATTTAGCCCCCTTGGGCTTTTTGGCACCGTATTTGGAACGGCCGCGCGCCCGGTCCGCCACGCCCGAGGCGTCGAGGGCCCCCCGTATAACGTGATAACGTACGCCGGGGATGTCTTTGACCCGGCCCCCCCGCACGAGGACGATAGAGTGCTCTTGCAGGTTATGACCCACGCCCGGGATATAGGCCGTGACCTCGGTACCGGTGGTGAGGCGCACGCGCGCGACCTTGCGTAGGGCCGAGTTCGGCTTCTTGGGCGTCACGGTCCACACGCGGGTACACACGCCGCGGCGTTGGGGGCAACTCGCCAGCGCAGGCGACTTCGACGACCTCCGTACTTTCTTGCGCCCTTGTCTAACCAGTTGATTAATGGTGGGCATCATTCCTCCGACGTAGCGTTACGCTGGGCCACTCCTAGTTTTCGCGAACCAATTCCTCCTCGGCCCCTTCCGCCTCGGCCGCGACCTCTTCCGCGACGCGGACGTGCAACTTAGAGGCGTCGAAGGCTCCTAGGCCGGCCGGTATCAGGTGACCCATTATGACGTTCTCCTTCAACCCCAACAAACTATCGCGCTTGCCGGCGAAGGCCGCCTCGGCCAGGATATGGGTCGTCTTTTGGAACGAGGCCGCGCTGATGAACGAGTCGGTAGACAGCGCCGCCTCGGTTATGCCTTGCAAAATCGGGCTGGCCGTCGCCGGCTTTTTGCCCTGGGTTATCATCTTCTCGTTAACGTCGCGGAAGGCGAACTTGTCCACGACCTGCTCGGGCAGGAAGTCGGTATCGCCCACCGTCTCTATTTTCACCTTCCGCAACATCTTGCGGACGATGCACTCGAGGTGCTTGTCGTTGATTTCGACGCCCTGGAGACGGTAGACCTCCTGGATCTCGTTGACGAGGTACTCTTGGACCTCCTTATCGCCCTTCACGCGGAGTATGTCGTGCGGGTCGATGTTGCCGTCGCACAACTGTTGGCCCGCGGTCACGAAATCGCCGTTATGGACCTTCAAGTGTTTGCCCTGGGGTATCTCGTACTCCTTGGCTTGGTGTTCGCCGCTCACGACGATCTTGCGCTTACCCTTACGAGTTCCTTTAATCTCGACGCGGCCGTCGATCTCGGAGATTATGGCCGGGTTCTTCGGCCGCCGGGCCTCGAACAATTCCGCGACGCGCGGCAAGCCGCCGGTAATGTCACGCGTCTTGCCGATCTCCCGCGGGAGCTTGACGAGCAAACGGCCGGCCTCGACCTTCTCGTTATTGTGTACGTTTAGGTATCCGCCGTAAGGCACGGGATACTCGAGGTCCTTGCCGCCCCTGGCGACGCGGACGACGATGTGGGGGTCGAGGTCTTTGCGCCTCGTACCGCCTACGACGACCCGTTGTATGAGGCCGGCGGCGTCCACCTCTTCGCGGAGCGTCACGCCCTCGATGATGTCGCGGAGCTCGACCTTGCCGCCGACGTCGGAAAGGATCGGCTCGCTGTAGGGGTCCCACTCGTATATGACCTGGCCCTTTTCCAGTAACTGGCCGTCCTCCACGCGCAACGTCGCGCCGTAGGGCACGGTGTACTTTATCCGGTCGCGGCCCTCCTCGTCGACGATGACAAGCTCCGCGTTACGCGAGAGGACGACTTTCGAGCCGTCGGGCCTCTCGACCTCGCGCAGGCGCTCGAAGCGGGCCTTGCCCGCGACCTTGGCCGAGATCTTGGACTGCTCGACGATGCGGCTCGCCGTCCCGCCGACGTGGAAGGTGCGCAGCGTCAATTGCGTCCCCGGTTCGCCGACGGACTGCGCGGCGATGACGCCCACCGCCTCGCCCACGTCCACGAGCTTGCCCGTCGCGAGGTTCTTCCCGTAACAGAGGGTGCACACGCCGCGGCGCGACTCGCACGTCAGCACGGACCGTATCTTGGCCGACGTCGCGTTCGACATCTCGATCTTCTCGGCCTCCCCCTCGTCGACCAGCTGGTTGGCGGCGACGATAAGCTCGCCCGTCACGGGGTCGTACACGTCCTCCAACGCCACGCGACCCAGGACCCGGTCCGCGAGCGAAGCTATTACTTCCTCGCCCTCCTTAAGGGGCGTCATCTCGATCCCCAGGAGCGTGTGGCAGTCCTCCTCGGTCACTATGAGGTCGTGCGCGGCGTCCACGAGCCGCCGCGTAAGGTAGCCCGCGTCGGCGGTCTTGAGCGCGGTATCGGCCAGGCCCTTCCGGCCGCCGTGGGTGGAGATGAAGTACTCCAGGACGGAAAGGCCTTCGCGGAAGTTGGAGAGGATGGGCTGCTCGATAATCTCGCCGATGCGGCCCGTAATCTTCTTCTGGGGTTTGGCCATCAAGCCGCGCAGGCCGCAGAGCTGCCGGATCTGGTTTTGGGACCCCCGCGCGCCCGAGTCGGCCATCATAAACACGGGGTTGAAACCCTTGGCGTCTTTGGCCAAACGGTCGAAGACCAGCTCGCCCAAGACGTCGGTCGTTCGCGTCCAGGCGTCGATGACCATATTGTAGCGTTCGCCGTACGTTATGGCCTGCTGTTTGTAGAGGCGTTCGATCCTCTCGACTTCGCGCTTGGTCGCCTCGATCAATTCGGCCTTCTCGGCCGGCACGACGAGGTCGTCGACGCCGAACGTGACGCCGGCCAACGTGGCGTGCAGGAACCCCAGTTCCTTGAGGTCGTCCAACAACGTAACGGTCCGCGCGAGGCCGTAACGGTGATAGACCTCCGCGATTATGCCGCCCAAGGTTTTCTTATCGACCGTCTTGTTGACGAAGATGAAATCGTCGGGCAGAACCTCGTTAAGGAGCACGCGGCCGACCGTCGTCTCTATCAGTTCGCCGTACAGGCGCACCTTTATTTTCGCGTACCGGCCCACCTCGCCCAGCTCGTAAGCCAACATGACCTCGTCCGCGTCCGCGAAAGCCTTACCTTCACCCTTCTCACCCTCCTTGGGCTTGGTGAGGGCGTAACACCCGAGGACGATGTCCTGCGTCGGGGTAGCGAGGGGCTTGCCGTGCGCGGGGGAGAGGATGTTGCGCGTACTCGCCATCAGGAGCTTGGCCTCGAGTTGCGCCTCGGGGGAAATGGGCACGTGGACCGCCATCTGGTCGCCGTCGAAGTCGGCGTTGAAAGCGGTACATACGAGGGGATGTATCCGGATGGCGGAACCCTCGACCAGGACCGGCTTGAAGGCCTGGATGCCGAGACGGTGCAGCGTGGGTGCGCGGTTGAGCAACACGGGATAGTCGCGGATACAATCCTCGAGTATGTCCCAGACCTCGGGCTTGACTTGCTCCACGAGGCGTTTGGCGCTCTTGATAGTGTGCACGAAGCCGCGTTCCTCGAGCTTCTGGATGATAAACGGCTTGAAGAGCTCGAGGGCCATCTTCTTGGGGACGCCGCACTCGTGCAGCTTCAGCTCCGGCCCGACCACTATCACCGCCCGGCCGGAATAGTCCACCCTCTTGCCCAAGAGGTTCTGGCGGAAACGCCCCAATTTCCCCTTCAGGTTATCGGAGAGCGACTTGAGGGGGCGGTTGTTGACGCCGCGCACGGCGTAACCGCGCCGGCCGTTATCCAAAAGGGCGTCCACCGACTCCTGCAACATCCTCTTCTCGTTGCGGAGGATGACGTCCGGCGCCTTGAGCTCTATCAACTTGCGGAGGCGATTGTTGCGGTTGATTACGGTCCGGTACAAGTCGTTGAGGTCCGAGGTCGCGAAGCGGCCGCCGTCTAACGGCACGAGCGGCCGGAGGTCGGGCGGCAGAACGGGTAAGACCTCCAACACCATCCACTCCGGCCGGTTCCCCGACTTGCGGACGGCTTCGACGAGCTGAAGCCTCTTCAGTATGGCCTTTCGCTTCTGTTTCGACTTCGTCGTCTCGAGGTCAGCCTTTAATTGCACCGACGCCGCCTCGAGGTCGAGCCCCTCGAGCAGCCGCCGGACCGCGGGCGCCCCCATGTCGGCCTCGAATTCGCCCGGGAACTTCTCGTAAAGGCGACGGTATTGTTCCTCGGAGATTACCTGGCCGGCGGCGAGGCCCGTGTCGGACTTCAGGCCCGGGTCGATAACCAAATACGCGGCGTAGTAAACGGCGCGCTCGAGGTCCCGGCTCGAGATGCCCAGCAAGTTCGCGACGTAGTTGGGCGCGCCCTTGACGAACCAAATGTGAGCGACGGGCGAGACGAGCTTGATGTGGCCCATTCGCTCCCGGCGCACGCGCGATTCCGTTACCTCGACGCCGCACCGGTCGCAGACCACGTTCCGATTTTTGATGCGCTTGTACTTCCCGCAGGCGCATTCCCAGTCCTTAGTGGGGCCGAATATGCGCTCGCAGAATAGGCCGTCGCGCTCCGGCCGGAACGTCCGGTAATTAATGGTCTCGGCCTTCTTGACCTCGCCGTGAGACCACGACAAGATCTTCTCGGGCGAGGCTATGCCGATCGTGACGGCGGCAAACTCTTTCCGCTGTTTCCTCTTATCGTCGTAGAGTCCCCAGATCACTTTTTCCCCCGCGCGTTGCGGTCGGTCCCGGCGCCGTTCTCGGACGCGGGCCGACCGACGCCCGCCTTACGCTTCCTCGGGATGAACGTCCAGGCACAACGCCCGGAGCTCGTTTATTAACACGTTGAACGATTCGGGCGTGTCGGCCTCGGGTATGTTGCGCCCCTTGACGATGGCCTCGTACATGCGCGCGCGCCCGAGGACGTCGTCCGATTTGACGGTCAACAACTCCTGCAGCGTATACGCCGCGCCGTACGCCTCGAGGGCCCATACCTCCATTTCGCCGAAACGCTGGCCACCGAATTGCCCTTTGCCGCCCAACGGCTGCTGCGTAACCAACGAGTACGGCCCCACCGAGCGCGCGTGGATCTTGTCGTCGGCCAGGTGGAGTAATTTGAATAAGTAGATGTAGCCCACCGTTACCGGGTGGCTGAAGGCGTCGCCCGTGCGGCCGTCGTACACGGTCACCTTTCCCGAAGCCGTAATGCCGGCCCCTTCGAGGTAGCTTTTTATCTCGTCCTCGGAGGCCCCCTCGAATATCGGGCACTCGAAGAACTTACCCAGTTCGTGCGCCGCCCACCCGAGGTGGGTCTCGAAGATTTGCCCCACGTTGAGCCGGCTGGGTACGCCCAGCGGGTTGAGGACGATATCGACGGGCGTGCCGTCGTCCATGAAGGGCATATCTTCCGTCGGCACTACCTTCGCGACGACGCCCTTGTTGCCGTGCCGGCCGGCCATCTTGTCGCCGATGGTGAGCCGCCGCTTGCGCGCCACGTATACTTTGACCATCTTGAGCACGCCCGGCGGCAGGTCGTCGCCTTTTCGGATCCGGTCGATCTCCTTATCTACCTGGCTCGATACCTCGTGGGCATAGTCGTGGAACCGGCTGACCACCTTTTCCACGTTGCGGCCTACGACGCCGTGGATCTTGACGCGCCGTTCGATAACCGGCTCGAGGATTTTGTTCCGCAGTACGGCCGGCGTCACTTTGGCGCCGCGGGCCAAGAGCACGTCTCCCGTGAGGTCGTCGACGAGGCGGTAGTTGAAGTTGTTCCCCAACAGGAGTTTGGTGAGTTGTTTCTCACACACCTCGCGCGCGGCTTCGACCTTCTGGCGTTTCTCATTCTCCAGTCTCTCAATGCGCCTGGCCTCGTCCGCGCGCGCGCGGCCATCGGCGCGTTCCCGTTCCTTGCGCGAGAAGATTTTGAGGTCCACGACGATGCCGCTCATGCCGGGAGGCGCCTTGAGCGACGCGTCCCGCACGTCGCCCGCCTTCTCGGCGAAGATGGCCCTGAGTAGCCGCTCCTCCGGCGTTAGCTCGGATTCGCCCTTGGGGGCGACCTTGCCCACCATAATGTCGCCCGCGTGCACCTCGGCGCCGATACGTATTATGCCGTTCTCGTCGAGATTCTTCAACGCGTCGGAGCCGACGTTGGGGATGTCGCGCGTGATCTCCTCGCGCCCGAGCTTCGTCTCGCGGCACTCGATTTCGAACTCCTCGACGTGGATCGAGGTGAAGTCGTCGCTCTCCACCAGGTCCTTGCTGACGACGATCGCATCCTCGAAGTTATAGCCCATCCACGGCATAAAGGCGACGAGCACGTTCCGCCCGAGCGCGAGCTCGCCATCCTTGGTCGCGGGGCCGTCCGCGATCACCTGGCCGGCCTTAACCCGCTCGCCCTTTTCGACGACGGGCACCTGGTTGAAGCAGGTATCCTGGTTGGTCCGCTCGTGCTTTTTAAGGCGGTAGAGGTCCGGCTCGAACCAGCCGTAGGCCGCGTCGTCTTCGGCCGTGTCGGGGCGGATGACGACGGCGTCCGCGGTAGCCTTCTCGACGGTGCCGGACGCGCGCGCCGTAACGATTACGCCGGAATCCCGGGCCACGCGCGTTTCGATGCCCGTAGCCACGTAGGGCGCCTCGGTCTTTATCAACGGTACCGCTTGCCGCTGCATGTTGGAGCCCATGAGCGCGCGGTTGGCGTCGTCGTGCTCCAGGAAGGGGATCAAGGAAGTGGAGATCGAAACCAGCTGGCGCGGCGAGATGTCTATGAATTCCACCTCTTGGGGTTCGACCAGGAGGAATTCGCCGCGCCGGCGGGCGTACACGTACTCGGCCGTAAATCGGCCGCGCCTGTCGACCGGCGCCTTGGCCTGCGCGATAGTGTACTTGTCCTCCTCGCCCGCGTCGATGTATACGACCTCGTCCGTAATGCGGCCGTTCTTAACCCGCCGGTAAGGGGTCTCGACGAAGCCGAACTCGTTGATGCGGGAATAGGTGGCGAGGCTGGTGATAAGGCCGATATTCGGGCCCTCGGGCGTCTCGATGGGGCACATCCGGCCGTAGTGCGTGTAGTGGACGTCGCGGACCTCGAAGTTGGCCCGCTCGCGGGAGAGGCCGCCGGGCCCGAGGGCCGACAGGCGCCTCTTATGGGTGAGCTCGGCCAGCGGGTTTATCTGGTCCAGGAACTGGCTCAGCTGGCTCGAGCCGAAGAACTCCTTCACCGCGCTCATGAGCGGCTTCGCGTTTACTAGGTCCCGCGGCATACAATCGCCCAGATCGAGTATGCTCATCCGCTCCCGGATGACCCGTTCCATCCGCGTCAGGCCGACCTGGAAGCGGTACTCCAAAAGCTCGCCCACCGCGCGCACGCGCCGGTTCCCCAAGTGGTCGACGTCGTCCACGTCGCCCTCCTGGGCGTGTAGGGTGGCCAGCTCCCGTACGGTCTCGAGAACGTCCTCGCCGTGCAGCGTCCTATCGTCAAGCGGGAAGTCCAAATCCAACCTCAGGTTGAGCTTGCGGCGGCCCACCTTGCTCAAATCGTAGCGTCGGGGATTGGCGAAGAGGTTCTCGAACGCGGCCTCCGCGGTCTCCAGGTTCGATAGGTCGCCCGGACGTATCTCGCTATAAATCTTAATCAACGCGTCCGCGCGCGCCTTGACGCGGCTCTCGTCGTCCTTGCGCAACGTGGGTAGGACCGCCCCCACCTCCAAGCCGTCGCGCGAGACGAGGACGTCGACCGCCCTGACCCTGTTGTCCCGCAAGAGGTCGAGGACGTTCTCGTCTATCAGCGTGAACCGCTTGAAGAGAGTCGTGCCCTCGGCGGTCTTGACGTCGGAGGCGAGATAGTTGCCGATCAGGCCCGTCCGCCGGGCCACGTTGACCGCCTCGACGTCGTAGTAGAGCCTCGCCACGTCGCCGGCGTCGCCGTACCCGAAGGCGCGAAGCAACACCGTGACCGGTATGCGGGGCTGGCGGTTGGTTCGGTCGACGGAGAAGTTTACGACGCCGTTGACGTCGTAGGCGATCTCGAGCCAAGCGCCGCGGTGGGGAATTATCGAAGCGCCGTAGAGTACCCTCCCGCTGGAATGTTCGCTCTGCTTGAAGACGAGGCCGGGCGAACGGTGCAGTTGCGAGACGATTACGCGCTCCGCGCCGTTGATGATGAACGAACCGCGCTCGGTCATCATCGGGATTTCGCCGAGGTAGAGCTCCTCCTCGCGGATGTCGACGACGCGCGCCTCCTTATCCGGCGCCTCCCGCTCGCGCACGACGAACCGGAACTTCGCGCGCAGCGGCACGCCGTAGGTCATCCCCTTGACCTTGCACTCCTCTATCGTGTACTTGGTGTAGCCGACGTTGTACTCGACGAACTCGAGAAAGGAGTCGCCGTTGAAATCGTAGATGGGGAACGTGTTATCGAAGATGTACTGCAACCCCTGGGACACCCGCTTATTGGGCAACGTCAGGTGTTGCAGGAAGTCCTCGTACGAGCTCTTCTGGATCTCCAATAAATTGGGGATCTCGATCGGCTCGACCTTGTCCGCGAAAGATATCCTCTTTATCGTCAAACCCCCAGCGCTCCTTCAGGCCTTCGCGAGGTAAAGGGCCCGGCCGCCGTCGCCGCGCCGAAACCTCCTCGGCCCCGTGCCGCCCGTGCCTTACTCCAGCGCGACCGTAGCGCCGACTTCCTCGAGCTTCGCTTTGACCTGCTCGGCATCCTCTTTGGACAAACTCTCCTTGACGGCCGCGGGCGCGTTGTCGACGAGCTCTTTGGCTTCCTTCAAACCTAAGCCGGTGACCTCGCGGACTACTTTGATAACGGGGATCTTATTGTCGCCGACAGCCTTCAGCAAGACGTTGAACTCGGTCTTCTCTTCCTCGGCCGGCACCGCCTCCGCGGGGGCCGCCGCTCCCGCGGCCGCGACGGACACCGGCGCCGCGGCCGTGACGCCGAACTCCTCCTCCAGCTCCTTAACCAACTCGGATAGCTCGAGGACCGTCATCGCCTTTATCGCTTCCTTGATTTCTTCCTTCGTCATAAACCTTGCGCCCGTCGCGGGCTTACCTCCTTAATACTCGCCGGTATAACGACTATAACAGGCCGCCGCCCTTAGGCCCGCGTCGCCGTTTCCCCTTCCGTCTCTTTCTCGGTTATAGCCGCGAGCGTGGCGACGGCTTTCCGGATTATCCCCGATAAGACGCCCACAAAAGATGTATGGGGCGATTTCACGGTGGCGAGGAGCATGCCTAAGAGCACGTCGCGCGGCGGCGTATTGGCCAGCTCGCCGATTTTTTCCGGGGGGAAAAATTCGCCCCCCAACAGCCCCCCCTTGATAACGAAGCTCTCGTACTCTTTCTTGAAATCCACCAGGACCTTCGCGACGGCGACGGCCTCCTCGCCCAAGAAGGCGATGCCCGTAGCGCCCTCGAGCAACTCGTCCCGGGAGGGCGCCTCGGCCAGGGCGAGCTCGGCCAACGTGCGCTTGGCGACCACGTAGCGCGCACCTTCCCGGCGCAACCTCGCGCGCAGCCGGGTCATGCCGGCCACGTCGACGCCGCGAAAATCGGTGAACAGCGCGCCGCCGGCCTCGGCGAAGGCCGCCCTAAGGTCCGCCAGTACGGCTTCCTTCTTCGCTCTGCTAATAGGCATGGTATGGCGCCGCCGCTTCCACGTTAGCCGCTGGCCAGCGCCAGCGCCTCTTGCTTGTTCAAATGAATTCCGGGGCCCATCGTGCTCGAGATCGTGAGCCGCCGGAGGTACTGCCCTTTCGCCGCGGGCGGCCGCGCCCTGACCACGGCCTCGATCGCCGCCCCGGCGTTGGCGGTGAGCTGTTCGTCCGTGAACGACAGGCGACCCACCGTCAGATGGACGTTGCCCAACTTGTCGACGCGGTAGTCCACCTTCCCTCTTTTTATTTCCGCCACCGCCTTCGCAACGTCGAAGGTCACGGTCCCCGTCTTGGGGCTCGGCATCAACCCCCGCGGGCCGAGCACTTTGCCCAACTTGGCGACGTCCTTCATTACGTCGGGCGTCGCGACGACGCGGTCGAACTCGAGCCAGTTCTCCTTCTCGATCTTCGTGAGATACTCGTCCAAGCCGACGAAATCGGCCCCCGCCTCCTCGGCCTCGCGCACTTTCTCCCCTTTCGTCAGGACCAAAACCCGTACGACCTTGCCCGTCCCGTGGGGCAATACTACGGACCCGCGAACCATCTGGTCCGCGTGGCGGGGGTCGACGCCGAGGCGGAAGGCAAGGTCCACGGTCTCGTCGAAGCCGGCGTAGGCCGCTTCGCGCACCAGCCTCACCGCGTCCCCCAGCGAGTACTCGGTTCCGCGGTCTATTTTCTCTTTGGCCTCTACGTACTTCTTTCCCGCCACGGGTCGGCGCCTCCGGCCGAGGGGCTAACCCTCCTCAATCGTAATTCCCATCGAACGCGCGGTCCCCTCGATTATCCTGACCGCGGCCGCGAGCGATGCGGCGTTCAGGTCCTCCATTTTCGTGCGGGCTATATCTTCGAGCTGCTCATACGTCACCGCGGCCACCTTCGCCCGGTTGGGTTCCGGCGAACCCTTGGCGATATTGGCGGCTTTCTTCAAAAGGACCGCCGCGGGCGGCGTCTTCGTCTCGAAGGCGAAGGATTTATCCTGATACACCGTTATGACGACGGGCAGGATAAGCCCCTGCCGGTCCTTGGTGGCCTCGTTGAACTGTTGGCAGAACGCCATGATATTCACGCCGTGCTGGCCCAGCGCGGGCCCCACGGGCGGCGCCGGGTTCGCCTGGCCGGCGGCCACCTGCAATTTGATCTTCGTTACTACCCGCTTAGTTACCATAGCCGACGGCTTACCGCCAAAACGCGCAACAGCTAGCGGCTCTTCTCGACCTCCGATATGTCCAGCTCCACCGCGGTCGCCCGGCCGAATATCGTCACCATAACCTTGCACTTGCCGCGGTCCGGGTAAACCTCCTCGACGACGCCCGAGAAATTGGCGAACGGGCCGGAGGTGATGTTCACGACGTCTCCCTCCTCGAAATCGACCTCGACCTCGAGCTGGGGCTTACGGCCCTCTATCTGGTCGATTACGACCTGGACCTCTTCGTCGGATAAGGGCGTTGGCGCGGCACCCGAACCGACGAAGCCGGTTACGCCCGCAGTTCGCCGTACGAACCCCCAGGACTCCTCGCTGACCTTCATCTGGACGAGCACGTAGCCGGGGAAGAAGACTTTCCTGCGCACGCTTTTGCCCTGTTTGGTCTGGGTGGTGACCTCCTCTGCGGGGACGAGGACGTTGTAAATTAATTCGCCCAAGTTCCGTTCCGTGATGCCGCGGTCTATTCCGGCCTTGACCTTCTGCTCGTGGCCGGTGAGCGTATGGACGACGTACCACCGCACCTCCGGGTCGTCCACTCGCACGCGGTACTTGGGGACCTCGCTCTCCGCGACCTCGAGCTCCGCCGCTTCCGCGCCCGTAACCGTGGTGCTTGTCTCTTCTTCGGCCAAAACCGTCTCCCCCGTCCGCTCAGAGGATACGCAGCATTATCTCCGACAAAACCTTATCCCAGACGCCAATTAGCGCGGCGAAAATCAGCGTCGTAATTATGACGACGATGGTGGACGAGAAGACCTCTATCCAGGTAGGCCAGGTTACCTTTTTCAATTCCGCCCTGACCTCGACCAAAAAGTTCCACAATTTGCGCATCGGCGTCTCCTCGTACGGCTTAAACTGATTCAGGGCCAGAGGGACTCGAACCCCCAACCGCCGGATTTGGAGTCCGGTGCTCTGCCAAATTGAGCTATGACCCTATTTTATTTCTCGGTGGGGCGTATGCTTGCGACAGCGCGGGCAATACTTGTTGAGCTCGAGCCTCTCGGTGTGCTTCTTCTTGTTCTTGGTCGTAGTGTAGTTCCTCTCCCGGCACACGGTGCACTCGAGGGTAATTATCTGGTTGGCTCCTTTTAAGGCCATAACTTATTCTTCGATG
>JABAOC010005727.1_pt1 | contig 14734 bp, 9 predicted proteins | sample 7062161 | NCBI WGS metagenome assembly JABAOC01 (sample SAMN14538625, study PRJNA623070) | marine sediment metagenome | biome: marine biome [ENVO:00000428]; feature: marine pelagic biome [ENVO:01000023]; material: deep marine sediment [ENVO:00002113] | place: India: Gulf of Khambhat ... | reverse complement strand
TTCCTTTAACTTTTGAATTTTTTAGAATTGTTTGGGCAATTTTTCTTCCAAATTGATACGAAACAATGGATTTTATTTCTTCTTTTGCTCTATCATTTTGTTTTACTTTATCATATTTTTTTACAATTTCATTTAATGTTTTATTTAATTTTTCAAGTGAATCTTGTGAGGTTGGATGGTTTATACAAGTAATATTTAATTTTTTAATAATTGGATAAATAAAATCTATTATTTCTTTAGGAAGGTGTGCGACGATTTCCTCATACTTATTTTTATTTAGATATTCTAATAAAAGATTTTTAATCATTTCTTTTTCATAATCTTCCCATATACCTATTACTGGAATATCATATGAAGCAGCAGGATATACAATTTCTAATTCCCTTGGAACAATTCCTAGCGGTGAAGTAACTATTACTTCATGAATCACATATGGATTATTTGTTGTAATTATTTGTTTTTTAAACATAATATGTGATTTTGATGATGAATATGGTTTTTTTGCTGAACATGGAAGAAGTAGCAATATTTTTGCTGAATTCGGTTTTTTATAACGATTAAATATTCTTTTTTGGAATCGAATTATTTCAGGTCTCTGAGAGGATTCTTTTGTTGTGGCAATAAGTCTACCAGTATTTTGTATCGGTGTTCTTTTTTCTAAAAAATCATAATAATTTTTATCAAGATTTTTTAAAATAGCTGTAAAATGTGGATTTGCTCTTATTCTGTTTTCAACAAGATTTCTTATTTCTCCTATTGATATTGCATTTCTTATATGTTTTACTTCTGTCTGTAATGAAAAATAGTTATGATTTAATATTTCTTGAAATTTTAATTCTAATGGTTTTTTCTTTAACTTTGAGCAGATTGGACAACAACATGGTAGCTCTTCTAGTTCTTCTTTTTGAAATTTTCCATTTTCAAAGAGTAAAGTATTGTTTCTTGCAGCAATTATCGCAGGTGTTGAATCAAAAAGATCAATACTTAAATAAGTTAGAAGTGCTAGGCCTGATGGATCCCCAAAACTTGGTAGATAAATTACCTTTTGATATCCAATTTTTTCACGTAGTCTTATGATAAATTCTGTTAATTTTTTTGGATTGTTGAAAAGCTGTTTAACCTGTGAAACAATAAACAACTTTGCTTTACTCTTTTCAATTTTTTTATCAATTATGCAATGATTTGTTGCAGTTATTATATATATTTCATCATTTTGCTCTTTAATTCTTTGTAAAAGTAATTTTTCTGAAAATATTAAGGATGGGACATAAGTTTTTTCAGATTGATTTGATAAAATTAAATTAGCAAATTCTGGAGCTTTAAACCGTCGTGTATTTATAAAGAGTAAATTTGGTGTCTTAATGGTTTTTTTGTTGATTTTTATTTCACCTGCTCTTGCAGGCCCATCTCTTTTATTTACACTAAACTTCATTATTTAGATATATAAGCTACTATTTAAATAAGGTTATCAAATTAAATGATTATTTGCAAATAAAATTTTAATATCAATGACAAAATTAAAACAGATATAATTGTAATTATTTTACTAAGATATATTTGATATTTTAGCAGATTATATATTTTAACAATTTTATTATAATTTTTTACGATCAATTTTAAAAAACAATTTTATTTTTAAATAAACTTTAAAATTTACTTAAAATAAGATAAAATTTTATATTATAAGAACCTATTATAAATATGTTTATTTGTGGGGGAAAAATATGAGATATCAGAAAATAATGAAAATTTTTATTATTATATTAATACTTATCGTTATCCTACCTGTATCTATGCCAATACACACTCCTGCAGAACAGCTGAGTGGAGGGATTACATCACATAAACCACCATCATTTGATAATGATCAGATTCAAGATGCAATGATTAAAGATAAAAACAACTTTTACCAATCTGATTTTGGTTTTCCTGGTGTAAACTTTACAGGATGGACACCACCTGATCCAATTATTGCGTCAGGCCTTGAGCATCTTGTTGTAATGACAAATGGAGCGATTGCCTTTTTTCAAAAAGATGGTACTATGGATTTTCAAGATGAAATTGAGGATAGCTTTGGTTTCTGGGGGGAATTAGGAGCTACAAACTTTGTGTTTGATCCCGAAGTAATATATGATCCTCACGCTGATCGATTTATGGCAATGGCTTGTGAACGAGCAACGGGAGGAAAATCATACTTTTTGCTGGCTGTATCTGATGATACAAATCCTAATGGTATGTGGTATAAATATCGTTTAGATGTAACAAATCTTGCTGGAGGCGATATTGACTCTCCAAACATTGCTGTTGATTCTCAAGCAGTTTATCTTACAGCTGATTTTTTTACGGGTGGACAAAAATATCTCGTATATATCTTAGAAAAAGAACCTTTGTTAAGTGGAGGAACCTGCCAGACTCGAGACATGCTAATTACTGGTTCACAATCTTATGGAATACCTATTATGTATGGTGAAGCACCTGCAATGTATATGATCGAGCATTTTGAGGCATCAACAAATACTAAAGTACGTCTCCATGCTATTACTGATCCTTTGGGCAATCCTGAGAGAGAAACATATGATTTAGAGGTTCCCTCTTATTCTCCACCTGAGGATCCTCCTCAAATGGGCACATCTTCTAGACCAGAAACTTTTGATAGTCGATTTTGGAGTTGTGTTTGGCGAGATGGTTCGCTCTGGGCTACACATCATCAAGGAAGCAATCGTGTAATGGCCAGATGGTATGAGATAAAAACAAATGAATGGCCATCAAATGGTGTTCCAGAATTAATTCAGTCAGGTGATATTGATCCAGGACCAGATATCCGTACCTTTTTTACAGCAATTAGTGCTGATATTTATGGTAATGCAGCGATGTGCTTTGCACGTTCTTCACCAAATGAATACATTTCAATTGCTCGATGCACTAGAAGAGCTGATGATCCTTTAGGAACAATGCGAGATGTTATAATTATTAAAAACAGTTCTGCTCCATATACACCTGGAAGATGGGGAGATTATAGTGGTGTAAGTTGTGATCCTTCTGATGACAGAACATTTTGGATGCATGGAGAATATACACCTGGTGATAACATTTGGAATACATGGATTTCAAGATGTACAGCACCAAATAATCCACCATATGTATCTGATATTAAAGGACCAGCTTATGGAATACCAAATGTTGAATACATGTTCTGTTCCGTTGGTGTTGATCCTGAAATGGATAATATATATATTATGTGGGATTGGGGAGATGGAACAACCAGTGATTGGCTTGGACCATATAGTTCTGGTGAGAATATATGTGTTTATAACGCATGGTCTGACGAAGGGACATTTGATGTAAAAGTTAAGTTCAGGGACGACTTAGATTATGAAAGTGAATGGTCAGATCCAATAGTTATAATTATAGAAGCAGAACTCCCAGATATTCAATTTATAAAACCAAAAAATGCAATATATAGAAATAATGTTAAAATTATGCCATTTTTTTCTCCAATAATTATTGGGTATATTACTGTGAATGTATTTGTATCAGATGATATTTCCGGTGTAAAATTAGTTGAATTTTATCTCAATGATGTATTTCAGGAAAATGATACATTATTTCCATATACTTGGACATGGACAGAAATGAAATTTTTTAAACAGAAATTGGAAATTGTAGCCTATGATTATGCTGGGAATCAAAATAGAAGAGAACTAACTGTATGGAAGTTCTTTTAATCAAATTCTTTTTCTTATTTTAAATTTTTTTAATAATTTTAACAACGATTATATGTTTTTATCTGATAGTTGAAAAGTTTAAAATTGCTCCAGTCCCTCTAAGTCTTGCTTGCACCCGATCAATAAATTTTAATACTTCTGATAGTGGAACATTTTCTTTCCAGTTATATACAAAATCATGTTCACCAATGGTTGGTTTTAGGCCTAATTCAAAAAGTTTTTCAGAAATTATTGACGCCCTCTCTCCATCTGCACTAATATACACTTCTACATATGTTTTCATTTTATCATCCATTCCTCCATCATTTTTCAGATATAAATTTATTAATTATATTGTGAATAGATGAATCTTATAAATAAATTTTTTTGAGTAACGTAACTTACTATCTCATTTAATAATTTTTTTTCTGATTTTGTTAAATTTAACTCCGTCATTTTTTTGGTAAGAGGTGTCAATAGACTAGATAAGAGTTGTACAACAAGACGTTTAAAAGAAAAATTACAAAAAAGGTAGTGACCAGGTGATGAGAAAATGAGATCTAAAAAAGGTAGAAAAACTTTGAAAATATTAGAACCAAATATTGTTTTAACCCTTTTTATTCTAAGTTTATTTTCGATAGTAGTATTTTTCTCCTATCCTGTTTCTGCATGTCGATATTCAGTTGGAACATTTGAAAGTGATTATTCAACATCAAAAACCTCCTTTTGTGTAGGTGATACTGTTTTTGGAAAGGGAACTGCTGATGTGTATAGACTTTTAAAATTAAGAATCAAAGATCCAGAAGATAACATTGTACATTATTCAAATGAATCGTATTATGTTGTTAATTGTTCATATAAATTAAATGATTCAGCTCTAACAGGAAATTGGAAAATCCAACTCGGTATTTATAAATGTGGTTGGATGTGGTCTACATTATATAATAGGATTGCCTGTTTTTCTGTATATGATACAAACTTTACACTTACAATAGACATTAATGGAAGTGGAATTGTAACTAGAGATCCTGAGAAAGAAAGTTATAAATGTGGTGATATTGTTAATCTTACTGCAATTAGTGACTCTGGTTGGTGTTTTAGTCATTGGACTGGTGATATTCTTGGAAGCGATAATAACGTTGATATTTTAATGGATGGAGATAAAACAGTTACCGCTCATTTTATTCAAAATAAGTATAATTTAAATATATCCATTTTAGGAAGTGGAAATATTACAAAGGACCCTGATCAGTCTTATTATTTATATGGTTCAGTTGTTAATCTAACTGCAATTCCTGATTCAGATTATGTTTTTTATCATTGGACAGGTGATTTATCAGGAAATTCAAACCCAGTAATAATAACTGTAAATGATAACAAAAATATTACAGCTGTCTTCATCAAATCTTTTTATACTATTACTGTAAATGTAGATCCAATAGGTAGTGGAGTTGTAGAAATTGATCCGCCTGAACCATATTACAATGGAGATCTTGTAAATCTTACTGCGATTCCAAATTCGGGTAGATTTTTTGATCATTGGAGTGGTGATTTAATAGGTAGTAGTAATCCTACAACAATTGTAATGGATGGAAATAAAACAGTTACTGCTCATTTTATTGTTGAAAATTACAATTTATCTATTAATATCACTGGAAATGGTTGTGTAATAAAAGATCCTGATCAGGAAAATTATACTTATGCAACATTAGTTAATCTTTCCGCTGTTGCTGATTCAGATTGGATGTTTGATCATTGGAGTGGAGATCTTACGGGTAATGATAACCCTGTGAAAATAAATATGACAGATAATAAAAATATTACAGCTCATTTTATTATGTCTGAAAATAATGGCGGAAACGGGGGAGACAATGGTGGAGAAATTCCCAATGGGGGAAATCAAGGGCCAAGATCTGCAGGAATTAAAACAAATAAACCTCCAATTGCAAATGCTGGAGGACCATATTTTGGAATTGTTGATGAAAAAATAACTTTCAATGCATCTCTAAGTTATGACCCGGATTATTATATTTCCTCATGGCATTGGGACTTTGGAGATGGAACCCTAGGAGAGGGTGAGATAATTAATCACAGTTACTCAACTGCTGGAAATTATAGCGTTATTCTAACAGTTACTGATACTAAAGGAGCATTTAGTAATGATACAGCAGATGTATTTATTTCTGAGCCTAACCAACCTCCTTCAAATCTAAAAATCATAGGCACAACAGAAGGTATCAAAAATATAGAATATCTCTATTTTATTGTTTCAATAGATAACGATAATGATACAATTAAATATAGCATTGATTGGGATGATGGAAACACAACTGAAAGTAATTACATAACCTCAGGGAAGTACTTTTATGATACACATAAATGGTCTGAGATTGGCAATTATAAGTTGATTGTTACTGCAGATGATAATGAATCAATTTCTACAATAGAATTAGAAATAACTATCAATGAACCAGAAAATCCTGATATTCCTGAAGAAACCAATATTGCATTAATTATTCTTTTAATTTTTGCATTCATAATCCTATTGCTCTTGTTGCTTTATGCAAATAAACGAAGAAAAAAAGATCAAGAAAAAAACAATAATCAAAAATAAAATTATTTCTTTTTTTTTTTAATTTCCTCCATATAAATGGAAACATTTATATTTAATTTTATTATACAAATTTCAACTTATTTGGAGGAAAAAATATTAGAGATAAAATAATGATAGTAACTGGTTATATTATTGGATTGAGTTGCCTATTTCTCATTTCATACCGAACATTAATTGCTTTTTTTAGTGAAAGTAAGGCAGTAACTATTTATATCAATAGATTTAGTGAACAATTTATTGATATATTTGCCCTAATAATCTTATGGATTATTTGTTTAGTAGGTTTGATTTATTTAAGAAATATTCTAAAAAAAGAAAAACCATTAAAACAATCATATTATGAATATAATGTAAAACCGTTAATTGATCGAAATAAATTATTTTACGAAATAAATAATAATATAAGCACCGATATTAAAAAAAGTCAAATAATAAGCTTTCCCTCAGATTCTTCTGATGATGAATTTGAAAAAATAATTCAGCAATTCAGAAATAGTAAAGATAGGACATAATTTCATCATTCAAATTATCTATATTTTTGGTTGGGTAAAGGAAATGCGAGGTAGGAAAGGATGGGATGCTAAAAAAATTGAGTCCAAAAGACTCTTCTTCATATTTCCTTTACCCATAATTATAATATATTTTAATTATAAAAATATTTCTATTTTAATATTTTAACTTTATATCTTCAATTTTTTCCTTGATATAAAAATAATAATATCTATCCAATATTATTCCGTTTTAATAATAAAATTAAAACTATTGCAAAAAATGTAAAAATAAATTCAAAACCTGGCGTATCATATTTATTAACTGTCTGTTGAATGTTTTGAACTGTTACATTTATTATCTCAGTTTCAGAAAAACGTGAACCATCATAACATCTGGCAGAAATTGTATGGTTTCCATCGCTTAAAGTTTCAGTATTAATGTCAAAGGTCCAGTTATAAGTTCCATTGACTATTTTCCATTTATCAGAATCAATTTTTATTTGAACATTTTTAATTGTTCCTGTATTGGTAAAAGCTGTACCAGACAAGGTCAATGAACCTGAAAGCTTTGTATTTTCTTTTGGAAATGTTATAATTAAAATCGGTTTGGAAGAAATATTTAAATGCACAGGAGTAAACTCTTCATTTTCTGCTAAATAGTAATTTTTTTCAGAAAATATTGTTCGAACTCCATCCTTTGCACCTCCAATAGCAAAAATCTTATCGTTTATTGTACATGCTCCTAGACCATATCTAAAAGTGAGCATAGAACTCATATTATTCCACTGTTTGTTTAATGGATCATACTCAAAAACATAATTAACATGATTCATGGGATAACCGAGTCCTCCAATAATTAGGAATTTATCATTAATTGTTGCTATACCAAACCCTGTTAATTTCAAAGGAATTGAAGTCGATATTTCCCAAGTTTTTGTACTTGTTGAATATACCTCTACTGTATCTTCAGGAGGCCAAAGATCATCGCCTTTATTCCCACCGCATACAAAAATATTATCACCAATTGGTGCTACACCAACATGATGTCTTGGAGTTATCATAGGTGGAAGTATCTCCCAGGAATCATTTTTTGGATCATAAACTTCGTTTACATTTGAGGCATTATAAAGATAAAAACAACAATCGTTCCATATTAATCTTGCTCCACCAATTGCATAAATTTTATCATCAACGACGCATAAACCCAAACCGACTCTTGGAGTTGGCATAGATGTTTTAAATGAATAAGAGTCTTGTAACGTATCATAAGCAAGTACAGAATTTAAAACATTTCCAGGATAAATATAATCAAATTCTCCAGTTACTGTATGACATCCACCTATGATATAAATTATATTACCAATTGCACATATCCCAAATTCTGCCCTTCCATAGGGCATGGGTGTTTTTGTTTCCCAAAGACCGCTTAATGGATCATATGTCTCAACAGTACTTAAAAAACCACTTTTATTATAACCTCCAATTACATAGATTTTATTATTACATGAAACCACACCATGCCCGGCTCTTTCAGTTGGCATTGAAAGTTTGTTTGTCCATGTACCTTTTTCATCAAAAAAAGAACTCACTTTATAGATAGGATTAATCCCAAAACAAAAAAATATTATACCAAATATCAATAATTTTTTTAACAGAGTATATCTATTCATGGATTTATCTCATTGAAAAGCTGTATTTTGCTTAATTTATTTAAATATATTGCCAAAAATAGATAATATAAAAAAAGAATGAATATTAAAATATATATAAATTTTTAAAATTTTTATCTTAAAACAATTAGAAAAAAAATTAGAAAAATTAAATTACTCAAAATAAACCATACCTAAATTTAATAAAAGACTTATTTATAATTTCATAAAAACAGATTAATAATCGGCTACTTATTATTACAATTAAAACAGTAATATTCATATTTATATTATTATGTTCTGAATATTATTTTCTATTTTTAATAAATTACAGAAATCAACTATTATCCTATAAATTTATAAGTAACAATATATTATGTTATAATTACCAAGGTGAAATTATTAAAAATATAAAAATAACTATTATTATTATAATAATTGGAATGTTATTTCTTACATCGTTTTCTATTTTTGCAATAGCAAAAGAGTATAATGTCAATAATCAAATCGTTATGACATATAAATTTGACTTACCTTCAATAAGTAAAATTACTATCAATGGTGAATCCTATGATCAAGTAAATATGATGAATTCTCCAGGAGCAAATAATCCGGGGGAGCCAAATCTACCTTGCCATGGAGTAAATTTGCTACTTCCACAAGGATCAGAAGTAATTGATATTGAAGTAAATCCTGGAAACAGAATATATCTAGGTAATGGTTATAATGTTGAGCCAACTTTAGAACCCGTTAAACTTTCTGAGATACATCAAAAATTATATACATTAAAAGATGAAAATATATATCGTTCAAAAAATATTTTCCCAAAGTCGTTATTCAGAGTGATAGATACCTATTCTTTTAGAGGATATGATATTCTTGTCATAATGTTATATCCTGTCCAATACATCCCCTATTCAGGAGCTCTCTATTACTTTAATCAAATGACAATATCTGTAAAGATTATTGAGAATAATCAGATAAATCCATTATTTAGAGGCCTCAAAAAAGATGAAAATCTAGTTTCAAAGAAGATTGATAATCCCTTATGTATTGATACGTATAGAGAACCATTACTCAAATTTATTTCTTTAAGTGATATTGATCTTCTAATTATAACAACAAATGAATTTGAAAACAGTTTTTTACCATTAAAAAATGCACATGAAGCAAACGGCATGAAAACAGAGATCAAAACATTAAGTGATATTCGGTTGATTTCTGATCTGGTAACAGCAGAAGATATTAGAGAATATATTAAAGATAAATACATAAAAGATAATCTTGAATTTGTCCTTATAGGTGGAGATTATGATGTAATTCCAACAAAAGATCTTTGGGTTCAAGCTTGGAAGGATGGGGATCAAACCTTTATGCCATCTGATCTTTATTATGCCTGTTTAGATGGCCCATTTAATTTTGATGGTGATGAAAAATGGGGAGAACCTACTGATGGAGAGGACGGAGGTGATGTTGATCTCTATGCAGAGGTATATGTTGGTCGTGCATGTGTGGGTAATACTGATGAAGTTGACCATTTTGTTGAAAAAACAATAGCATATATGAATTCTGGTGGATACTCAAGTGGACAAGTGTTAATGGTTGGGGAACACTTATGGTCTGATCCAGATACTTGGGGTGGAAATTACATGGATGAATTGATTAATGGATCAAATCATAATCGTTATAAAACTATCGGGATTCCCTCAAATATTTACGATATTGAAACACTTTATGATCGGGATTGGCCTGATAATTATTGGCCAAAAACAGAAATAATTGACAGAATTAACGATAATACTCGGATAATTAATCATGATGGTCATGCATCATATGGATATAATATGAAAATGGTTAATAACGATGTAAATAGTTTGTCTAATAATGATCCTTGTTTTATCTATTCTCAAGGTTGTATGTCAGGAGGTTTTGACGATCCTCATGGATTTGATTGTATTGCAGAATATTTCACTGTAAAAACAGATAAGGCAGCCTTTGCAGTCATTATGAATGCACGCTATGGTTGGGGCGTAAAAGGAGGCACTAATGGTGCATCACAACGTTTTCATAGACAATTTTTTGATGCAATATTTGGAGAAAACATTACTGAAATCGGCAAGGCTAATCAGGATTCAAAAGAGGACAACCTACATCGTATTATTTATCCTTGTATTAGATGGTGCTATTATCAACTCAATTTATTTGGAGATCCAACACTTATATTTTATCAAAACAATAACCATAAACCAAATCAGCCAGATAGACCATCTGGAAAATTACTTGGATTACAACAGATAGATTATGAATTTATTACTAGTGCAACAGATCAAGATGGAGACCAACTTTATTATAGATGGGATTGGGGTGATGGTACTTTTAGCAAATGGCTTGGTCCATATAACTCAAGTGAATCGATTAGTATGGAACACTCCTGGACAAAAATGGGACTTTATAAAGTTAGAGTAAAAACACGAGATGAACATCTTGCACAAAGCGTATGGTCTGATTCTTTTCCAGTTATAATGCCTAAAAACAATTTATTAAAAAACTCGTTTACAAAAGGATTGTTTGAAAGATTTACAAATATTTACCAATTATTTAGATTAATGCAACAATTTTTAAACACCTAAAATAAACCATCTTCTTTGTTTTTACCAAAAACCTCAAATAATTTTTAATAACACCTCTGTTAATACCAAAAAGATATAATTATAATTGCTTTTGTTATATTTTTAAAAAGAGAGCGATAATTATTTAAATCACTCTATATATTACAAGATAATTATAAAAAAATCAGGGGGAGTAATTCAATATGCAAAAAAATTTGATAAAAAAAAGTTTAATAACATTTATAATAATTATTATCTTAGGGGGACTAATAGCTCCTATTATAAATGCAATAAATATCCAAAATAAAGAAATAATAACATCATGTTATGAAAAAGACCAGAAGATAGGAAATCTTAATGATTATATAAATATAGATGTTGCAGAAGCTTGGGAGTTTTTAACAGATACTAATAATGGTATTCAAATACCAATAGATGTTAGAACAAATAATGAGTGGAATGATGAACGTATTGATACTCCAATACCAGAAAATCCGAGACATTATTGTCTTGACTTACTTCAGGACCCAATAATGCTAGAGCAATTTGTGACATTGTATGACGGTATAGTTGTAATTATTTATTGTANNTCAAATTCTAATAAACAATGGATTTAATGGAACAGTATATAATATGGTTGGAGGAGTAAATGCATGGATTGATGCAGGTTATCCTATACTAAATGGTGGAATTACAAATATCTCAGTTGAAGAAGCATATGAGCTTTTAACAGATACTGCAAATGGCATTCAAACTCCTATTGATGTAAGAACTTTGGAGGAGTGGTTAAGTGGATTTATAGACACACCACCTCCTGAAAATGCAAGTCATCATCCCCTTTCGGATTTACAAGATGAAATAAAATTACAGGAATTTTTGGAATTATATGATGGTAGAGAGTTAGTTCTCTATTGTCACTCTGGAGTTAGAAGCCTTATGGCGGCTGAAATACTTGTTGAAAATGATTTTACAGGGACCATTTATAACATGCTTGGAGGTATAGTTGCTTGGAAAGCAGCAGGGTATCCAACTATAATTTTGGAACCTAAATTAGAGTGCACTGGATCACTACAATGGACAAACGTAGAACCTGACTCAACATTACAAACTAGTCTTTCAATTGAAAATATTGGGGATTCTGGTACTCTTCTTGATTGGCATATAGAATCATATCCAGAATGGGGAAATTGGATATTTGATCCTTTATATGGTAATGATCTTCCCACCGGAAATATAATTACAGTATATGTTAATTTAACAGCACCAGAAGATGGCGGAACAGAGTTTATTGACGAGGTAATAATTGTTAATAGTGAAAACTCAAGTGACTTTGTTTCCCTTCCGGTCTACCTTAAAACACCAAGAAGTAAAGAAATAATAAACAACTTTTTCTTGAGAATATTTAAGCTATTTTTAAATACATTTCCAATAATAAGATATCTACTAAAAATGTAAAAATTCTCAATAATAATTCCTATTTTTATTTTAATGTTTAAAATATCTTTGACCTGAAAATACCATTGTTAAGCCATGTTCATCAGCAGCTTGAATTACTTCATCATCTCGAATCGATCCACCGGGTTGGATAATTGCTTTTACACCTGCTTCAGCTGCAATATCTACTGCATCTCTAAATGGAAAAAATGCATCAGAAGCCATAGTTGAACCTTTGATATTTTCTTTACCTTTATGAGTTGCAATCCATGTTGCATCAACACGGGCGGTTTGTCCCCCTCCAATTCCCACTGTTCGTGAATTCTTTACAAAAACTACTGAATTTGATTTTATGTGTTTAACACATTTAACTGCAAATTCCATTGATTTAATTTCATCTTCTGTAGGTTTTTTCTTTGTAACAATCTTCCAATTATCTTTTGGAATAAGTTTCACGTCACGTTCTTGAGATAAAAATCCACCAACAATATTTCTATAAGCCAAACCTTTTCTTTGAATTTTTTTATCAAGTCCAATAAGTTTTAGAAGCCTTAGATTTTTCTTTTTACTAAAAATTTTTAATCCTTCATTACTAATATATGGTGCAATTATTACCTCTAAGAATATATTGGATAGTTCATTTGCAATATCCTTTTCTATTGTTCTATTAAATATAACAATTCCACCAAAAGGAGAATATGTATCTGTTGCATATGCATCCTTCCATGCTTGTAACAAATTATCTGATGAAGCAATACCACAGGGTGTTGCATGTTTTATTATAATGCAGGTTGGATCAGAAAATTCTTTTATTGCTTCAATTGCACAATCTCCATCAAGTATATTGTTATATGAAAGTTCTTTTCCCTGCATTTGAATGACATTTGTAATACAAGGTTCTGTGATTTCTGGTAAAGACTTATAAAAAGCTCCTTTTAGATGGGGATTTTCCCCATACCTAATTTCCTGTTTTTTTCTTAAAGCGATATTAATATTTTCGGGTAGTATTATATCGGTCCATTTATTCCTTAAATAAGTAGAAATTATTGCATCATATTGAGCTGTGTAAGAAAAAGCATCAATGGCAAGTTTTTCCCTTTCATTTAAACTTAAATCTCCTTTTTCTTTTAAAGATTTAATTACAGGTTGATATTGATTCTTGTTTGTTACAATAATTACACCTTTGTAATTTTTTGCTGCAGCACGAATTAATGTTGGGCCACCAATATCGATATTTTCAATTACCTCTTTTATAGTTACATCTTGTTTTTTAATTGTTTTTTCAAATGGATAAAGATTACAGACTAGTAGATCTATAGTTTTGATACCTTTTTTTCCTAAAGTTTGCATATGTTTATTGTTATCTCTTTTTGCAAGTATTCCTGCATGAATTATTGGGTGAAGTGTTTTTACTCTACCATCTAAAATTTCAGGAAAATTAGTAATATCTGAAACATCAGTTATTTTTATATCTGAATCTCTTAAAAAAGATGCTGTTCCCCCTGTTGAAAAAATTTCTATTCCAAGATTAGTAAGCTCTCTTGCAAAATCAGTAATGCCTCCCTTATCTGATAAAGTGATTAGAGCTCTTTTAACATTCATCACTCTTTCCTAAGGTGCATTAGAAAGAGCTTCATAAACGTTTGGGTTTTGTCAATTAATTATACAGTTTATTGGAAAGATTTGTATATTAACAAATTTTTTTTTAATTTTAATTATTATTTTTTCCGAATTTGTTTTTTATATTTACTATTTTNNTACTATTTTACATTGATAAAAAAGTGAAATAAAAATTGTAAAAAATCTATCAAAATTTAATAATTTAATTATCTGATTTTATATCTTTTTAAAAAATATTAGTAGATAGAAAACATCTTTTTCTAAAAATTTGATATTTTGTAATAATTCTATATAAATAATTTAAATAGTTCTTATTTGATATGAATATGTGAAATATGGGGGAGGATCATGAAGAAAAATCAATTTAGAAAGACACTGGTTTTGGCAATTGTAATTATTTTTGTGGGTGTTTGTATGACACCTGGAATATTTGGTAGAAGTTTTAAAAGAGAATCAATTAAAGTTAATTTAGAAAGCGATAATCTGGAATTATCTTCTTGTACATTTTTTACTTTTGATAAAATAGGTTCAAAAGAGTGTAATGTTGAGTTGGAAGTTGAGGTTGCTGAAGATATTGCAGGTATGCTTGAGGTTTTAAAGTATAAGATTGTTT
>JABAOC010006478.1_pt2 | contig 14735 bp, 8 predicted proteins | sample 7062161 | NCBI WGS metagenome assembly JABAOC01 (sample SAMN14538625, study PRJNA623070) | marine sediment metagenome | biome: marine biome [ENVO:00000428]; feature: marine pelagic biome [ENVO:01000023]; material: deep marine sediment [ENVO:00002113] | place: India: Gulf of Khambhat ... | reverse complement strand
ATTGACGTGATCGTCTCCCCGGATGACGTGGGTGATACCCATGGTCCCATCATCTACCACCACGGCGAAGTTATACGTGGGCATACCATCGCTCCTCTGAATGATCAAATCATCCAACTCCGCATTCTCGAAGACGACACGTCCTTTAACCAGATCCTCCACAACCGTCTGCCCTTCTTGAGGACATTTGAACCGTACAGCGTAGGGACCATCGGGGTAAGGCGGGGAGAGATCTCGACACTTCCCATCGTATTTCGGCTTTTTCTTTTCCCCAAGCGCCCCCTTCCGCTTCTCCTCCAGTTCCTGGGGGGTGCAATAACACCGATAGGCTTTTCCCTCGGTCAGGAGCTTATCCACATGTTCCCGGTATATCGCGAGCCGCTCGGATTGGAAGAAGGGACCCTCGTCCCAATCCAAGCCCAGCCATTGCATACTATCTATGATGGCCTTGACCGCTTCCTCGGTAGACCGAGTTACATCGGTATCCTCAATGCGCAAGATGAACTTTCCCCTATGATGTCTCGTAAAAAGCCAGTTGAAGAGTGCCGTCCTTGCACCCCCGATATGCAAAAAACCCGTGGGACTGGGGGGGAAGCGAGTTCTAACCTGGCTCAGTTGTTCCTCCCTCTGGTGCCATCAACGGTCACCTCATATCGGAAACCGTTTGAGGTGCTTCAATAACTTCAATTGAAATACTATTTTACCCGTTAAGCGGGAGATGTCAAGGAAAAATGAGCGGAAGCGCTCTTCTTCTCGTTATTCTACGGCAAATAGGTAGGCATTGACAAGGGAAGGTATTTGGCCCCCGAAAAGGCCTCTTTTCCAAGGCATGGTAGGGAAGCTTCGTGCAGGTAACTCAAGTCGGCATTGAAGGGAGGAGTACTTAGCCCTCTCCTATCTCCTCGACGATCTCATAGATAGAATGTAAGGCGTTGTCAAGTTTGGACACATCCGTCCCACCCGCTTGGGCCATGTTCGGCTGGCCTCCACCGCTCCCCCCCACCTTCTCGGCCACCCGCTTAATCATCGTATCGGCATTGAATCGCGAGAGGAGATCATCGGTCACCATTATGAGCAGAGAGACCTTCCCTCCTCGCCTTGACCCCAGCAGTACTATGCCCGAACCGATTCGATCCCTCAGGGTATCCCCGATATTTCTCAAGGACTTCGGGTCGTCTGCCTCCACCTGAGCTGCGAGGACTTTGACCCCTTTAATGACCCTCACCCCATCCATGAGGTCGATGGACTTGCCGCTCGCCAGCTTCCCCCTCAACGACTCGAGCTCCCTTTCCAGTTTCTTCTGTTGGTCCAACAGCTTCTGTACCCTCGTAGCCACCTCCTCTGAGGGGGCTTTTACCATGGATGCAACCCGCTTCAGTTCCTCCTCCTCATGGCGAATATGGTGGATCGCATCCTCCCCGGTGAGGGCCTCGATCCTCCTCACTCCCGCCGCGACGCCCGTCTCCGATACAATCTTAAAAAGACCAACATCCCCTGTTCGGGAAGTGTGGGTGCCCCCACAGAGCTCCTTGCTGAAATCAGAAATGCTCACTACGCGGGCTTTATCACCGTACTTCTCGCCGAACAGCGCTACTGCTCCCCCCTTGATAGCTTCTTGGGTTTTCATTTCCTTGATACCAAGCCCTATGTTTTGCCTAATTCTGAGGTTGACCAAGTCTTCAACCCGAACCAGCTCGTCCTCGCCGACGGGGGAAAAATGGGTAAAATCGAACCGAAGTCTATTGGGCTCGACCAGTGATCCTGCCTGCTTCACATGGTCTCCCAAGATCTCCCTCAAAGCGGAATGGAGGAGATGGGTCGCTGTGTGGTTGAGGGCGGTCCTCACCCTCGCCCCTTCATCAACGGAAAGGAGAACCTCGTCCCCTACCTTGAGGCTACCCTCTTTCACCAGGCCTTTATGGACGATCAAGCCGGGCAAGGGTCTTCGGGCATCGGTAACCTCTACCACGAGGCCGTCCCTCACAATCCTTCCCCTATCCCCGATCTGGCCTCCTGTCTCCCCATAAAAAGGGGTTTCCCCCACAACAATCTCCACCAGATCTCCCCTTGCGGCCTTTTCCACGAAGTGGTCCCCTTGGATGATTTTGACTACCGTCGAGGTATGTTGGAGTTCATGGTATCCCACAAATTCGGTCTCGATTCCCTCCGTGGAAATCCTTCCGTAGACCTCTTTCAGACTTTCTTCCCCCGTGCCTTTCCAGGATTCCCTAGCCTTGCGCCTCTGTTCCTCCATGGCTCCTTCAAATCCCTCTAAATCGATGCCAAATCCCTCCTCTTGAAGGATATCCTCGGTCAGGTCTACCGGAAACCCATAGGTATCGTAGAGCGTGAAAACGACATTCCCCGGAACAACCTTCCTTCCCATCTGGGCCAATCTGGCCGTCTCATCCCTCAGGAGGCTCAAACCTCGATCCAAAGTCTCGGAGAAACCCGCTTCCTCTAATTCTATCACCCGCCTGATATAGTTCCGATGTTCCACCAATTCCGGGTATGCCTCCCGCATGAGCTCCGCTACAACCCCGAATACTTGCCCGAGAAAGGGGCCTTTCATTCCCAGCGTCCTGCCGTGGCGAACAGCCCTCCGCATAATCCTCCTCAACACGTAGCCCCTTCCCGCCTTATCCGGCAAAACGCCATCCCCAATGAGAAAGGCAGCGGCCCTGGCATGATCGGCGATCACTCGAATGGAAATATCATCTACCTTGTCGTTCCCATATTTTCTCGAGCTGATCTCCTCGATCAGGGCGATGATATCGCGAAAGAGATCCGTATCGTAATTACTCGTAACCCCTTGGAGGACGGCGGTAATCCGTTCCAACCCCATCCCCGTATCGATACAGGGCTTGGGTAATGGAATCATTTGCCCATCCTCCTCCCGATTAAATTGCATAAAGACCAAGTTCCAAAGCTCCAAGAACCGATCGCACTCACAGGCAACCCCGCAATCGGGCCTGCCACATCCAACCTCCTCCCCTTGGTCGATGATAATCTCCGAGCAGGGACCGCAAGGCCCCGTCTCCCCCATGGCCCAAAAGTTGTCCTTTTCGCCCAGCCGAACAATCCGCTCGGACGGCACTCCCACCTTGCGATGCCAAAGGTCAAAGGCCTCTTCATCCTCCTCGTAGATGGAAACCCAGAGCTTCTCCTTGGGGAGGCCCATATGATGCGTAAGCAAATCCCACCCGAATTCAATGGCATCCTCTTTGAAATAGTCCCCGAAGGAGAAATTCCCCAACATCTCGAAAAAGGTGTGATGGCGGGCCGTCTTTCCCACATTTTCCAGGTCGTTGTGCTTTCCCCCCGCCCTCACACACTTCTGCGATGAGGCCGCCTTGGTATAGTCCCTTCTTTCCTCCCTCAGGAAAACCCTCTTGAATTGAACCATTCCCGCATTGGTAAAGAGGAGGCTGGGATCTTCCTTGGGTACCAAGGGCGAGCTCGGGACAATCCGGTGACCGCTCCGCTCAAAATAGTTCAGAAAACCGGCTCTAATCTCGTTGCTATCCATCTCCGTGACGTTCCCGCCCTAAAAACGTTCGAGCGGGGGGCTTTCGGTTTTTCCTTCCTCCTTCTCCTCTTCTGGCTTATGAACCTTCTCGAAATCGTCCCAAGGGGTATCACCTGTAGCAAGAATTCCCTTTACCCTCAGGGCGAAATCATCGGGGTTAGTGCTCTGTCTCAAGGCCTCATCGTAGCTAATGAATTTTCCCCTTAACAGGGACATTAATGATTGATCGAAGGTCTGCATCCCATAGGTGGTATATCCCTTGGCTATGGCGTCTTGGATCTCAGCGGTCTTCTCCTTTTCAATAATACACTCCCTCACCCTGGCCGTAGACACCAGGATCTCCACGGCGGGAACCCTCCCCACCCCATCCGCTTTGGGGACCAATCTCTGCGAAATAACCCCCTTCAGAACCCCTGCCAGCTGCATGCGGACTTGCCTCTGGTGATAGGGCGGAAAGGTCGATATGATACGGGTAACGGTCTCCTTGGCATCAATGGTATGGAGGGTGCTCATCACGAGATGTCCCGTTTCAGCCGCAGTCAACGCGGTCTCGATGGTCTCGAAATCCCTCATCTCTCCTACCAGGATGACATCCGGGTCTTGCCTCAAGGCACTCCTCAATGCATTGGCAAAGGTTCCCGTATCCGAACCCACCTCCCTCTGATCCACGATGGCCTTCCTGTCGTCATGGACGAATTCAATAGGGTCCTCCACGGTAATGATGTGACACGTCCTCCGGGAGTTGATGATGTCGATCATCGATGCCAGGGTAGTTGACTTCCCGCTTCCGGTGGTACCCGTAACCAAGATAAGGCCCCTATTCTCCATGGAGACCTTCTCCAGCACCTCCGGTAGGTTGAGGTCCCGAATGCTCTTGATCTGATACGGTACGATCCTCAAGGCAATGCGGATTTTACCCCTCTGTTGAAAGATATTGACCCGGAAGCGGCCCAGACCGTGAATTTCATATCCCATATCAACTTCCTTTTCCCTCAGAAACCGCTCCTTCTGCCATTCGTTCATAATCCCCAGGGCCATCTGGTTTACCTCGTTGTAATTGTACGGCTTGGCCCCCTTTAGGGGTTTGAGGGACCCATCAATCCTGATGATTGCGGGCTGTCCAATCTTTATATGGACATCCGATGCTCCCTGCGTCAGGGCCTCCAATAGGATTTCATTCAGCTCCACTTTTGATCTCCTCCTCTCTCGCCCGCCCCTTTAGGTGAAACCGCCCCATTATCTCCTCCTCGATCTGGTGAAGAACCTCTGGATTTGCCTCCAAGAAGGCCTTTGCATTCTCCCTTCCCTGGCCGATCCGTTGATCCTTATAGGTATACCATGTCCCGCTCTTCTCGACAGCATCGTGGTCTACGGCCAGATCCAAGGCGTCGCCCTCCCTCGATATGCCTTTTCCAAAGATGATATCGAACTCCGCTTCTTTGAAGGGAGGGGCAACCTTATTCTTCACCACCCTCACCCGAGTCCTGCTCCCGATGACTTCCTGTCCATGTTTGATGGACGCAATCCTGCGAATGTCCAACCTCACGGATGAGTAGAATTTCAATGCATTTCCCCCCGTGGTCGTCTCCGGGTTACCGAAGAGCACGCCGATTTTCATCCTGATCTGATTGATGAAGATGACTATGGTCTTCGACTTGCTTATCGTAGCCGCCAGTTTTCGGAGTGCTTGGGACATAAGCCTGGCTTGAAGCCCCATATGAGCATCCCCCATCTCGCCTTCAATCTCGGCCCGGGGAACCAAGGCGGCAACCGAATCGATCACTATCATGTCAACAGCACCGCTCCGAACAAGTATTTCGGTGATCTCCAAGGCCTGCTCTCCTGTATCCGGTTGTGAGATGAGCAAATCATCCGTCTTCACCCCCAATGTACCGGCATAATGAACATCCAAGGCGTGCTCTGCATCGATGAAGGAGGCGACTCCCCCCAACCTCTGTGCCTCTGCAACGGCGTGGAGTGCCAAGGTTGTCTTTCCCGATGCCTCAGGGCCGAAGATCTCCACGACCCTCCCGCGCGGAAGCCCTCCCAGCCCCAGGGCAATATCCAAGGCGAGGGACCCAGTAGGTATGATCGGCACATCGGGTAAGAGGGCATCGCCACCTAACCTCATGATGGCCCCCTTTCCATACTGCCTCTCGATTTGAGTTACTGCCAAGTCAATGGCCCTCTCCTTATCCCCCTCCCTTACCATGGCTTCATCCTCCCCCCAATTTGAAAGCCCTCAGTTCAGTGTAAATAGGACCGGTGGGCCTCAAATCGCTTTTGAATAATACAAGCCTCTCCACCCGGAACTCCCCCAAATTGATATGCAAAAGGTCCTCCATTCTCCTGAGGAGTTCGGATTTCCCCTTTCCCGACCTCACCCGCCCCAATGTCAAGTGAGGTTTGAAATCCCTTGTCTCTCTTGGATACCCAATTTCTTGAAGGCATTCTTCAATCGCCCTCTGGAGGGGCTTCACCACCCCGCCACCATCCTCGACCCCCAACCATACGACTCTGGGATTTTTCCACCTGGGAAAAGCACCCAATCCTTTAACGTTGAGGGTGAAGGGTTTCACCTCCGATACCGCCTTACCCACGGTATCCATGATCTCATCACATGCCTCTTCATCGATATTTCCGAAAAACTTCAAGGTCAGGTGAATCCGGCTGGGCTCAATCCATCTTACATCGGCATGGGATTGCTTGAGATCGTGTTGAACTCGTTCTATACCCTTGGCGATTGCGGAGGGAAGTTCTATAGCTAAAAAAGACCGTATCTTTAGCATATCGAGGGGGAAGAGACCGGTTGGACTTTGCCCTCCATGGGACGACCCATTTCGAATGCCCATCTTCCCGAACACTAAAATCTTAGCATTTTTCTCCTAAATGTCAAATAAAATAGGAGTACACAAATCAACCTTGGGCGACTATGGAATAGATGTTCCTTACGCGTAAAGAACACCTACTTTTAGCTCCTCCGCCTGTCAACATGCCTCCAACAGTGAGTAATAGAGGATATCAGGGTGGCTCGCCATTTCGCGTTAGCCATGGATCACCGCTACTCGCGATCTCCCCATCTTCCTTGCCTTCGCTATTCGAAAGGTTTTACGCACTCCTTAGCCTTCCCGGAGCATCTAGTCGCTGATGGGGTTGGAACCGAGCCTTCGATAGCGTTGAGTACCTATGGGTTAGAAGTAACTATAGGAGGATTGTGGTAGTAGAATGATTTACAAATGACAGCTGATGTTTTAGAAACAAAGAGGATTTTGGCACGTTGTGGAAAAAATCAAAGCTGGAAAATCAAAGATGGTTTGGCTACAAAAATTTTCGATTTATTCCGGTCTGTTTTCCTCCAGAAATGTAAGTAGATCTATGCCCTTAGACACAGGGGTGCCACTAGGATAGTTTACTTCTACACAAACACAAATAATTCAAATCCTCCATCATAGGCCTTTCACTATTACAATACGAGGCCTCATCAGATATAGGTGCCGTAAGTCCCTTCATCAGTCGACACGAAAAATAACACAAAAAAATACTTTCATAAGGTGCTTCCGGCTCAGAATTGGCTTGGGAGGCGAAATCCATTGTATAATCCCCGAATGCCTTACCTTCAACGGCGTCGTGCTAAGAGAAGCCCTCAACCCTTCGTTCCGTCTTGCCATCTTTCCCAAATCAACTTATACAGCTCAACCAGCACTAAGGCGGAACAACTGACTGCAAGGGCAACCACCCAATCGAACAATCTCAGGGGAACGGTGTGAAAGAGAAAGGCGAGGTAGGGAACGTACAGGACCAACGCCATGAGTAAAACAGAGGAAATCACTGCCCATACCAACCATTTGTTTGAATACCAGCCCAGTTTGAAAATGGAGTATCGGTCTGACCGACAGTTGAAGGCATTAAACATTTCGAAAAGGATGAGGGTAACCAAAACCATGGTCTGAGCCTTCACCAATCCCTCCGACTTCCAATACCAATAGAAAAGCGGGAAAAGGCCAACGAAAATATTCAAGGCCAAGCCTCCGATATACCATTGGACCTTCTTGGTAAACACGCTTTCCTCACGAGCTCGAGGAGAACGTTCCATGAGATCCGGATCAGGAGGATCTACGCCCAGCGCCAAGGCCGGTAATCCATCGGTGGTCAGGTTCACCCACAGGATTTGAAGGGCAATGAGGGGAAGTGGGAGTCCTATCAACCCCGTCAACCCCAGGATGAGAATTTCCCCAACATTGCAGGACAGGAGAAATATCAAGTATTTCTTAATATTGTTGTAGATTCCCCTTCCCTCTTCTACAGCTCTTACAATGGTGGCGAAGTTGTCATCGGTGAGGGTCATGTCAGAGGCTTCCTTGGTTACATCCGTGCCGGTAATGCCCATGGCTACGCCGATATCCGCCTGTTTTAGGGCGGGAGCGTCATTCACGCCGTCCCCCGTCATGGCTACCACTTCACCCCTTTTCTGCCAGGCGTTCACGATTCTCAATTTATGCTCAGGGGAAACCCTTGCGTAGACCACGATGTCCTCAACAAGCCTCTCGAACTCCTCATCGCTGAGCCGGTCCAATTCGACCCCGCTGAGGGCCACGGCCTTCAGCTCCTCAACCGATTCGCTTTGCAACTGCCCCAATTCCCGTGCCACGGCCATGGCCGTCATCTTGTGATCGCCCGTGACCATGACGGGCCGAATGCCTGCGGCAATACACGATGCGATGGCATCTTTCACCTCCTCCCTGGGTGGATCCATCATCCCCATCAATCCCAAAAAGATGAGATCTTTCTCCACGTTTTCGCTGGTATATTCCTCCATCGGTTCGTTGAGGCGACGATAAGCACCCCCCAGAACACGGAGCGCTTCGGAGGCAAACCCCTCATTCACCGCAAGTATCCTTCTCTTTTCCTCCTCTGAAAGTGTCTCCAACTGCCCATCCCGCAATATGTGGGTGGAGAGGGATAAAATCGCCTCTGGAGCACCTTTGACCCAGGCGATCCGCTCTTTCCCCTCATCCCGACAAATCACGGCCATCCTTTTCCGCTCAGATTCGAAGGGGATCTCGTCAATACGGGAATAGGTTGCTCTTAAGTCCTCGGCATCAATCCCCCCCTTTTGGGCCGTAACGAGGAGCGCCCCCTCCGTCGGATCCCCTCGGATGGACCAACCCTCCTGGGATTTCATCAGTTTTGAATCGTTGCACAGGACCATCGCCCTTAACAGCACCTCCAAGTCCCCCTCCCTCTTGGGATCGACGAAATCTCCGTTTCGAAGAAACTCACCCCTCGGTTCAAACCCAACTCCGGTGACTTCGATCACACCGCCATTTGCATAGATTTTTCGGACCGTCATCTCATTTCTCGTGAGTGTACCGGTCTTATCGGAACAGATGACCGTGGTGCAACCCAGGGTTTCCACAGCAGGAAGGCGCCTGACGATGGCGTTGTTCCTTGCCATTCGTTGAACGCCGATGGCCAAAGAGCCCGTCACTACCGCGGGGAGCGCCTCAGGAACTGCGGCAACGGCAAGGCTCACCGACCAGATAAACATCTCCAGGATGTTGACATCTCTGAGAAGAATCTCGAGGAGAAACACGGCGGCGACAACAGCGAGACATAAAATTCCCAGCCATTTTCCGATTTGATCCAACCTCTCCTCGAGGGGTGTCCTTTTCTCCTCCACCTCTTGGATCATTCCGGCGATTCTACCGAATTCGGTTTCCATCCCCGTGGCAGTCGCTATTCCTTTGCCGCGGCCATAGGTGACCACCGTGGCGGAGAAAACCATATTGGCCCTATCGCCCACGGCCAATTCCCTTTGATGAATAGGTTCCTTTGTCTTTTTTACGGGGACAGACTCACCGGTCAGGGACGATTCGTCCGCGGTCAGATTGGCAGTTTCTATAACACGGGCATCCGCGGGGATCCTGTCGCCAGTACCCAACAGAATAATGTCGCCTGGGACGATGTCCTTAGCCGGCACCTCTTCCTCCTTTCCATCGCGGATGACCGTGGCCGTTGGAGCAGCCATCCTCTTCAGCGCCTGAATTGCCTTCTCGGATCGATACTCTTGGATGAAGCCGAGGACAGCGCAAGCAACGACGATAGCGAAAATTACCCCCGCATCTAAAACCTCGCCAATGGCGGCAGAAACCACAACGGCCGCGATCAGGATGAGGATGAGGAAATTCTTGAATTGCTCCAAAAAGATCTTGAACGGAGTGGTTTTTTCCTCCTCCTTCAAGACGTTGGGCCCGTACTTCTCCAACCGTCTCTTGACCTCATCCTGATCGAGGCCATGGTGCTTCGATTTCAGGGCCCGAAGGACTTCCTCCTCCTGGAGCGTATGCCAATCTCCCCTTCCCATGATGCCCTCCCATTTCTTCCTTCAATGGGAAAAATCCAGCTTTTAATACTATAGTTCACCCGGTAAAGCAACATGAAAATAAAAGGTATCGCCCGGATACTATTTCGTCCATTCCACCTCTCGATCGGAGAAGGCGGTCGCCGAGGAGGTAAAATTGAGGAGGAGTTTTAATGAGGGACATGTTGGCGAAAAAGATGAGGCCGAGTATTACATCGCGATACCAGAGGGAGTCTTCGTTCAGTTTTATGTCTCTGGGAAATGGAGATAAAAAGTGACCTGTTAAAATCGACTCCCTCCTTCGACCAGGTGGCCGGTCAATAGGCAATTCATACCTCAGATACCTGCCGAGAGAACTGTTTCCAAAGTCACATGGCCCGCAGGACCAGCTCGATGATGTCCATGACCTTGAGGTCTATTTGCTCCCGTCTCGCCGTGCCGGATATGGTCCTGCCGCACTGCTGGCAGGTGGTAACCACGAGCTCGACCCCCGTACGCTGGATTTCCTCAATCTTTTTCTTGGCAACGGCTGCGGCCAGCTTCGGATCAACCATCTCAAGATTTCCCCCTCCTCCACAGCACGTGCAGTCCTCCCGGTTATGCTCAAGCTCGACCAAGTTCAGGCCTGGAATGCTCCTCAATATCCTCCTTGGCGTCTCGTAGACCTCGCTAGCTCTGCCTAGATCACAGGGGTCGTGGTAAGTCACCGTGGCATTGAGCCCCTTGAATTTGATCTTCCCTTCATCGATCAATGACTCAATGAACTGGGTTGCATGGAACAACTCTACATCCGTCTCATACCTTTCCTTCCATGTATGGTAGCATGATGGGCAGGCGAAAACCACCGTCTCCGCCCCCAATTCGTCGATCTTTTTGAGGTTATGCTCCATCAGATCCTTCGTTTTCTCCGCCATCCCAGCCCCGATGAGGGGGAAACCACAACACCACTCCTCATCCCCCAGAATGGTAAAATCGACCCCAGCCTCATCCAGAATTTGGGCAAAGGATTGGGGAATTCTTTGAACCATCGGGAAATACGAGGCTACACACCCAACGAAGTAGACCACCCTCGCCTTCTCCTTCCGATACATATGCTCGGGGACTTCGCTCAAGGCCTCCACCCACATCAGCCGGTCTTCGTTGGGCTCCTCGGTAATGTTATAGTGTTTAGTCAAATTCTCCGCCAACCTGCCTAACACTTGGGGATATTCTCCTTTCTCCACCATGAATCCCCGGCACGCTACCCTCAGATCCCCTGTGTCGATAAAGGCGGGACATACGACCCTACATCTTCCGCATAAGGTGCAGAGGTAGGAGTAGTCGGAATATTCTTTTGGAACATCCTCGGCCGCCTTGCTGGATCCGAAGAGCATCCAGGGGAAGCCGTATCCCTTCCTGATGAAGGACCTGAGGTTAGCATAAAACCCTCCCATCGTGGTCTCTAATTGTTGCGTTTGAGCATATACCGGACAGACATCCACACAGCTCCCACATTTCACGCAGGAATCGAGGCCAATCAGCTCTTTAACGGGAAGGGGGAGAGAAGCCTTTCTGACTCCAGGTATGAAAGCCTCTTTGGGCATCACGTTGATGAACATGACAACGGGTATGGTGATGATGTGCCAAAGCTTCTTATTGTAGGGGATACAGGCAACGAGGGTAGCCAGGAACAATCCGGAAAGAGACCAAAGGGGATAGTTGAGTGAGGCCCACGGTAGCCCCAGGGGGGCAATGATCTTACTCAGAGCAAAGGATACGAACCAAAATTGGGCCACGGAGGTCGGAAGGGAATAGGTTAGAATGCTCACCGCCTCACAGAGAAACCGAAGGATGAACCACCCGCCTAAGAGGTTGACCGCAATGATATCCCCGATGGAGGTTTTAAAAGGGAAGGCTTTTACGACGAATCTTCGATAAATAGCGATGAGCTCTCCCATCAGTATCATGGCACCAAAGAGATCGAAGGAAATCGCGAAAAGGGTATCGTAAATGCTCAAAGACGGACTAGCACCATCACGAAAGTAATAAAAATCACAGAACGGGGCGTAAAAAAACCGCACCAGGTGTGGAAACTCCTCGAATTGTGGCATCACCTCAACCTTCAAATGACCGGCGATGAGGATCCCGGGGTAACCGATCATGATCAGAACCTTCATCAACCATCTCAACCTATCCTGGCCGAATAGTCTCCTCTGGAAAACACCATCCAAGAATAGCATTTTTATCCACTGCCATATCCTGGTGCTGAATAAGGTCGAGGAGATCCCCTTCACGAGGGCCCACAAATCCCATTGGCCTCGGCAGTAGAGGAATATTCTCTGCACAAGGCCTACGAAAAAGACAACCGCGCCCAGCATAAAGAAGGTCACAAAAAGTGGGTGGCCTGCTACCATGTATCTCCTCTCCGAGAATATTGCCTTATCTCCATGCACCTATGGTCGCTGACATTCCTGCTCACTCACTTGGACTTTCAAAAGCGTAATTACCTTCGGTTACTGCCTTCGAAGAACCCCCACCCAATGAATTATACCTTTGCAATAGAATCCCTCTCAACCCATTCTTCATCTGAGTGGGAAAGACCGACCTAAGTCCCCTGTTTGCCTTGGTGAAAAGCTCGTGTACCCTAAGAAGGTGAAGAAGGTGCGCCGGATTCCTTTTTTCAGGAAAACGCGGTCAGCTGCCCTTTCAAGATGGCGTTCCCGTAGTTCCCTAATGCTTTCACCTCGGGCTCGCCGTAATTTAAATGGTCGGCAATGCCCTGTTCCGACGTTAAAAAACCCTGGCCGCCAATAAGTTCAGCACCCTATTGGCTGAACGGCGGTTCACGCCGAACTCTTTGAGCGTCTTCCCTTTGACAATTTTCCCGCCGTTTGTTATAAAGATATGTTCTTTATTGGATCGCGATAAGGTTTTCTATTGATATACCCGGATTGAAGGGAGGAGGTGATAAACCCAATTAGCGAAACCAATAGTGAAAACCACGACATAGGGAAGGTCTCTCGGAGGTAATCATGGCTCGATTATTCGAATATCAGGGAAAAGAATTACTCAAGAAGGCCAAAGTACATATCCCTGAGGGAGAGGTGGCAACAACTCCCCAGGAAGCAAGGAAGATAGCGGAGAAGGTGGGTAAGCCCGTCGCCATCAAGTCACAGATCTGGGCCGGGGGACGTGGAAAATCAGGCGGAATCCAGTTCGCTCAGAATCCGGAAGAGGCGGAAAAGATTGCAAGTCATCTGCTGGGATCTGAAATTAAGAATCTCACGGTGGAAAGGGTGCTTGTTGAGGAAAAACTCGATATCGATAGAGAATTCTACGCGGGTGTGATCATCGATGCCTCAAGGGAAGTCCGAGCTCCGGTTGTTATGTTCAGCACGGAGGGAGGCGTGGACATTGAAGAGGTACCCTCGGAAAAGATCGCCCAGATGAACGTGGATGTGCTTCGAGGGCTCCGCTTTTATGATGCCCTCAACCTTGCCATTACGTTGAAGGTACCGACCCAACTTCTCCCGGCGATCGCTCAGTCCATACTGGGATTGTATGACACCTTTAAGGGATATAACTGCCGGACAGCCGAGATTAATCCCCTCGTCTTAACCAAGGACGGGAAAATCTATGCTGCGGATTGTCGTATAGCCATCGACGATTCATCGGTGTTTCGCCATCCCGAAATGGGTATCGATGTAGCGCGCGAATCTTCCACTCCCCCTACGGAACTGGACAAGATAGCCTGGCAGATCGAGGAGGGGGATCTCCGGGGAACCTGTTATATCGCTCAAATGATCCCGGAAATCAAGGAACCGGGCGTTGTGGGCTACCATGGGATAGGAGGCGGAGGTGCCATTCTGGGGGTGGATGCCTTAAATCGACAGGGCTTGAAGATCGCCAACTACGCCGATACCAGTGGAAATCCCACCGCCGCAAAGGTCTACCGAGCGGCCAAAGTAATCCTGTCGCAGGCCGGCATCGAGGGTTATATGCTCGGTGGGTTCATCGTGGCAAACCAGGAGCAGTGGCACCACGCCCATGGGGTGGTAAAGGCCCTCAGGGAGGAACTGATGGATAAACCCGGATTCCCCGTTGTGCTTTTGCTTTGCGGCAACAAGGAGAAAGAGTCCCTGGAGATTTTGCGGGAAGGGACGAAGGACCTGCCCACACGTGTCGAGATCTATGGAAGCGATCGCGTGTACGAAACGGAATTCCTGGCCAAGAGGATGAAGGCCCTCATTGAGGAATATCGAAAGGAGAGAGTGGGAAAGGAGGGATAGGTCAATGATAGAATTTGATGAAAGGACTATCAAGGTAGTCATCGATGATAAGAAATGCCTCGACTGCAAAACGCATGTGTGCGCCGAGGCATGCAAAACATACGACCGAGGAATCTTGGTGATCAAGGATGGCAAGCCTGCCCCATCAGGGGATGCGGAATTTACGAAACGTGTCGGCACGGAGTGTCTGGCATGCGAGTACGAGTGCTGGTTCAGGGGAAATAAGGCGATAAAGATCGAGGTCCCGATCCCCGGATTGGATGAGTACCGGAGAAAACACGGATTAACCTAAAAGGTGGTGAGAAAAATGGCTATTCTACTGAGAAAGGATACAAAGGTATTGGTTCAGGGTATTACGGGCAGGGAAGGTTCGGCACGGGCCGCATTTATGAAGGGGTATGGCACCAAGGTAGTGGCCGGAGTTACCCCCGGGCGTGGGGGAGAGGAAGTGTCCGGAATACCCGTTTACAACACCGTGCAGGAGGCCGTCAGCGCTCAGGGGTCCGTGGACGCCAGCGTAACCTTCGTTCCCGGGCCGGCCCTCAAGTACGCCGTTCTGGAGGCCATGGATTCAGGA
>JABAOC010016548.1_pt1 | contig 14740 bp, 11 predicted proteins | sample 7062161 | NCBI WGS metagenome assembly JABAOC01 (sample SAMN14538625, study PRJNA623070) | marine sediment metagenome | biome: marine biome [ENVO:00000428]; feature: marine pelagic biome [ENVO:01000023]; material: deep marine sediment [ENVO:00002113] | place: India: Gulf of Khambhat ... | reverse complement strand
TTTTTGTGTTTGATGATTTATCTCCCTATAAAGAAAATCTTATTGTAGAGGAGTCTATATCAGTTGTTGGAGAAAGTAATCTGACAACATGTATCGATGGTTGTGGTGGTAGCAGTCAAAATACTATTCATGTAAAAAAATCCTCCGATGTTATCATAAGCGATTTTAATATTCTTAACGCTAGTGGAACTGGTTTCCCCGGCGCAGTAATAACAATAGAAGATTCAAAAAATTGTAAAATTTTGAGAAATATTATAATCACTGAAAACGAACATGGTATAATAATAGTAAATTCATCTCTGAATACTATTTTCGGAAATAGTATTTCCAACAAAGATAAAAGTTATCATGGAATTTTAATTGATTCGAAAAGTGCTCTAAATTTGATACATCATAATATTATCTTCAATAACAGCATTGGGATAATGATTTCTATTAATAGTTATTTTAATGAAATATATCAAAATACCATAACAGACAATAATATAGGCGTTGCTATAAATAAGTGTGATGGTATCTTCTTCCATCATAATACTATTTCTGAAAATAGTAGGATAGGAATAAAAGCTATTGGATCACAGCTGATTAAGATAAATGATAACAATATTAACGAAAATAAAATAGGAATCTATATGAAAAATTCAAAATATTGTCCAATAAATCGTAATACAATTCTAAGTAACTCAGGAAAAGGAATCCACTTAATACAATGTCAATTGAATGACATCCAAAAAAATTATATTATGTACAATGGTGAAGGTATTCTTTTAAATAGTAGTTGGTTCAATATTATCAAAAATAATAATATTAGTAAAAATAAATTGCGAGAAATTAAAATGAAGATAACTGGAATTAATTGGATTTGGAAAAACACAATTAGAGATTGTGATGATATAGTAGAAATTGAAGTGATTAATTCAAATTTTGATGTTTTTATTATGAATAATATTATCAATAAGGACAGAAGTGATTTGATGATGGGAATTAGCAGTTTCACTATAGCTCCTTTAAACTATTGGAAATGTAAGGGTATGGGTAAAATATGGCCACGTTTTAGAATTGATTTATGGTTCTGGATTATTTGTTTTCCTCCGAGAGCAAAACCGGTACCAGATCTTCTTTAGATTAAATTTCAATTGGATCCTAATAATTGTGAACCGCCACATTCAAAATCCTTACATTTCCTTCTCTTTTTTTAATTCCCTTATAATATACATTTTTTCGTTATAGATGTTACAATAATTATGTATATAGGTAAAAGTTTATATAATATTTAGCTTTATAAGATACATTGGAATGGAGGGAGGTTTTGTACAAACCTAAATCTTTTTCACAATATCCCAAAAATATATCTATTTTTCTTTCCTCCTTTCCCCTCCCTTCCAAGTTTCTTATAAATCCTGGTTTTTACTACCTGAAATTCACCTAGGCTTATACTAAACTTTCCATCCATCAGTTAAAAATAAACAACTATCTCCCAACTATGTCATTTTATGGGTATATGGGAAAAATATTAATACCCATAATAAGTTAAACATTTGGAGGTTGATAATTTGAGGAAAAAATTTATTGTATTTGTAATAACGCTAGTGATGTGCATAGCTACATTGAGTGTACCACCCAATTTTAATACGATTAAGGCATCGGGATCATATAAAGGAGAACTGGATTATGATTGGATATATGATGTAGTCGTCGATAATCTATCTAAGATAGTACATAATAATCTAACTTATAATATACCAAAAGGAAGATATTATGGGAGCAATGGATCCCTGTATGCCGCTGAGTTGATATATAGATGGATGGAGGAGAATACAAAAAATTTAAACGTAGATATCTATAATGAAACTGTTGGAGACGATAATTATGTAGGTGATAATCAAACTTGGATACGTCAGGCAAATAATAAAACAGATATTCTCTCATGCGGTATAAAACTTAGAAATTCAACATCATCTGCTACGCTCCCTCTAACTGAATTTTATCCAATGCCTAAATTAATTTTAGATAAAGAGGACGCTGTAAATGTCACATCGTGTTGGGGTGGTTCGCAATGGCAAAAGGTGAACATAACTTCATTAGAATCACTTCTTGACGATATCCTTCAAATCCCTGTGTTATATGCTGTAATGGACGATTTGAACAATGCAATCGAGGGTACATTCGGGGCAGAAATCGTTATGATCGATGACTACCATGCAGCTACTGAAAACCAGACCGCAGGAAAAATCCATCTTTTGGAATTTGAGACAAATGAAAATGATGATTGTTACCAGAGTAAACTAGATGAGGTCATAGAATCCAATGGAACAGGTTTTATTTTTATTACACCAAATCCTTCCTATATTCAAAATCTTTCAATTAATATCCTTGGCGTCGCAGTTTCACCTCGAGATGGGGCAAGAATTAAGTCCTATCTTAATTCACATGATATTGTTATTGCCGCTTTTCAGAATGAATCAATCAATGGCAGTGGAACATTAACAATGATTCCAAAATCAACGTGCATTGGAAATAGAATGATTGGTTTAATTCAAGAACATGGTACTCGTTATTTGGGTTTAACATTTATAATTCTATTGTTGAGATGTTTTTTACCTCCACTATTTTGTCCCTATGTTGGTTTTTTCCTATACAATAAAACATATAAAACCACTCATTACATGATTACCCCTTCGCCAGGTATTAGCACAAAGCACTCATATAAGATGTATTCGAAATACGTATCTAAACCATTTTTTATTATGAATGGTACGATTACTAAGGATGATGGCGAAAATATAGATATCTGGGAATGGGCTAAAGACGATAATCTTGAAGCAAAATACTGGATTAAAGAAAAAAGAAACGAAAGTGCAAAAGGATATAATGTATTCTGTGAAGTTGAAGGGAAGAATCAAACAAAATCAATAATGATAAGTGGAGGACATCATGACTATTTGTGGGGAGAAGGAGCTGCTGACAATGCTGCAGGTGTTGCTGTAATGCTTGGTATATTAAAATGGTTAAACGAGAGTAAAATCACTCCAGAATACAATCTTACGTTTGTATCTTGGGATGGAGAGGAGACTATTGTTCGTGGCTCTAAAGGTCATGTGTTTAATCAATCAAATTATGAAAAGGATAGGAACATATCATATATGATAAACCTTGATTACATAGCATGGGATAATCCAGATTCGATTTTAGAATTACCTGCTACCAATAAATCTTTTGCCCTTGCAATCGACAACATTACAAAACGAACAAATTATGAAAACATTACTGATTACGGATTATATATCCCTCCAAAAGATAGTAAAGTTCCTGATGATGCAAATCCATTTTGGGATGCTTATGTAAACAATACTCCTAAAAAACATCATAAAGCTAAACTAAATGATTCAGGCCTTGAAATAGTGGGAATAGGGAAACCATTTTTGCATGATATTACCCGTCATCGAACGGGTATTGATAATATGGAGGGGGATTCGAGAGAACATATAGATCGAGATGATTTGAATGCTACGGCAGATATTACATTGAACATAACAAAATATTTAATTTTGGAACCACCTGAGAATAGCTTTGTAAACTGTAGTTTCAAAGAAATTGATCAAAGTGGAGATGGTCTGAATGATTCAGTGAATATTTCATACAATGTAACCACAAATCTTACTTCATGGGCTACTATTAAAGCAGGTTTGTACAATGTCACAACAGGGCAACCCGTAATTGATGAGATTGAAAAGAGCTTTACAATATATAAAAATCGAAACATCAGTGATTTTGTCATTTTATTACTGCCATATGATAAAGAAAATGATACCTACAATGCATCAATATCTATAATTGACGATCGACATAATATTGATGAAACACGATACCAACATGTGAATCTAACACGGTATAGTCATCCTATAGCAGATTTTACCTACGTTTCATATTTCAACAAGAACAGAATCTGGTTTTATGATGCATCGACACCATCTCCAGGGGGAACTATCAATAGCTGGAATTGGAGCTTTGGTGATGGAACCTATTCAGAGGTTAAGAATCCAATACATAAATATTCGGATAAAGGAAATTATGTCGTTAATTTAACTGTCGGGGATACCAATAATCTCAACGATAGTGTTTCAAAGGTGATAGCTGTACCTAATGTAAAACCATATGTTTCCTTTAGTGCTAATAATAAAGTTGTAGTGGTTGGGAAAAGCGTTAGTTTCACTCAGACCTGTAATGATATCGATGGAAGTATTGTGAATTATACATGGAATTTCGGCGATGGAAATTATGCATACACAGCAAATGCAACTCATTCGTACAGCAAGAGCGGTTTTTACACTGTAGTCTTAACAGTAATTGATGATGATAATGCGATAAATTCGACAGCGAAAACAAATTATATGGTGGTTGCCGATGCGTTGGTTGATGATGGATTTACCGATGACCCAAGTAACCATAAATGGGATAGCATACAGGAAGGAATAAACGATGTCAGTAACAACGATACAATTTATGTCTACAACGGGATATACCAGCCGTACCTTGTAAATAAATCATTATCAATCTATGGTGAGAGCAAAGATGGAGTCATTCTGACCCCTATGCCATGGGATACCAGTATCAATATACAATGTGACGATGTATACATAGATAATTTCACTATCCAAGGCGGGATGATTGGTGTGAATATTGTCAGTACGGTAAATGGAACTGGAAATACTACCATTGAGAACGGAACGATCCTTGGACCAGTTGTTTTCGGTGTATACATTGACAATTCAACCAATAACACGATTAAGGATTGCTCGATCGATAAAGCCGATGATGGTATTAAAATTTGTAACGGTGCTAAGTACAATGTAATCGATAATTGTGAAATCAAAGGATGCATTAACGGAGTTGGTATTTACAGTTCTTCTTATAACTGGGTTGGAAATCCTTCTATACTTGAATGGTATCCAAATGATTGCAATTTCTCGTTAAACACGAACGCTGTTTATATTGACGAATCAGATCACAACTATGTTCTCGGATGCACTATTGATGCATCAGGTTCTCCTACCGGACCTATACCTCAAACTAAAGGCATATACCTCGATGAATCAAGTAACACAACTATCAGTACATGTAAAATTTTCTATGGAACCCAACAAGGGATATATGTTAAAAATTCTAGAGATAATAAAGTCGAGTTCTCCCTCATCATTGATAATACTAACGGTATCGAATGTTCTGGTAATAACGCAAAATGTAATTTGATCGTCCAGAACAACATCTCCGACAATTCAAATTATGGAGTCAATATCCCTGCATATCCGTTGAGCAATAAGGTGTATTATAATGATTTCTTTGATAACGGCAATGAGTTCACAAATCAGTCACGAGATGATCATACTCCCGACTTTGGCCCACCTAACATGTGGTGTAAAATAGGCGGAAATTTGTTGACGAAAAAGGGACTTGGTGAGGGTAACTACTGGAATGATTATACCGGGGGAGACCTTGACATCGACGGTGTTGGTGATTCTCCATATGGTATAGATGGAAATGCTCAGGAGGAGGACAGTTACCCGCTGATGGAAGCATACGGATGGTGTACTGGTACGGGTTGGGACTGAGGTAATCTAACCTTACTTTTTTTTTATTTTTTTGACATTTTGACACGATAATTTTAAATAACCATACAAATAAAAATTATCATGGTTTTGGGATGATGGAGAATACCCTTATTAGGTTTAAAGGTAAATACTGTAAAATCGTCACCAAAGAATCCGATGAAGAAAAGGCTCATGCAGTCGTTGGAACGGTTAAAGAAATCGATCATTATGAAGGTTTACTTCTCATCGACTCGAAACGTGGTACATATGTATTAAGTACAGAAACAATAATAGCGATAAAACCAACAATAAAAAAGAGATTTGGTGAATAATATCTCTTCTTTTTTAATTTCAAATTAATCGTGAATAAATAAAATCAATATAAATTTGTTTATTACGAATGTTATAAAAAATAATTTAATAAAGAAACATTTAAATCTATGTAACATATTTAAATTTTGGCCCATATTCCCATATGGGGGGAGGAAGTAATTTATGAGCATACAACTCTTAGCAATCAAATTCAATCATGATAGAAAATCAGCAAAAAATGATGCTCTGAATATCAGAGAAAATGCTAATTTACCTATTGTTATACCAGAATGGCGCCGAGGCATGACCAAACCAGAACAATCCCGTGCAGCTTATTCTATTAAAGAAACACAGGGAAATACTATTCAAATCCAAGCACAATTCGAATGTTCTGCTCCTAACATTTCAAAAGTTGAAATTCGTGCCATTCAGCCTCCGGCCCCACCTTTTCCGAAAGGATGGATTGGGAAATTAATAGAATTACTAAACAAATGGCCATGGCTTAAAAAACTATTAATTTACCTAATTTCCATAGGATACGGGTTAAATGTCTTAGGAAACGTTAAAGCAAAGGAAATTGCTTTTGGTAGTAATGGGAAAAGCGATTTTGAAACTTTTGACCTTCAAGATGTTTGGCTTTGGAAACGTGGTGTTGGCATCTTTCCTGTGAAATGGCAATGGGAATATCGAGTAAAACCTGCTACCCAATGGCAGAAATTCGAGGAAAGTGCACATAGAATCTATGTCGTGCTGGAGACACCAAAAAAGCCGTGGAACCAGAATTACACGGGAGAATTTGGCCGAGATAACATACAATTGCCTTGGACTGATGCCCTTGATAAAGCATGCTTTTGGGCGGCCGGTGCTCGTACAAAAGATAAAGCGGCTGCACTCATTACTAAGAAAATCAACACACATCCAAATCAGTCTTACACCCCTGTTACAATTTTTGGTTTCATTACTTACTATTTGTCCTCTTACCTCCAAAAGCTAGATGCTGGTAATACATTTCAACTCAACTGCACCGATTGCGCTAACGCAGTAACAACTCTATCAAATCTATTAGGATGTAATTTAGTTGAAGGACGCTTTTTTAATATGAAAACAAGAAAGTTCCTTACTCTGAATGGTAATCCTAGTATTCAGGCCGATTGGGTCTCATGGAACTGGGGTTACCACGAAATTTGTTGGTTAAACAAAATCGGTCAGAACGAATTTATATATGATGGATGTTTGCAGGTTGATATGGATAATAACTATACTGATAACGTTCACATTGCACACCATCCAATCAAGATGCGTTTTGGGATAAATGATCCTCAAGATTATCGCTATCGATTGATTGAAAGTGGTGAGGGTAATCTAGAGAACATACCTAGACATCGTCCTGTAGCTTAGGAGGGAAAATGAAAGATAAAATTCAATTAAAATATGATTTGGATTCGCTAAGACGACGAATCCCACGCGATCGAGCTGAGATGTTCATCGGTTTTGTGCCTTGGGTGGAGGATACAAAAGATTGGCAACTTTCGGTTAAGGAGGGGCTTGTTGAAAAACCAGAACGGTCAGTAATAAGAACAGTGTGGGATAATCCTGAAAATCGAGATGAAAGAATCCTAATTGACGTTGTCGAATGTCCATCGGCATCGGAGGCGTTGGAAGCTCTTGTAGATAGATTACGGTGGAATCAACTAGCTCAACTGCCAAAAGGTCCAAAGGAATTAGGCGATGTATCTTTTATGCATCCCGAAGGTGTTCCTCCAGCTATCTTCTTTACACGCGGAAACCTTTGTCTTAGCGTAATTAGTTTCGGCAAAATCCCTAAGGAGATACTATCGTGGGTCGAACTATTGAATAAACGTCTTGATTATCGTCCTAAGGTTGACCGTACTACAATATCTTTACATGTCGAAACCACTACTTTGAAAATTGGTCAGGAGATTGAATTAGATTACGAGTTACCTTGGCAATATGGTGACGAAGGATTCTTAAAATTCTTAGTCAGAGGTGGTATATTGATAAGACGCAATGATAGATTGATTTTGATCGGCACAAAGCCAGGAGAAATAGAAATTGACGTTTATCTTGTTGAACCTGGGCGTGAACCGCACTTTGGGCACCTTAGTGCTGTACTCAAGTGAACTTTTCTAGAGCAGCGGAATAAGGTTGTTCAAATTCTTTACTTCTTTAACGATGGTGATATTTAATTGTGTAATCCGTATTCAGTCGAAAATCGCAGCCAAATTTTTTAATTTATTGAAATTATACTCTTTCTACTCTTTTTTTATTTTAAAATTTACATTTCAAAATAAATTAATTTAGCACTTCAAACGCATGCACACGCAAAAAAATTATAATGGAAAATATTATTAGAAATATTAGAATTATGAAATTACAAAATCCGTACAACAATTACATCGATTACGAAAAATACCAGGAATATATTCATATGCTTCTGCATTCGCTTATAAGAAACATGGAAAAGATACGATTTTTGAACAAAAGGTGCCGTCTTACAACCGAGAACATAGCTGAGTATTTTGGTATCAGCATGAATATGGCTAGTATGATAAAAACCTTATATGATTCCTGGAGAATGGGCGATCTGGATTTGAAGATAAGGGTTCACCCTAGGAGAAAAAATATCTAAATTCCCTTTTGTCAAAAAAACGTTATTAAATATATTTTTTACCACGTTATTTGTTCAATTATTGTTCTTTTTGTTCCCAAAAGTTCCCACAACTTTAATGATTACTTCTGTTGAAATGGTCCATTATTAATTTAAATTAAGCATATTATTAATAGGGGAGTATAAAGGTGTTTTTTGAAATCAACAGATACAGTAGGGGTATTGTTTTATATACTACTTTTCAACAATGATATTATATTCAAACTAATTAAATTGAAATATATTAAAGATTATAAAGATAAAACTGATAGAAATTATTAATTAGATAGTGAAAACATTTTAATATAGTAAACTACAATATTTAATTTAACAAATATAAAGGAGAGATTTACGTATAAAATAAACATAATATCAAAGTATTGGATGTAGAGAGTTATGACAGATAAAGAAGAGCGTAAAAATGAAATGAAGAAAGGTGCAAGAAATGCTATTAAAATAGCTGAGGAAGCGAAAATTGCACATGATAAATTGAAAGGCAATATTCAGAAAAATAAGGAATTATGTAGTTATTTGAATACTATATATGAAACCAATAAATTCAAAAGTGATATGCTAACCACTTTTATACCCTATGCGATTAAGGCTGATAATTATAGCTGGGAACAATCACAAGGTACTTTTAATGCAGATGTCACACAGTTAGAAGAGTTGCAACGTCTTAATGATGAAATTGATAAAGAGAGCTCGCTAATTGATGAATGGGCAACATCTGCTTGTTCTGGCTCGATAATGGCCAAATCAAGTTTAAACAGTTATTATACTAATTTTCAAATTGTAGTCCCTATGGAAATATTAGGAGAAATTAAAATCGTTGAGGGTTTCCCAGATTATACTATAGAAATAATGAATACATTAGAACAAGATTTCACAAAAAAATCAGCAGAAGAATTTAAGAAAATCATTGATGAATGGAATAGTAGTTCAACAGACAACAAGCATTCTAGATTAAATGATTTGAGGAATTATATTTTTGATGAATTGATTGGAAGTTTAGATCCAATTTGGAGAGAATACAAACTACCATTGTGGAATAAAAGATATAAAGGGATGGATTATAAAGAACAATTTACAAAAACAAGGTTTTTTATTTTAGGTTATAGAATGGAAGACTCTATTCAAAAGTTGCTCATCTATCACAGAAACACCTCAGTTACTGGATTAAATCATCGATATATAAATAATTTCTATTGAAAATATCAAAAGTTATATATTAAAAATTGATTGAACTTCTATTCCGGTTAAACCTGTTTAGCCCCGTGGTGTAGTGGTTAACATAAGAGACTCTGGATCTCTAGTCGCCAGTTCGAATCTGGCCGGGGCTGTAACTATCTTCATATTCATTATTCTCCTTCACAATGATTAGTATCAAATTGATAAAATTTTCCTAAAAATTTTTTTAAAGTCAAGGAAAAACAATCAAGAAATTTGAACTTTTTTAAACTTTATTTTTCTTACTAAAACAGCAATCACAAAACAGATAAACAGCAATACTAAATATATCCACCATGAAGGAGTGAAACGCCGCGTTAGAATTAAATCTAAAAATATTATAAGTGCAATAATCCAAATTAATTGAATCCAAAATTCAAATTTCACTCGTTTAATCCAATTTTCATTTTTCAATCCTTTTCGAACTGCAATTGCTTCTTTCACTTTCAATCCACTAGAAATACCACCTTCAAAATAGTTTAAAACATCAGTTGGAAAATAACCATACATAAAAGAAGTAAAAACCGGAGGGATAAATAAAGGAATTATTAAAAATATAAACGCAGTAACGCACAAATGAATTACATCAAATATGGTTCCTTTATAGTATCCACCTGCAAAATGATAAAATCTATATATGTACAATACAAAAATAAAAGTCAATACAAACAATAATGCTGTGAATAGAATACTAGGAGCTGGATTTTTTTTCTCATAAGGACTATTATATAACTTTCTTGGAATCAACCTTGAAACAAAAGCCTCGGCTTTTTTAATTCTATTTTTAAAATCTAATGGACTGTTTAAAACTCGACCAAATACCCATGCATAACTAAAAGAAAAAAATAATAAATTTACACTAAGCAATATATTAATTAGTTCGAAATCTTCAAACATAATTAAAATCAAAATCATTTGTTTCTTTATAAATCATCCTTTTTTTATTATTATCTCCCTCAATTTTATTTTTAAATTCAACTATAAAAACTTTAAAAAATAAACTAAAAGGTAAAAAAAGAGTTACATAAAAATGGAGCAAATCTTGAATAGCCAAAATCTTTATTTGTTTCGTTTTCTTTTCCTTCTCTAAGCCAATTGAAACTTTAATCAAGGTTGTCGCTATAGAATTGTAAGGTGAGATGATGGATTCGAAAGATACTGGTACTAAGGATTTCATTCGTGAGATTATTGATAAAGATTTAAAAACGAATAAGTACAATGGCAGAGTTCACACTCGTTTTCCACCTGAACCAAATGGCTACTTACATATTGGTCATGCAAAATCTATTTGCTTAAATTTTGGTATTGCAGAGGACTATAAAGGTAAATGTAACCTTCGTTTTGATGATACAAATCCTGCAAAAGAAGAAGAGGAATATGTACGATCTATTATTGAAGATGTTAAATGGCTTGGTTTCGATTGGCAAGATAGACTCTTTTTTGGTTCTGACTACTTTACACAAATGCATGAATATGCAATTCAACTCATAAAAAAAGGGAAAGCATATGTTGATGATTTATCTGCCGAAGAAATCACTGCATATCGTGGAACATTAACCAACCCTGGAATCAACAGTCCAAACCGTGACCGCTCAGTAGAAGAAAACCTTGATCTTTTTGAACGGATGAAAAATGGTGAGTTTGCCGATGGGGAGAAGGTTCTTCGGGCTAAGATAGACATGGCTCATCCTAATCTTAACATGCGCGATCCGGTAATGTATAGGATTCTCCATGCTGCACATCATCGTTCAGGTGATAAATGGTGTATATATCCAATGTATGACTGGGCACATGGTCTTGAGGATTCTATCGAAGGAATAACTCATTCGATATGTACGTTAGAATTTGAAAATCATCGTCCATTATATGATTGGTTTCTTATTGAATTGGGAGTCTATCGGCCTCAACAAATTGAGTTTGCTCGTCTTAATCTAACGTATACAGTAATGAGTAAGAGGATGCTACTGGAGTTGGTTGAAGGGAACTATGTTAATGGATGGGACGACCCAAGATTACCGACTATTAGCGGTATGCGAAGAAGGGGTTATTCTCCTACTGCAATTCGGAATTTTTGTAGTCGAATCGGTGTAGCAAAAGTAAATAGCATGGTCGATTTCGATTTTCTTGAACATTGTATTAGGGAGGATTTAAATAAAACATCTTTACGATTTATGGGGGTACTCCATCCTTTAAAGGTTGTTATCGACAACTATAAAGAAGGAGAGATTGAAGAATTCGAAGCTGTAAACAATCCGGAGGATCCAAATGCTGGAACACGTAAGATATCATTTTCAAAAGAATTATTTATTGAGGAAAACGATTTCATGGAAGATCCACCAAAGAAATTTTATCGTTTATCACCAGGTCGAGAAGTTAGATTTAGATATTCTTATCTAGTAACATGTAATGAAGCAATTAAAGAGAATGGTAAAGTGGTTGAGCTTCGGTGTACTATTGATCCAAAAACAAAAGGCGGTTATGCACCAGATGGGAGAAAGGTTAAATCAACGATACACTGGGTATCAGCTCATAATGCCACCGATGCTGAGGTTAGATTATATGATCGATTATTTACTGTTAAAGATCCAGCTGGTCAGAAAGACACCGATTTTAAAGATTTATTAAATCCAAATTCACTTGAAATAGTAAAATTCTGTAAAGTTGAACCTACAGTAGAGAATCTGAAATCATTGGAACGCTTTCAATTTGAACGGTTGGGTTATTTTTGTATAGATCCAGATACTACGAACGAAAAACTTGTTATTAACAGGACGGTTACTCTTCGCGATATATGGGCAAAAATTCAAAAGCAACAACAAATAAATCAATAAATTAATTTTTCAACTAACTCTTAATAGTCATTACCTTAAAATCCAAAAAATTATATAAGAACATTACAATCCCCTCCGCTATAAAAATATCATATAGCCCTGTGGTGTAGTGGTTAACATTCTAGCCTTTGGAGCTAGCGTCAGCGGTTCGAATCCGCTCAGGGCTGTTTGCTCCCGTGGTGTAGTCCGGTCAATCATTCCGGCCTTTCGAGCCGGCCACTCGGGTTCGAATCCCGACGGGAGCATCAATTTACTAGTAAAATTTATAAACCTATAAGATATAATATTTTTGGTGAATAATTTTGGGTAAAACCGAAACGATCAAAGAAAGAACCATCTGGATCTACTTACCAACGCATGAACAGAAACAGCAATGGGAGAGGATTGCCCAAGAACGGGGGACATCTCTTTCCAAATGGATTATCAAAACAGTTGAAGACACGATTAAGGAATCAGAAGGGGTGGTAAAAAGCAGGGATGAAACAGAAAAGGAAAACAAAAACTTGAGAAAAGAGATAGCAGACCTGCAAAAAAATCTGCGTCAGATAACAATCATTAGAGACAACCTGGAAAAGGAGATCCGGAAGTATCGTGCAGAACCGTTCCTAACAATGTCTTTTGAAGGAATCAGGCGATATGACAAGGAATTGATACCACTTCTTAAAAATGCCAAAAGTGTGGAAGGCAAGAATCGTTTTATTGATAACGATGAAATACTGTCCAGACTCGGGATTGCACCTACGGATACGGATGTTGTGAAATCCATCTCCAATCAACTGTCTCATCTTGAAGGATATGGACTGGTAGAATCTGGTACGAAGGGGTGGCGATGGAAAGAGGAGTAAAGAAAAAAACCACCATCGTTCCTGATGTACGGAGAGAGATAAATAATGAAGCTCTTATTAAGGAATATTTGACCGATGCCAAATGCATGGGATTAACTAGAAAAACCATTGACAACTATCGGTCATGCTTAACTGTTTTTTCAGATACCGTTGATAGATCGTTATTGGATGTTGACATCCCTGATTTGAAAAACTTCAAACTATATCTTGAAAATTTAAAAAATAGATATAACGAATCATTAAGCACTTCTACTATCAACAGGTATTTTTCTGCCATTCAGTCCCTGTACGAGTATCTGGAGTTTGAAAACTATATTGATACATCACCGATGCCCAAGTTTCGTAAGCGTTATTTGAGAGAGTATAAAAGAAAGCGGTATAGCGACGATGGCAGTTCTAGAAGGAAACTGATCAGCATAGAAGAAATGAGTATGCTGGTGAACTCCATTATGGACCCGCGTGATAAAGCGGTGGTCATTGTTTTGGCAAAAACAGGAATCCGCCGTGAAGAATTATCCCATATCGATGTGAATGATATTGATTGGCTGGAGCAGTGCATTCACCTTAAACCCATTCCCAAGAGAACGAATTTGGATGTTTTTTTTGATGACGAATGTGCTAGGGTGCTCAAACGCTGGATGGCAAGCAGGGTAAACAGAAAAAACAGTGGGACGAAAGCATTGTTTTTGAATGAACGGGGAGGGAGGTTGGGCAGGAACGCAATATTCGAACTTATTGTTAAATATGCAACGAGAGTTGGTTTGCATAATCCTACCAGCCATAGGATACAGGATAGATTTACCACTCATTGTACACGTCATTGGTTTTCAACTTGGTTATTGCGAAATGGAATGAAAAGAGAATACGTCAAGGAGCTCCGGGGCGATGCGCGGCATGAAGCTGTTGATCTTTATCACCATATTGATCGAAAGGACCTGAGAGATTCGTATCTGGCATGTATACCACAACTCGGGGTAGATTGATGGGGTAAAATAAAGATTTGAAAACGAGAGCATCCACATTAATTCCTGATGATCTGAACAGGAATATATTCCATACGGATCTTTTTTCATCGATTAGAAGGTTACAGGGATTTCGGTTAAGATTGGTATGAAAATTGTGTAAGGAGAGCATTTCGGTTAAAAATAACCTGTTTGAGCGATTTTAAGGAGAAAAACCATTTCGGTTAATATTATAATAAAAAAAAGATAAATATTATATATGGGTAATGAATTCGTATTATTATACTGTTAGAGGGGAGTTAAA
>JABAOC010001328.1_pt4 | contig 14749 bp, 8 predicted proteins | sample 7062161 | NCBI WGS metagenome assembly JABAOC01 (sample SAMN14538625, study PRJNA623070) | marine sediment metagenome | biome: marine biome [ENVO:00000428]; feature: marine pelagic biome [ENVO:01000023]; material: deep marine sediment [ENVO:00002113] | place: India: Gulf of Khambhat ... | reverse complement strand
GAAGTACCAAAAGCAAGAGAAGCAAGAGGGAAAAAGGCACTTTTTTTGAAACTTTTAAGTAAAAATGTAAGGCCCAAGACAAACCAAAAAAGGCCAACATTGGATTCAAAAGCAGCGCGGGAAAATTGAAGGTGCCAAGGAGAAATTGCCAGAAGTGCCGAGACTAGTAGAGAAAGACTATCTTTTTTGGGGTGGTTTTTAAAAAGCTCTTGGCAAAGAAAGAAAGACAAAAGAACGGTTAAGGCTCCAAAAAAAGCTGAGGCGAAACGAATAGAAAATTCGTTGAGGCCGAAAAACATGGTGGGGACGATGGAGAAGTAAGCATAAAAAGAAGGTTTGTAATCATTAAATGACCTAATCGTAAGAGGTAGAAAATTGCCGTATTCGTCCCCAAGAGTCTTTAAGAGACTATAGGCATTGTAGCCCAAGGAAGCCTCATCCCAATCAAGACTGGGCGGATTGGAGCCAAGGGCAAAAAATCTTAAGATTCCTGAGAGAATTAAAATTGAAATTAAAATTTTTGTTTTTAGACTCATTCTTTTTCAAAGACTTCAAAAGTAGGGTACTTCCCATCAAAAATGGTTTTTGTTTTGGCAAAACCTGGGGGGTCATAGCCGGGCGGTAAGGTAAGGAGAATTTTTCCTGTGCTGGGTATTTTTTTAAGATCATCGGTGAAGATGAATTTGTCAAAACCCAAGACTTGCCAAAAACCAAACCAGTCTTTTTCTCTTTGGGCTTCAAGCTGAAATTTCTTTGGGGAATATTGATTATAAAACAAAAAATAGATATAGGGTCGGCCATAGTTTTTGGTAACGATGATTGTTTGAAATTCATCTTGAACTTCTGAAATATATTTAACAAGGGTTTTATACGAAGGCATCCATTCGCCAAGGTATTTTTGGGGAAAAAGAAAATAATAGGCGTAGAGATAGTAGACAAGGTTTAATAGAAAACCAAGACAAACAAGCCCCAGGATAGTCTTTCTTAAGTTTTTTTTCAGGCTGATTTTTGAGATTAAAAAAATCTGATAAACACCTAGGGCAGTTATTATTTGAGGGGTGGGGAGAATGGAGAGAGTTCTTAAAGCATGGGGGGTCTCCCTGGCCGTGGCAGCCGGTATTGGGGCAACAAGAAACCAAAAGAGAATAAGCTTTGAGTTTTTTTTCTTGATTGAGTTTGCAAGATAAGCGAGGCCAGCAAGAAAGAAAGGAAGTTCGACAAAATATAGTTCTCCCACGAATCTCACCGAAAGACGAGGATTGATGTCGCCTGATAAAAATAAATAGTCGCCTTTGAAATGATCAAAGTAGTGTTTAAGGAAATTAAGAGTGTGGCCTAAATATCGATGATGAATTTTTTTGGCCCAAAAGGTATTGCCGTCAAGTTCTATTCTTTTATTTGACTGGAGAATGACGTCAAGGTTGGAAAAGATGTTGACTTCATGCCAGCGGAGCTTTCCTTCCCTTGAGGTAAGATGTGGAACAAGCGGGAGGATAAGGATGATTAATAAGACGATAGACAGAATGGTGGTTTTTTTAATCTTGAGTAAATTTTTAAAAAAAATCGCGCCTAATCCAATAAGAATTATTGGGGTTAACATTCTGTTGCTGTTGAAGGTATAAAAAGTAGCGGCAAAAAAGAATGAGGAGAGAAAAAGAAAATTTTTTTTCTCCCGAATTCCTTTTAGAAAAAACAGAATTGCCAATAGGTTGAAAAAAGCGGCTAAGTTTGCCTCAAAGGCTACACGAGAGACATGGAGACTCCAGGGGGAAACAGCAAGGAGTGCAGAAGCAATTACAGCGAGACTTATATTTCTTCTAAAAAATGGAACTTTTTTGAGGGGAAATAAATGTTTGACTAAAAAATAGGTAAAGACGACCATGAGGACTCCGGAGAGTGCAGAAGGAGCTCTTACCGCAAATTCATTTAGGCCAAGAAGAGCAACAGGTAAAACGGCAGCATAGATATACCCCGGGGGTTTATAATCACCAAAAGCAATAAATCGACTGTAGGGCAAGATCTCTCCGTGTTCATCTCGGGCAGTTTTTAAGATGCTGTAGGCATTGTAGCCTAGAGAAACTTCGTCCCAATAAAGACCAGGAGGGTTTTTGCCAAGGAAAAAGAATCTTAAAAAGAAGGCAATTAGAATGATGAGTAAAAAAATCTTTTTTTCGTTTTTCATTCTCCTTTAATTGGCTCAACTAATTGGTAAGCTACCTCTCCATTAGGAAATAAAATGTCTTTTACAGAACGAATGTCTGGGGGAAAATCTTGGGGACGACTAATTAATAAAACCCCTTTTTCTTTTTCTGCTTCTTCCCAAGTACCATCAAAAAGGAATTGATATTTTTGAAAACTTTCGACATTTTCCCAACCTAATTCATCAACATAGGGGCTTCTCTCGAAATTATGCGCAAAAAGAGTTGGATCATATTTTTTGTAAAAGAGAAGATAAATATAGTATGGTCCTCCTTTGATGAAGACAATTTTTTTATAGTCTTTTTCAATCTTTTCAACTTCTTTAATGATTTGTTTTTTGCCATAAAACCACTGGTTAGCGGCAAGTTGGGGTATTTGAAAATGAAAGTTGTATTGAAAATAAAGCAAGGAAAAAAAATAAACCGCGACAATTGAAAGGGTGATGAGTTGTTTTTTGATGGACTTTTTAAGTTTTTTTAAAAAATTCGCTATTCCCAGGACGATAATAATTTGGGCGGGAATAACCATATTAAAACTCCTGTTGGAGGCAGGAGTCATAAAAGTTAAGGAGGCAACCACAGGTGAGACAAGTAGCCAGCCTAGTAAGAACCGAGGTTCTTTTTGGGATTTGGCGGCAACAAAAAGGAATCCGATGACAAGAAAGATTGCGTCAGGAAGATAAAAAATTCCCATATTGGGGATTTCAAAGGGAGAGACCTTACTTCCTTCGAAAAAAAGGAATTTGGGGTCAAAGTGATGGAAATACCTTTTGGCAATATCTAAAAAATAATAAAATAGTTTATTGTGGAAAGCTCTGGTTAAAAGCGGATTTTGATTGCCATCGATGCTGATATCTTCCCATAATTTTATTTTTACCCCCGGCTGATAAAAGACATTGATCGTTTTTGCACGTCCAGTAACAATCTCAGGATTTTTGATGGTGAAGTAAATAAGTGGAGTTAATAAAAAGCACGCAAATAAAAGAGTTATTAAAGTAGTTTTTTTTTGGGCAATAAGTTTTTTGAAATTAAGCAAGAACAATAATAGCAACAGGAGAGGAATGGTTACTCTGGAACCATAATAGGTGTAAAAGGTAAGAGAAAATGGAATAGCTGAGAGAAAAAAGAGGAGTTTCTTTTTAAATCCGCGCCAAAAAAGGAAAATGCCCAAACTGACAAGAAAGGCCTCTAGACCAATCAACATTGCCGAGCGAGATTGTTGAATATGCCAGGGACTGATGGCTAAAAACAGACCAGCCAATAAGGCTAATTTTTTGTCGGAGAAAAGCTCTTTGGCAATAAAATAAACCAATAAGACAGTAAGAGTTCCAAAGAAAGCAAAAGGAAATCGGACAGCAAATTCGTTTAATCCAAAAACAGCGACAGAGGGGATCATTGCGTAGGCAGACAGGGCTGGTTTGTAGTCACCAAAAGAGCGGAGAGTAACGGGAAGAAAATTGCCAAATTCATCTTTTCCGGTTTTTAAGAGACTATAGGCATTGTAGCCCAGGGAGATTTCGTCTGAATAGAGGGAAGGAGGGGATGAACCAAGATTGTAGAACCTCAAGAGAGCGGCTAAAATTAGGATGGCTATTAAGGAAAGGTTGGCTTTGGACATAATTTTAGGAATAAAAAGACTAAAAGACTACAGGGAATAGTCAATTAGAAATTTAGTTTTTTAAAGATCAGTAGGGCAAGAACAGCTCCTCCTAGTGATACCAAAAATCCTATCTTCAATGATCGAGGAAAGTAAGAAAAAACAATCTCGTGTTTACCTTCAGGAACAACAATACTTCTGAAAGCGTAATTGGCTCGGTAGATTTTGGTTTTGGTCCCGTCCACTCTTGCTTGCCAGCCTGGAAAAAAGCTGTCGGAAAGATATAAGAGTTTTGAGGAGGGAGAATTAGTCTTTATTCTAACAAGATTTGGCTGATAAACAGTAATTTCTGCTGTCCCCTTTTGGTCGGTTTTTTGAGGGAGAATGGTTGGTTGTTTCTCTAAAATAATAGTTTTTTTGGGGTTAAAGTCGAGACTCAAAAGGAGATCGACAATTTTCTGCGGATTGTTTTCAATAATAAAATCGTCCACTAAAAATGCTCTTGGTAATGCGTCTTTGTATTCATAAATTCGCCAAGAATCCTTATCAAAAACGAGCTCAACTCTGTTTTTCAAAAGCTCGTCAAGGCTCTTGTTAACTTCTTTCCAGTCGATAATTTGCACTTTTCTATGGGGAAGTTTGGGGTTGTCGATAAGATATCGAATGCTTAAGATGGCAGCGATTCTCTGCAACAGAGGGTTGTTAAAATCTCTTGGTAGAATGGCATCAGAGCGGGATGGCCGTTGTTTGGTAATCTTGCCTTCTGAGCCGGCGGCATATAAAAGCTCCGAATAGCGGGCGCTATTTAAGGAGTCGTAGCCGGTTGGCTGATAAATTTTATAAAGAGTGGCAAAATTGTTCTCTAAAAATAAACCATTATTACCTAGAAACCTGTTAAATCCAGCCTTTTTTTGTAAAAACTCTATGGTTTCGTGTTTGGGATAAACAAATTCTCGGGGGGAAAAAGGAGTAAATTTTTGCAAAAAATAAAACTGATGTAGGAAGGCAAGGATAAAGATTGACCAGAAAAGAAAATTCTTCCTCATAATTATCCGTAAAAAAATAAAAACACTTGAAATAAGAAAAACGGCGCCTGGAATGGCTAAGTTCCGGAGTGAAACAATATGCCAATCTAGGGGAATAAGAAAAACGGCGCCTGGATTGGCTGAGCGGAGAAAGATGTTATACCAGTTTGGGGGGAATTGACTGATTAAAAGTTTACCACGATATGCCTGGAAAGTTACTAAAAGGATCAGGCCATAAATTATGGCAAAAATAGAAAAACAGGCGATGATTTTTTTGGCAAGATTTGATCTTTTGGGGTTTTTTAGCCAAAATTCGATTCCAAACGCAGAAAGGACCGAAAAACAAAAAACATTGATAAACATAGTTCGATTGGCAATAACGGTTGAAAGGAGAGGAACCTTAAGGTTGAAGATGGCTTTTGAGAGAAGGTTATTAAAAGTGGGAATCAAAAATAGAACTCCGGATAAAAAAAAGAAAAGAATTTCTCTCCGTCTTTTTTTGTCAAGCAGGTTGATAAGGGCAAATAAAGTGAAAAATAGAGGAATAACCCCAAAAAATAGAATTCTTTCATAGTATGAGCCGGCTTGAAAGCCAAATTGGTTGCGGGTAACCGGGTGGCCAAAAAAGTCGGGAGCAAAAAAGGTGATTAATTGATACCACGGCAAAAGGTAAGCAGTCAGGGTTTTGGAAAATTCAACCGTTTTCTTGGCAGAAAGATTAAACAGTTCCAGGGTGGGAATAATTTGGGGGGCAGCAAGTAATAAGCCAACAAGAAAGATAGAGGTGGTAAAAAGAAGCGTTTGTATTTTTGGGGGTGATTTGCTTTTAAAGAAGAATATTTTCGCTCCGGCGTAAAGTGCGGCAAGGCATAAAAGATATAAAGTGGTTTGCCAGTAACCTGAAAGGGTCGAGAGGGTAATGGAGAGTGTTCCTGCTAACCACCATTTCTTGTTTTTTTTGGCAATAAATTTGTCAAGGGAAAGCAAAAGAAGGGGCAGCCACATAATTGAGTGAGGTGCGCTCATTACTTCTTGACCCCAGGTAATCATGAAGCCGCAGAAAGTAAAAGATAGGGCTCCAAAAAGGGCTGATTTATGATTAAGTTTTAAGTTTTTAAGGTAAAAATAGGTGAAAATAAAGCTCAAAACAAAGGGAGAAAGAATCATAAAAATCCAGTGATTCTGAAGTGAGAGAAAAAAGCTAACGGCGTGGAACGGATAAAAGGCGCCTGATTGCCATTCAGCCATGTGGGGATTGCCGGTGAAATTATAAGGGTTCCAAAGAGGAAGTTGAAAATTCCTCCATTGATCATGGGTTAAACGAAGATAGGGGTAGTAAATTCTTAACTGGTCGAGAATGCCGGGTTTAAAAGGAACGCCTGTTGGATAATCTGGCCATTTTTCTAAAACAAAAGGAGAATATCCGGCAACAAGTTGATTGCCATTGAGAGGAATTTGTTTTTTTAAAAAAACCTGATAGAAGGCAGTTGTGGTTAAAGTTAGGGCTAATAAAATTACAATAATTAATCTCTGGTGAGATTTCATTTGAGTCTCCAGGCAGAAAGGATAGAATCTCCATTTAAGACGCTAAGATCAGTGATTTTTTTCATATTTGTGTTCCTGGGCAGGTCTTGATTTTCTGAGTCGATAAGGAAAAGTGTCTTCTGAGAGTAATCGATGTTTTCTTCTAAAACTCTCTCGAAAGTTAACTTTCCGAAAGAGGTAGGTTTTTGGGCTGAGGCTTGATAAGGCTGGGGAGGATATTTCATATAAAAAAGAAGGTGTAAATAAAGATCACCGTATTTGCTGTCCACTAAAATTTTGGGGTAGTTTTGGTAATTTTGAGTTAAAAAAGTACCTGTTTTTTTAAAAGCATACTCTGGTTGGTTGGCGTCTTTTTTAGGGAAATGGACAAAGTAAAAATGATAAAAAAGAATGATGTTATAGAAACAGACCAAAAGAAGGCAGGAAAAGAGAATTTTAGGGATCTTTTGAGATGAATTTTTTATTGCCAAGAAAATGTTGAGGGCGCCAACGGTAATAATGATTTGGAGAGGAATCGAGGCCCAAAGACTTCTTTGAGCATCTCTCATATTAAAGCCTAGAGCCGCATAGAGAAAACTTGAAAGAATCCAAAAAAAGAGAAAGTTTGCATGCTTCTTGTTTTTTTTAAAGAGAGAGACCAGCCCCACTATAAGAAACGGTAAAAAAAACAGGTAGATAACTCCTAAGTCTACCACCCAATATTTAATACGATAGTCGCCTAGAAAAAAAAGAAATTCAGCGGAAAAGTAGTCCAAGAAATTAACAAGAATTTTTTTGGGCAGGTTTATTTGACCTGCAGTTCTAAAAAGGGTGTGATTCAAAATCATTTCAAATTGATTGGTAAGGCTGAGACAAGCAAGCTCAACTAAACCTAGAGAGATTAAAAGTTTTTTCTTTATCTTACTTTCTGAATTCAGTAAACAATAAATAACAACTAAGACCGGCACTAAAATTAACGCCCCTTCCCAAGAAAGAAGCGAGAAGATGAGAAAGATGGCACTTAAGATGAAATTTTCGTTTTTAATCAGAAAATAAAGGCCAATGATAAAGAAAAAAAGTGAGAGGTTCTCTATTGAAACAAGTCGACTATAGAAGATGTTCCAGGGGCTAATACTTAAAAGAAGGGCGGAGAGAAGGGCAATTTTTATTGCCAGGTCGGGAAAGATTTTTTTAAAAAGCTCTTTGACAAGAAGATAAAGAAAAAGCACCATTAAAATTCCCGCAATTGCAGAGGGTAGTCTTATAGAAGCTTCATTTAAATCTAATAATAAAACTTCAGGAAGGCTTAAGAGAGAATAAAGAGAAAAAATTTTTTCTTTGGGGCTTTCAATTTGCAAAAATGGTATTTTCTTGGTTAAATCTTTACCGGTTTTAAGAATTGAATAAGTACTGTAGCCAATTAAAGTTTCTTTTTCCGAGAGAATACTGGGGTTTGCTTTAAGCCTGTAAAGTCTGGTTACAGCCGCAATTATAAGAATTAGTAAAAGAATTGCTTTGATCTTAAAGTTGGTTAATTTTTTGGGTTTTTTCATATAATGCTTTCTGTTAATTTAAAGATAGCTTCTCCACTTCCATGGGTAAATTTTTTTATGAGCTTAAATTCAGGTTTTTTTCCAAATATTTTGCTGTCGGGAATTTCCTCCTCAAAGCTTACAAACAGAATTTTAGGTTTTTTTTCATTATTCTTCAAGCTTTCGAGGCTTTCTAAAGAAGTAAAGAATTTGTATTTATCAAAGCTTGCGATTCGCTCGAAACCATTTTCATCTACCTCTGGATCCATCTCAACTTGTTTTTGAAATTTTGCAGGATCATATTTTTTGAAAAAAACTAAAAAAATATCAAAATGTCCACCAATAAAATAAACTGAATCATAATCTGGTTCAAGTATGGATATTTCCTTGGCTAGTTCTTTTTGGCCCCAAAACCAATTTTTTGATAATTGATAGCTTTTGGGAATTTCGTAGAAATAACCTTTGATAAATTGGTAAAAGTTAACGATTAACAAGAAAGAAAGAACAGTGAATATAATTTTTTTTCTTTTAAAATTTGAGGTGGTTTTAAATGCGCCGAAAGAAATAATGATGGTGACGGGGACTGATTGATCGAGAGTGTGTAAAGAGTTGGGAGTAAAAAGGCCCATGGTGGCAACAAGGGGTGAGGCCAAAATCCAGAGGCCCAAAAATTTAGCTAATTTATTTTTGGAACTAAGGGTTTTGACAAGACCTAAAAATAAAAATGGCAAAAGAGCCAAGAGCAAGAGCCCACTCCCCGGGGTCTGGAACCGTTCATGGGGATCGCCAGTGAAAAAGAGGTAGTTGAGATCAAGGTGTTGAAGATATTTTTTAGAAATTTCAAGAAAGTAGTAATAAGGTTTATTATGAAGAAACCTTGTTAAAATAGGAATTTGGTTTGGTGGATCAAGTGTTTGGTGGTTCCAAAGTTTGATCTCAACACTTCCTTGATGGAAAATACTTTCGTATTTTGCTCGCCGCACAAGGGTTTCGGGCCTTTGATAGAAGCTGTAAAGAAGAGGAACAATTATTAAAAGACCAATTAATAAAGAAAGAGTAATTTGTTTTCTGTTTTTTAAAATCTTATTTCTAAAAAGTAGCCCAAAAAGAATTAATAGGATTGGGCCTGTTATTCGAGCATTATGGTAAGAATAGGCGGAGAGAGAAAAAGAGATTGAGGAAAAAATCAAATTGTTTAAATTTTTTTTTGTAACCCAAGAGACGAGGAAATAAACTCCAAGAGCAAGATAAAAACAAGAAAGGGTTGACAAGTCTGCCATTCGGGAGAGAAGAATGTGCCAGGGCGAGATACTTAAAAGAAAGGCTGCAAGAAGGGCGATTTTTTTGTTATTGAATATTTTTTGGGAAATAAGGTAGGTGAGAAGAACAGTGAGAGTTCCGAAGATGATGGAAGGAGCGCGAGTGGCAGTTTCGTTTAGACCAAAAAGAGCGATAAAAGGGACAGCGAGATAGCCATAAAGAGGCGGACGGTAATCCCCAAAAGAACGAAAAGAAAGGGGTAAAAAATTACCATATTGATCTTTGCCAGTTTTTAAAATTGAATAAGCATTATAACCGTTAGAGGCTTCATCGGCAGTAAATCCGGGTGGATGGTTATTGATGCCGACAATCCGTAAGGAAAGAGCAATTAAAATTATTAAAATTAGACTCCAGTTTCTTTTAAGCATTTTTTTGTTTGAGAAAGGATTAAAAACACAGTAAGGGCAACGACACCGAGGGCGGAGAGAAAGAGACCAGTTCTGAAACTTGAAGGCTTATAAAATAACTTCACCTGGTTTTTTGCAACTGGTAAATTTACTAAAATAAATCCNNCTTTTACCATTGACTTCTGCCTGCCATCCAGGGTAGAAATTAGCTGCATAGATTAATTGGTTGGGGCCTTGAGTGTCGGTTTCCAAAATTATTTCTCCTGGGGCTAGTTTAATGATTTTGGTTTTGTTTTCTCGTCTCTCGTTTTGAAATCGGAGTAATGGTTTAACTTTTTCATTTTCATAGATTATTGTTTTTCCTTCCTGAAAAACTTTTTTTAAGCTCGGATCGTCTATGTCTTTTAAGGCAAGGAGATACTTAACACTTAATTTCTTGGTAATTTCTGATTGATAATTTCCCGGTCTTATAATTCGATTGAATGAGGCGGGTTTTTCTTGTTTTTTACCTGTTTCCATTTGAGTAATAAGATCGGCATAGGAATAAAGATATAAAGGATCATATCCTTCGATTGTTTTTAATTGATAATTAATTGAGAAATTAGGGGGGAAGATTCTTCTGTCAAGAATCATATAACGATAGAGGTCTTTTTCTTGACTTAAGAAATCGATTGTTTGAGTGCGGGGAAAAATCCAATCTCTTTTTGAGAAGGGAGTGAACTTGAAAGAAAACCTCAAAAGATCAAAAAGGGTTAAAAGAAGTAAGCCTATCAAAACCACGGTTTTTGCTTTGAGATTATTTCTTTTTTTTCGGCTAACGATTAAAAGAAAGAATAGAGAGAAGAAAATAGTGGTCGGTAAAACTGAATTTCTTTGGGAAACAAGAATGTTTTGAGTCAGAAGACTGTCGGGCAATAGTTTGGGGGCGGTGAAAAGAAGATGGGTCCAGAGGGCAACAAAGAAAATCAAAAAACAGATGCCAATAAGAAGGCTTTTTTTGAAGATTTCTTTTTTTGAGAAACGAGTTAAAAATATCTGAAGACCCAAGCCACTTAGACAAGCAAGTGAGAAGTCAATAAGGAAAATTAGTCTTGAGGGTTGGGCGGAGGTAATAAGGGGAAGGTTGAGTTTTGAGGGCAATTTTCCTAGAGGAGTTGGAAGAGCAAACAAAAGGCAAAAGAGAATTGCCAAAAAAAAGAATAGGGTGTATTTTTTAAATTTCTTTGAGTTTGTAGTGAAAAGGGCAAAGAGGGCGAAAAACAAGGGAACAACTCCAATAAAACTGACAAATTCTGCATAGTTCCATTTACCCCAATAGTTTAATGTGGTCGGATTACCAAAAAAGTCGGGGATAAAAAGTTGAAGCAAGTTTTGGTAAGGCAAAAACCCTTTTGTAGATCTAGCAATCTCCGCCTGGTCAATCTGGCGATTGGAGAGGTTTATGAATTCCATTGTTGGCAGCCATTGAACAGCAGTAATAAAAATAAATATTAGGAAAAGGGCCAGAAAGAGAGATGCGAGCTTGAATTTATCTGGTCTCTTAACAGATTGAATTCTAAAGACAAGGTAAAAAATTAAAAAAAGTAAAAGATAAAATGAGGTCTGCAGGTGACCGGCAAGAAATGAGCAAACTAGGCTTAAAAGAAAGAAAAAAGAATATTTCGAACAAAAGGAAGGGGGGTTTTTAATAATTTTTTCTATAGAAAGAAGGGCCAGTGGAAGCCAGAGAGCAGTATGGCCAACATTCCCCCACTGAAGCCAAGCGATTGAAAATCCGCAAAAGATAAAGACAAGGCTGCCGAAAGCACAAGCCGGTGGAGAGAGTCTTAGGCTCTTTAAAAAAAAATACAGAAAAATCCCACCTAAAATAGGTTGTAAGGAGATGTAAATTCCCCAAGCAAAGTTAAAATTGAAGAGGAGAAACAGTAAGTTTAATGGGTAAAAGGCCCCGGTTTGAAAATTAGCAAGAAGTGGGGTTCCGGCGTGAGTATAGGGGTTCCAGAGGGGTAATTTTTGCTGCTTAAAAAGATTAATGGCCAGTTTTTTCCAGACATAAAGCTGACGGACTGGGTCGGTAGTCAAGTAATTTTTAAAGGGAACGCCGGCGCTAAAGTCATCCCAAACCACATCCTTGAAAGGATGATACATGCCGACGATAGTGTCGGCCGGAATGGGAATTTTTCCCTGAATTAAAAAAGAATAAAAGAAAAACAAAACGACAACAATTAAAACTAAGAGGTATTTAATTTTTGATAAGTTCATCAATTTTCTGGCAGAAGTTCTGCTCGCTGAATTTCTTGACTGACTTTTGAGCTTTTTGGGAAAGGGCTATGAGAAGTTCCTGATTTTTAATGAGAGAAATTGTTTTTTGTTTTAGCTCGCTTTTTGTTTTAAACAATAGTCCATTTTTTTTATTCTTAACAATCTCTGACTGGGCGCCGGCGTTAATGACAATAGGAACGCAGCCTGAGGCCATGGCTTCGACGGTTGAGATGCCAAAATGTTCTGCTCTTTCAGGATACTTTTTTAAATTTTCATTGATGCCGGTAGCATGCCAGTAGATTTTGGCTTTTGAATAAAGTTTTTTGAGTTTTGAAAAAGGCAAATTTTTTTGGATTAAGACTGGATAATTTTTTGAAATTTTTTGTAGCTTTTTAAGGAATTTTTCTCCTTCGGGGTCGGCGTGTCCTGCTAAAATAAGCTGCCAGTTTTTGAACCCTTCATCAATCAGCTCTTTGAAGACTTTTATTAAAAAATCTTGTTTTTTGGAATGGGGTTTGCCGCCAAAGAATCTTCCCACTGAAAGAATGGTGTCTTTTTTCGATTCTGAACTGAAGATTTTAAGATTTACTGGAGGATAAATAACTTTAGGCTTTATTTTAAGTCTTTCTTTGATAAATTTTTCTATATACTTTGAATAACATAAAACTACCGGCCAGTTTTTAAGTTTGAGGTTATCAAGAGAGGTAGTCTTTTTGGGAAAATGGCTGGGGGCATGAATGATAAGAATGTTCTTTTTGGCTAAGGAAAAAAAGAGACTTCCATCGGTAACATAAAAGAACACGTCGTATATTCTCGTTTTTTTAAGCTTTATGAGTAAATTAGTGATAATTCTCTTTTTTGAAAAAATATTGGGGACAACATTTACTCTTTTAAGGTTGGCATTTAAAATTTGATTGGCTTTTTTAATTATTTTTTTGTCATCCCAAAAAAGATGAACTTCATGTTTTTTTGATAAGTGTTCGGCGATAAGAAGAAGATACCTTTCTCCTCCGCCGAGAGTGTTAAGATAAGGTGAAAAGATTCCAATTCTCATTTATTTATAGATGATAAGAAAAAAGCGGTTTACAAATTTAGAAAATTTTCTTTTTTTAAGGATCGGGAAAAGAAAAAGATTTAAAGTTCCATTAATTATAATCTTAAAATAAAAAAGGATTCTGTTTAAGGGCTTGTTTTTTGCCTCATAAAGGTGAAAGCGGAGTAGTTTTTCGCTCAGATAAAAGTTCCCTGAAAAAAATAGAGTTGTTTTTTTGTTTTTGACAAGCTTTTTGATTTGACTTAAAGTGGGCAAGGTGAATTTAACATGCTCTTTAAGATAATCTGGCGCAGAGCGACTAAGAGACTTTAGTAATTTTTCTTCGTGAAGTTGGTGGTTTTTTGTTCCTAAGGGGGCGGNNGGGGCGGCGAGAATTACTTTTTTTTTAGCCACCCTGATTAACTCGTTGACAAAATGCTTTCTATGTATGGAGGGAATGTGTTCTAAAGTATCAATGTTGGTAACAGCGTCAAATTTATTAGTCTTGAAGGGAAGTTGGTAATCTCTCACGATGATATCGGCATTTTGAACATCGGCAGTGGTGATGTGATTGGTGGAAAATTTTTTAAGTTGATTTAGTCCTCCTCCTACATCAAGAACTGATACGTTTTTGCCCAAGAGAGAAGCAACAACTTGGTGACGAGAGTAAACGTCGAAAGGGAGGGTTAAGAGTTTTATCCTTTTGATAGAGTTTAAAAGGAAAAAAATAATTAGGCCAATGAATGTAAGGAAAGAAATTCTTAACCCCAAAAGAAAATCAGTAGGATGGAATTTGAATTCAATTTTATGTTTGCCCGAAGGAACCTCTACGGCTCTAAAGGTGTAGTTGGCGCGGTGAATTCGTGTTTTTTTGCCGTCTATTGAAGCCTGCCAATTGGGATAAAAACTATCAGAAAGGTAAAGAATGGCATTTTCATTGGTCGAGATTTCAAAAGAGACATTATTGGATTGATAGTCTAAAAGTTTAACCAAGGACGTAAGGGGTTTTTTGCCGAGGTCAATTTGTGGTTCATCTTCGAGAATAACCGTCTCTGAGAGATTAAAGTTCTTATCAAGAAGAGTATTAATAATTTCTTGATCATTTTTTAAAATCTTTGTCTTGTTGGTTAAGAAAAATCTCGGAGGTAAGTCTTTATTTTCAAAGACAAAGAGATTTTCATCCTCATATGCTTTTTCAAAAATTTGAGGATGGTCCCAGGTGGGAAAGGCAAAAACATCACTTTTTCCTTGAACGACATACTTTACACCAAGAATATCAAGAATTCTTTTTGTATACTTTCCTTTTCGTTCAAGCTTCTTCCCGGCCGTCCTTTGGGGTAATGAAATTTTGCCATCCTGGGCCGCGGAGATTAATTCTTGGTATCTTTTAACGGAAAGTGGATCATAGCCTTCGGGAGAGAAGACTTTATAAGGTAAGTTTTGCTGAGCATCAAAAAGGGCGAAAGTGCGGCTGATTCCTTGATTTTCCTGAACAAACTCAATCACTTCTAGGTTCGGATAAAATAAATCTTTATTTGTAAAGCTTGTGAATTTAAAGGAAAAACGAAAAAGTTCAAAAGTAGATAAAGATAAAACTAGAAATAAAAAAAACAAAAGGAATAATTTTTTTGGAATTTTGATAAGTTTTTTTTTGAAAATTAAAGTTGTAAGAAAAACAGTGACAAGAAGCATTGTGGGGAGAAGGAAGTTTTTTTGAGTGACCCGTAAGTTTTTAGGGTCTGCCTTTGATAAAAAGGTCCAAAGCCAAAGAGATAAGAAGAGAAGATAAAAAAAACTTAAAATTTTTAAAAATCCATTGAGTCTTTGCTCTTTTAATTTTGTCTTAAAAGTATCGAGACCTAATCCGGCCAAAACGGAGGTTGAGAAGCAAAAAAGGCAAAAAATTCTAGA
>JABAOC010027805.1_pt1 | contig 14762 bp, 11 predicted proteins | sample 7062161 | NCBI WGS metagenome assembly JABAOC01 (sample SAMN14538625, study PRJNA623070) | marine sediment metagenome | biome: marine biome [ENVO:00000428]; feature: marine pelagic biome [ENVO:01000023]; material: deep marine sediment [ENVO:00002113] | place: India: Gulf of Khambhat ... | reverse complement strand
GACGATGGACGCAGGACAGCGCAAGCGAGCACTGAAGAAGGGCATCTCAGTGGAATGGCCCTCGGAGCCGCTTCTGGGGAGCTACTACGGCGAAGAGGAGATCGAAGCTGTCGTCAACGCCATTCGGGACTCGATGGACCCGCGGGTAGGGTTTGGTTTCGCTAACTGCGCCGAGATCGAGGAGTTCGAGCGAGAGATCGCGAAGTGGGTGGGGACGGAGTATTGCGTCACCATCAACGGCGCCGGCGGCGGACTCGACATGGCTATGCGCTGTCTGGAGCTGGAGCCCGGCGATGAGGTGATCTGCCCTTCCATCAACTTCCGGGCCGGGCCGCTGTCGATCATAGGCCACGGCGGCAAGATCGTCTTCGCGGAGATCGACCCGCAGACCCTGAACCTGGACCCCAATGACGTCGAGAAGCGCATCACACCGCGCACCCGGGCGATCTTGCCTACGCATATGAACGGGCTTTCCGCCGACATGGACGCGCTTGAGGAACTCGCGCAGTGCCACCCCAACCCCAAGCACGGCCCCCTGAAGGTCATCGGCGATGCCGCGCGTTCCCTTGGTGCCGCCTACAAGGGCACCAAAGTCGGCAAGCGAGGGTGGATGAACATCTTCAGCTTCCACACCCAGAAGATGATCTCTACGCTGGGCGAAGGCGGAGCGATCACAACAGATGACCGCGATGCCCTGGTTCGGCTGCAGGGCATCCGGCAGTTTGGCAGCCCTCAACACTCGTACGATCCGCTGCTGCAAGGAGTGGGCTGGGGCTCCAACTACAAGATGACGAAAGTGCAGGCCGCGGTTGGGCTGGTACAGTGGAAGCGGCTGGACGACTTGGTGGCGCGGCGGCAGCGGCTGGCGCGAGAGCGCACCAAGCTGCTGGAAGGATGTCCCGGGCTGCAACTGCCGCTGGAGCCGCAGGGATATGAGAGCAGCTTCTACCTGTACTCCCTGCTGGTCCCGGAGGCGTGGGCAGGCGGGAAACGGGACCGGCTGATGGCGATGCTGAAGGACGAGTACAAAATCGAATGCATCGTCGCCAACCCGCCGGTGCACAACACCGTGCCCTACATCCAGGAGCACGCACTCGGGGTGGAGCTGCCGATCTCTGACGAGGTGGGCGCGCGCCTGTTCTGTCCACCCATCCATCCGTACATGCCGCAGGAGGACAACGAGTACATCGCCGCGGCGATTTGGGATGCGGTGGAGACGATCGAAAAGAGCCCGTAACGTGTAGACGATGCCCGCAGCGATGTCCTGCGGGCCGGACCCTCGGCGCAAGGCAGGCTAATCGGAAGTTGCCCTTGCGTGCCCGTACTCATCGCTTCTCGGCGCGCACCTCGGTGCGTGCTGACCGGACTATCCGGCTGTGATCATACGGAATGTCTGAGAGGGCCATAGCCAGGAGAGCGGCCGAATGGCGACCGTGAATTGGGGAGTTATCGGCTCGGGCGGGATCGCGATGAGGCGAACGATCCCGGGCATGATGGAGGAGGCGAAGTCGGCGAAGCTGGTTGCGGTGATGGATGCGCTACCGGATGTCGCCGAGCGGGTGGCGCGGCAGTTTGGCGTACCCAAGGTGTACGCGGCCGAGGCGGAACTGCTGGCCGACCGGGGGGTCAATGCCGTCTACATCGCGACGCCTGTGGAGGTGCATGCGAGGCAGATCGAAGCGGCGGCAAAGGCGGGCAAGCACGTGCTCGTGGAGAAGCCCATTGCGCTGACGGTTGACCAAGCCGAGAAGGCGATCGCGGTCTGCAAGAACGCGGGGGCTCTGCTAGGTTGCGGGTACATGATGCGGTTCCACTCACTGAACGTGGCCGCTCGTGATCTGGTGGCGCGGGGGGAGCTTGGACGGGTGGTGGCAGGGCGGGCGCAGCTCACCTGCTGGTACCCCAGGATCCCGGGTGCGTGGCGGCAAGAGCTGGCCCGCGGGGGTGGAGGGTCGTTGATGGATATGGGCAGTCACTGCATCGACCTTCTCGAGTTCATCACTGGCAGCCGTGTCGCGGCGGTAGCGGCGATGAACCGGTCGCTGGTTCAGCACTACGAGGTGGAGGACACGTCGACGGTTCTACTGCGCATGGACAGCGGCGCCCAGATGATCGTGGACAGCCTGTTCAATGTCCCAGACGCGGCCAGCAAAGGCCTGCTGGAGGTCTACGGCACGAAGGGCGCGCTCTACGGCGAGGGGACGATTGGTCAGATGCCGACCGGCCGGATCACGGCGATGCTCTCAGACCAGGGCGAGTATGACGCCCAGCAGCAGCGAGAGCCGAGCAGCCAGACGTTCGAGCTGCAGGCTGAGCCGGTGAACATGTATGGTGCCGAGGTCGAGCAGTTCTCGCAGGCGGTGCTGACCGGCGGCGCGCCCGCCGTCGACGGACAAGAGGCGTTGTGGAATCTGAAGGTCGTCGAGGCGTGCTACCGGTCGGGGCGGGAAGGACACGAGGTCAGGTTGACCTGACTTCGACCGGACCCGATTGGACTCCGAGACGGCGGGCGGCATCCAGACATGACGAGCCGCGACGGAGGAGGCGCGGTGCTGGTCATACACATGGCTGAGGCGGACGTGGAGCGACTGGGCGAGGCCGCGCTCGAGGTGCTCGAGAGCGTGGGCGGCCTGTTTCAGAACGCCGAGATGCTCGACGCGTTGGAGGCGGCAGGGGCGGCCGTCGACCGGGCCGCGCAGACGGTCCGCTTCCCGAAGAAGATGACCCGCGACTTCCTCGCGACGCTGAGGCAGGAGAGTGCGAGCACGAGTTCGTCGTATGGCTCGAATGAAACACTCTCCGCAGGATGGCGAACGCCGGCGATATCGTCACCAGGTAGCGCAGGTCCGTCGGATGGCCCGCGCATCTACACCGGAGCCAAGCTACCGACGCTCGAGGTTCAAGTGGCACAGTTTCTGTACGATCTCGAGCAAGGCGAGGCCCGGCCAGGACGCCGTGACGATCTCATCGAGCTTGTGAAGCTCGGCGATGTTCTCCATCAGGAAGACGGGGTAGGACACGCTCTGCTGATGCGGGACGTGCCGCCGCTGGCGGAGCCGATCGAGGCAGCGCTGGTGCTCGCGGAGTATGCCCACGTCCCCGGACAGGTGTTCGCGTGGGATGTGCGCCAGATCCCGTATCTTGAGGAAATGGCGCGAATCCTGGGGTCAGCCGAGTTCTTCACTCTTGGGTCTATCTGTATCGCACATCCCCTGCGGTTTGACCGAGCGGTTGCTGAGCGGACGGTGGAGATGGCGAAACGGAGCCAGAGCATAGGGCTCACCGCCATGCCTGTCGTTGGGATGAGCACACCTGTGACGATGGAAGGTTTCATCGCGATGGCGAGCGCGGAGATGCTGGCCTGTTGGATCGCGGGCAGAGCCATCAACCCAAGCGTTCCGCTGGGCGGGGACATGTGGGCGGGAGTCCCGGACATGCGAACCGGGACCGTCAGCTTCTCGGGGTTCGATGCTATGCTGCACAGCATCGCGGTGACGCAGTTCCTGAAGCGCTGGTGCGGGGTCGAGATCATGGTCGGTGGAGGGGAGTACAGCGACGCGAGAAGTCCGGGGATGTGCGCCGCGATGGAGAAAGCTCACAAGGCAATGACCATCGCCGCCTTCACTGGACACTGCCCGATGATCGGGCAAGGCATGCTTGACCGGGGCAAGACACTCTCTGACATACAGTTGCTGCTTGAGCGTGAGGTCCAGGCGGGACTGAACCAGTATGCAAGGCGCGTCGCGGTCACCGACGACACACTTGCGCTCGACGATATGCGGCAGATCGACGTCGGCACTGGCGGGAGCTTCTACACCACGGACCACACCGCGGCTCATTTCCGTCAGACCCTATGGCTTCCCGAGTTCATCGACCGGTCTGGCTGGGGGGGCTCTCGGAGCGACGAAGACATGCTGCGCCGACTGAAGGAGAGATGCCGCGTCNNTCCTGGTATCTCAGTACCGCAAGCCAGCGGGACGGGAGCAGAAACTCGATGCCCTTCACCAGGTTGCCGCGCGGGCGAGAGAGCAGATGCTGGCCTGATGGAGGGGCGTATCTTCGCGGAGCCAGCACCGCGAGGTGTCTGACGCTGTGCCGCCGAGGCGCTGCCAACGGATGAAGATCTACATGATGACTGATATGGAGGGCGTGGCCGGGGTCCTGAACTCGCACGATTGGTGTACCCCTGCCGGGCGGTACTACGAGATTGGAAGAGAGCTGCTCACCATGGAGGTGAACGCCGCTGTTGGCGGCCTCTGTGAGGGTGGAGCCACCGAAATCCACGTCATTGACGGGCATGGCTCCGGCGGCATCAGCATCAAGCTACTGGATCCCCGCGTAGAGATGTCGCGCGGCTGGGGCGAGCCCGAATGGCCCTTGGGTCTCGACACATCCTTCGATTATGCCGTCTGGGTCGGGCAGCATCCCAAAGCCGGGACGCCCTACGGTCACCTCGCTCATACACAGAGCTTCGACTACCTCGACGAGTCAATCAATGGCATCTCGGTCGGCGAGTTCGGGCAGCTCGCGATGTGCGCGGGCGAGATCGGCGTCCGCGCGATCTTCGGCTCTGGGGACGAAGCCTTCGGCAGAGAAGCGCAGGCCCTGGTTCCTGGCATCGAGACCGTCGCAGTGAAGCGAGGCCTCAAGCCCGGCAGCGGAGACGAGCTGAACCGGCAGGAATACGAGCAGTACGTCAGCGCAGCCCGCCATCTGCACCCCGAGCGCGCTCGTCGGCTCATCCGAGAAGGGGCGCTGCGGGCCATCCGCCGTNNGGCATAGTCCGAGTGAAGCCGCCCTTCGAGCGTGTCATCAGGCTGCGGCCCAAGCCAGGCCGCCCGCGAGCACTGGTGGGCGTGTTCAGACATCCCACGAGCGTGAGTGGCGTGCTGAATCTATGGAGCAAGAACGCGTTCCGAGGATTGGACAAGCCGGCCGGCGGGAGGAAGAGGGAGCGAGGCGCGGCCGGACGACGATAGAGGCAACTGGGCGCGCCGGAACGACAGAGGCGCTGGCATAGGGGTCGACCGGGACTAGAGAGATCAGACTGCCACAGCAGACGGAGGACAAGGGTGCCAGTGGTTAACAAGAGGACTACGTTCGGGCTCATTGTCGGAACTCGCGGATTCTTCAGCTCTCAGCTCGCGCTCGAGGGGCGCAGGCAGTTACTCGCGAAGCTGCAGCGGGAGGGATACGGCTGTGTGATCCTGCCGGAGGAGGCGACGCCGACCGGCGCGGTGGAGACGCGGGAGGATGCGAAGAGGTGCGCGGAGCTCTTCTCTCAGAAGAGAGCGAAGATCGACGGGGTGGTGGTGTCGTTGCCCAACTTCGGCGACGAGTTGGGGGTGGTGCAGACGCTGGAGATGGCGAAGCTGAACGTGCCAGTGCTGGTGCAGGCCGAGGACGATGAGATCGGCAAGCTAGACACCAAGCGCCGCCGCGACGGGTTCTGCGGCAAGCTTTCGGTCTGCAATAACCTCTACCAGTACGGCATCCCCTTTACCGACACCAGCTATCATACCTGCGCTGTCGAAAGCGACATCTTCTCCCAGGACCTAGCTCGCTTCGCCGGGGTCTGCCGGGTTGCTCGCGGCCTCAGGGGATGTCGCATCGGGGCGATTGGCACCCGGCCGGGGGCCTTCCAAACTATGCGCATCAGCGAGAAGCTGCTACAAGCATCCGGGATCACCGTCGTGCCGGTGGACCTGTCGGAGATCCTCTTCGCGGCGCAGCGGCTGGAGCCGGCCTCGGCGCAGGTGAAGGCCAAGGTGGAGGAGATCAGGGCCTATGGCCGCATTCCGGCGAGCATCGCGGAAGACAGCATCCTCCGCGAGGCAGCGCTGTCCCTGACCATTGAGCGCTGGATCGAGGAGAACGAGATCCAGGCGGCGGGGGTGCAGTGCTGGACCTCGGTGCAGCAGAACTACGGGTGCGGCGCCTGCGTGGCGATGAGCATGCTGAGCGAGAAGCTCATTCCCTGCGGCTGCGAGGTGGACATCGGCAGCGTGGTGGGGATGTACGCCCTCGCCCTGGCGACCGGCAACCCGGCGGCGCTGCTGGATTGGAACAACAACTATGGAGATGACCGAGACAAGTGCATCTGCACTCACTGCAGCAGCTATCCTCGCAGTTTCATCGGTGGGGAGGTGGAGATTGCGACCCAGGCGGTGCTGGGGGCCTCGTTGGGCGAGGAGAACTGCTTCGGAGCGGTCAAGGGAAAGGTGGCGGCGGGGCCTATGACCTTCTGTCGGGTGTCCACGGATGATCGGAACGGCAGGGTGAGGTCGTATGTGGGAGAGGGCGAGTTCACCGATGACCCGTGCGAGATGGATGGCGGCATCGCGGTCTGCCGTATTGCCGGCCTGCAGCAGTTGATGAAGTTCCTGTGTGCAAACGGGTTCGAGCACCATACCGCCATGGTCCGAGGACACACCGCTGACGTAATTGCCGAGGCCTTCGAGAAGTACCTGGGATGGGAACTGCATCGCCATCCCTCACGCTGACGCCACAGGGGGAAACGACGATGCGTCTGGCTCTGAACACCTATGTCTACGAAGTGGCTCACTGGTCGATCGAGAAGACGCTGAAGAGCGCCAATAGGTTCGGGTTCACTTTTGTCGAGCACGCCGCCGGTGGCTCCGGCGATCCCTGTTTGATGAGCGCGAGCCAGGCTGCGGACGTGGTCAAGATGTACAGGGACTTGGGCTTGCGCAGTTCCCAGATGCTGCTGGTTCATACCCAGCACTGCGCCACGCGCGAGCCGGAGAAGCGTCGGACAACCTTGGACTACATGAAGCGCTGCTCCGAGTTCAACCTGGAGCTGGGCGGGCGGCAGGTGCTGGTCTGCTGGGGATCGGGGCTGCATGAGCCGGATATGATCCCGGAGCAGGCGTGGTGCAATGTCGTGAGCCTGCTGAAGGAGTTCGCGGAGTGGGGGCTCCCTAAGGGCATCGTCGTTGATCTGGAGATGGAGCCCGACATCTATATGATCCTGCACAGCATGGATCAGATGGCGCGCATGATCGAGGACGTCAACCTACCCAACGTGTACCCTAATGTGGACATCGGCCACATGACCATCACTCGGGAAGCTCCGACCCGCCTGGAGAAGATCCGCCATTGCATTATCCATGCTCACCTGAGCGAGACCGCGGGCTTCAAGCATACCAACTCGATCATCGGCTCGGGGGTGGTGGACTTCAAGTCCTACATCGACAAATGCATCGAACTGGGCATCGAGGACAACTGCGCCCGCATTGGCGAGACCGCGGTGGCCGGCATCGAGATGGGCGAGCCGGGGGGCGAGGTGGACGACCCGGATCGCTGGGTGCGGGAGAGCTTGGCGTATCTGGCAAGCGTGCTGCCGGAGGTGACGCGATAAGGTGCGCCCCGAGGAGGTAGCTTCATCTGCCCGCGGGAGAGGGAGACGCCCCAATGACAAGCCAGGAACGGGTGCAGACCACGTTCCGCAGGAGTAGTCCCACAGGGCTCCTCGCCGCTATGATGAACTGAGGACAAGGCATGACCAGTCAGACCCTTGCGCTGCACCCAGACAACCCGCACTACTTCCTGTTCCGTGGGAAGCCCTTGGTAGTGGTCACTTCCGCTGAGCACTACGGGGCGGTGATGAACCGCCCCTTTGACTACCGAGAATACCTAACCGGGCTGCGCGACGACGGCATGAACATGACGCGCATCTTCGCCGGGGGCTATGTGGAGTACGAGGGTGCATTCCGCATCGAGCGCAACACGCTGGCGCCGGCGCTTGGCGATTACCTGTGTCCCTGGAAGCGAACCAGCACCCCCGGCTACGCGAACGGTGGCAGCCGTTTCGATCTCTACGCGTGGGACGAGGAGTACTTCGCGCGGCTCTCCGATTTCATCGAGACCGCGGCCGGGTATGGGATCGTGGTCGAAGTGTGCTTCTTCTGCCCGTTTTATGACGAAGGCGTCTGGGCGCTAAGCCCCTGGCGTGCGGGCAACAACGTCAATGGGCTGGGCGATCTGCCGAGGTCAGACGTGCATACGCTGGATAGGAGCGGGGAACTGCTCGCCGTCCAGCAGGCGATGGTCCGCAAGCTGGCGACGGAACTGAACCGCTTCGACAACCTGTTCTTCGAGATCTGCAACGAACCGTACACCCGGTCGTTGCCGCGGGATTGGGAACACCACATGACGGACGTACTCGTGCAGGCAGAGGCCTCGCTACCGAATCAGCACCTCATCTCACACAACATCTCCAGCCGCGCTGTGCCAGCCGAGAACCCGCATGCAGCCGTTTCCATTCTGAACTTCCACTCCGGATCCCCTGAAGTGATCCCCTGGAACTACCATTTCGGTCGGCTGATCGGAGACGATGAGACGGGTGGGGCGCCCGGGGATATCCAGCACCGCAGGGAGGGCTGGGAGTTCATCATCGCCGGTGGCGGGCTTTACAACAACCTCGACTTCTCGTTCGCGGCCGGCTATGAAGATGGCACCTTTCAGTATCCTGACAGTACGCCGGGCGGCGGGAGCACAGCCCTGCGCCGCCAGCTTCGCATTCTGAAGGACTTCATCCACAGCTTCGACTTCGTGAAGATGAAGCCCGGCAACTACCTCCTCCGCCGCGGTTTGCAGGAATGCCAGCGCGCACAGGTGCTCGCGGAGTCTGGGAAGCAATACGCAGCCTATGTCTTCGGCGGCCCGCAGGCCACGCTGCACCTCGACCTGCCGGAGGGGAAGTACACGGCGGAGTGGGTGAATACGCTGACCGGCGCAGTTGACCGGCGGGACGAAATCGACCGCGCCGCCAGCGCCGGCCGCCCCGTCCTCACATCGCCTGAATATGTCGATGATATCGCGCTGCGGGTGCTGCGGGTGGGCTGACGCATTCTGATAGCGTTAGGCGGCCTTACCATCGAACCTGACCGACCGCGTGTCCTGCTCGAGGCCCGTGGGCACGGCGAGGGATCCGTAGAGTTCCGGGCGGCGCGTCCGGATCCACCGCCGCCCTGTGCACTCCGGCAGCAGAGATGCATCGAGGTCGGCGACCACCATACGATCATCGGCCGCCCATGTCTCGGCCAGGATGCGGCCGTAGGGGTCGATGATCATNNGATCATGGCATTGCCTGTGCGGATCTCATCGTCATCCACGCCTACCCCGTTACTGAAGACAAGGAACATGCCGTTGTCGTGCGCGCGGGTGGGCAGCCACCTCATCAGCCACTCCCGCCCTTTCGGGCCCCGAAACTCCGCCTCGATCGCAGCCGGGTCCTGGCGCCGTCTGTCCCACAGAGCGCGATCGACCAGCCCCATAATGTTGGGATCGGCCGAGGCGCAGCCCCCGGTCTGATGAGGTGCCAGTAGAATCTCCGCGCCCTGCAGCGCGGTTATCCGCACGTTCTCGTTGATGTTGCAGTCGTAGCAGATCAACACCCCGATCCGGCACTCATGGGGCGTGTCGAACACTGTGAACTCTGCGCCAGGCACGATCTCGTCGTGCTCGAAAGCATGGATCTTGCGATGCCGACGCCACTCGCCGTTGGGCATTGCCACCACGTAGCTGTTGTGCATCACCCCCTCCCTCGTGATCTCAACGAGCCCCGCGCCGATCGTCATCCCGTGCTGCTTAGAGAGCGCGAGCAACTGCTTGGTCGAGGGCCCTTCAGGTATTGGCTCCGCCAGCGCGGCCAGTTCCTCGCGGCTGCACTTGCGCAGGAACCAGTAGCCCGTGAGACAGCCTTCGGGGAAGACGATCATTTCCACGCCCTGCGCCGCGGCTGCGGCAGCAAAGGCCCGAACCTTCTCGAAGTTGGCGCGCTTGTCGCGCGGTGCATGCTCGAACTGTACCGAAGCGACACGGGTGTCTTTCATAGTGACCTCCAGCGGCGCTCTGCGGGTCGAACTGTCGGCTCACTGTTCAGCCTGTCGGAGGGCATTTCCTCCCAATCGTCGTGGGGGAGAATCATACCGGGCCTATCGATCGCTCTGCCTCCGGCGTGCTCGCCGCGTTCCCGTCGCGGCCAGACACGGGTCGCCAGCGGTTCACGCGGCCGTCAACCCCACTTCCTCGTCAAAGGGGGTGATGTGCGACAGGGATCTGAGCCACTCGCGGTCGTCCTTCTGAAACGCTGCGAGCACCTCCGGCTGGCACTTCTCGCGCGCGGCGCGGGTTGCGTCGAGAAAGACGCTCAACCCCTCTACTATCTCACTCGTGGAGACGTCGATTGGCTTGTCTTTCAACATCACGTCAAAGCCCGCGGCAACGACTGCCACTCCGAAACCCATCAGTTCTGGGATCAGCCCAGGCGTAACGCCGCCGCTCACCATCAGCGGGCAGGCGCCATACGTCGGGACCGCGCGACACCTCTTCGCGGTATCCATGTCGGCCGTCGTCACCTTTATGAAGGTCGCGCCCGCGGCCAACTGCACGAACGCCTCCCGCACTGTCATCGCCGAAGGCGCGAGCAAGTGGGTGGGGGCGAAGCGCCGGATGTTCTCCTCGCTCCAGCCGATCATCGAGATGAACCCGTCCACTCCCATGTCAGCCATCTCGCTCAGTGTGAGCAACCACGGGTTCCGCACCCTCGCCCGGCGCACCGTGGTGTCGTCATCCAGTGTGCTGCCCACCAGCAGATACAGGCCCGGGTAGTTGTCGCGAATCCACGGGATCATCTCCGGCGCATCGCTCCGCCTCAACGTGTACTCGATAACCTTCATTCCTGCCTGGACGCAAGCCTCTACCTGTGGCTTCGCGTCCCGTCCGTCCTGCACGAAGATCGGCAGGAAGCCTTGCTCGTAGACAGCCCGATACACCTTCAGTAATCGACTCACAGCACACCTCCAGGAAGAGTGATGGAACGATGCTCCTCGCGGCAGCCCCGGCTTGGCCGGAAGCCGAACATCATGCCCGCGCCGCCTCAGCAAAGAAGCTCCGGCCGCGCATGAACAACTCACGGACCTCTTGGCGCTGGGAATCATTGTGGAATCGTCCCGCGGTGTTCACCCAGTTCAGGGAGTCCGCAGTCGCGTCCAAGAAGAACCCCGCAGCAGCCGCCCGCAGGTCTCCGGGAGTATGGTCCTCCAAGTAGATGGGGCTAGTATGGGCGAATCCGGCCTGGGCGAAGCTGTCCCGTCCCTCTCCCCATGCGCGCGCAGCAAGCCACCCGCCACTGGGAATTGGCAGGCGGAAGCTCCATTCGCCGCTCGCGGCGGGGGGGCTGCAGGTGTGCTGCCGCGCGACTTCGCCGTTGACCACCAATTCGACCTGTGAGATCGGATAGTGGGCCGCCCACCGGACAGAGAGATCGCACTCGCTGCGGCCCCCAGGGATGGTTCCGCCGACCGGAACGCCGTCTGCTGTCAGAAACAGTGCAGGGCCGTTGGTGATGAAGCTGCGCCCCTCCTGCAGCCCGCACAGCCACGCCCCGTAGGAGAACTCGGCACCGGTGTGAACATAGACACGGTTGTTCGAGCAGACAAACCAGTCGCTCCCAGAGGAGGCAGGCAGGCGCAAACCGCAGTTCAGCAGCTTGTACCAGATGTCGTACTCAGGATCCATCCAGTACGGGTCGAACAAGTTGAAGGCGTCCAGCTTCCCCAGCGCCGCCGCCACCGGCGCCTCCATCCCGATTCCGTTGTGGCACCAGAGGACCAGCCCACCCTGCGTACGTGCGTCATCGCAGGCGAAGCAAAGCGGCGGGTAGTCCGGTTCGAAATCGCTCACGAGTGCACCTCGGCTGACCGGTGCGACCACGTTCCGAATCCGCAGCAGCATGATGTGGCCGTAACCGATACCGCCCGTAGCGTAGTTGTGTCGCGCCTCCTCCCCGATATCCACGACATGGTGAGCAGTGGAGATGTCCGTCAAGACCCCGATTGGGAGGGCATTGGAGGCGTAGCGAAGATCGCGGCGCTGCAATATGCTCACTACCGTGACAGAGAAGTCGTGCACCTTTGGGTCGAGTCGCAAGCGGCCGCGCGGATCGNNACCAGCCCGCCGCAGGGAGATCTGCCCAACGCTCCAGGCGAAGCTCCACATCGACGGCCCCACGCTCGTCCACATACAGAGCCTGACTAAGAGGAACGTACTCCGTTCCTCGCTCCACCACGATCTGCGCATAGCCGCGGGGCACTTCGACAGTGAACTCCCCCTCGCAGTAAAAGAACGGGCCGCCAGGTCCTACCTTGAGAATGCTCTCAGCCGGAGATCGGAAATGCCCTGTCGCATCGGTCACCTGCACCTTTGCCGCGACGGCCTCATGGGTAGCTGAGTCTAGGATCGCACCATGCAGTAGCGCCATCGCTGGACCTCTTCCAGCACTAGAGCCGGAGCGCCTGCAGCCGCTCCAGACCGCCCAGAAACACGTTCTGCTTCAGGAGCGCTCTCTGCAGCTCGCGGATCGGAACCTCGGCCGGCGGGATCTCCTGCTGTGCGGCGAGCGCCGATGCAACCCCCGCCGCCTGCCCGCAGATCATGCATCGGGTCATACCCCTCAGTATGCCTGGTCCGTCCGTGGATACGCTCTTGCCGCTCCCCACCAGAAGGTACTCGCACCCTACCGGCACGGTGACACCGAAGGGAACATCATAGGTGAAATCGAGGAAGTTGGCTTGCTTCCCGGGCCGTTTCCCGGAGGCCGGTATGACTCCCACCACCTCATCCGAATAGAACGGCTCCTTTGGGCCGTAAACCGCTTTCGTCTCCAACGTGGCCCGCCCCTCAATGTACCGGCTCAGTCGTATCCCCAAATCCACCCCGATATGGGCCACCCTGGCATTCGCGAAGCCGGGAACATTCTCGACCAGAAAATCGGCGGTATAGTAGGCCATCTTCTGCGCGTGCAGTTCATAGGTCGAGAGCTTGGACACATCCAGCTCCTCAATCGCGTAGAGCCCGGTGTTGATCGCCAGGAAGCCTGTGCCGCGAAGCCCATACATGCCGAATCTCTCAAGGTTCCAGGCCGGTCCGTCCACGGTCCTGAAGCGACCCTCCGCCACCGCCTGTTTTACAGCCGGCACGCAGTCACCTCCCCCGTGAGGGAAGAAGAGGATGCCCCGTTCCCGCCAGTTTCGGACAAACGTCTCCAGGTCCCACACGTGATCCTGCCCAGCGGGGAAGCTCTCCGGATCCTGCTCAAGGTACTCAACGAACGCGTCCACGTCCACATTAGCCATCTTGTACACTGTCGAGGCCAGCCAATTGGCCTGCAGGAACCTACAGCGAGCGCCTGCCTGGTAGGCGAGATCGGCTTCCCCGGTGGCGTCCACCACTGTCTTCGCCACGATGGCCTGGCGACCTGACTTGCTCTCGAAGAACGCTCCGCGCACGGCCGTACCTTCCATAGCGGGCCGCACTGCTAGCGCGTGGGTGAGGACGTTCGCCCCGGCTTCCTCCAGCATGTCCGCCAACAGCACCTTGAGGCGTTCCGAATCCATCACGACGCCAGGCACAAGGTGGTCCCGCCAGCGAGGAGAGGCTGCCCCCGCCTCCACCAGCCGGTCGGCCAGCTCGCCCGCAAATCCGTGGATGACTTGCTCGTTGTTACCCAGGAGGTAGTAGTTCCCGATACTCGCCATGAGGCTGGCGGTTGCTACTCCACCAAGACATCCATTCCGCTCCAGCAGCATGGTGTGGGCCCCGGCGCGTGCCGCCGAGACAGCGGCGGCACACCCCGACACTCCGCCTCCGGCAACCAACACTTCCACCTCCGCCAGAACCGGTACGTCTCGCGCCTCTTCCCGAACCGTCTTGCCCATTGCCACTCGCCTTGTTACCATCGATTCACGCCATATCGCCTCGGCTACACCGTCATTCTGTTCTCGAACAGGTCGATCAGGTAGATCAGCGCCCGCGGCAGGTGAAATGGATCTTTGACAGGCAGCCCCGCGCTCGTCGTCTTCTGCCCGCGGTTGTCCAACCATTGGGTCCACTCGCCCGTCTCCACTGGGTAGTGGGCGAAGGCCCATTCCTGGACCCGGCGATGCCATTCCAGGCACCACTCCTCGCGAGTATGAACGTAGGCGTAGGCCGTGCCGACCAGTGCCTCCGCCTGGCACCACCAAGGCTTGACCTCGGGACGCCGCCAGAACACAGGGGTCTTCCCGTCGATGTCCAGTGCCAGCTTCAGGCCGCCGTCCTCCGCGTCCCATGCCAATTCCAGGTGTCGTCGGATGAGACGACAGCAAGTCGGGATGTGATCGGGTCGCCCCGCGCGCTCGAAAATGGAGATGAGGAACCACATCGCCTCGATGACGTGCCCCGGCACACAAGTTCTGCCCTGCGGCGAATCCACGAACTCGCCGGCGAGCGAGACATATTCGAGGACGGCGTCCTTCTCCGGAACGTAGAAATCCTCGAGAAGCTCATCCGCTAACTCGATGCCGGCCTGGCAGATGTCGGGGCGCTCTGCGACAGTCCCGAGTTCGTAGAAGAAGAGTGAGAAGGTCATCCGCGTTCCGTGGTTCTTCATCCCTGGCGGGATCGTGTAGGGAGCAATGCCGTAACTACCCGGGCGGCGAAGGCGGTCACGGACATTCTCATAGGTCGCGAGAGCCAGCGCCAGCGCCTTCGGGTCACCCGTGGCACGGAAGTATTCGGCCAGACCATTCATGACGAAGCCGTCAACCGAGATGCTGATGTCTGCTTCGATGACCTTCCCTGCAGGATCCAAACGATACATCCAGCGTCCCTGGTCATCCCTGCCGTGTGACGTCAGGTAGGCATAGATATGGCGGGCGAAGTCGAGCCATTCAGATCGCTTCTCGATGCGATTGTAG
>JABAOC010021082.1_pt2 | contig 14768 bp, 6 predicted proteins | sample 7062161 | NCBI WGS metagenome assembly JABAOC01 (sample SAMN14538625, study PRJNA623070) | marine sediment metagenome | biome: marine biome [ENVO:00000428]; feature: marine pelagic biome [ENVO:01000023]; material: deep marine sediment [ENVO:00002113] | place: India: Gulf of Khambhat ... | reverse complement strand
ATTGATCGTGATAATTTTGGTAATCTTTATGTACTCGATGCAGAAAATCACAAGATTTATAAATTTGATAGAGCAGGAAAATTTATAAGTTCCTGGGGTAAAAAGGGAGCAGGTCCAGCAGAATTTCGTGATCCAAGAGCTTTGTGTGTGGTGGGTGATTCTTTGGTTTATGTATTTCATGAAGGACGAGTTGACGTGACCGATGTCAATGGAAAATATAAACGTAGAATTGTCGCACACTCTGTACATGATGTAAAGGCTGCTTCAGATGGACGGATTATTTATAATTTCCAGAACCAATCTCTCTATCCTGGCTATTGCTTCTCAGTTTACACGCCGAATTCAGAGTTGATTTCTAACTTTCGTAAATCGATTGCCCGTAAATATAAGTCAGAAATGGCTGATGTTGGTTTTATGGACTTGAACAGTAAAGATGAGATTATCTATTTTCAGGCATTTTTAGATAGCATTTTTATCTACGATCTAAATGGGACACTTATAAGGAGCTATCAACAGAATTTAGGATTTCAGCCGGAACCTCTGACAGATGAAAAACAGGTCATGTTTAATGAGGATATTTTCGTGGATACTGAGGATCATGTCTTTGTCCTTCGGGTATTCCTAGAAGATCAGCAGGAGGGCATCTTTATTAAACAGATTGATGAATACGATCAGAACCTCCAACTAATAAGAAAGTATGAATTACCGGAGCCGATCACGCTTTCAATCGGTTTTAATCTTATCTCACCATGGTACCACAAATTCGCAAAAAGGGACAAACAATTTTTGTTCTTTGTGTCGCAACCTAAAGATCATTTAGAGGTCTACATCCCCGATAACTTACAGGATCTGGAATAAGGGAGTTTTCATCTATTGTTATCAAGAAAAAAAAATCTTCACAAGCGATTGGACGAGACCATTTCCAGAAAAAAACAATGGTTTTTTCGGATTTTGCTTGTTCTGATGCCCATCGTTTTGTGGATTGCAATTGAGTTGTCACTTTCCCTCATTTTGAAAAGCGAAAAGCCTTTTCGTCTAATTGAAACCGAAGGCTCAGAAACTTATTTGATAAATCAGTCATATTTTGACCAGTTTTTCCTGTACCAACTTCCCCAGATGAATAACCTTTCGGTCTCAAATATCAGAATGCCTGTTCATAAGGAAAATACTTTACGTATTTTTTGTTTGGGAGGATCGACGACATTGGGTTATCCCTATAATAATATTCTTGATTATGGATGTCCGGTTTCTTTTCCACGGTTTATGGAGAATATCTTAAACGACCAAAAGCTACCCCAAAAAGTGGAAGTGATGAATCTGGGATGCAATGCTCTAAGTAGCCGTGAGATTAAACGAGTTTTGCGAGATGTTATGGATTTTTCTCCGGATGTATTTGTTATTTATACCGGGCATAATGAATTTTTCGGACCCAATGAGTTTGCGATTTCTAAAAGCAAACAATTTCTTCTGACTCATCGATGGGCTGCAGATGTTTTTGATCTCTTAAGACAAACCTGGCTTTATAAAGGTATGAGAAAACTCCTTAAGAATCTTTTCGGATTGGGCAAGCGAGAGAAAGTGGATTTCAAAGGATGGAGTGAGAATAACTTCGTTCCATTCGATTCTAAACTGGAAAAAAGATTACAGAATAATTACCGAAAAAACTTGATAACACTGATTAAATCGGCTCAGAAATCCCGTGTTCCAGTGTTTTTATCTACCGTGGTATCAAACTGGATGTTCCCCCCATTTATGTCGGTTCATAGTAAACAATTACCTGAAAACGAATTAGCTCAATGGAATATTCAATTTCAAGAGGGTAAGAGATGGTTGCAAGAAAAGGATTGGAGAAAAGCGCTCCAATTTTTTACAGCGGCTGAAATTATCGATTCATTGTATGCAGACCTCCATTTTCAAAAAGCAAAGGCACTTCGAGAAGGGGGAGATATGGATAGGGCAATCGCCTATTTCAAAAGAGCAGTTGAACTGGATGCTCTTCCTTTTCGAGCACGGTCATGGATAAATCCGATCATCAGGTCTGTTAGTAAGGAATTAAATATCCCGCTTATCGACCTGGAAAAACAATTTATTAATCTCTCCAAGCAAGGGATTCCAGACCCCGATCTCCTTCTCGAACATCTTCATCCAAATGTAAAAGGTTATTATCAAATGGCTGAATTAATTGCAGATTGTATCATCAGCCAATATTTTGGTACGAACTCTAAGGTGAGATTAATTCGCCCCTTGGAGTTTTATCTGCAAGAATACAATATCCATCAATTATCAATCGATAAGATCGAGTACGATCTATGTCTCAAGGGTAACTATTTAGAACGACTCAGTCTTTTTAATCCAGAAGTGAGAGAATTTCTTTTTAATGTATGTACACGGGCTTATGAGGACGCAGTAAGAATTAGAGATGAATATCTAAAAAGTCAGGGCGAACAATGGTAAATCATTCTCCAATGAATTCGGAAAGCAAGAGCTTAAATCAAATTACTCATCTGGTATTTTACCTGCTCTTCTTTCTATCTGGTATCAGTGGACTCGTTTATGAAATCATCTGGATGCGGAAATTAAGCCTGATCTTTGGCAACACTGTTTATGCGACCAGTACGGTATTGACAACGTTTATGGGAGGACTTGCGCTGGGGAGCTACTGGTTCGGACGTATCGCTGATCGAAAAAGGAACCTCATCCAATTATATTTCTTTATCGAGCTTGGAATTGGACTCTCAGTATTTCTGCTCATGTTTTTTTTCCTTCGTATCATGGACAGTGCCTACATCTGGAGTTATAAAACGATTCAGGCAGGACCAGTTATTTTGAATATGGTCCGTTTTATATTAGCGATTATATGTTTAATCATTCCTACCACTCTCATGGGCGGAACCTTGCCAGTAATCAGTAAATTATTGGTAAAAAAGAGGAAACACTTAGGCCTTGAAGTTGGTAATCTTTATGCTCTGAACACTTTAGGTGGAATGGTCGGATGTTTCATTACCGGCTTTTTTCTCATCAAAAACCTGGGAGAAATGAGTGCAACTCTCGTAGCGATAGCGATCAACGTGATTGTTGCCTTTGCCATTTTGGCTTTGGGGCGGTTTGTATTAAGTAATCAAAACGAGAAAAGCAAAATTGATCTAAAAGAGAATTTAAAAACCGTCACACATCTGAAATCTCATGAAAGTAACGTTAAGTTATCCAACAAAAAGGATATTAGCTCTCTTAAACCATTTGCTGTGTTGATCATCTTTGGACTCGGCGGATTTGCCTCCCTTGCCTACGAAGTCGTCTGGACTCGCGCACTCTTGTTTTTTGTTAGCAGTCGGATTTATTCTTTTTCAATTATCTTAACCACTTTCCTTTTTGGAATCATGCTGGGCAGTTTCATATATGCCCAAATCGTTGACCGTCTTAAAAGACCATATCTCAATTTGGGAATCATCGAGATCATAATCGGTCTTTCTGCATTAGTGACGATTCCGATAATTCAGCATCTTCAAAATTTTAACATCTGGATGGGGGAACGCATCGGTATTTCCAGTTGGACTGGAACCGTGTTTATTCTGTTTTTTACCTGTGCCATTGTGCTTCTCCTGCCGACATTTCTCATGGGAGCAGCCTTTCCTCTCGTCAATCGTATCTATGTCGCAGAACTCTCTCATTTAGGCAGAAAAGTAGGCAACGTATATTCGGTTAATACTGTCGGGGCCATTATCGGTTCGTTTTTAGCAGGATTTGTGATTATGCCTCTCCTGGGTATAGTCACTTCAATTATAGTACTGGCAACGCTAAATGTGGGCATTGGTATCTGGGCGACTTTGCTTGAAAATCAAACCAGAAACATCAGAAGGATCGGTTTGGTAATTTCAGCTTGTGCGCTAATCGTGCTAACTGTTGGCGCCTGGTTGTCGTACACGAACAATCCTATCGTCGCAGCTCACCCTGTTTTTAAGGGCAACCGGGTTGAGTATTATCGGGATACACCATCTGGAAGTCTGTCTGTTTTAAAAAATATTGAGGAGATCGGACCCTGGGGGCGAAATGTGAAGTTCCTGAATATAAATGGCAATAATACCGCGCATACCACTTTTGCCGATATCGTTGTACACAAGATGCTGGCTCATGTACCAATGTTATTTCATTCTTCTCCCAAAGAGGTTTTAATCATTGGTTTTGGTTTTGGAAGCACTTCGCATTCTATTATAAATTATGATGATGTTGATCGAGTAGACTGTATAGAGCTGATAGCAGAGGAACGTGAGACCGCTCGATTTTTCCTCACCGAAAATCATGGAGTTCTGGAAAATTCCCGTTTTAATTTTATTGTCAATGATGGGAGAAACTATCTCCTCGTTACTGACAAAATGTACGACGTGATCTCTTTCAATGCCATTGATCCGAAAATGAGCCCAACGCTTTATACTCAGGACTTCTATGAGCTTTGCAAGAAAAGGCTCAAGAAAGACGGACTTATTGCTGCCTGGTTGCCTTTTTATGGTTTGGAACCACGAGAAAACCTTTCGATCATTCGAAGCTTTTTAGAAGTGTTCCCTCATACTTCATTATGGTATTGCAATCCAGAACATTATGTGCTGCTAGGTAGCGTTGAACCGTTGTCTGTTGATATTGATGTGTTGAAAAGTCGTTTTGAGTTGCCAGAGATTAAACAAGACTTAAAAGAAATCCATCTCGATGATTTTCGTACGTTTCTTACAACCTGCATTATGGACGAACGCGGTCTACGAAAGATGGTTGAAGGTGTTCCGCTGAATACGGATTTAAATCCAGTTGTCGAGTTTAGTCGTGTATCCGCAGCTCGGACTTTTGCTGAGCTTTATAGAAGGTTACTTGATGAACTTGAAGTTTTTCCGTCAAATATTCGCCAAGGTTTCAATAACCAAAGAGATACACTCCTTGTTAAAGAAGTGGAGCGCTTCGGCGTAAACAATGCAGAATTACTAAAGGGACTGGGTCTGTACGAAACTTCTACCTGGGAAAAAGATTCCAGGCTGAAACTTCAAGCATACAAGCAAATTAAAAATGCGATACGTGAAAATCTCGAAAATGATTTTAACTTAATCTTTTTTGTCGATTGGATCCAACATCAAGATTTAGCGGAAGCATTGGATTTATTTAGTAAAGCAATAGAGATCGAGCCACGATTTGCCAAAGCGTATGTTTTTATCGGCATGGCTCTTTTGCAACAGGGAGAAGTGGACGAGGCTGCTTCGATGTTCCGTAAGGCGCTGAGTATTAATTCAGAATATGTATCTGCTAATTTTAATTTTGGCTTGACCTGTGAAGTAAAGCAGAACTGGCAAGGAGCGATAAAGGCTTATGAAAAGGTATTAACGATCCAGGACAATTTTTATACGCATACGAGAATCAGCAACGCCTACGCCTATTATGGAGACCTGAATAAAGCAATCTTTCATTGTCGAAAGGCATTGGACTTAAATCCACGAAACGGTCCCTCTTATTTTAATCTGGGGCTTTTTCTGGAGAAGCAGGGTAAGACAAAAGAGGCAATCCGTTCATTTGAAAAGGGATTAAAATTTAATCCAGAGGATCAGAAAGCGAGGGAACAGCTACAAAGGTTGAGGAATTTGATAGAACGGTGAATGGTACATAAATCTGACATTTTATAAATATATTTCTCAGATATACTTACATTTTAGTGAGGCAAGGAAAATGATATCAATTATAAAACTTTTTAGATCGGGAGGTAAATGCATTTTTTTGTGTATGCAAATGTTACTAATTTTAGCTTCTATATTAATATTTTCAAGTTCAATATTTGCCCAGGACCAACAAATAAATTTCTTCATCGATCATGCGCAATATCGCCTTCAAGATGACTATGTTTATCTGGAAGTTTATTATTCCATTTCAAGGCAAAGTTTCACATTTATACAAGTTGAAGAAGGTTTTCAAGCGGGTGGCATTATTAAGACTTATATTTCGCAGCATAATAAAAAAATGCTACTCGATAGCTTAATTATTCAGGACTTTGTTAAATCAAAAGATGAAATTTCATCCACGCAGCGCTTCGCACAGGTTTCCATGATTCAAATCAAACAAGGAAATTATTTGCTTAGCTCAAGTTTTTTTGATTTGAATTCTAAAAAAATTGTCACACAAGAGGATAGTCTCTACTTAAAATCTTTTAATCTGCATGATCTGACATTGAGTGATATCGAGCTGGCTAATTCAATAATTCCACAAAAGGAACGAATAAATAAATTTGACAAGAACGGATTGCGGGTCATGCCCAATGCAAGCAGAATTTATGGTACTGGCTTAAACGAACTAAGTTTTTATGCAGAAGCTTATAATTTAAGTTTTGAAAATAATGCTAAAGAATCTACCTATCACTCAATTTATCATATTTTAGATCAACAGGGCAAAACAGTTAAAGAATATGTTGGACAGCCTAAAAAGAAACCAGGTAAATCATGTATCATTTATGGCGCTCTGGATATTAGTGATTTACCGAGTGGATTTTATATTTTTAAAATCATTGTTAAAGACGATTTTACAGACCAGATAGCAGAATCCACTAAGATGTTTAATGTATACAAGAGTGATGATTTTATAGCCTCTAAAAAGACAACTTCAATAACAGCGGAGAAGTTATTAGAAGATGAATTTATTAAGATGAATAAAGATGAATTAAATGAATATTTTGATCAAATTCGGTATATTACTTTGAAAGAAGAAAAGAAAATATTTAAAAAGCTCGACGTGAATGGAAAACGAAATTTTTTACAAAATTTTTGGAGACTAAGAGATCCCGATCCTGAAACTTTATTAAATGAAAAAAAGATAGAATATTTCCAATTTTTAGATTATGCAAATAAAAATTTCTCAGTTAGTAACAGGCCAGGCTGGAAAACAGATCGAGGTCGTATTTTATTAATTTATGGACAGCCCGACGAGATAGAAAGATTCCCTTCCAGTCCAATTTATCGGGCATATCAAATTTGGAGATATTATAATGTTGAAGGTGGAGTTGAATTCATTTTTGTAGACATTAGATCGATAAGAGATTTTCAATTAGTACACTCGACTCATAGCAAAGAGGTTCATGATTATGAGTGGCGAGATCGATATTTGAAGTTTTAATCTCTGCTTTGGTTTAAAATTCAATTTATTGTTTCTGTTTACCCTATTAGTGATCCTTTGTAAGCTAATTAGACCGTAACACAAGCTTCCAGCTTGTGAGGCTAACTTCAATATTTTCAGCTTTTCTCATTAGGGAGGAATATTTGATGAAATTAAAAATAATAACAGTGTATTACATGTTATCTTTGCTATTTATATGTCAAATATTGGCACAAACAGGTGTGACAAAAGAAGACTATCTACGAGTTATTAAGGACACTGAAGAAAAAATCTGGAATGGATATGAAGCTGAATTAAAAGCCTGGCAAAATTCTGATCCAGCCCAACGATCAAAAGAACCTCCTAAACCAAACTTTTACAATGGCGCTAAATGCGAGGGATTTCTCTATAATGTTAAAGGCGAAAGGAAATACGCAGAAAGAGCACGTCAACTGCTCCTCGATTTTCCAGCAGGCGATCATACCATTCAAGCAATTCGATTTATCGAGAAAAGTGGTGTACTCAGCCCGTCCGATTTGAAAATTATCGAAGCCAGGCTTGTGAAGGCAGCGGACTGGGCTGTCAACTATTGGACCGAGTGGGGAGCCATGAACCACTCCACCAATCATGTGGTAAATTTGTTAACTGCGATAATGGACTATCTTCCCGATCATCCCAATTATAGCCGATGGAAACAGAAAAGAGATATTAATCTTTCCAGCAGTTGGGGACTCTGGTCTATCGAGGACTCTCAAAATTATATTCCTATCTGGCTGAAACCGATGATGGAATATGCCGAAATGGCGGGGAAAGAAAAAGAATTCTATAGAATGCCAATGACAAAATATTATTTTGATTATTTTCTGCAACTTCTGACTCCCTATGGTGGCATTGCAGAATTTGGTGACGGCGGATTTGCAGGCTATTCTTACTTTCTGTCCTGCATGGAAAAAGGAGCAACTGTCTATCGTGATGGCAGGATGAAATGGGCCGCCCACCAGATGTTTCAATCCGAAATTTACCATTCAGATCCGATGACCTATTTTTATTCAATTCACGATTGGGTAGATGCCTATCGCTGGGCTGATGATTCGATTCCAGACGAGGTTCCAACGGATGAAAGCAGGTTAGTTTTAGAAGATTATGTCGGCAAAAAAGTTGTTTTTCGGAGTGGCTGGGATTCAAATGCATCCTATTTGTTTTTAAATTTTCTGGAAGACGCGCCGTTTGGAATCGATGGCAAGGAACATATTATTCAGACGATTCCAGTAGAAACAGAGAAAAACCACCACGGTCATGCCGATGAAAATGCCATTTGTCTATTGATGAAAAATGGTTCTGTTTTGCTCCATGATTCAGGATATCGGGAAACCTGGTCTACAGGTCCCGATGGACAGTATAGAGCAGATTTGTTTCACAATAAACTGGTCGTCCGTCATGGTTTAGCAGATCCTCAAATGCGACTCATGCCATTTTTATTAATAGGAGGACGATACCCTTTTGTGCAAACCAAATTAATGCACTTTCGAAGATTCAAAGAGGTAGATATCAGTCGAACCCGATTGATTCATGAGGAATGGGGTTATCAGTGGGATCGATTGATTAGTTATTTGAAAGGTAAAGAGTGGTTTGTCATTTTCGATATTGTGAAGATTTTGAGAGATGACGCTTATACGCTGGCGAATCTTTTTTACACCCAGGATGTTGTGAAGTTTGATGAAACCAACAGAAATTGGTACGACACGCGCTATCGAACACTTGGGTATTACGAGGCTCCTAATCCTGATGGAACTAACCTGCTCATTTACTTTCCAGAGGGAAATTCGTTTCGTCGTGGAGTCGAGCAGCTTCGCAGAAGTTATCAGACTTCGAGTGCAATCTATACAGCCAAGTCAGATAGCCTGAAGCAAGGAGATTTGCTGGTTTTTACGACATTTTTAATTCCACATGAGACAGAAACTGATCCCCAAACGATCATTTTGTCCTTATCAGAATTAAACATATTTCATACGAAAAATGGCTATGGAGTCCAGATTCCTTCTGAAGAAGGATTTGTTCAGATTAATGCGATGTTAGATCTGGAGGCTGAATATCTCACAGAAAACATTCGTCCTCGTTATAATTTTGAGTCAGGCAGAGCTGAATATGGTAATCTGGTAACAGATGCTCGTTATTGTTATCTGCATCAAAACAAAAATAAACTGTTTTATTCATTTTTTAAAGCGAGTAAACTACTGTGGGATAATAAACCCATTTTTAAGGCTAAGAGCGAGATGATTGGTCAGGATGATGGGACGTACCGAAAATCTGGAGTTTCGAAATGGATCGCCTGGGAAGATAAAGTTGATCTGAAACGTTAATAATATGAAAGTACATATTTTTCTTCAATGTCGACTGATTGAATGAAAACAGTTAACTCATGTTGTTTCTTCAAAAATAAAAAACAAGTGAAAACACAAAGTTAAACAAGGAAAGGAGTTTAACATGCGTAACTACTTTATAACCTGCATGATTGTTTTAATGCTTTTTATCAATACTTCATTATCCGGTTCATCTCCTCAGAAAATGACAGTCAAGGATGCATTGTTGAAGACTGATTTATTGGTCTACCCCTCTAAGGGGAAGCCCGTTGATTTCACAGTAGTGGATGCAATGCAAAAGATTATTCCAAACGCAAAATTGATGGCTTTAAATAAAGATTCCAAGATAAAGGGAAAGATAGTTTTTAGCATTTCAATAATAGATGAAGGAATCGCAAAAGGTCCAACAGCATCTGGGCATAAAATTCCTAAAGATAAAGACTGGATGTTCTTTCGCATAAATAAAAGCGGGGAAGGAGAACTGGTTACTTCTAAACCGCACCTTCTATACGCTCTTTTCTGTCGAGTTAAAGAAGATTGGTTAGATGAAGAAGTAGAATTATTTGAAAGGGGGCGCCTGGAAATTTCTTCTTTTCGCTGGTTGCAGGGCGCTGATGGAGTTTGGCCTTATACCACAAGAGCACCACGCAATTATGATGCTGAGCAGAGTTTAAAAGAATTAGCGCGATTAGGATGTTCCCATATTTTAGTCAATGTTCTCGCTACGCCATTTCCATTAGAAAACGGTCCCCCAAATGAAATCTACTATCGATTTTACTATGGCCAGCCAGACCTGGATCAATTCGCTGAAACTGAATTAAATCAGGGAATTTTTCCTCCAGAATATTTACAGGCAAATATGAATTTATTAAAAAGGAATGTTAAGTTAGTACAAAAATACGGTATTACACCAGGAATTTTCATCAATACGCCAAGATCGGTTCCTGAGTCTCTGTTAGAACGCTATCCGTTTTTACGTGGTGCAAGGATAGATCATCCGTTTCGCAGTTTTAGACCTCGTTACACCTTAACTTTAGCTCATCCAGCAGTAAGGTGGCATTATGCTCAGTTGATGAAAAAGGTTATGAAAGAGGTGCCAGAATTAGCCTTTTGTGGTATGCGGACTAATGATGCTGGTTCTGGTTTTGAATATACGGTTACAACCTATCCAGGACGAAATGGTGGACCATATCTTGTGCGTGAATGGAAGTCAAATGAAGAGATTGCTCAGAAAGCGGGAGAAAATATATTACGTTATTTAAAACTTTTAAGAGATTCTGCTTCTGAGATTAAACCTGGATTTCGCATTATAACCAGTTTATTTTCTCTTCCTGCAGAAGGCGAAACCCTTTTTCAAGGTCTTGGAGATCGAATCGATTTACAAGTTTCCATTGCTGATGCTGCTGATTCAATTAAGTGGAAAAAATACCAGAATCTTCTTCAAAAAGGTTCATACCTTTTCGGAGGTCTCGGTCTTTCGAGCCCTTATATCGATGGTGTACCGTTCCCCTGGGTAGCTAACGAAAGACTTAAATCAATGATTTCGGCAGATCTGGACAGAGTTACAGTAAATGTCGAAGCACCATCACGCGTTCCTTATGATATTAATCGAGAGGTTTTGCGGGCATATCAACTTAATCATTCAAAAAATGTTGACCAAGTTATAAATGAAACTGCCGTACGTTGGGTTGGTTCTGAAAAGGCTCCGCGACTGGTGGAAGCATGGCGAATTTGTGATGAGGTTGTGCGATCTTTTCCAAGCGTTACACTCTACGAAGGCTATGGATTTTATACTTTACGTCTCTGGAATCGGCCTTTTGTACCAAATATAGAAAATATACCGGACGAAGAACGTGCTTTTTTCGAAAAGTATATTAATGCCATTTTCAACAATCCTAATTTAGTTGACTATGCCGCGGATGCCCTCTGGACGCTCATATCTAAAGAAGAAGCCGAAAAAATTGTTGATGAATGTAAGAAAGAGGGTTGGAAACCTTTAAATAAAGCGGTCTCCATCTTAGAAAAAACACTTAAAACAGTACCTAAAGATGGCCCTGCTTATAATGTATTCATTGATCAACGGGACAGGTACAAAGGTTTGAAATGTTATTACAGGACGCTTGAAAATCTTGCGGCCTGGATAGCCGGTGTTCATGGTTATATCGATTCAGAGGATGGTGCGATAAAAAAAGCAAAACTAAAAATGGTTCGTGAAATGATCTCTGATGAAATTGAAAATTCAAAAGAACTTTTGAATTTATGGCAAAATTCTAAAGTTGATTTTATGCCTATATCCGACTTAACTGAATCCATGTATACCTACGGGGATAACTTTGGTGAACTACTTCAGAAAAGAATAGAATTGATGGAGAAACACAAAAATGATACACCTTATATTAATCCAAACTTTATGTGGAGAATGCCAAAAGGATTTGATGTCCCTGAAGAAGAATACTTAAAATACTAAAGGGAGAGCTTAGAATGAAAATTAAAGCCATTATTATTGTTTGTTTTATAAGTTTTTTTTCTGTTTATCATATCTATGCTCAAACAGGAATAACGAAAAATGATTATTTAGAGGTAATTAAAGATACAGAAAAAAATATCTGGAAGGCTTACGAAGAAGAGCATAAAAAATGGCAGGAGAGTGATCCTGCCAAACGTTCCAAAGAATCACCGCAAATTAGATACGGTCACGGAGGAATTTTCGATGCACTTTTATATCATGTAACAGGTGAAAAAATATTTGCCGAACGAGCAAGGAAACTACTACTTCAATCTAATGCTGGCGATCATACAGTCAATGCAATTCGTCAAATTGAAAAAAGCGGTGTGCTCAGTGAAGCTGATTTGAAAGTTTTACAAGATAAAATTGTGCAATCTGCGAATCGAGCCGTTGAGTATTGGGTAGAATGGGGGGCAATGAACCATTCGACTAACCACGTCGTGAATTTGCTCACCTATGCAATGGATTATTTACCTGATCATCCTGATTATCTTCGCTGGAAGCAAAAGCGGGATATAAATCTTTCAAGCAGTTGGGGACTCTGGTCGATAGAAGATTCACAGAATTACATCCCGATCTGGCTCAAGCCGATGATGGAATACGCTGAATTGGTCGGTAGAGAAAAGGAATTTTATGAATTGCCAACCACAAGGTACTATTTTGATTATCTTGTCCAGATGATGACTCCTGATGGAAATGTTCCAGAATTTGGAGATGGCGGGTCTGGCGCTGCTTATTCCTGGCCCTGGCATATCGCAGTTCTGGAAAAAGGAGCAAGCATTTATAAAGATGGCAGAATGAAATGGGCAGCGCGGAAATTATTCGAGAGGAACGAATTCATCACTCGAGATTTTTCAAGATTTGGATTTCACTTCAATTATAACCTTGTGGGAGCATATCTCTGGGCAGACGAATCGATTCCTGAAGAAATCCCTGAAGGTGGAAGCCGTTTGGTTTTAGAAGATTATGTCGGGAAAAAGATAGTGTTTCGCAGCGGCTGGCAGCCAAATGCAACCTATCTTTTTCTCAACTATCTGGAAGATGCTCCGTTCGGTATCGATGGAAAGGAACACATTATCAACACGATCAATGTTGAGACCGAGAAGAATCATCACGGGCAAGCAGATGAAAATGCCATCGGATTTCTCATGAAGGATGGTTCAGTTCTGTTGTCCGAATCGGGGTATCGTGAGACATCCTCGACCGGACCCGATGGTGAATTTCGAGCTGATACATATCACAATAAAATGATCGTGCGAGATGGTATTGCAGACAAGCAAATGCGCCTTATGCCTTTTTTATTGGATGGAGGTCGTTACCGCTTCGTGCAGACTAAATTGATGCATTTTCGCAGATTCAAAGAAGTTGATATTAGCCGGACCCGGTTGATTGATGAAGAAAGAGGATACCAATGGGATCGATTGATTAACTATTTAAAGGATCGTGAGTGGTTTATAATCTACGATATTGTCAAAATACTGAAGGATGGGGCATACACCCTTGCCAATCTGTTTTACACCCAGGATGTTGTCGAATTTGATCAAGATAAACGGAGCTGGTATGATACACGTTACAGAACATACGGTACCTATCAGGAGTCGAATCCAGACAATGCTTGTCTCCTCATTTATTTTCCAGAAGGCTCCAATTTCAGGCGAGGGGTGGAGCAGCTACGAAGAAGTTATCAGACAGAAAGCGCTGTGTATACAGCTAAAGCGGATAGCTTCAAAACAGGTGACATCCTTGTTTTTACAACTCTTCTTATCCCGCATTCGAAAGAAGTTGAATCAGAATCAATTATTTCCTCACTTGCAAAAGCTGAAATTTTTCATTCAGCGAGAGGATATGGTTTAAAATTGCCAACTGATGACGGTTATATTCAACTCAATGCTATGTTGGATCTTGAAGCAGAATATCTTCAGGAGAACCTTCGTCCCCGTTATAATTTTGAATCAGGTCGAGCAGAATATGGGAATTTAATAACTGATGCCCGTTATTGTTATTTACATAAACATAAAAATCAGTTGTTCTATTCTTTTTTTAAAGCAAGTAAATTAATATACAATGAGAAACCGATTTTCGAGGCAAAAGGTCAGATGATCGGACAGGATGATGGAAGCTACCAAAGATGGGGTGTTTCCAAATGGATTGCCTGGGAGGATGAAGTTTATTTGAAGCACACGAAATAAAGCATCAGAATGAATGAGGTTTTGGCTCATCAAAGGTATTGATTAGTTTTTTTAATTGTCATTATCAAGGAAGCTATTGCTTGTTGTCTAAGGTGACTGATTGAATTTACCATTGGAGAAATTAAACATGTTTAAAGATAGAAGATTAGGAAGATGTGCGTTGGTCACAGGGGCGAGCTCAGGGATCGGAAAGGCGATCGCGGTTGATTTGGCGTTAAATGGAACAGAAATTATAGGTATTAATTGTCCCGAGGATAAAAACGCTGCAGATGAAACGATCAGTCTGGTTGAAAAAGCCGGAGGTAGGACTGTTTTTCTGAAAGCTGATGTGTCAGATGAGACGCAGGTCAATCAAATGATTTCTAAATTTATATCTGTTGCTGGTTGCATCGATATTCTTGTCAACAACGCTGGAACATTAGCAAAGCGACAGACTATTGAAGAAATGGATACATCTATTTGGCGTAGAGTATTTGCTGTAAATCTTGATGGGACATTTTTTGTTACCCGAGCGTCAATTCCTTATCTTAAAAAGAATAAAGGAACTATTATTAATATTACGTCTATTGTAGCTTATACTGGTGGTGGACCTGAATCAGTTCA
>JABAOC010004596.1_pt1 | contig 14772 bp, 15 predicted proteins | sample 7062161 | NCBI WGS metagenome assembly JABAOC01 (sample SAMN14538625, study PRJNA623070) | marine sediment metagenome | biome: marine biome [ENVO:00000428]; feature: marine pelagic biome [ENVO:01000023]; material: deep marine sediment [ENVO:00002113] | place: India: Gulf of Khambhat ... | reverse complement strand
CATGGTAAAGCTAATAATCCACCAGATTGCAATAACGCCATAGTTTAGTGTAATTGAGAAATAATAAGCCAGCGGGATTGTGAGGAATGTGAGGGGAATGGAAATGAATGGGGAACGGTGCTTCAACGCCTATAAGTATTTCTTATAAAATAACTTAGGGAGCGAGAAATCCTTTAAAAATCAATATGAGAGTTGTGTCAGTATTTTTAAATTACTCCGATTTAGCTTTATATTCAGCTTTTTCATCAGAAGCCCTGGCAGGTTCTGAAACTTCCTGTTTCAAAAAGGAGTGAAATTTTTTAATGAGATCTTCGGTAACCAGTTCATCTATCAATTTATTTCTTTTGGCATCAACCTTGGCGTTCAGGCGTTCGATTTCCCTGATCAATTGGCTAAGCTTATTAAAATAGTAACCAAAAACACTCACAGCGATTAAGATGACAACGCCAAAGATAGAACCAAAAATCGTGAATATTCTATTTGTGGCTTGAAACCGTTCATCATACACAGCTAATGTTTTCTCAACTTCGATGAGTCTTTTATCCATCGATTCAAATTTTTGGTCAAACTTCTGTTCCAATCTGTCAATTTTTTGATCGAGCCTCTGTTCCAATCCATCAATTCTATTGTAAATATCCTGAAGCGTTACTACCGATGCTGGTCGTTTATTTGATTGGGCTTGGAGAAGAGGAGTGATAAAAATTAACAAAAAAACAGGAAAGAGAATAGTTTTAACTTTGATTTTATAACTCATCAGATATTATTAGTTAGAATGTAAAAATAGCAAATTTCTATTATCTGAGTTCAAATATAGCAAATTTTAGGGATGGTGTCAAGAAAATTTTTACTGGAGTTGAATAAAAGTTATTGAAATTTTCATCCAATCCTCTTCTCCTTCCACTTCCCCCGCTGAAACCACAAAAAGAACGTCACACCTTTCAAAAACATGGTAAAGCTAATCACCCACCAGATTGCTGCGACGCCATAGTTTAATGTAATCGAGAAATAATAAGCCAGCGGTATTCTGAGGAAGGTGAGTGGAATTGAAATGAGGAACGGCGGTTTGGTATCGCCTGCGCCCGTAAAAGCACCTTCTAAGATGACTTCAAATGCAAGAAAGACTTCAAAAATTGCTATGGCGAAAAGATAACGATAGCCTTCATCAATAACAGCTTGATCGTTGATAAAAAAGCTTAAAATTGACTTGCCATAGAGAATAAAACAGATGGAGATAAGAAATAAAAAGCTGCCAGCATAAGCTAATGACAAATGCGCTCCTTTTTCTGCTCGATCGGATTTGCCTGCTCCCAAATTTTGTCCTACCACGATAGAGACGGCTGTGGAAAAGCCAAAAGCGATGAAAAACGGAATGCCTTCGATGCGATGTGCTACTGATATGGCTGCCATTGGAATGGTGCCAAAATAGGCGATATTTTTGGAGAGAACAATGTAAATAATCGAGAAGATGGCTCCAAGCGCACCAATGGGTGTCCCAATCCGTAATATTTCTAATGCATTTTTAAAAAAGGCAGTAAGATCGAATTTCAGCTTTATTTTTACGCTGGGGAGTTTGAGGAATAATAATCCGAATGCAACAACATGAGAAATGGCTGATGCCAGTGCAGCACCAGGCATTCCCATTTTGGGGAATCCTAGCCATCCAAAAATAAAAAATGGATCGAGAATGGCATTGAGCGCCAGGCTAGAGACGATGATGATCATGGGAATAAAGGTATTTCCCATGGCTCGGAAGATGTTATCGATAGAGATCGAAGCATAAATAAAGATCAAGCCGAGGGTCAAAATCAGGGTATATTGCTGTGCCATCTGGGCGACTTCTGGCTCCAATCCTAAAAGCTGGAAAAGGAAAAGATTGGCTACATAAGTCAGTCCAGCGATGAGAATCGAAAATAAAAAAGTGAGCACTAACCCCTGTGATGCCCACATCTGAACTCGTTTAAAATTTTTAGCCCCAGCATTTCGAGCAATCAAAGCATTTAATCCCGATGCGACACAACTGGATAAGGATTTTATTGTCCAAACAACAAATGCGGATGCTCCCAATGCAGCGACCGCTTCTGCTCCCAGTTTTCCAATCCAGAAAAGATCAACAAATTCATAAAGCATGATGGAAACCATTGAAACCATCGCTGGAAGTGCCAGTTGGAAAATTCCCTTTGAGATCGAGCCTTCGGTGATATTTTTAGCTGGAGCAGAAAGCGATTTCATTTATTATTTCTTTATAATTTCACATTTTATTCTTTCGATTTAATAACCTTTTACCCAATTTTTTGAAATAAGATTCACGATTTTTTTCCGACAGTAACGCAAACAATCTTGTTTGCGCAAAATTAATCTAATAACCAGATGTCTACAATGATAACTGTCCACAAACTGGAAGTTTGTGTTACTGTTTAACATTACTTCACAATCATCTTAAACCCTTTACCATGAATATTCATTATTTCTATCCGATCATCATCGCTCAAATATTTCCGCAGCTTTGTGATATACACATCCATACTTCGGGCGGTGAAAAAGCTATCATCGCCCCAGATTTGTTTCAACGCCATTTCTCGATCTAATATTTGATTGAGGTTTAAACAGAGTAATTTTAAAAGTTCAGCTTCTTTATGAGTTAATTTTTGTGTGCTATCTTTGTAGTTTAAAATTTGTCCTTCATAATCAAAGATATAATCACCAATAATAAACTCTGTTTGCTGTTGATTGAAGGATTGAGAATTTTTGCTTCTCCTAAGTACCGCCTGAATTCTCAAAATCAACTCTTCCATGCTAAACGGCTTGGTAATATAATCATCCCCACCGATCTTAAATCCTTCGATTCGATCCATTTTTAACGATTTGGCGGTGAGAAAGATGATCGGAATATCGTGATCGAAGTCACGGATTTCCCGTGCCAATGTGAAGCCGTCTTTTTTTGGAAGCATGACATCGATTAAGCATAAATCGAACTTTTCTTTCAAAAAGACTGAATGACCTGCTTCTCCGTCCTCACAGCGAACCACCACAAAACCCTGCAATTCCAGCGATTCCTGCAAAATGTATCCCAAGTTGGGATCATCTTCGATGATTAAAATTTTTGTAGTAGGTAGTATATTATTCATCATGTCTCGATGCTTGATACTCGATATTGGATACTCGATCCTATTCAACATCCTGTGTCATTGGATTTTGACGATATTAAAGAATACGAATTTCAATCTTGCTTAAATGGCACATAAACCTCAAAAATCGACCCTTCATCAACCTCACTCTTCAAACCAACTTTCCCCCCATGTGCTTCAACGATCAGCTTCACATAGCTCAATCCAAGCCCAAATCCTTTCACATCATGGATGTTGCCCATTGGCACCCGATAATATTTATCGAACACCTGTTTTTGTCCTTCGGGTTTTAATCCGATGCCGTTATCCTTGACTGAAATTCTTATACCCTGATCTATGTTTTCCGTCTGGATACAAATTTCTGGCGCTCTTTTGGTATATTTAACTGCATTGTCGATGAGATTATGAATAATATTTCCCAGATGAACAGCATCCCCTTCAATTAAATAATACTCGGCATGGAATTCAGTTGTAATCCTTCCGTCGCTATTTTCTACTTTTAACGCAAAATTTTCAATAGCTTTTTCGATCAGGTCATGGATGTTAACCTGGACGATATTCAGTTCCAAATCTCCTTCCTCTAATACTGCCATCTCTAAAATTTTTTCGACCTGATTACGCATTCGTACGCTTTCGTCTCGAATGATCTGCCCATATTTTTTAAGTCGATTTTTATCCTGAGAAATTTTAGGATTTGAAATCGTCTCGCTGGCTAATGAAATGGTCGATATCGGCGTTTTGAATTCATGGGTCATATTGTTGATAAAATCAACCAGTAAATTCGAGAACTGTTTTTGTTTGAAAATAGTTCGGATGACATAAACAAAGCTAAAAATGATAATCATCATAAAAAGCAAAATAATGATCGCCCATAATCCAACCTGTTTGAATAAATATATTCGCTCCTGGGGGAAGGATATCACCAGGTCATTTTTTTCAACAAAAATATCATGGGGAAACAACCGTGCTCGATATTGGGAGCGAGAAATTTCGGTTTGATACTTGTTCGGTTTTACCAGAACGATTGAATCCTGGCTGGCCGAAATGATGCCATAAGCGACCGGTGTATGAATCCCTTTTTCCTGCATTGTGGCATGGACGACAGAATCCAGCAAAGCAAAGTTAATTCTCTTTTCAATGGGAACCTGGTTTTTAGCACTCAAATCGTCCAATACTTTTTCAACCATATCCCGTCTGGTTTCCCTCACCGCCATATTTTGAAGAATGCCATCTGAACGACCGTCAAGCAAGTGCACGACATAAGCTGAGCTGTCGGTAGCAAAATTTAGGATGAAAGTTCCCTTAGAAATTCTCTTTTCAGGGATTTTCACTTCATATTTTCCAGCAGGTTTCACATCATCAATGAGGTTAGTGATCTCCTGTCCCAGGGAATCCAGAATTCGTAACCGAACGTGTTGCGGTGATGTTAATTGAAAAACGACTTTATTTCCTTCCATTTTTATTTGAGGTCCTGGAAGCCGAGAACTGACCCAAAAAAATTGATCAGGCACGCTTACTGTATCACATGCCTGAACATTGATCTTAGCAACCTTTTTCTTATCGGAATTATTCATATCAACAGCCACCCTGAACACCCGTGTCAAAGCTTCTCTCGCCTCAAGCTTTTGAATGATGCTATTCAGTGCAGCGTTCACATTCTGGCTAAAAATCTCCCGCTCTAAATTGATGGCGTGATTTAGCATGTAAATTTGTAGCCACAGCAATCCAATAAGAGCGATGCTGATGAGAATGATTATTGTGATGATTTTAGATTTGCTTAATTTCATTAATATAAATTTACAAAAAGATGACTTAAAAATCACCCCATTTAACACTTTTTAACATTTTCTAACACTATTTAACTACTACAATTCAAAACAAAAGTTTATTTTATAAAGTCTAACAATGTAACACAAATAATCTTGTTTGTGAAATCACTAAATAGTTACTTTTCTGATAATACAAAACAATCATCAAAAAATCAACACATTTTGGAGGACTTTCAAATGCAGCGAAAAACGAATCTATTTGTTTTTGTAATTTTTATCATTCTTATTGCGCAATCAATAAACGCCCAGGTCATTATCAAAAAGTCAGGTGTTGGAGAAGGAGGAATGTTTTTTTTGAATGAACTCTCAGCAATTATCTCCGAAAAAGACGGCACCATAATCGTGGAGCACGCTATGCCCACTGACCAGCGTCCCATAAACTATCGTGATATCGATTTCAAGCAGGGCGATGAAATCTTGATGGTCAATGTCAATCGGGTGAAATTAGTAAAGGATTTGGAGAAGATGTATAATGAACTCGAAGTCGGGGAAACCATGAAATTGGGTGTTCGACGTGGAGAGGAGATGTTCATTGTTTCTTTTAATAAAATGGATCCCGAAAAATTGCCGAAAAGAAAGCTCATGATTCGTAAGGGTGTGCCAGGCGGAGACGAGGCTGGAGATGAATCCAAAGTTTCTTCATACCAGATCAAAATCGATAATGCAGACGGCAAGATGAAGTTCTTGATGGGAACCGGTTTGATCTTGAAAGAAAAGGAAAATCAGGTAAAAATTGATAAGGTTATCCCGGAGATGGTGCAAGAATTGGGAGAAGTGGATGTAAAAGAAGGGGATGTTGTAGTAGCACTGAACGACAAGAAAATTAAATCACTGGCTCAAGTTACGAAAATTTATGATGAAATTAAAGTTAGCGATGAGGTTCAACTGGTCACCATTCGGGAGAAAAAAGAGATTACTGTCAACTTTAAAAAGCCTGAGACAGAGGGGCAGTTTTTTATTAAGGAGAATTAATGTTTCTGTTTGGGAGTGACGGAATAGTGGAATGCTGGAATAATAGAACATTGGATAAATGCTCCTATTTTCTCCATAGATAAAAAATTGAAAAATCTTAGATAAAAACGAGATCGATTATGGAATCAAATTATCCTGCTGAATCTGCTGTAAAACCAAATAATGGGAACGGATCTCGGCCTTTGCTTGAAGCCATTGACCTGACCAAACGATACGAGGATGGTGTGCTAGCATTAGATCATGTGAGCCTTTCAGTTTACCCGGGACAGATTTATACCATGTTAGGTGCCAATGGCGCTGGCAAAACCACAGCCATCAATCTTTTCCTGAACTTTATCGATCCCACTGAAGGAGAAGCCCTGATCGATGGTATCTCATCTCACAAATCGCCTTTGAAAGCCAAGAAAAAAGTTGCGTATGTTTCTGAAAATGTAATGCTCTATCCAAATTTCACCGCTATCCAGAATCTCGATTATTTTACCCGACTAAGTAGCGGCAATGGCTATTCCAAAGATGATTACCGAAAGGTACTTTTGAGAGTTGGATTGGAGGAGGAAAGTCATCACAAAAAATTAAAGGATTTTTCCAAAGGGATGCGCCAGAAATGCGGGATCGCCATTGCCATCATGAAAAATGCTCCAGCCATTTTATTGGATGAGCCGACGTCAGGTCTCGATCCAAAGGCTGGCTTTGAATTTGTTCAACTGTTGAAATCTTTGCGGGATGAGGGCAAAGCCATCCTCATGTCCACCCATGATATTTTCCGAGCTAAAGATGTAGCGGATGTCGTCGGTATCATGAACAAGGGCTGTCTGGTTATTCAGCGCACTCGTGAGGAGTTAGCCGGGGAGAATCTGGAACGGATTTATTTGGAGTATATGTCGGGGTTTTTAGATGTAAGGATCGAAGTCTAAGGTGTAAAAGTATAGGACTATAAGGTTATAGGGATTATAGGGATTATAAGGATTATAGGAGTATATGGTGATAAAGAGGAATTTTAATATTTGTCCTACTTAAAAAAGTTATACCCAGGTAACCTTATACCCATATACTCCTTATATCCCTTATACCCTTTGAACAACTAAGTTTGGAGTTGTGGAAATGATTAAATTGGTAATAGAGAAAGAGCTCCGTGAAATCATCAGTTCTACAAAATTTGCTATTACTTTCGGTGTCTGTGCCGTGCTTATTTTGCTGACTTTTTATGTGGGGGCGAAAAATCACCAGTTGAACCTGGCTCGTTATGAAGCAGCCAAAGCGGAAAATCTTCGCAAGATGGAAGGATTGACCGATTGGATTCGGGTGAACAGTCATCGAATTTTTTTACCGCCACAGCCGTTGGAAGCGTTGGTAACTGGTGTTTCGAACGATATTGGCAGAACAATTGAAATGCGGGGTAGGGGAGAGCTTTCTTCGGTGGACAGCCGCTTTAATGATGATCCGATTTTTGCAGTGTTCCGATTTCTTGATCTGGATTTTATTTTTCAAATTGTATTATCTTTATTTGCTATTCTCTTTGCCTTCGATGCGATCAATGGCGAAAAAGAACGAGGTACGCTGCGCCTGTCATTCGCCAGTGCGGTGCCCAAAGATAAATTTATACTGGCAAAATTGATCGGTTCGTTTCTTGCACTCGGGATTCCGCTTCTGATTCCGATTCTGCTCGGTTGTTTGCTGTTACAAGTATTGGGCGTTCATCTGAATGGAGACGAATGGATTTGTTTGGGAATGGTTATTCTCACCGGACTCGTCTATTTCGGTGTTTTTTTAACACTGTCGATTTTTATGTCCATTCTGACCAAAAGATCATCGAGCTCGTTTCTGGCGCTATTGGTAATCTGGATACTGGCGGTGTTTATTGTACCGAGATCATCCGTTCTACTGGCTGGGCGTGCCGTTGATGTTCCATCGGTTGATGAATTGTCTTATAAAAAAGGGCGTTTTCGTGCCCAATTATGGCAGGAAGATCGAAATAAATTGAGTGAATTTAAGCCCAGCACTGACAATGATCCCGAGGAAATGATGAATGAATTCAATAAATTCATGCAGGATTTGGCAGACGATCGAAACAAAAAAATGCAGGAATATTCCAATCGTCTCAATGAAGAGCGTCGAAACAAACAAACCCAGCAGGAACGGTTAGCTTTCGGATTGGCGAGAATTTCACCAAGTGCATTGTTGTCTCTTGCCACAACCAACTTGGTAGGAACGGCAATCACTGTGAAGCAACATTTTCTTGATGAAGCTCATGGCTATCAACAAACCTTTGCTGAATTCATGAAAGAAAAAACCGGGATGAATCTTGGGGGAGATGTGATCCTGTTTCGCATCAAACGCGGCGGTGATGAACAGGAAGAAAAACCAATCAATCCATCAGAATTACCGGAATTTGAGTATCATCCTTTGTCCATGGCGAAAGTTCTAAACAATGCAATCATAGATATTGGATTGTTATTGTTATTCAATGTTGTATTTTTTATCGGGGCATTTGTAGGATTTTTGCGATATGATGTGAGATGAACGGCTGGCAGTAGTAGCAAATTCATTGACAATTAACAATTCACCATTCGCAATTGACAATTAGAAAAATGAGGAGAAAATGTTTTCTACACTCATCGAAAAAGAATTAAAATCAATCATCCTGGGACCAAAATTTGTGGCTACTTTTATCGTCTGTTCCATTTTGATTTTGCTCAGCGTTTTTATCGGAATTCAAGAGTATCGTGCTGCGGTTAAATCTTATGAAGCGGGTGTGCAACTGGTCGATCAGGAGATGCAGGAAGCCACCTCGTGGATGGGAATGAGAAATCGCATTTTCAGAAAGCCCGATCCCATGCAGATCTTTGTCTCTGGCGTGAACAACGATATCGGTCGCTTCGCCAATATTCGATCAACTGAATCGGTAAAATTGACCAACAGCATTTATTCTGATGATCCGATTTTCGCTGCATTTCGTTTTATTGACCTGGGTTTCATTGTCCAGGTTGTATTATCGCTATTTGCCATTTTATTCACCTATGATGCTATCAACGGCGAGCGAGAGCGGGGCACGCTGGGGCTTGCCTTTTCCAATGCCGTTCCCAGATTTCAATACATTCTGGCAAAGTTTATTGGTTCCTGGCTGGGATTGATTGTACCCATTTTAGTTCCAATTTTGATCAGCTTTCTATTGGTAATTGCTTTTGGCGTTCCCCTAACTGGCGAGCATTGGATTAGACTTGCTACTTTCCTGGGCGTTTCGATTTTATATTTCACCTTTTTCATTGCGCTGGGAATTTTTATTTCTGCTTTGACAAAGCGGTCAACCGTATCATTTCTTTTGTTATTGGTCATCTGGGTGACATTTGTTTTAATTGTTCCTCGTGTGGGAGTCATGTCAGCCGGAAAAATCGTGCCTGTTCCATCAGTCGCTGAAGTCGATGGTCAGATTGAAGGATTCTCCAAAGGACGTTGGGATGAATATATGAAAGCCTTGGAAAAACGGCTGGAAGAGCGGAAAAAGATGATGGCAGGAATGACCAAAGAGGAACGAGAAGCTTATCGTGACAAACATCTCTGGGACTGGATGGAAGAAAACGATGCATTACGAAAAGACGTCCAGAGCGACATAAACGAATTCTCCCGAACCCTGCACGAAGACATCCGTAATCGAAAAGCGGTTCGGGAACGACTCGGTTTCACTCTTTCAAGATTCTCTCCTGCTTCTGCTTTTCAGTTATCCGCCATGAATTTAGCAGCGACAGACATCCGATTGAAATCCCGCTACGAAACGACGCTGGAACAGTATCACAAAGATTTTGTTGATTATATTGAAAAGAAACAGGAAGAAGCCGGCGGAGCAATGGGCGGTATTCGAATTTCATTTAGTTCTGAAACAGGGCTAAAATACAGCTTTGGTCCCGATAAAGGTAGCCTGGATACCAGCGATATGCCTCGATTTAATGGGATCAATCGATCATTATCAAACATTTTTGCTCCTACCTTCATTGATATTGCTTTGTTGATTTTTTATAGTATTGCTGCTATTGTCGGTGCGTTTGTGGCGTTTTTGCGGTATGATGTGAGATAAGTTTTTAGATTGTTAGAAAAAGCATCATTTAAAAAGTGGTAACATCAAAATGAACGATGCTTTTTCTACTTCAATAAAATTTCGTAGCCAAATTGTTCAAAATGTTTTTCGGCAGTCAATGCTTCTTTAAGATTATTTTCTTTCATTAACTCAAAAGAATAGCAACCAGTTAATCCCCATTCTTTATCTTTTCTTGAACAGTACAACTCCCAGGCTTTGTTATATGTGATCTCCCTAAAGGAATGAACAATATAATTATCTGAATTTAATGCATTATTGATTAAATCTATTCCAATTTCTTTTCTCTGTAATTTTGCAAAACCATCTGCAATTTCAAATAAGACCGGAATTGAAATGTGGCATGTTTGATTTTTTTGTGTAATTTCTTCTGCCCATTCTTTAGCAAGCAAATGGTATTTATCTCGAGTATTAACCAAAGCAATGAAATAGCTTGTATCGACAAATAATTCTTCCATTAGAAGTTTCTTCCTGTAAATTGTTCTACATTTGTTGATTGGATATTCTCTCCCAAATCAGTTTCCCATTGGTCAGCCCATTTCTTCATATCAAAAATTTTTCTTTTTGATTTTGCCATTTTCGGTACAGGATTTACCACAATGAGTATTTCAACCTCATCGCCCGCTTTATATTCCGGCAAATCAATTATGATTTGTTTTGAATCATTGACCTTTTTTTTGAGCATAAATGTTTCCATTTTTAATCCTTTTGAAGATATTTCTCACCTAAGTTGTAAGTTGATACATTTTGTCTATCTATTATAAAATACGATGTTCATGATTAAAAATCAATAGCAATTTTAAATTAAAACATTTTTCATTAAATCCCAAAATATTGATTCTCCGATACTCCAGTGCTCTATCAATCCATTATTGCTCTTGAAAAATAATTCTTTGGCGATTTAAACTACATAACCTGGATCGCTTTTTAACATCTCAGAACTCCACTGGCAATCCTTCCATTTTCATGATTTTCAACGCATTGGTTGTCGGGCATGGTCCCTGGCGCAATTTGTAGTCGAAAACCATTTTTCCATCCTGAACATCTTCCCTAAAATGATAATTTGAAATTTCAGAAAATTGATCCGCCAGTTTTACTAATTCCAGATCGTGAGTAGCGATCAGTCCCGCACCGTTTCTTCCCACCAACGCCTGAACATAAGAACGACTACCGATCAGTCTTTCTCGATTGTTGGTGCCTTTAAAGATTTCGTCAATCAAAAAGAACAGTGGAAATGGATGATCATTTTGAAGCGCATCTAATAGCGCTCGTAATCGCCTGACTTCGGCATAGAAGAAGGAAAAGCCATCGACAATCGAATCATTGATTTTGATCGAAGTAAATACTCTCAACAGAGTGGAATGAAAGCTTTCTGCATTCACCGGGCTGCCGGCATAAGCCAGGCACAAATTCACGCCGATTGTCTTTAAGAAAGTGCTTTTTCCTGACATGTTGGAACCAGTGATGATAAAGACTTCGCCCGATCGGTTCAAAGACAAATCATTGCAAACCTTCTGGTCAGCAGGAATTAAAGGATGTCCCAATCCTTTCGCTTCAAAAATTGGCTGATTATCTTTTCTTTCAAGATTAATTTCAGGAAAAACATATTCTGGATTCAGATAAGCAAAATTTGCCAGCGAGATCAATGCTTCCAGCTCTGCCCAGGTATTCAGCCATTGGGGCAGCAGCTCCGCGACTTCATTTCGATAGCGAAGAATTCGAGTGGCAAAAAAGAAATCCCAGGGAAAGACGACATTGAGGATAACTGCCATCATGGGATTCATTCGCAAGCCAATGGCTGTCGTTACCAGCTTGATTTTTCGAAGTTTTTTGGAAGGTCGTTTGTCTGGCACCAGAAATGGATCGCATAATTTCTTTAAATGATGTTTTTTGCCGTAGCGATAGGTTTCCAAATATTTTAAAATTTGCCGGAATTTTGCCAGCTCATCGTCCAGTTGAAAAATATGCTCAAAATACTGGCTGAGCAATTTTGAATGATAAAGGTAAAAAATGATGTAGCAAAAAAGTGCAAGCCACCAATAGGGGGGAATATTGCCAAATTGATGCCACAACAAAAGTGCAATGTTTAAAGCTACAAATCCAGATGAAATTGGGAATAGTTTTTTAATCACGTCAGATGGTGCTTCCCTTTGAAGCCATTTCAGCAGTTTCTTCCCTTCTAATTGAGTATTAGAAATTAAGTGAAAATTTAACAGCAGCTTATTCCGAAATCGAGTCAAAGGAATCAACTCCCCAATAACTCGTTGACGCTTCTGAATGCTGTCGAGATCGAGTTCCTTTTGTAACAACCATTCTGCCAATCGGTGACTCCCTTCTTTCGAGATTGAAATATCGATCAGTTGGTGCAGCGATCGCTTGCCAGTAATATCGAGATCGTTTTCAAAGGGTAGATCAGAAAAAGGCAGTTTCAAATTTGGCTCGGAAATATTTTCCCAATCCAGATTCATCCGTGCCAGGTGATTTCTGGTGATTTCCTGCCAGATTTGATGTCGCTTAATTCCACGCTCCAGCCGACGATGGAAATAAGCAATGATATTAAAGAGGATAAAGAAAAACGCAAAGCATATCCATGCTAAAATATCATTTATCCACAACGCAGAGCTTATCACTGATGCACCGCCAACCAGAAAAATCAGCAGCCGATACCAGGAGAATTTCCTACCCCGGGCTTGAAAGGCGTTAATTCGTCTTTCTAAGCGTTTCAATTGATTCTTGATGGATTTTTGTCTGAATTTACTTTTTAGAGTCATTTGAATTTGAATTTAAAGAAATCTGGTTTGTTGCTCTTTTTCTATCAGCCCTAAAGATTTCAACAGTCCAAAGGTATTTGCCTGACTGGCATGTCCGACCCAACTGGCGATTCGTTGTTGCTGATTTTCGGGCGGATTGTTATTCCATTGCTTTAGTCGCTTCTTGAATTTTCGGACGTTGGCTGATGGCAAAAGACGATGTGTTTTAAACACGATTTGACCTAAAAACCGATACCCTATCTTGGTCGGGTAAACCTGGCAGCGGCTCGGATGCAGTTTTAATCGGTAATCTTCAAGAAAATTTTTTGCTTTATCTTTCCATTCCCATAATTGATATTTAGAATTTGAAAGTAACACAAAGTCGTCCACATATCTCAAATAGGCTCTACATCTTAATTGCTCTTTAATAAAATGATCCAGCGGATTTAAATAATAATTGGCAAAGAATTGACTGGTCAAATTGCCAATGGGCAAGCCCTTCCGCCGTTCATCTGGCGTAAAAAGATTATCACCGGGAAAATAATCATGAATTTCTTCCTGTGGATTACTGCCATCAATAATGGCATCAATCAACCACAATGTTTGTTCACAGGCAACTCGCTGGCGGATGAGTGATTTTAAAATGGCATGATCAATCGAAGGGAAATATTTTTTGATATCGCATTTCAGCACAAATTCATATTCTCTTAAGTAATTTTGATACTGCCGTATCGCTCGATGGGTTCCTTTGCCAATTCGATTGGCATAGGAGTGAAAAATAAAACTTCGTTCCAATAATGGTGCAATAATATTCATTAACGCATGATGGACAACACGATCTCGAAATGGAGCGGCACTGATTAAACGAGGTTTAGGATCGTAAATATGAAATGTGGTATATTCACCAGGTTTATAATTTGCCCTTCGTAATTCGTTTTGAAGTCGATAAAGATTGTCTTCAAGTTTTTCAAAAAAAGATAAAACTGCTGGCTGCGAGCGTTTACTTTTTGCTGCTTTATTTGCTGCCGACAATAGATTTTCAAATAAGGTGATTTGTTCAAATAAATTTTTATACGTTTTCATGGATTTTTTTCATTAAAAACTGTAGGGCAAGATGTCATCCTGCCCTACTTTGAATTCGTAGCTCGTTCAGTTGCCCTACTAAAGCCACGTTGTTTGAATTATGTTCGGGTTTACCCTGGTGTTGCCAGAGCCTGACCCCGGACGAGCTGCCACATGTCATGCCCGAACAACAGTCCCGTGTTCCGTAAAACACGAGCATCAGGATCGAACACCTGCTGAAGGCGCAATCAATAGGGCGTGATTGGGGGCGCACCACACGAAACCCAATATTGTTGTTCCTGTTATCGGGTTGATTGTTGTTACGAGCCGAACAGCGCAGATTCTCATTAGTATTGATCCACGAACCGCCACGCAACGCACGGGCGCCCAGTAGTAGCACCTCTCCGCTCGGCATTCAGCCAAGTTTTATTATTGATAGCGTTCATACACCCCTGAGGATCAGGAACGCTGTACATTCTCTTTCAAAGTTGGATTTTTTATCCATCCTCCTAGCATCTTTCCCAACTCGGTCAATTGACGACTGCCGTATTCATACGATTTTAAATTGATAAAACGCATTTCATAGCTTAATCGAAATAATAACCTGATTCGGGCTAATGCTTCATCGGCCTTTCTTAGCAGTGGCAGTTTATCCTTTCGCATATTTGCCACTGTCGTCAATTCAATAAAGTCTAAAATCCCATTTTCTAACTTTGAAGCGACACTAAACCGATAACTCTTAGGGAATTTGCCAGTATGATTTAACAGCCATTTTGAAAAATCATACCCTTTTTTAATGATTAACATTTGTTGATATGCCATTTTTTTCTTTCTTTTTGGTGATCGGGACCCCTATTTTTCAAAAAAAATTTTTTTTTCAGAGACCCAGATGGACAGAGTAACAGAGATTCAATTTTAGGACTGGGGGCGCACCACACGAAACCCAA
>JABAOC010003271.1_pt1 | contig 14772 bp, 7 predicted proteins | sample 7062161 | NCBI WGS metagenome assembly JABAOC01 (sample SAMN14538625, study PRJNA623070) | marine sediment metagenome | biome: marine biome [ENVO:00000428]; feature: marine pelagic biome [ENVO:01000023]; material: deep marine sediment [ENVO:00002113] | place: India: Gulf of Khambhat ... | reverse complement strand
TTCCTGGTTGATACGTCGGCTCCGTCTTCCTTGACCCTGACATCCCTCTTGTGCTGGTGGTCCAGCCTGGGGATGGCAGTGGAAGTCCCCTCCGTGTCCGTGTTGGCCAAAGGGGAAGGTGCGCCAGTGACTACAGGGTGTTCGTGGGTGATCGGAGCCCACCCGTCCAGGATGGCTCCAGAAGTCCCGGTGTCCCCAGCCTCGATGGTGGTCGGGGTAGAGGTAGAACCGCCAGGGGGAATCCCATCCTGCCAGGCCTTCGCCAGCTTCTTGAGGAACTCCTCCAAGCCCCGGGCGGCACTTTCCCAAGGCCGTCGCGTGAGACGGGGGACATCCCCCATGACCCTGCGTGACTTGGCCATCAGCGGGCCTCTCCACCTTCATGACCCAATGCCCTACGCCGCAGCCCCTGCTGGAACCGGGCCATGGCCTGCCGCCGGTAGCGGTCGTAGATCTGCTTGACCACGTCCTTCTTGGTCCGCTGACCAAGACGGGCCACGTCTTCGTTGTCGGGCATCCTCATGAAGTTCGGGTCGCGGACCAGCCTGGTCCCGATCATCCTCGTTGCAGCAGCCTGAGCCTGGGCCAGGATCTCCCGCTCCTCGGGGGTGTACCACACGCGCACGCCCTCGATGTAGGTGTACCGCTTGGGCGGCGTCGGAGGCGAACCGATCTGGTCCAGCAGTCTGGCTGCCTGAGCGGTAGGATCGTGACGCTCCTGACGACGGGCTACCGGCCAGAAGGTCCGCTCGAAGGCTGTGCCAGGACGCATCCGCAGCTCTCCAGTCGGCGTGTACTGCGGAGGCAGGTTGGAGCTGAGCCCCGGGATCTTGGCCTGGAACGCCTCCAAGGAGAAGGGCTCCGTCTGGCGGTAGACCGGGTCGATCCCCTGGGTCAGGTGGCCGAACGGGATAGGCCCCAGGGAGTTGGGCACTAGGCTCATCTGCATCTGCTTGAGCCAGGTGCCAGCCTCCCGGGAGGGGTTCGACAGAGCGTTGACCAGCCCCTCCAGCCCGGAGAGGAAGGTCTTGTTGGTGAGGTTCTCGGACACGAGACCCAGCAGCCTAGTGGTCCCGGTGTTCACGCTCTCGAAGTCTCCTCTCTTCATCCCCTCTGCGATGTCGGCTGCCATACCGACCACGGACGACAGGGGCTCGAACCGCTGATAGGAGAGGTACTGGCCTCCCAGCTTGATGGAGTAGGCCTGCCAGCCGGTCTCACGCAGGTTGGCTTCCGCCACCGGATCGAGGGGCCCTCCACCAGTAAGGGTTCCCTCCAAAGCTTCCTGGACGAGGTACATGCTGACAGCGGTTCCTACCAGCGGACGGGCCATCAGCTCCATACGCTCAGGAGCAGTGGAGTCAGCCCACTTCCAGGCGACCTCTCCAAAGCCCACAGGCGTCCGGCGCAGGGTCTCCCAGGCGATGTTGTACGGGGTCCGCACGAACGGGAAGATCATCTGGAACGCCTTCCCTCGGGGGTCACGCATGGCAGACTGCAACGCCTTGAGGGTGGGAGGCAGTTCTGTCTGGAAGGTCTCCTCCCTAGCGATCCTGGTCCCTTCCTCATGGAGAGGCAGGTACTTCTCCATCAGCTTCTTGTCGGTGGGGTCGCCCTTCTTGGCCTTGAGGAACTGGTCCTCGATGTCCAGCACGTAGCGGGCGGTAGCTGCGTAGTCGTCCTCGCCCTCCATCTTCTTCCAGCCCTCGCTCCCAGACTTCACACGCCGGTAGACCTCGCGGTAGTAGTACTGGAGACGAGACAGGTTCTTGAACACGGCGTCGTCAGCGTTCAGGCCCTTGAACATGAAGCGGACGAACTCACCGGTCTTCCCACCGATGGCTCCCATGCCGAGCATCAGATCCTCAGCCAGGGTGCCAACCTCAGCAGCGTTGAAGGATCGCTCCTCCGGCTTCAGCAGGAAGCTGTCACGGAAGGAGGTAGCCCACTCCGGGATGGCCACCCGGCCCCAGTGCTTCAGGACCATGGAGTTCAGCTTGAACTCACCCCAGTGGCGCTCAGCCTTCCGGCCCTGGAGCTTAGCGTAGGCCTTCTCCAGCCCGATGGCCACGTTGCGCTCGACCTCCCGAATACCCTGTAGGAGCGCGTTTGAGGTGATGTTGGCAGCCCTGGACTTCCACCCAAGGAGGAAGGCCTTGTAGGCTTCGAGGAACTTGTCGAACGGGGTGAACTTGAACGCCTTGCGGTAGGCGTCGGCCCACTGCTCAGGATCCAGACGCGTGGAGCGAACCCCAGCCCAGATGGTCATCAGCTCGTCGACCTTCTGGTCGATCTCCTTGGCGTTCTTGTAGCGGCTACGGAGACGCTCCTTGAGCGCGGCCCGCATGTCCTGCCACATCGCAGCCTCGGGATCCTGCGCACGGGCCACCTTCTTGGCGGCTGCCAGCGCACGACCGAGGTCGGTCAGCGGAGAGAAGAGCTGAGGTGCAGCGTTGGTGAAGTTCTCCTGTGCCATGAGCAGAGCAGTGTTGGCCTTCGCCACTGCCTCGGCAGTAGTCTCACCCTTGGCGAACTTCATCTGCTCCAGGTAGAACTCACCCTGCCTCTCACTCACCTGACTGGCCAGGTCAGCCAGCAGGATCTTGATGGCTACCGTGTTGGTGTCGGACAGGTTGCCCTTCTTCCCAAGGATGCGGTAGAGGTCTTCCTTGGAGTGGGCACCCAGCAGCTTCAGGGCCTCCTTGTCAGCCTGCGCCCAGGTGCGGGGGGTGTCCCTCTTGAAGTGGGCGCTGAGTGTCGGGTTCTTCTCTGTCAGCTCAGACCAGAGGGTGAAGGCAGCCTTGGCTCTCGGACTCAGGCCGTCGATGGTGTCCAGGTTGAAGCGAGCCCAGACTCCCTTGCGAGCAGCAGGCGTCCCCTTGGCCAGGCGTGCAATCTCTTCGTCGGGTAGACGGTAGGCAAGCTGACGGGCCAGCTCCATCGCTCGGCCCATCAGGGTCTCGACAGGGCGCTTCTCCCTGGTGAGGGCCCTTACGATTTCGTGGGCTTCGTCGAGGGTTTGGACTCCGGGCTGCGCTTCTGAGGCCGCAACTCGTCCGCCCTCTTCTTCGCCTCGGGCAAGCTCTCCGGGGCCTTCTGGGGCCTCCCGTGCATAAGCTGCCCGATCAGCGGCGGTTTCTGCCATTCCGCCGGTCGGTTCGCGAGCGCCTTCCGGTACAGCGCCACCGGGTTGTACCCCTGGGCCGCCGCCAGCTTCAAGATCCGCTGGACCTTGGATACGTCGATTCTGTGGGCTGGAAGCGCGGCCCTCAGCAAAGCCAGGAGCAGCCTCTCGGAGACTCGCTTCCCCTCGCCAACTCTCTCTTCCAAAGCTTCCGGCATAGACGTGGGCCTCTCTGAACTCGGGGAGGAGATCCTGCAACGCAGCATTCCTCTCTTCCAACAGTGACTGGACCTTCTTGGACCAGCGATCAAGTCGCTCATCGGCGACGTGGAGGTAGTCTAGGTCGTCCAGCACGCCCTGGTACTTACGGGTATGCTCTGGGTTGACCTTGTGCAGGACCTCATGAAGCATCGTGCCTACGATGTCATCCGCAGCCCGAGCAAGATCGTCAGGGCTATGGTACATCGCCTCCAACGGATTTGTGTACACCTTTCCGTCGGCATGCAATCCCTTGAGGTATGGTGAGGCTGTCACACCACCCATTGTGGTCTTCAGCCCGAGGTACTCGTTCATCTCCTGGAGCACCTCGTCCAGAGCGTCAACGAAGTCCTTCCCAGTCGCCCGGTTCAGCCTGCGTTGGAAGGACTTGTCGTAGACCCCATCGAAGTTAACGGCCACACCAGTAGCGTCCTCAACTTCGCTGCGGTAGGTGGCATCCCGCGCCTTCTGCTGCGCCGGGGTCAGCTTGTCGTAGGGCGAGTGGAGTGCCTGGTTCTGGGCGATCCAGGTGTCTCGGTGGAACTTGATCCGCTTCCCCTGTGCGTTGGTGTAGTCGGCAGGACGGAGCACGCCACGGTCTGCAAGGAACGCCTTCCCATCCACCATGACCCACTGCCAGTCCCCGTTGACATCAGCGATGACCAACTTGTTCCGCTCGACAAGGCGGTGGATCTTCTCGATCTGGTTGACCAGTGAGGCCTGCGCCTCGACAGGCATGTCAACCGGGAAGAGCATGCCTTCGTTCCTGACAGCGTAGGGAGTACCCATCCGCTCGACTCGCCAGGTCCAGCCCTCCTTGGTCGTCCCGGCCATCAGGGGTTCGAGCATGAAGTCTCTAGCCGAGGGAACGTAGTCCTCAAGGAACTTCTGCTGCTTGATCGTGTTGATCTTCATGACGAGAGCCCGACCATCCCGGTCGCGCCCGATGGCGAAGACACCGTTGTACCCACCGTTGTCGTGGAAGAGTGGGTTCAGCTCGGGGTTGATCCCCAGCTTCTTCTTGATGGAAACGAGAGCAGCAGACACGCCATCGAAGTCCTCGAAGACCCTCTCGCCTCCATGGAGGTAGGCGTCGGTCATCAGCCTGCGGATGGGGCTCGTTGCCCGCTCGTCACCGGCCACGGAGTTGGCCAGTCTGTCGTCCAGATCGAAGATGTTCCTGCCTTCGTTGATCCGTAGGGACAGTGCCTTCAGGAGATCATCGGAGCCACGTCCCCTGCCCAGCTTCCGCCCAGCCAACTGGTTCAGGAGGTCGACGTAGTTCCTCTCGTTGGCCACCCGCTTCAGCCAGGCGTAGGTAGCCTTGACCGCGTCAGCCTTTGCCACCCGGTCGGTTGCGCTTGCTGCGGTCTTGGGAGGTCCTGGGTCAACCTGGTAGTAGGTGGAGTAGGCATTCTCCGTCCTGGTGCCAGGCTTGAGGATCCCTTGCCGCCGCAGCTCGTCGATCTGTGGCTTGAAGTCAGCGGCCAAGGAGTCCGGGACTTCCATCGTTCTGAGGCCGCGTGTCCGTCCCTCCAGGACGAACCGGTGCAGACTGTCCGGACCACGTCCACCAATGACTGTGACCCTGCTGCCCTTGGAACCCTCTTCAGCAGCGAAGTACAGCCGCCCGTCGTTCGGGGTGGTGAGCGCACTGTACGTCCCGTCGTCCGGGAACCGCTCTGCTAGTGCCCCCTCGAAGCCTGGCTTCAGGGTCCTAGGCTTGGCCCAGTTCCCCTCCAGCATCCCACCAAGACGTTGCTTGGTCTCCTTGGATGCCTTCTGCTCTGCCGCGACTTCCTTGACGCCTTCCTTGATCTTCCTCTGCAAGCCCGCAGCGAGCTTCGCCTGAGCCTCCGGGGACTTCTCGCGGAAGCGGGTGAGCACCTCTTCGATGATCTGCTTCTTGGACCACTTCTCGGTGATGCCTGCCCACTTCTTCAGTTTCGCCATCCCTGGCGACTTGGCGGCTCCCTGCCCCCAGATGTTGGCCTTGTCCCCTTCCTTCCAGGCCTCCCACAGGCGGGTGTAGGCATTGACGAACTCGTCGTCTACCACCACCTCTCCGATCTCCTTATCCTTCAGGAAGTTCTCGAAGAGGGAGTCGGCAGCAATGTCCAGCTCATGCGCCTTCTGTCCCAGCTCTCCCTTGATGCCAAGGAGTCTGTCGTGGACGTCCGTGACCGCATAGAGCCGGTTCCTGTTGCTGGAGGAGTAGTCGGGCCAGATGTAGCGACCAAGTTGTGGGCCCTTCGGGATCCCAGCCTGGATCCCTCTGATGTACTTGATGAGGTCTTCCTTCTTGACCCAGCGGTCCTTGTACTGAAGGACAGGGTCCCGCTCGTCCAGCTCGTTGACGACGTCCTCGACCCGCTCCTTCCCCTTCTGCTCTGCCAGGTACTGGTAGGGATCGACCTCGACCTCTGGCTCCTCAGCCTTCAACTCGAAGACATCGCCTTCCTTTGTCTCGGCGAGCTGGGTCTCCCGCTCCTTGCGGAAGATGTCGACGACCTTCTTCTTGGACAGACCACGGACGGTCTTGTCGAAGAAGTCGTCAAGCTTCTTGAGGGCAGCCTCTTCTGTGCTGGTCTCCTTCCGGAACCGATCAAGAAGTTGCCTAGAAGTCAACTTCTGGCCACCGTGGGTGAACTTCTTGTTCTTGAGGATCATGCCCCAGACGTCCATGACAGCTGTGGCCTTGCCCTCTCGCACCTTCTGGGTGAAGCCCTGGCCTCCCTCTTCAAGGGTGTGCTTCCTGGCGATCCGACCAAGGGAGTCGATGACGACTGGGTCCACGTCAGCGAGGTTGGCGTCCATCACCATGCGAGCGTTGACCCGCTCGATGAGGTGGTCACGCAGCTTGTCGAAGTCTGCCTTCTCCAAGGCCAAGATGAGATCGTCTAGCTTCTCGATCCCACCGGCCTCGATGATCTCAGTAGCGAACGGGGACTTGTCTACCCGCTTCGAGGCCGCCTCGAACTTGTTCCTGAGCGCCTTCTCTTCATCTGTCAGTGCTCGCTTCTTGGCAGCCCTAGCGATCTCCCGGTATCTGCTTCGATTCTCCTTGAGGAGAGCCAGGTCCTTCTTGACAGACTCCAAAGTCTCCGCGAGTTCGGGTGCCTTCCCCAAGCGCCTGCGCTGACGCTGGAGATCTCGGACCCGGTTGACCTCGTCCTGTAGAGACCGCAGGGCCAGGCGCAGGAGTGGATCCTTCTTCCCGTGGGTGATGCTCAGCTTGACGATGTGCTCTGCGATCTCCTTGGTGGCATCGTCGGCAGCAGCCTCAAGGGCCTTGGCTCCAGGGTCGCGTGCCTCTTCAGCAGCAGCATCGGCTGCCCGGACCACAGCGTCTACCTCGGGCTCGTTGGAGCGGAGGATCGTGTCGGCAGGCTCAGAGACCTTCTGCCTCCCCACTACGGTGGGAACGCCAGTGTCGATGACCTCACCCTTCTCGGTCGTGACCTCAATCGTCCGCTCTCTGGGGCCAGGAAGGTCCGTTTCCATGACCTCGGCCTCTCGGACGCCCTCGGCCTCCTTCGTCACGACCCTACCCTTCCTGCTCTCGAAGGGGATCCTCTTCTCGACTGGCGCTTCCGGCAGGGCCTCTGGTCGCTTCAAGCCAGCCTGACGACTGCGAGCCAGGTCCATCTTGTTGCGGGCTGTGATCTCGAAGGCCCGTGCCTGCTCAGGCGTGATGTTCAGGGCCTCTCCGATCTGCTCGTAGGACAGCCCCTCATCCCTGAGGAGGTAGACTTGTGACTCGTTGCCCTCCAGCTTGACCGGCTCTACCTCGGCAGGCAGGGGCTCCGTCTCGATGCCCCGCTCGGCCTGACCACCAGCCGCCTGACGCTCGCCAGCAGTGATGTCCCGCACGTCCGTCTGGGGAGCCTGTGGAGCAGGAGCATGTCTCAGGGTGTTGAACTCCGCAGCGACTGCGGTCATTCGCTCCTGGATCACCGCACGCTGTGCGTCGATTGCTGCTACATGCTCCGGAGAGGCTCCAACCCTCTGGCCACGGAGGCGCTGCTCCTGGGCCTGGAGGTCCCTGTACTCCAAGCGCAGGTTCTCCCTACGCTGCAACAGGTTAGCGGCATCTCCTGCAATGGAGGGCTCTGGAGTGGGTGGAGTGGGTGGAGCGGCTGGAGGAGGAGCCTCCATGCGTCCCTCTGGGGTCACCAGCCTGGGAGTGGTGTCCATAGACAGGACACCCTCCTCAGGAGCAGGACCGAGCCTGGGTTCGCCAGCAGGACCAGTCAGCCCAGCAGGCTCAGGGATCTCCCCAGGGAAGGTGATGGGGAGGCGCTCCTGGCCCGTGACCGGGGGAACAGCGATTCCCTGCACGGGGGGAACGGCTTCGGGGATTGTTTCCTCCACCCCAGGGAGCCTGATGTCAACGCCAGGAAGACCAAGCTGGTCTGGCCGGGGGGTCAAGGCAGGGCCAGGGCCTACGTAGGGCTCCTCGCCAGCCAAGATGGCTTCGGCCTCTGGGGCTACTGTCTGAGTGGTGGTAAGCGCCTCCCTCTCGGCGGCAGCCGCAGCAGCCTCAGGATTCTTACGACGCATGATGTCGTCTAGCGTCTTGGTGGCTGAGAAGGTGTCGTAGACGCCCTTCCCGATCAGAGCCGCCATGCCAGCCAGGAGCGTGCCGGAGGCACCGGTGGTGGCTGCTTCCCCGTACTTCCCTTCCATCGCTAGCCGCCAGGTCTCGGCAGCCGTAGCTCCGATCCCCTGGGCCAGCTCAGGAGCGTAGGCAGCAGCACCGAGCATCATCGCCTGGTCGATGGGCAGCGCGTGCTGACCCAGCCAGACGCCCGTCCGCTGCAAGGGGCTTGCGCCCCTGATAGCCGCCAAGACCTCTGGGGCTACCTTCTCGGCCTGGAGGGCACCACGGAGAGCCTGTGCTCCCCCTCGTTCTGCGATCTGTGCGAGCGCGGGGATGCCCCGGGCCGCAGCAATCCCGATCTTGGGGAGGACCCAAGGAGTGTAGGTGGTGGGGTCACCAAGGGCTTCACCAGCCATCCTGGCAACGGGGCCGACGATCTTGCCAAAGGTGCTTTCCCGGATCTCATCCGGGATCATCTGGGCGGCAACGGAACCAAGGCCAGGCAATGCCTCAGCCCTTCTAGCCCAGGAGGATTCCCTCCCAATGGCAAGCTCCCGCCGGAGTTCTCTCTCTGCTGCTTCGTAGGCTTCGGGGTTCAGCAGGCCAAGAAGCTGCCCACCGACGTTCCCGGTGATCCCGATTAGTCCCTTTGCCCACTGGAGCGGCCCGGTGTTGAACAGGCTCGGCGCGGGTTGTGGTTGAGTCAACCCGAGTTCGAGTTGTAGCTGTTCAAGCTCCTGCCTCCAGAGGTCGCTGGGATCGTACCCATTGGCCACTGTCTACCCTTACCGTGTTCCCGTAGTTGTTCCTGGAGGAGTTGTTCCAGTCCCGACAAGCCCCGGCGCAGTCCCGTAGCCACCACCGTAACCGTACTGCAACTGGGAACCCATGAGCCTAGCGAGGGCGGCTGCGTTCGGGTTCATCAGCATCAGCATCTGGCTGTAGATTGCCATCAGCTCGTCGAAAGACTCCTTCTCGAACTTGGCGCGGAGGGAAGCCTCAAGCGCCTTCTTCGCTTCTGGGTTGTTGGCAACCTGTTCGATGAAGTCCGGGTCCTGCATCGCCAGGGCCATCTGCTGCTTGACCTTGGCGTCGATGTCAGGGTTCAGCTTCTGCCTGATCATCCGATGGACATACGCGATCTTGTCCATCTCACGCTCGACCCTCTTCATGGGGTCCAGTGCAAGTTCCTCGGCTTCCTCCTCCAGCATGATGGCCTTTGCCACCTGCTGACGGGAGAGCGCCTCGGTGTAGTCGAGGCCGAGTTCCCTTCGCTTCCTCTCGTCCCACAGCTCCAGGATCTTCGGTGACTCTGTCTGAGCTACGAACTCCCTGGACACGTCGGACGGGGGGAGCTGTCGGGAAGGGCTGAAGGCTCCGGTCTGGCCACGAAGGCGGGCCCGAGCCTCTGCCGCTCCGAGCGACGGGGTGTACGTGGACCGACGCTTGTCCTGCTCCCCGCGTGCGATGCTGATGTCACTGGCAGGCCGCTGCCCAGCATGGATCGTGACAGCAGGACCGGTGCCAGGAACAGCAGCCCGTCCAACCACACCACCCGGCTCAGCACCCATGCGCTCCAGATAGCCCTCAGGCTCGTACTGGAGGGCAGCCGTCCTCTCGGCCATGCTCTCCCAGCTCTCCTCGGCTGGAGTGTCTGGAGCAGGTGGAGCAGGAAGTGGAGGTGGTGTTTGAATAGGAGGCTTGTAGGTCTCGTCGGCTGGCTTCGGGATGACGTGTCCACCAACCTTGCCCTCAGGAGAGGGAGGCGCTCCAGGTGCCCACCATGGTCCAGGAGGAGGTTGCCACGAACCGTCGGGCGCGACCGTCCAGCCCTCGGGGAGAGTGAGGCCACCACCAGGCTCTTCTGCTTCCCTCATTGGGTTGGGAGGAACACCACCAAATGGGCTGCCTCCTCGCTGCGCCCTGACGATGTCCCAGAAGCCTTCCTCTGACCTCTGCTCCTCCTCCCGCTGCTTCAGCAGCCCCTGATGAAGCTGCTGCATCTCCTCGATGGTCGTGATTCCAGGGAATCCCGGCACAGAGCCGCTCCGCAGTTGCTCCACGTAGCCAGGGTCATACCCCCGTTCCAGAAGGTCTTGGTAGTAGAGTGCATCTGCCATTTTCACTATCCCCTAGTTGATCCCACTGCCAGTTCCTGGACGCCCTGAGGAAGGTACTGACGAGGATCTGCCACAGCCTTCATACGTCCGACCATGCCGGGATACATTCTGGCCCGCGCTGCGTTGAAGGAAACATCCTGTGCGAGAGCATTGGCCTGCTGACCCGCTGTGAGAGCCTGGGCTTGCGCTGGAGAGGTCTGCCAGTCGGTGCCACCAGTACCGAACCCTCCAGGACGGTGGAGTGGCACCTCGCTGTGGGCGCCTGGGCCGAAGCCTCCGACCTGAGTGGACTCACCCGGTAGGTAAGCCTGACGCTGGTAGTAGTTCATCCTGTTGGGGTCGGCAACTCGACCAGGGATGACGTTGAAGCCGAACATCGTCTTGGTGGGCATCGGCCTCCGCTTGGCCTGCTCCTCTGCCCGCATCATCGCAGTCTGGAGCTTCGCCTGTTCCGCCTGCTCCTGCAAGATCTGGTTCTGAAGAGCTGACGGGGCATTCTGTGTCGCCATCAGGGGCCGCGAGCGTTCCACGCTTGCCCGCCTGTCCTTGAGGGCCATCAGCCTCTTCAGGAAGCTGAACGGATCCTGGAAGCCTCCCTGTTGTCCCCCGATGGTGATGCCAGGAGAAGGACCAGTCTGGACGCCGCGCATGCGCCCCCCGCCGCCGTATGAAATGCTGCCACTGTAGTCAGGCATGGTCTTCTCCTTAGAGGAACTGCATGGCTTGGAGAGCCATGTTCCACATGGCCATCATCGGCGCGGTCTCTGCCTGGAGCCTGCCGGTCTCCGCGTTGTAGCCAGCGATGCGGTTCGCGTCCGCACCGAGTGCGTAGCTTGCCAGGGCGTTGTAGGCCCCGACGTTGTTGGCGAAGGCGTTGTTCATGAGCTGCCCGATGTTGGTCCCCAGGCCGCCCATCTGCCCAGCGAGCCCAGCCTTGGCCGCGAAGGTCCGCTCTGCTGCACTGAGCTGCCCACCCAGGATGTTCCTGTCCGCAAGCTGCTTGGCCTTGAGCATCTGGGACGTGGTCAGCCCACTGCCAGGACCGAAGCCCCGGCCTCCCATCATCCCCTGGACCTCGTCGAACGTCCCGGTTGCGGCGGTCCGCCCTTCCGCGAGAGCCCGCTTGTAGTAGTCGGGGACCTCTTCGTAGAGCTGCTCCATCTTCTCGTAAGCCCCGGTCTGGAAGGGGTTTGGCTGGATGTTCTGCTTGAACTTCGAGGGGTCGAAGTTGACCACCGGGCCGGAGGCTCCCTTGCCCCCTCCACCACCTCCACCTGGAGCAGGAACGCTCGGAGCGGTCGGGAAGTTGGGTGTCGTGGTCGAGGACGAGCCGAATGGAGAGGTGGGGACCTTACTCTTACTCTTGTAAGGGTTTAGGGTCGCCTTCTTCCCAGAGCTGGTCGGAAAGATCGCCCCGTACTTCGCCGCCGCCGGGTTGACTTCCAACTCCCGGGTCTCGGGGCTGTAGTTGAGTGCCGCCAATCCACCTGCCATGCGCGTTTCTCCTACTCTATGATACCAAGTCCCTTATGACTAAGGCGTATTGGGGTATGGGTACGTCGGGTACTCCCAGTAGAAGTTCTGAGGGCCAGCTCCGAACTCCCCTCCCCACCCATTGAACCTGATCTTGGAGGCGACGTCCTGGCAGTAGAAGGCAATGGTCAGCCCCCTGCCAGTCAGCTTCCTCTCGTTTGCCGGAACGGCATGAACACCAACCCCGAATGTGGCTGCGTCTGTCTGGTCCCCCCAGGGCTGCGTCTCGTTGTCGTACTGGTACTGTGGAGCCAGGGGGTTCATGAGGCTCATGGTGATCTCGACTTCCCCGACGCTCGCCTTGTTCAGTTCCTCACCAGGCACTGGAATGACGTAGGCCGTTGAGGCCCCGAGCTGATAGGACGGGGGGTTGTCACTCCCCTCCCAGTACCTGGTCTTCCCACCGTACTGAATGGCGTGGACCCAGAGCCGCTTGTAGGACTTCCCTTCTCTCGGGTATGCCCCTCTCTTGGGGTCCGTCTGGGAAAGGTGGTGTGGCATCGTGATGGAGAAGTCCATCGGGATGTAGTCCGCGTTCCACTCATGGCCGATAGGCATCTACTTTCTCCTCCCGAAGAGGTAGCCCATCAGGAACCAGAACCCCGTGTACAGGGCCAGGAACATCATCAGAAAGATCTCAGCCATGTCATCCTCACACTGCGGGTTGATAGTTCCACCACTCGTTGGGGTAGCCAGCAGTCGGCAGACTGTTTGTCCTACAGATGATCGCTCCGTCTCCCTGTTGAGGATCGGAGTCCGCATCTGCAATCGTGTTGACCTTCTTGAAGATCATGTACTGGTGCCCAAACTGGGCATCAGGGGTCTGCTTCATGTAGGCGGACGTATGCTGGCTCATGCCATAGATCTGCCAGTCGCCAGGAGGCTGGCTACGAACCTCAGTGCTGTCGATGGAGATCCTAGATGGGGCAAACCCTCCACCCGCTTGAGGTAGGATGGTCGTGTAGTCGACTACCACTGTCCCACCGAGAATCCAACTGTTGAAGGTTGGGTCATGCGTCCCACGCCAGAACTCGAAGCGGTCCTCGGCTGGCGCATAGAGGTTCTGGCTGCTTCCAAGGTAGACGGCTGCTACGTCGTTGAAGAAGTAGTTGGTGTTCCGGACAGCATCCCGGAACCAGTGGCGGTTCTCCGGAGACATCGGGTTCCAGGAGCCCGTGTACATGTACGGCCCTTCTTGCGTCCACACATAGGGGTAGCCATGGATCACCATGTTCCCGACGTGGGTGATCGCCCCGATGTTGGGATCCGCTACCGTGAAGGTGAAGTCGCTCTCCGTGTAGCCCTGGAGGATGTAGGTGGACTTGTCTGTAAGGACGAGGCAGTAGTCTCTGGTGGACAGGAGGGAGACCACATTCTCCCCGTTCCTGGTGCGGAAGTTCAGTCCGCTGTAGCGTTCTGGCTGGAACAGCTCAGAGAGGTAGACTGTGTCAGGAGCATCCGGGTTTCCAGCCATGAGCTGTCGGTCGTGGTAGATCGCGTTCACCTTGCAGTAGGGGAACCTCTGGAAGTTGGTCTGGAACGCCTCACCTCTAGTCGCCAGGGTGCTGGACTCTCTCAGCTCTGTGGCTCCAAGTGGGACCCGCGTGATGAGCCTCGGGTAGTCCCCAGCCTCCTCGATCCAGAACTCCAGATGGGTCGCCCGTGTCAGGGGAAGGGCAGCCAGGCTCTGGCCGCTTGAGTCACTCCCATACCCAAACGGATATGCAGTGAACCACCGTGGCCCGTCGATGCCGGTCACAGTCTTGCTGGCATTGGCCACCTTCACGATGTCACCAGGGCGCAGGTAGAAGGTGCGGGTCCTGGGATCCTCAGTGTAGAAGGAGGCCTCGGAGAGGTCGGCGAAGACGGTTCCCTCAGCGATGAACACATCATCCGGGGGGCGTACAGGTAGGTTGGTCCATACCCGAGTGCCTGAGCCAGCGTTGCAGGGAGTGCCCCCGCTGATGGAGCTGCGCTCGCCAGTCACTTCGTCGATGAAGGACCAGTAGGCCACTCCAGCGTTGCCTCCTCCACCGGAGATGGAAGGAGGCTCAGTCGGGGGGTTGATCCCCTGTCGCCAGGCAGTGTAGGCCTCATCAATGACTAGGTTGGCAGAGTAGCCCCCTACGATGTAGGTACGACCGTCGTAGAAGGCAACGCTTGCTGGGGCGTCCACATCGGTGACCCCATACGGCAGATAGATGGGGACCTTGTTGTCCTCCCATCCTTGGCTCCTCCCTGGGAAGAAGGAAGGCTCCTGCCAGGCAAAGAACTGCCCGCTACGGGACCCGTAGTCGTCGCTGTTCGGAGACTGCTCGCTGAAGATGATCAATGGTCCCCCTTCATGTACTCGATGCTAGTGTCGGCGGCACCGACTTGCTGCTTGTGATAAAGAGTTTGAACTGATCGTGGAACAGCGAAGAAGCCCATCTCACTCCCACCGACAGAGGTGTCTTCCCACCCGAAGGCGAAGTAGAGCCGGTTCGCAAAGATCGCACACGCCTTTGGAATCTGGATGTCGGTAGCATTGCCCTCTACACCGATGTTCTGTGGGTTGACCTGCCCAGCAGTCATGCTGTAGAAGACTGGCCTCTGGTAGGTATCACCAGTGGCAACATAGGTGCCTCCGTAGAAGGCATAGGGCCCGATGGAGCAGCCAACGAAGACCCTCTGGATCCCAACGCCACCAAACGGTGGGTTGCTGGAGACCAGGGTAGGCGTGCCTCCGACCTCACTGTAGACCGAGAGAACGGTGTCGCCAGCGATGTAGAGGGCGTCGTTGATGGTCCACATGGCGTTGCCGAACCCGGAGTGGCCATAGGTCCCGGCCCCACCAGTCTGAGCCTGGGTGCTCCAGGAGCCTGCGGCATCCCGGATTCGTAGCAGGGAGTCTCCCTTTGTCCCTAGAAACAGACGTCCATTGTGCTCAGCGAAGGACGCGCCGTCCTTACCAGCCGTGGTCAGTGTGACCTCTGCGTAGACAGTGACTCCGTCGTAGGAGAAGACGTAGGAGTTTGCGACTCCTGTTGGGTCTGCGACGAAAACAAACAGACGCCCTGCGAACTCGGCCATGGCGTAGACCCGAAAGCCATCGAAGGTGTACAGGATGTCATCAGTGGGCAGATCAGCCAGCG
>JABAOC010002418.1_pt2 | contig 14774 bp, 13 predicted proteins | sample 7062161 | NCBI WGS metagenome assembly JABAOC01 (sample SAMN14538625, study PRJNA623070) | marine sediment metagenome | biome: marine biome [ENVO:00000428]; feature: marine pelagic biome [ENVO:01000023]; material: deep marine sediment [ENVO:00002113] | place: India: Gulf of Khambhat ... | reverse complement strand
TGACCCCGAACTCGTCCACATTGCCGCGGGCTTCCGAGACCCGGTGTGGCCGCCAGTCGTCGAAGCCATAGTCCGCGACCGCGATGGTGTCGTCGGGAAAGAAGCCGCCGGCGATGTCGTTCTCGGTGATGACGTATTCCCCCCGGATGCGGCGGCACTCCCGCACCCCGATCCTCGGGGCGAGGTGAACGGCGTATCCCGCCTCCTCGAGGCTTCGGAGGTCGGGCTCCATCACCTCATAGGCCTTGGCGTGCGCCTCTGCGAGGGCGACGGGGTCCCGCGTGTCCCGACACTCCACCGCGCAGCCCCAGTGGAGGTAGAGCTCCGGATCCCGTTCTCCGGGCAACACGGGCTTCGGCCGCGGGAGGTCGTCCTCGCCGCGAGCCGGGATGCCGACGTTCACGTGGACACCCCGGGCGCGGGGCTTATCCTCGATGCCCGGAATCCCCTGGGTGAAGTACATCCATGTGCACGCCTGCGCTCGGTCGTCGGCCGCCTCGGGCGCGTGTGGCTCGCCGAACTCGCTCCTGTCCTCCCGGCCATACATCACCGCGCACCCGGCGAGATCGGAGACGATTCCCGAGCCCGTGGCATCTATCGTCACGGTGCTGCCGATCCTGAACGCGTGGCCCGGGCTGATCTCGACCGTGACCCCGCGGGCCCTCCCCGCGCTCCCCTCGTGCAGGACTCCAGTGGCCCGCGCGCCGGGGAGGACGTGCAGAGTCCGCTCCGCCGCGATCANNAGAACTGGGCGCGGGGCGTCGGCGCGTACTTCGTCTTCAGCAACTGCTCGAGCTCCGCCAGGATGCCGGTGATCGGCCGGCCGTAGAACAGGCACACATAGTAGTCGGAGGGCGCGCCGCCGATCACCGGGTCCTCTTCGATGCAGATCACCTTCGCGCCGGCGCGCGCCGCGCCGATGGCGGCGGGCAATCCTGACGCCCCGGCTCCGACGACAAGGACATCTGCGGTCAGATCGTCGTGCTCTGCCATCTCGACTTCCCCCGTCTCTGACAACGCGCGAGCGAGGCTTGGAGAGGCCTCCTCCCTTCCGCCGACGCACCGCGCGGGCGATCCCGCTGGCCACCACTTCGGACCGAGCGGCCGGAAGACCTGTCGTCGGTGTCAGGTCGGCTGGGCTGAGCACGGGGCTTCGGGCGTCGGGACGCGTTCCGTTACCGCGGTGGCCTGACAGCAAGGCTGGAATGGTTCTGCGGCGAAGTGACCGGCCCAGCCTGTTGCCGACAGGGGAACGGCGGAAGGGCGGAGCCCCTCCGCCGCGCGCTGGTAAGCCATCGGGGGTGCTGCTACAATGGTCGCTCGAGCGCACTCGAAACCACGGAGGGCATCTGAGAGATGCAGCGGGTCGGGTTGATCGGCATTGGCAATGTGGGCAGCGGATTTGCGCGGAGGCTGCGAGAGGCGGGCTATCCGCTCACCGTTCTGGACAGGGATGAGGAGCGCGTGCGGCCCGCGGTGGAGCTGGGCGCGGAGACGGCTGGCACGCCGGCCGAGGTGGCGGACCGATCGGAGATCGTGCTGCTGTCTCTTCCCGGCAGTCCGGCCGTGGAGGCGGTGATGGAGGGGGAGGAGGGGATACGGGCACGACTCCGGGAGCGGCTGCTCGTGGTGGATACCGGAACCTCCCGCCCGGAGACGGATGTGCGGTATGCGAAGCTCTGTGCGGCCGAGGGCGCGGGCCTGATCGACGCGCCGATCACCGGCCGCAGCAAGGGCTGGATCATGATGGTGGGGGGGACGGAGGAGCAGTTCGAGGCGGCTCGCGAGGTGCTCGCCTGCCTCAGCTACAAGCTCCGGCATATCGGCCCCGTGGGATCGGGCCAGGCGCTGAAGCTGGCGAACCAGCTCGTGCTCGCGGGGCAGTGGGCGGTGTGGGCCGAGGCGATCGAATTCACGCGCAAGGTCGGGCTGGAACCCCGGCTGCTGAGCGAATACCTGGAGTTCGGCGTCCCGGAGGTGATGTACGGCGAGGACTTCGCGGCCGGCGGCCAGCTCAGACTCCATTACAAGGACCTGGCCTACATCCTCGAGGCGGCGCACGAGAGCGAGGCGAACATCCCCGTCACCGCGCTCGTTCACGAGATCTTCAAGGCCGTGAAGGCCGGCGGTGACCCAAGCTGGGCCCAGGCGGGGATCATCACCTACTGGCGCCGGTTGAACCAGGGCCGCGCGGAGGGGTGAGGGGCGGGCCGGCTGGCGGCGCTCCGAGCATCGGGGCGGAAAGAGCGTCCGAGTCGCGAGGCGGCCGGAGGCGCCGCGAAACGGCCCCATATGCCCGGTTCCCACAGCCCGGAAGAGACGCGGGGCGGCCGCCCGAGGTCTCTCATCGCGATCTGACTCTCACCCCTTACCCTCGGTTCGTCATCATCTGCTGGTAGCGGCCGACGATGTCGCGCATGATCGCGGGGACCTCGAGATCGAATGGGCAGCGGCTCACACAGGTTCCGCACTCCTCACACGCGGCGACGCTCGCGATGGTCTTGCGGTAGGCGTCCCGCGCCACCCAATCCTCGCCGAGCTGCTTGCGGAAGACGTCGAAGAACATGACCTCCAGCACCGGAATGCCCTGGGGACAGGGGTGGCAGTAGTTGCACCCGCGGCAGAACCGCTCCCCGAGCTCGCCCTTGATACGGTCCATCTCCGCCAGTTCCTCGGCCGTCAGCTCCACGCCCGACTCGGCGAGGGCCAGCGCTTCGGTCAGCTCGTCGATGGTCTCGAAGCCGATGACGGGAACCACCCAGGGGAAGCGGAAGACGTATCCGAGGCAGTGCCGCGCGCGCCCGAGCCTCCCGCCGCCGAAGGGCTTCATGCCGAGCAATCCGATGTCGAGGCGCTCCGCCTCCTCCACCAGCCCGCGCTCGGTCGCCTCGCTGCCGACGTAGCTGATCGGGTACTGGAGGACATCGAAGTCGCCCGTGGCCATGAGATCGAGCGACCCCTCCAACGAGTGGGAGCTGAAGCTGATGAACTGGATCTTCCCCTGCTCCCGTGCCTCCCACATGCACTCGATCGTCCTCTCCCCCTCGTAGATGAAGCTCCGGGAGGAGCTGTCGGCGCCGTGGAACTGATAGATATCGATGTGGTCGGTCTTGAGGCACCGCAGGCTCTCCTCCAGCGCCTCCCAGAAGTCCTTCCGCGCGCCGCCCCCCGACTTCGTGGCGATGACGAACTCGTCGCGGCGGTGGGAGATGGCCTTGCCGATCCGCTCCTCGCTGTCCTGGTAGCCGCGGGCCGTGTCGNNNACCGGTGCGTCCGAAACGGATACGCTGCATCGCTGGCACCTGCCCGGGATGGTGGGGAGCTGCTTCGTCGTCGGGGACGGCAGCCCTGGCGCGAAAACCGGCCCGCGCGGGGACCGGGATTGGGCCGCCGCCCCTCCACCGCGAAGAGCACCACCTTCTCGCCCCCCTTCTCGAAGACGAACTGGAGCCCGGCGTCACGTGGCCCTGGGACACCAGTTGTGCCGCGCGGACCAGCAGCATGACCCCCCGAATGACAGGGAGGTGACGCCTCCGACCACACGGCACTGACGAAGGCGTCCTCTCGGCGGCCGATCCCGCGAGGCGGCCGCCCATCCTGCATCGGCTTGACTTGCACAAGACGTGTCAAGCTGATCTGACATTGGCTGCGGTCTGTCGGCCCGAGGCCACAGATTCGCCCCGCGCTTTGTGCCCGAGGTGCCATAGTGGTGTGGTATCCTTCGCCGTGTGAACCTGACGTTGGGGAAGGGCGGCACACAACTCCCAAGGCAGCGGACTGCTCGACACGCGNNCACGCGGCAGTCCGCTGCCGGCAAAGCCGAACAAACGATTGATACGATCATTGGCCCCAGTCGCACCGGATAATACTGTATTTGTCTTCATGTCGTTCGAAGGCCCGGACCGCTATTCGCTGGCAGGAGGACTCGGCACCCGCATCACCGGGTTGACCGAGGCGCTGGCAGGCGCCGGCTACGAAACCCACCTCTATTTCGTGGGGGATCCCGAGAAACCAGGCGAGGAACGCCGACAGGACGGCCGGCTCGTCCTTCACCGCTGGTGCCAGTGGATCAGCAAGTACTATCCGCTCGGAGTCTATGAGGGAGAGGAATTCAAGGTCGGCGACTTCACGGACGTGGTTTGCCACCATATCGCCGACAGCCTCATGCCCGGCTTCCTGGCCCGTGGAGCACAGGTGATCGTGCAAGGGGAGGAGTGGCAAACGGCCGATGCCCTCTGTGCGACCTCGGACCTGCTGCATGCCCGGAGCATGAGGGACAGAGTGTTCTTCGTATGGAACGCCAACAACGACATGGGCTTCGAGCGGGTCAACTGGGGGAGGCTGTCCTATGTCGCCCTGCTGACCACCGTGAGCCGATACATGAAGCACCGCATGTGGCGGGAAGGGGTGGACCCGACCGTGGTCGGCAATGGGATACCGGAGCGCATGCTGGTCCCTCCCGACGACGAGCTGGCCGGGTCGCTTCGGACGCGCATGGACTCCGACCCTCTCCTCTTCAAGATGGGGCGCTTCGACCCCGACAAGCGCTGGGAGACCGCCTTGGGCGCGGTTTCGGCAATGAGGGCGCGGAACCTGAACCCGACGCTGCTGATGAGGGGAGGGGCCGAAGCCTACGGGCAGGAGGTGCTCTCGCGGGCGACCCAAGACGGACTGCGGATCACGCCGGTCGCGTTTGAGAGCAGCGACGGATATCCGCCGGAGGAGTATCTCTCCGCCCTCACCTCGGCCAAGGGCTCAGACGTTATCCATCTTTGTTCCTTCCTTCCGGAAGATGTGATCCGCGTTGTGAACCGCGCGGCCGACGCCGTGCTCGCAAACAGCGGACACGAGCCGTTCGGCCTCGTCGGTTTGGAGGCGATGGCCGCGGGCGGCCTGGTGCTCACCGGAGCGACCGGAGAAGAGTACGCGCGCCACCTGGAAAACGCGGTCGTGTTGCAGTCGGACAGTCCCCGCGAGATCGTCTACTACATGGAATGGCTGAAGGCCCATCCGGAGGCCGGGAGGCGAATGCGGGCCGAGGCGCGCCGCACGGCCGAGCGCTACGTCTGGCCGGAGATCGTGAAGCAGCAGGTTGCGGCCCTGGAGTGCGCCTTCTCGAGGGGGCGAGACGGTGAGGCCTCGTGATGGCTGACGCCCTTGTGCTCTGCTGCCGAATGCACCAACCACTTCCCCTGCGGCTGCCGGCACAGCTGATCCCCCCGCGCGCGAGCGCGGCCGATCTGGAGAGCTGTCTGTTCGACACGCGCGGGGCCGAGCAGGTCTTCCGCGACACGATCGCCCCGGCCTACGAGCCGGCCCTGGCCGAGGCCCGGTCCCTGGCACAGCGGGGCGTTCCCATCTCGGTCTCCGTGTCCACGGGCTTCCTGGAGTTGGCGAACCGGTGGGCCCCATCGCTCGTTCACCTGACGGGGCTTCTTCTCAGGGAACCGGGCGCGGAGCCGATCTGTGCGGAGCCGACGGCCGGGTTGCTCTTCTCCTTCGACATCGCCGAGTTCATGGAGTGCATGGCCGAGGCGCGAGCATCGCTTGGCAGGCGCGCTCGCCGGCCGGTGAGCACGGCCGAGGTGAGCGGGCTCTGCCTGAACCACGAGGTGTACCACGCCCTATACCGCGTGGGGTTCGCCGGCGTGCTCTCCGCGGGCGTGGGCTATGCCTTGCGGGGCCACCATCCGTGCCGTCCGGCCCGGTGGGGGGAGGGGCCCGTCGTGCTCCACCGACTCACGTGGCTCTCCGAGGAGCTCGCATACCGGCTGAGGGGGGGCTCTGCGGAGCCGGAGCGGATGGCCGACACACTGGCGGAACTGCCCGGTACAACCGCCCTCATCACCTTCGACTTCGACGACTTCGCCTTCGGGGCCCGCGGTGTCGAACACGGAGCCTCTGTCATCGGCGGGCTTGCTGCGGCCTGCGAGCGGCGCGGCATCTGCCTGGCCGCGGCCTCCACCGCGGCGGCCGGCGCAGGGGCCGGCGCCCTGCAGGAGCCGCCGCCCACGGTCACGGAAGGGGATGGACTCTCGGTCGAGGCCCTCGGGCGAGATGGATGGTGGGAGCGGCTGGTCTTTGGGCGCATGCAGCAGCTCTACCAGATGCTGCGCCTCGTGCCCGATGCAAAGGTCAGAGCGGTCGGCCGGTGGATGCTCCAGCGGACGAATCTCGAGCTCCCTCGCTGGGCCGCAAACGGCGCGGCTCGGCCGCCCACATATTGGCGCGGGCTTTGGTGGGAGCTCGATCACACTCAGGAGGATACCGCGACCCAGGTGCTGGCTCTGTACGACAACTTCATTGGGGCCGCGGGCAGCTACCTTGGGGAAGGGGGACGTGGATGAAGCTGGCGATGCTGAGCTGGGAGTCGCTCCACTCTATCCCGGTGGGCGGCATGGCGGCACATGTGACGGAACTTGCCGCTGCGCTGGAGCGCAAGGGGCACGAGGTCCATGTGTTCACTCGAATGGGGCACGGCCAGCCGCACTATCAGCAGATAGATGGCGTGCACTACCACCGCTGCCCGTTTGACCTCGACTCGGATTTCCCAAGCGAGATACACAAGTTCTGCCAGTCGCTCACCCATCACGTGTTCGCCACCGAGGACTATATCGGCGGCTTCGATCTGGTGCACGGTCACGACTGGCTCACCGGCCCCGCTCTGACGTGGATCAAGCGGGGGCGCGGGCGACGCACGGTGTGGACGGTCCATGCCACCGAGTACGGGCGCTGTGGCAACCAGTTCTTCGGCGGGAGTTCGGACCGCATTCGTGGGACAGNNCGGTGTCGAATGCGATCCGCGGCGAGCTGATGTGGATGTATGAACTGCCGGGCGACAAGATTCGCGTCGTCCACAACGGTGTCAGCCCCCACAAGTGGGCGCGCTGGCTCGATCCGGGCGCGATAAAGGCACCCTATGGCATCGGGCCTCTGGACCCGATGGTCCTGTTCACCGGCCGGATGGCCTATCAGAAGGGCCCCGATCTGCTGGTGGAGACCGCGCCCAAGGTGCTGTGCAGCTACCCCCAGACGAAGTTCGTCTTCGTCGGCGACGGCGACATGCGACCGTACGTTAGCGACAGGGCCCGGGGCAACGGCAGCGACGGGGCCTGCCGGTTCCTCGGCTACATCTCGGAGGATGAGTTGATAAACCTGTACAACGCGTGCGATGCGGTCTGCGTGCCCTCTCGCAACGAGCCGTTCGGCATCGTCGTGCTGGAGGCCTGGTCCGCTGGAAAACCGGTCGTTGTCACCCACAGCGGCGGGCCGGACGAGTTCGTGTGGCACGACGTCAACGGCTACCTGGTCTATCAGGATCCTGAGTCTCTCGCCTGGGGCCTCGGCACCCTGATGCAGAACTGGGACCACGCTCGCTGGATGGGCCACAACGGACGCATCGCGGCCGAGACCGCCTTCTGCTGGGACGTGATTGCAGACCACATGCTCAAGGCCTACTGGGACTAGCGATGTCGGAGCTCTACCACGCTCTCGGCTTTCACATGCACCAGCCGCCTCAGAATCTCGAGCTGCTCTGGCGAGAGAACGAGTGGGAGGCCCGCCAGATCATGCTCTGCTACCAGCGGCCGCTAAGGTATGCCGAGCGATTTCGGGAGTTGGGCCGGTTCCACGTGGACTTCTCCGGTACTCTCCTGGAGCAGCTGCTCGCACCGGTCGTCAAGGAGTTGTACCGACCGGTCTTGGATGTGGACCAGATGCTCGCCAGCTATCGCGCGGCACCGAACATCGAGCTACTGGCCACAGGCTACTTCCACCCTATCTTTCCGCTCATCCCGCGGCAGGACTGGGCCGAGCACCTGAACCGGTCTCTTGCACTCATGGAGGAGATCTTCGGCCGCCGCCCGCGAGGCTTCTGGCCGCCGGAGATGGCCTTCTCGATGGACATGGTCAGCGCCCTGGTGGAAGCCGGGTTCGAGTACGTCGTGGTCGACGACATCCACGTGATCCCGGAAGAGAACACGGCAGGGGAAGAGCGCTCTGTTTGCCCCTACCTCGCTCGACACGATCAGGCGGAGATGGCTATCGTGCCGAGGCATCGAGATCTCTCGAACGCGCAGGAGAGCGGCATGACGCCAGAATGGCTGTCGGAGCAGGTGGCCCACCGGTCGCACGGCCTCTCCCGGCCTGCCCTGTTCACGACCTGGTCCGACGGGGAGAACGGAGGCTGGTTCCGGCAGACCGCGGAGGAGGCTGGGTTCTGGGGCTACTTTTACGCCCCCTATATGGAGCAGGTCGAGCACGGAGAGTATCCAGTCCGGCCGGTCCTGCTCGGCGATTACCTGGCCGAACATCGGCCCTCACGTCGGGCCGAGGTACGGACCGGGGCCTGGAACGTGGGTAGCACCGGCGGCTTCGACTTCTCCCAGTGGGCCGGCAGCGCGAGTCAGAAGGCCGCCCTGGAGCGAGTGTGGGAGACGAGTCGTACATATCGCCTGCTGCGCCGCAGGCTGGACGCAGCAACAGACGAGGACAATCACTACCCGGAGGCCGAGGAGGCGCTGCACGCGGCGCACGATCTCATCCTGCGGTCGGAGACATCTTGTTATTTCTTCTGGGGAGACAGCTGGGTCCCGAAGGCGCAGGTTCAACTGGACGCGGCACAGGAGGAGCTTCAGCGCGCCGCGGGTCTGCTCGGCTCCGGGAACAAGGGCTGAAACCGTGAGAATCGCACTCATATCCTGGGAAAGCCTGCATGGCCCAGCCTGGACGGAAGCCGCCGTGATCGTCAGCGAAACCGCGAAGGCTCTTTGCGCCCAAGACGCAGAGGTCCATGTGTTCACGGCGCGCGGCCCGCGCCAGGAGGCGGAGAAGGTCGTCGAGGCGGTGCATTACCATCGCTGCGCCCACGACCTGTCCGTGGCCCCGCGCCGAGAGGTGGAGAGCTTCGCGCGCGCTGTCGCCTGGCGGGTCCGGGCCCTCGAGAAAGAGGCCCCGTTTACGGTCGTCCATGGCTTCAGTTTTCCGGGGGCCGCGGTCCTCGGTGAGCTGCGGCTCGACAGGGCGCGTCCCGCGGTGTGGTCGGTGGTCGGGACGGAAGATGAGTGGCTTCCGCCGAAGTGGTTGCTGGAGGATCCGGATGTCTCGCCCCGCTTCCGTTACCATCCCGACGAGCTCGCTGATCGCGTAGTGGCCCTCTCAACTCAGGCGCGCGACGACCTCGTCGCCCGTTGGGGGCTCGGAGATGGCCTCGTCGATGTCGTTCACCCGGCCATAGATCCCGACTGGCCGGGGCCGACCGCGGACCCGGCAGTGGTGAAATCCGAGTACGGGTTTGACGTCTACGATCCACTGGTGCTGTGCATAGGTCCTCTGACTCCCGAGGGCCGGCCGGAACTGGTGCTGGACGCAATGCCTCGCGTTCTCGAGCATCATCCCGACGCGAAGCTGATCCTCGCCGGCTGCGGCGAGGTGGAAGAGCATCTGGGCGACCGCGCCGTGATGCTTGAGATTGAACACGCCGTTCGCCTGGTAGGAGAGCCGGATGAGGCGGAGCTGGGACGGCTCTGCCAGGCCTGCGACCTGGTGTGCACGCCGCAGCGGTCTCGACAGCTCCTCGCCCCTCACCTGCAGGCTTGGTCCGCAGGAAAGCCGGTGGTCATCACGCGCTCGCTCGCTGCCTCCGTCTTCGTGTGGCATGAGGTTACGGGTTACATCAGCGACGATTCGTCGGACGGCATGGCCGGTGCACTTCTCTGGATGTTTGCAGACTTCGACCGCTGTCGCTGGATTGGTGGCAACGGGCGGCAAGCCATAGAGGACACCTTCGGGTGGCCGGCCGTGGCCGGGAAGCTTCTCGAATGCTATGAGCGCGCGGCGGCCCAGCGGGGCCTGCGCGTGGGCTCGCCGTCCCCCTAGAGGAGAGCACTATGAGATGTTGGTTCTGCCAGAGCGAGGCGCGTGGGACGTGCGCCGCCTGTGGGCGCGCGCTCTGCCACGAGCACGCGCACGCGCACGACGAGCTCACTTTGGCGAAGAGCGATACCAGCACCGGCTATACGAGCTACTACAACGTCTATGGGGCACTGAAGTGTGAAGACTGCCGCCTCGAGTGGCGCTACGACATTCCCAGAAAAGAGAGCTGAGACGGTCATGCCGGATTCGGTGGTCATCTACATGGTCGCGCACCAACCCCGCCGCCCTCGGCTGCCGGCCGCGCGCCTGCCGTTGAGCGCCTCGCCGCGTGAGCTGGCGGAGGCTGTTTTTGACACCGCCCTCAACTGCCGCTATTTCCAGAAGGTGGCCCACTACTGCTATCGGCCGGCCGTTGCGGAGTTCGCGCGCCATGTAGATGCCGGTCTCAAGCTGAACCTCGGGTTCTCCTTCTCGTTCCTCCGACAGGCCCAAGCCTGGGAGCCGGACCTGCTTGACCAGTTCCGCCGCCTCGCGGTCAATCCCAATGTGGAGATCATCGGGGTGGAGCCGTATCACTCGTTCCTCTTCTGGCTCGATGCCAACCACTTCCAGCGCCGCATGCAGTGGATGCGCGGCGAGCTGGAGCAGATCTTCGGCAAGCGGCCGAGCGTCACCGACACCACCGAGATGATCCTCGGCACGGAGATCTACCGCGCCCTCGAAGCGGCAGGCTTCCGAGCTGCGTTGGCGGAGGGCAGGCCGCAGCTCCTGGACTGGCGCTCACCTACCCGCGTGTACGCGCCCCCCGGGGGCAGGCTTCGGCTGCTCACCAGGCACAACAGCCTGAGCGATGATGTCGGCTACCGGTTCTCCAACACGGAGTGGGACGGTTATCCTCTGCGCGCCGACGACTATGCTCGGTGGATACGGGACACCGACGGCGACGTGGTGGTCCTCGGCTGGGACCTGGAGACCTTCGGCGAGCATCACCACCTGGAGAGCGGCATCTTCGAGTTCTTGCGGTGGTTGCCCGGAGAGCTGCGCCATCACGGGGTCTCCTCGCTCACGGCCTCCGAGGCACTGGACCGTTTCGCTGGCCGCACCTGCGATCTGGATATCCCGGTCTCGCCCACCACGTGGGCCGGAAAGGGAAACATGAGCTTCTTCCTGGGCAACCCGATCCAACAACAGGTCTTTCACCTCATGCGCCACGCCTACCAATCGGCCATTCTCTGCGATGATCCGGCGCTGCTGGACATTGCCCTCTGGCTGGCCCAATCAGACAATCTGCATTTGCTCCAGTGGTATAACGAATTCAGCTCGGAGGCCGAGGTTTCGGCCTACTTCACCCCTGATGAATGGTGGCGCCTGGGCCCCGATCGCCTGCTCAACGAACTGCTGCAGGTGTACCACAACTTCATCGGCGCGATCTCCGAGCGACTCGCGTGCAGTCCACACGAGCCAGCGCTTCCCAGCACTCGAGCGAGGCGCGAGCCCGCCGTTGCGCCGCCGCGGAAGCAGACAAAGCGCCTCCCTGTACCGGCCAGTTGACCGCGCACGAATCCCTGGCACTCCGCGGAGACAGCAATCTGGAACGCCTCAAACTCGCTTTCTGCGTCCACAACCATCAACCAGCCGACAATCTTCCCCACGTCTTCCAAGCGGCGTACGAGAAGGCGTACCGGCCGTTCCTGGCTGTGGTCGCCGACCGGCCGGCCGTCAAGGTCGTCCTGCATTACTCCGGCAGTCTGCTGACTTGGCTCGAGGAGAATCGGCCAGAGCTACTCGAAGAGATAACGACGCTCGCACGCCAGGGCCGTGTCGAGTTGTTGACTGGTGGCTTCTACGAGCCGATCCTGCCGATCATCCCGGACCGAGACAAACTGGGCCAGATCGCTTGGCTCACACAGTATATCAAGGATCGCTTCGGAGCCGACCCGAAGGGCATGTGGCTTACGGAGCGAGTGTGGCATCCGGACTTGGTAGCTCCTCTGCGCAGCGCCGATGTCCGCTACACGATTGTGGACGACAACAACTTCCAGCAAGTCGGGCTGTCCGAAGAGGACAGTCTCGGTTACTTCACCATCCGCGGTCCCGGGGGCCAGACGCTTGAGATCTTCCCCATAAACGCCAGGCTGCGGCGCATGATCCCCTTCGCGCCGCCAGAGGAAGCATTGGGGCACCTGCGCCGGCTGGCCGGGAAAGGCAACCGGCTGGTGCTCTGGGCCGACGACGGGGAGAAGTTGGGCGAGTGGCCAGGCACCCACGAGTGGGTCTACGAGCGAAGGTGGCTGGAACGCTTCTTCGACCTGCTCGCCGATAACCGTGATTGGGTGGAGCTGACCACTCTCCGGGAATTCCTCGAGACGGCCCCCTCGCGAGGCACGCTGGACCTTCCGCCGGGCTCCTATGAGGAGATGATGGAGTGGTCGAGCGGCTCTTGGCACAAGTTCCTCGAGCGCTATCCCGAGAGCAACCTCATGTACAGAAAAATGCTCCTCGTCAGCGAGACGGTGAACGCCGGGCCGGAGAAACAGGCGGAGCAGGGCCGCCGGTACCTCTACCGAGGCCAGTCCAACGACGCGTACTGGCACGGCGTCTTCGGGGGGCTCTACCTGCTACACCTGCGGTCAGGCACATACCGAAGCCTACTCAGCGCGGAGAATCTCGTGAGCCCCGGGACAACCGTCCGAGTCACCCGCGTTGACTTCGATGGCGATGGCCAGCAGGAAGTCCTGGTGACCTCCCGACACCTGAACGCCTACCTCCACTCCACCGGCGGTCAGATGTTTGAGCTAGACCACCGCGCGATTCCGTGGAACTTCCTTGCCACGCTTACACGCCGGCAAGAGCCCTATCACAACCGGCTCCGAGAGTCCGATCAGGGGAGGCGCCTGCTCCCGCTGCACTACGATTGGTACCCCCGGCGCGCACTGATAGACCATTTCTTCCGCGAGGATACGAGCTTGGACGCGTTTGCAGACTGCCAGTATGGGGAGCAAGGCGATTTTGTGGACCAGTCTTACGAGGTCGAAACGACAGAGCATTCCCGCTGGACCGAAGCTGCGCTGATGCGCCGCGGTGGCGTTTGGGTCGGAGGAGACTTCTTTCCGGTGGCGGTTACCAAGCGACTGCTTTTCCTTCCAGAGGAGTCAGCGGTGCAGATACGCTATCGGATCGAGCACCACGGCGACACCCCGATCGACGTGTGGTTCGCCTGTGAGAACAACTTCGTCCTTTCCGCGGGGAACGCTTCCGCTCGCTACTATCGCGTGGATGATGAGCGCCGAAGGCCCCGCTTGGACGCGAAGGCGGCCTTCCAAGGCGTCGGGGAGCTCACGCTCGTGGACGAGTGGCTCGAGAGCAGTCTCACACTTCGCTTCGAGGAACCGACTGACGTCTGGGCTTTTCCCGTCGAGACCGTTTCCCACGGCCTGGAGGGACCGATCCGCAGCTACCAAGCAAGCTCTGTGTCGTGCCACTGGAAACTCTCTCTCGTGCCCAATCAGCCCCACAATATCTCATTCTGCCTCGCCCTCGGGCGCGGCCAATAGCGGTACCGACAGTGTGGCGACGACGATTCAAAGGCCCGTCAAGGCTGGTTATTGCTGTGCCGAGTGAACGTCGGGAAGCCCCTGGCGTGGGGCCGGCGCCGCTGACCAACGGAATCCCACACCAGCCGTCGTGCGAGGGATCCGGAGCTCGTGCGACGGCGTGACAGTGTGGGTCCCCAGGACGGAACTCACCCCTTCGCAGCCGCTCGGAGCAGCGCCTTGGTCTTGCTCGTAGGTCTGGGAGGTTCGGGCGTCCGGCGCGGGCCCCTTGCAGGCGTGTGCCGAGTCGCTCTGTCCCGCGATCCTGGACCGCCGGATGACAGGTGCGGGGTCTTGACAGTGTCGGTTCTCGTCTGGTATATCAGGAGCTGATGCTCGAACCTGTGTGACGGTCCTCGACAGGACATGGCGAACATTGGCGGCGATATTCTGAAGGGCAATACGCTCACCCTCATCCTGACTCTCCTTCAGGAACAACCGATGTATGGTTTTCAGATTGCGAAGGAGATCCATCGGCGCAGCGAGGGGGCACTGCGGTTTCGGGAGGGCCTGCTGTATCCGGCTCTGCACCAATTGGAGAAAGAAGGCCTCGTCGAGGGTGAATGGCGCTCTTCGAATCAGGGGCCGCGGCGCAAGTACTACCAGCTCACGCGCCAGGGAAAGCGAGAAGCAGCACGGCTGCGCGCGCGCTGGAGCATCTTCTCGAGGGCGGTTGACCAGGTGCTCGGAGGCGCCTCCCGTGACTAGCCTGGACGCATATGTGGACCAAGTCTGTTCCCGGCTCCGCGTCAACCCGGCGGAGGCGGACGACATCCGCGAGGAGCTCAACGGCCACCTCAAGGAACTTGCGGAGGAGCTTTCGGCCGGCGGAATGGACCAGCGGGAGGCGGCGGCTTGCGCGCTCTCTGCGTTCGGTGAGGCGGCGAGGATCCACGATTGCCTCGACCGCGTGCACGACGGCGATCCGTGGTGGCTCGTGCGGTTGAANNGGTTGAAGGGGTCGGGGTTGGGAATGCTCATCGGCGCGCTCCTGACGGCGGTGGTTCCGGTCGGGGGCCATCTGGAGTTCATTGCGCACCTGTTCCCTTTGCCCAGTTCTGTCGACGCGTCCCGCGCGCTGATCCTCCTGAACGCTCTTGCGGCGGGAGGCCTGATCGGGCTGCTGGCGGCGGGTGGGCGCGCCCTGCTGGCGGGCTGGACACTCGGGTGCCTGGTGTGGCTGGGCGAGTACGTAGTCCATTGGGTGATCAGTGTCGGGGGCGGAAGTGCCGTGGCCGACGGGGGGCTGGGCCTCATGAACTCGGTGCTTCTGGCTCCGCTCCTGGGCGGGGCGTTCGGGGCCGCGGT
>JABAOC010014036.1_pt1 | contig 14775 bp, 18 predicted proteins | sample 7062161 | NCBI WGS metagenome assembly JABAOC01 (sample SAMN14538625, study PRJNA623070) | marine sediment metagenome | biome: marine biome [ENVO:00000428]; feature: marine pelagic biome [ENVO:01000023]; material: deep marine sediment [ENVO:00002113] | place: India: Gulf of Khambhat ... | reverse complement strand
TATGCTCTATATAGCAAATAAGAAGAGGCGGTCTATGCCCCTTTTTGTTAAAGATCTTATGAATGAAAAAGGCTTAAATCAATTACTTGAGGACATCACAAAGCAAGTAAGTTACATGGATAAAATTGTTTCTGACCTTCAGGATTATGCTACGCCTATAAAGCCAAAGTTTACTGAAACAAATTTACGACAGCTAGTTGATGACTCTCTTAATTCGATAAAGATTCCTAAGAATATTAGGATCTCCGTCCGTTTTCAAAATGACTTCCCAAAACTGTCTATTGACCAAGCATTGATGAGACGAGTGTTTATTAATTTAATAACGAATGCTTTACAAGCCATGCCCAAAGGAGGCATACTAACAATAAGTGTGTCTAAAACAAGAGAGAGGGCTTTAATTAACTTTAAAGATACGGGCGTAGGTATAAGCGAAAGAGATGTAGAAAAATTGTTCAGTCCTCTATATACCACTAAAGCCAAGGGTCAAGGATTTGGATTGGCGGTCTGTAAACGATTGATCGAGGCGCACTATGGCGATATTGACGTGAAAAGCAAGCTAGGCGAGGGGTCAACGTTTACTATTAATCTTCCATTATAAAAATCCCGCGCACGTGCTTATGAAGTAGTCTTTGTAAATCAATATTTATGACAAAAAGATCATTGACTTCTGCAGAAGCAATTCTTTTANNTTTTTGTTCCTATAGCCGGTAATTGGGCCACTTGAGCCAGTATATAAAATAAATTGTTAAATTAGCATAGATAGTATTAGATTTAATTAAGAAGGTAAGATTATGGCCGATATTTTTAGCTTGCAAGGAAAAGTAGCCATTGTTACAGGAGGCAATGGAGGCATAGGCAAAGGGATTGCACGAGGATTTGCTGAAGTGGGGGGCGATATCGTCATCGCTGCACGTAACCAAGAAAAAACAAAGAAAGCGGTGCAAGAGATTAAAGACGAATTCAAAGTACGAGCGTTAGGTATCAAAGCTGATATACTGCATGAGGGGGAGATTCAATCTGTAGTGGAGAAAACGCTCGATGAGTTCGAACGAATCGATGTATTAGTAAATAATGCTGGGATAAATATCCGCAAGATGCCTCAGGATCTTACTGCAGACGACTGGGACGCCGTCTTGGATGTTAATCTACGTGGTGCTTTCTTGTGCTCAAAAGCTGTTTACCCAGCTATGAAGAGGGCTGGAGGAGGAAAGATCATCAATATAGGCTCCATGACGTCACTCTTTGCAGGAGCGAAGCTTGCACCATACGGAGCAAGTAAAGGAGGGATCGTACAATTAACTCGTAGCCTCGCCGTTGCATGGGCACCGGATAATATTCAAGTTAACGCGATATTACCTGGATTTATCAATACTGAATTAACAATAAAAGCCAGAGAACAAATAGCTGGGATGCATGAGAAAGTACTTGCAAGGACGCCGACTGGAAGATGGGGCGATCCAGATGATTTGAGAGGTACAGCGACTTTCTTAGCAAGCCAAGCTTCTGACTTTGTAACAGGAGTGGCGCTCCCCGTGGACGGTGGCTTTTCTTCAGTTATGGTCTAAGTCTTACCCAATACACTAACTCTTTTATCCGGATTATTTATCGAGGTTTTTTCTTTATTTCCAAGTCAATGCGTGAAAAACTTCCAATGTACCCCTCATTAAATCTCTCTGGGTCACTATGCCTTTTACTTCATCGTCCTCTGTGACTAAAAGTCTTCTAATCTTCTTTTCATCCATAATTCTTGCAGCATCACCGATTGGAGTATCAATATCGATCGTTATTAGAGGCGTACTCATTATCTCTTCAACTTTGGTTACATCACATGAAGCGGCTCTGACACAAATCTCTTTTAGAACATCTCTCTCAGTTACGATTCCAACGGGTTTCCCTTCTTGGGTTACAACAATCGAACCTATATCCTTCTCGATCATGCGTTTTATAGCATCCGCTAATGTGGACTGAATATCGACTGTGATCAGTTTTTTTGTCATAACATATTCAACTTTAAAAGAAATGCGCAAATTCTCACCAAAATATTATCAATTTGATATGCGAAGTTAAATCTTACTTTGAAGTGAAGTAAACGGAGCTATTTTTCACTAACAATTTCAAAATTAAAGAGTAAGAATTATCGTGTATAATAATTGCGAACTTATAAATTCCAACAGCGCTGAGTATAGAGGTCCGAACGCTTGCTAGGATTTCATAGAAAGGCATAGGCAATGAACAGGGGTAGGAAAGTTATTGATAGAATGTTTTCAAGCTTAATTAAGATATGCAAGGATGGACCAGCAGTATCTTTAAGCGGATCTCCAAAAGTGTCCCCTATAACAGAAGAAGCATGTGCTTCTGTTCCCTTTCCTCCGAAGTGACCGTCTTCGATATATTTCTTGGCATTATCCCAAGCACCACCTGAATTGAACATAAAGGTTGCTAACACCGCAGACACAATCTTAACTGCGATTAGGAAAGCTGCCAAAGCCCATATGCCCAAAATAAAACCAACGATAATTGGAGCAACGAGACCAACCATCGTTGGGAGGACCATTTCTTTCAATGCATACCTTGTACTTATATCAACGCATCTGGAGTAATCTGGCTTTACCTTGCCTGCCAATATTCCAGGCGATTCTCTAAATTGTTTTCTAATGTCTCCAATCATCTCAAATGCTGTTCTTCCAACAGCACGTATAGCTAGTGCGGTGAATAGGAAAGGAATAGTCGTTCCAATCATTAAAGCAACTATATTCATCGGATTTATAAGATTGATTATGATATCGTTTAATTCTACAAAAGGCATATTCTGCATTCTAGCAGCTTCGAAAAGATAAGCGAAAAGGACAACGACGCCGGTCATTAGACAGCATGCCATGGCATAACCTTTTGTGATCGCTTTTGTTATGTTTCCAGCCGAGTCCAGAACATCGAGTGATCTTCGAATCTCTTTCTTTTGACCAGACATCTCTCCAATTCCAGCCGCGTTATCTACGATTGGTCCAAAAGCATCTGACGCCATAATAATGCCTTTCATTTCAGTTATGCCCAAAGTGGCCGCAACTATTCCATAAACGCCTATAATACCGCCTCCAGCCACGAAGTATGAAGCTATGGTGACTCCGCCGAGAATGATGATAGGCAAAAAGACGCTTTCCATTCCATAAGAGAAGCCAGAAAGAAGGTTGATTGCAGCTCCACTTTTAGCTCCTTCTGCAATTTCTTTAACCGGTCTTTTATCATATCCTGTATAGTATTGCACAATAAGTGAAATGGATAGCGAAGCGAATAGACCAAGTGAAAGCGCATAGAAAAGAGCCATGTCATTCATCAAATATCTTCCTACAATATAGAAGGAAATAAATGCGAAAAGTCCAGCTGAGAATAGACCCATATTCAGTGAACGTAGTGGATTTTTCTCTTCTGGCCTTACCATGAAGGTCCCTACAACAGTTCCAATAGAGCCGATAGATCTAGTGATTAAAGGAAAAAGTATACCTGCCCATCCATATACTGGAAAGAAGGCTAAACCCACGATCGTAGTGGTTATTAGGTTATCTGATCCAGATTCAAAGAGGTCAGCTCCACGACCGGCGCAGTCTCCGACATTGTCTCCAACTTGGTCTGCAATAACTGCGGGGTTTCTTGGATCATCTTCCGGAATGCCTTTCTCAACCTTGCCAACTAGATCAGCAGATATATCCGCGGCCTTTGTATAGATGCCCCCGCCCAATTGAGCGAATAATGCAGCAAGACTTGCCCCGAATCCAAAACCAACCATCAGGCTAACTGGCTCCGGATTTGATTCGGTGATGCCAAAAATAAAGAATAATGAAGAGAGGCCAAGAAGATTGAAGGCAACGATCGTTAGACCCATAACTGCGCCTCCCCTAAAAGCTATTGTCAAAGCTCTACCAGGAGATGTCCGGGCTGCACTAGTAGTTTTGAGATTGGCTCTGACGGTTGCATTCATGCCAATATAAATCGCTAGTTGGGACATCAATGCACCAAAAACGAATCCAAAAGGGATCTGCCAATGTGGCCAAAATGCAATTAGTAATAATATAGCTAGACCAATAATAAAATAAAGTATCGTAATAAATTGCCTTTTTAGAAAGGCGTTAGCGCCTTCTTGTATGAAAGAGGCGATCTCTCTCATCCTCTTCGTTCCAGGATCTTCCTTCTTGATAAGCCAATAAAGATAGGCAACTATCGACATCGCTATGCTACCAGTTATTGGTGCAAAGAAAACTAGATTCATTCTTTATCCTCCGACTCAGCATAAAATAGTAGTAATAGTAGAACCTGCAAGACATTTAAAATAAGTGGTTGGTGCGCGCTACTAAGATTGAAAATTGAGACGATTATTTCTTTAAAATCCTTTGCAAATTTTCATATTCACTCTTGTCCATATGAACGGTATGTACCTCAGCTGGGAACTTGGCTAATTTAACATCTTCTTCATATCCTTCGACTGCTTTTAGCATAGAATCGTATAAGTTTGCATATTTCTTAGCAAATTTTGGTGTCAATCCAAGAGAAAAACCAAGGACATCAGCGATATTCAGACCCACACCATCGCAATAAGGCCCTGAGCCCCAACTAAAAACTGGAATGCTCAACCGCTGAGAAATTATCTTTGCCACTTCAGCAGTCGTAAATTCTATAACGATGGCGAATGCACCGTTTCGTTCCAATGCAATTGCATCATCCAAGATCTTTTTTGCATCCTTGGCGGTCTTACCTTGAACCTTGTATCCACCAGAGAGAGATGCAGATTGAGGAGTTAATCCGACATGGCCAACTATCGGAATGCCGGCCTCACTTATTGCCCTAACTTTATCAGAGACTTCCTTCCCTCCCTCTAATTTGACTGCATCAACCCCGGCTTCTTTCATGAAACGCCCAGCATTACTCAAAGCTTCTTCTACACTCGCATTATAGGACATGAATGGCATATCTCCCCAGATCATAGGGTACTTCGCACCTCTAACTACTGCTTTGCAGAAAGTTATCATCTCGTCCATAGTAACTGGGACGGTGCTATCGTATCCAAGTGCCGTCATACCTACACTTCCATCCCCAACCAGCACAATATCAATTCCAGCCTTATCGGCGAAGAAAGCTGTTGGATAGTCGTATAAGCTTAAAGCAACTATCTTCTTGCCATTTTTCTTCATATCCCACAAATCTCGAATGGTAACTTTTTTTCTCTCCATGATTCCAACCTCTAATAATATGAAATATACTATTTGGACTTAAAATTCGCGTTGTTGATTCTCTGTTTAGGTTAGCATTCTATATGAACTTTCTTTAGCCATTTTTGAAAGCTTAAACAATTGTGCAATTGTTGTAATATTTATAAGAATATGTGTAGGTACCGAGAAGGCATGAAATTAAAATATTTTGAAAAAATAGATCTCTCTTCCTCATTTGTCGTTAGATTGAAATCAAAAGAAGAGATTTGTGAGAAACTGCTAGAAGTAATGAATGAAAAAAAGATCAGGCAAGTGGTTATCCTTTCTGCAATAGGTAGTGTTTTTGAAGCGATTTTTTTCGGCGTTAAACCAAATTCACCGTTTCCATACGATATAGATAAGATCACTGTGATCAAAAAGACGGGGCCTTTCGAGGTTTTAACAATGGAAGGGAATGTTTTACCGAGGGGTGAAGAACTTATCCCACATCTACACTTGACTTTAGGAACTCATGATGGAAAAGTAATAGGAGGGCATCTGGACAAGGCAATTGTTTATACCACTCTTGAACTTTTCTTGGCTGAAATCAAAGGATGTGACTTGGTGAAAAGCGAGGATGAAGTTTCGGGAGGAATACAAATTAAACTTCCAATTGGGAAATCGTAATCATAACGTTAAGGATAAAGCACACGTACTCGATTGGAAAAATTTAAAACTAAATTGAAATTTCATTTACCTTAATTTTTTTAAGAGTAAAGTAAGGTGAAAGCACTAGGAGTGGTTTAATTTTAGATGGTCAAGATAGTTGATCTAACACAAGAGATATTCACCGGCATGCCCGTTTTTCCAGGCCATTTACCGACTGTAGTTTTTCCCTATAGAACTCATGAGGAAACTAAGGGACAAAATTACGGCACTAAAGGAGACCTTTCATACACGACTTTCGGTTTACTGATGTGCGACCATGGCCCAACTCACGTAGATTCTATTTGGCACGTATGCAACAAACCAGGAGCCAAGAAAATAGATGAGATACCTTTGGAAGATTTCTTTACTCCAGCGATATGCTTGGATTTTTCTCACATAAAACCCAAAGGANNAAAGAGATCGAGAGCGCATTGGAGAAGGCTAAGCTAACCGTGGAAAAAGGAGATACTGTGCTTCTATACACTGGACACTACGAAAGGACTTATCCAAAACCAGAATACATGACAGAAAATCCTGGATTAGACAGAGACGGTACTGTTTGGTTTGTTGAAAAGGGCGTAGTAAACATTGGCATAGATGCCACTACCATAGATTCGACAGGTAACACTTGCAAGAATTTCTTTCCTGCTCACGAGGTTTGTGGCGAATACGATTTAATGAATGTAGAAAACCTATGCAATTTAGGAAAAGTTGCTGGGAAGCGCTTCACTTTCGTCGGATTGCCGCTAAAGATACGTGGAGGGACTGGTTCACCTATAAGAGCAGTTGCAGTTCTTGAGGCTTAAGCTATTGAAGTACGCAAGCATTAAATTTCCCATATCCTTTTTTTGAAAAGGAGCCATCTGGTTTTAGAAGGATTATTCCTAAACTCTGGATGTTTTCTCAGCAAATTTTAGCAAGGTCAAAACTTTGTTTTAGAAATTTATTACGTTGAGACTTTTTTTATTAAGATGGAGCAAACGCTATGATCATAACCGAAAAGCGCACGAGTTAACAAATTGCCCGGCAGGCGCTAAAACTCATTTTTGAATAGGAAGTATGTCTCTATTTCGATAGATCCCTCTTTCTGTCATTTTTTCTTCTATTCTTAGCAATTCATTAAACTTTGATAGTCTCTCAGTATTCCTAAATCCTCCGAATTTCACCTGCTTCGATCCTACAGCTATCGCTAGATGGCAGACAGCAACATCCTCGGTCTCGCCATAGCGTGCAGACGTAATTATATTGAAACCTGATCTTTTCGCCAAGTCAGCTACCTCAAGCGTTTCGGTAATTGTTCCAACTTGATTCATTTTAATAATAATAGAATTTGCAACATTTTGTTCAATTCCCATTCTTAATCTCATTTTATTGGTGGCAAAGATTTCATCACCTACCAGCTGAATGCTATCTCCAAGACTTTGTGAGAGAATTTTCCAGCCTTCCCAATCATTTTTTGCCATACCATCTTCGATGGAGACTATAGGGTACTTCGAACAAAGGTCTTCGAGATGCTCCGTCATTTTTTTAGCGTCCATAGATCGCTCGATTGTTCGATACATTTTATGAATATAGAAGTGACTTGCCGCTACATCGACATAGAATCCCACGTCTATGCCAGGCTTATATCCAGATTTTTCTACCGCTTCCGTCAATATCGACAATGCTTCTTCGTTTGATCTTAGCATAGGAGCGAAGCCTCCATCAAATGCAACGAGTTGACCATAACCTTTCTTGTCCTGCAGTATTTCAAGAGCAGTTTTATAAACGTCGCTTCCGATATCAAGTGCCTGAGCAAAATTAGACGCATTTAGAGGTTGAATGGCGAACTCTCGGAAGTCCAAAACTCCTCCAGAATGGGGGCCACCGTGTACAACTTGAATAATTGGAATGGGCATCATAGCATCCTTTGAATTCATTATATGTTGATGTAATGGAATTCCAGTTGNNCAATGAGACGCCTAATATTGCATTGGCCCCGAGCTTGGATTTATTCTTGGTTCCGTCTAGCTGAATGAGCGTCTCGTCTATTCGCCTCTGGTCTGAGACACGCATCCCTATGATTCTAGGCGCTATTATTTTATTTACATTTGATATCGCTTTTAAAACTCCATAGCCATCATACTTGTTAGGATCTCCATTTCTAAGATCCAACGCTTCAAACTTGCCAGTTGAAGCCCCTGATGGAATTGTGGCGCGGCCTGTCGCACCATTATTAAGAGTTACATCAACTTCAACTGTAGGGAGGCCAATCGAATCAAATACCTGTCTAGCATGTATTCTTTTAATCTTCATTTACCTGAATCCCAACGAGATGTTTCACTCCAATATTGAAGTTCAGTCATATCGTTAATAATAACTTTATTTAACCCATCACAAAATGTATAAAATTTCTATCTCCTCTAACAGTCAAACTCGAGCGCACGAATTGCAAAAACTCACCTGTAAAACTTTATATATAAAACAGTACCTTGGAGAATATAATCCGCGCGCTTGCGCGCGCGGTAAAGTGGAAAAAAATGTCAGAAGAAAAAGTTTCTAGAAGAAAATTCCTTCAAACTGCAGCAGCGACTGGAATCGTGGGTTTCGGTGTAGGCGCAGGCGTAGGTTATGGGGCCTCGCGGCTTATGGCTCCTATGCCAGCAGAAGTGGAAAAAACGCTTACGCTTACTAAAACTGTCACAGCAGGTAAGCCAGAAGTAGGAGTCCCAAAGGAACCGATAAAGCTCGGCGTTATTTCATGGTTCACCGGTGCAGCTGCCATGGTTGGTGAATATTGTCTAAACGCAGCCAACTTGGCAGCGGATGTGATAAATGAAGGTGGCGGAATTCTAGGAAGAAAAGTTGAAGTAATGAAGCGTGATGCAGGTACACCTGATGTTACTGTTGAGGCCTATAGAAGGATGGTAATGGAGGACGAAGTTGACCTCGTAGTTGGAGACGTTGGCGGTTCAAATGCAAATGCTATAACATCACATGTAGAACAGCTTAAAGTTCCGTGGTTCTTACAGTGTTCGACAACTGTAAAAATGGTTGAAGAAATAGCCCCAGATCCAACGTACCTCTTCAGATCAGGTGAGCAGAATCTAGCAGAACCAAATTGTGCAGCGCAGTTAATCAAAACGGAGTTTCCAGATGCTAAGAGAATTGGAGGTATCAACCCAGACTATGTGTACGGCCACGAGGCCATGCAATATTCTATGCAAGCTCTGGGTAAGCTAGCTCCACATATGGAAAGCGTAGTCGAAACATGGCCCCCGCTATTTGCTACAGACTTTTCATCTCACATAACCGCATGCCTCGATGCTAATCCAGATGTCGTCATCTCGGCATGTTGGGGAGGAGACTTTGTCACTCTTTGCAAACAAGGGCAGGCTTACGGACTATTTGAAAATACAAAAGTTGTGTCGATAATAGGTTACAGTGCATTAAATGCACTCACTCAGGATATAGTTCCTCCTGGTGTGATCGCTCTCCAACGTGACTATTACTTCGAGTTCCCACAGCATAACCTATTCCCACTTAACAAATGGTTCGTAGAAGAGTGGAACAAGAGGCATAACAAATATCCAGAATTCGACGTAATGCAAGTTTTCACCGCTGTTTTTGCCTACAAGCATGCAGTAGAAAGGCTCTACAGCTATACTGGAAGCTATCCTGAGGTTGAACAAATTTGCAAGGAAATTCAGGGCTCCCAAGTGCTAGGTCCTGGAGGACACAGNNGGACAATTCATAAATCCTCTACCTTACGGAACTACAATACACGATCCAAAGTATCCAATAACGACACTAGATCCAGCAACAGTTGGACTCATACAGCCTGAGCTTGTCTACAATCCAAAATCGTTGCCACCGCTTTTAGAATATCCATTAGGAACTGGAATGAAATACTCTGATTGGATAGAAACTTGGTGATAAACGACCCTGTGCATAATGCGTGCGTATTGAAGGAAAAAAATAAATATCCTAAAACCTAACTTCTTTTTTTTCTTATAAAAAAGCCTGTGATGAGTCGATGGACCCCGAAACGGTTGTCATAATAATATTAAATGGTTTTTATTATGCTTTTGCTCTCTTTTTGATCGCTATTGCCCTTAACATATTATATGGGCTTATGAAAATACTTAATATCGCCCACGGTGGATTCTACGCAATGGGCGCTTTTTTCACATGGTATCTTATGACTATGGCAGATAAGGCTGGTTATCCAATCTACGTAATATGGCTTTGCATCCCTATAGGAGCTTTATTGGTAGGTTTAACGGCCTTCGCCATTNNAGATACGTGAAGAGTATTCCCTTCTAGCAACTTTTGGACTCGTGATAATTCTTGACGATATTCTCCGGATGGTTTTCGGCGGCTATCCTGTGTCAGCAAATCAGCTCTTCAATTGGATGGGCACTATTACGATATTAGGACACTCTTATCCAGGTTACAATTTTGCGATATATGCTTTTGCAGCGGCTGTAGGCCTCGGTCTATGGGTCTTTTTCTTCAAGACGCCTTTAGGGCGTGTAACAAGAGGTACGGCTCAAGATCCGCCAATGGCGCGCGCACTAGGAGTAAATTCCTCCATTCTTTATACCCAAACATTCTTTATTGCGGTATTTATAGCAGGTCTAGGAGGCGCTATATACGTTCCAGCAACTAGCGCTTATTCAGGCATGGGTTTTGAGCCAATAGTTCTCTCGTTCGCAGTAATGATCATAGGTGGGCTAGGTAGTCTTAAAGGCGCTTTAGCAGCTTCTTCAACTATCGGTCTGGTAAGGGCTTTCGGAATAGCAATCATACCCCAGCTTGAACTAGCTTTCGTATTCCTGATATTGGTCATAACGCTCATATTTAGACCAAGAGGAATGTTCGGTAAGAAGTTCACTAGGGAGGAAAAATAGTCATGAAATTATACCAAAAAGTTGCGGCTCTGATAGTTGGATTGGGCATAGCTTGCATTGCTCCATTTATACTTCCAAAGTACTATACATTTGTCTTTGCCCTAACTTTTTGCTTTGCGATATATGCTCTAGGATACAATGTTCTTCTTGGCCGCACGGGCTTACTCTCATTCGGACATGCGCTCTACTTAGGAGTGGGTGCTTATACTGTGGGATTTTTAATGAGTCCGGACATGGGGCCATATCGTATATTCTCGATGGAATTACTCTTGCTATTTGCCATTCTCTTCTCCGCTATCATGGGCCTTGGGGTTGGCTTAATAGTCATACGCTATACTAGAATATTCTTCGGTGTTCTTAACCTTGCAATCGTTATGGTATGGTACTCTCTGTTGCTAAAACTCTACGACATCACTGGGGGAACCGATGGCCTCCCAATATATATTCCAACGCTGTTTGGGATAGATTTTGGCCACGAGGCATTCAGAACTTTTGTATTTTATTATTATGTTTTCGCTATCTTCTGTGTACTTGCATTTATAGTGTGGCGCATATATCAATCCCCACTCGGACTAGCCCTGAAGGCGATAAGGGAGAATGGTGTTAGAGCGGAATTTGTTGGCATCCCTATTGGCAGATATAGACTAACGGCTTTTGTTATATCCGCTATATATGGAGGAATCGCAGGGGCTTTATGGGCTCCTCTAAGTGGACAGGTATCTCCCGACATCTCAACTTGGCTAACCTCCGGCGATGTAGCTTTCATGAACATATTGGGGGGGATGAACTATTTTGCGGGTCCAATTGTAGGAGCATTCGTTTTCTATCACCTTAAAGTCCAGATAATGCGATTCACTACGTTTTGGCCGGTTTTTCTTGGATCTATAGTAATTATCTTCATATTTTTATTTCCAGGAGGTATAACAGGATGGCTACACGACGTGGCACCAAAGTTAAGAAAACGGTTTTACAGACAGAGAAGTTGAAGAAATATTTTGGAGAGGTCAAGGCAGTAGATGAAGTAGACCTTAATGTACATGAGGGGGAGATTCTCTCCATAATAGGCCCAAATGGTTCTGGAAAGACTACTTATCTAAATTTAATCAGCAATATGATTGAACCAGATGAGGGAAAAGTATACTTTTATGGCGAGGACGTTACAAGATTTGCTCCCAGCAGATTGGCAAAGATGGGGCTTGTACGCAGTTTCCAGATAGTAAATCTTTTTGATGGAATGAGCGTGCTAGAGAACATGAAGGCGGCTGTAATCGCGCATCAAGGTAAGGCCAATAAACCCTTTTCTTCACTAAATAAAGATGAAGAAGTGGCAAATAGAAGTTTTGAGCTGCTTAAGACTTTTGGACTTGCAGATTATTCTGAAACCCTGGCAAGCGATATACCTCATGGGCTTAGAAAGGTCTTGGACGTTTCTCTCTGCTTTGCTCTTGACCCCAAGTTGATACTTTTAGATGAGCCGACTAGTGGTGTAAGCACCTCAGAAAAAATACCAGTCATAAAACGAATCGAGGAAGCGGTCAGGAAACGTGGAGTGACTGCTATAATAGTCGAACACGATATGGATATAGTCTTCGCATACTCTGACCAAGTAGTGGCCATGCATCAAGGAAAAATACTTGCTGAGGGAAAGCCCAAAGAAGTTAAGAAAGATGAGAGAGTGAAAAAAGTAGTTATGGGCGAGATATGAATGGCGTTGCTTAAGCTTGATAAGGTAAATACGTTTATAGGCACTGTTCAAGTCCTTAGAGACATTTCAATGGAAGTGAATAAAGGCGAAATAGTCTGCTTGCTTGGAAGAAATGGAGCTGGCAAGACAAGTACTATTAAAACCATAATTGGCTTACTGAATCCAGAGAGTGGCAAGATATCCTTCAAGGGAAAGGAAATTACAGATCTTCCTCCATTCAAAAGGGCTAGGCTAGGTATCGGCTTAACACCAGACTATAGAGGTGTGTTTACTGAACTTACAGTTGAGGAGAATATCCAATTTCCTAGATGGGTAATCGGTAAAAAAAATCTTGGAAATGAATCGAGACCAGATTTCGAAAATGAGGTTTTCAACATATTTCCAGAACTTAATGAGCTTAGAAATAGAGAAGGCTTAGTCTTAAGTGGGGGAGAGGGAAAAATGGTTGCGGTGGCTCGCGCACTTATGTTAAGCCCGTCACTACTTTTACTTGATGAAGCACTTGAAGGTTTGGCTCCAGTTATTCTGGTAAGGTTTGCTCAAAGAATAAAGAAGATACAAAAAGAACTGGGAGTATCAATACTTGCGGCTGAGTCTAGTATACCTAACGCATCAAGAATAGCTGATAGAGCATATATAATAGAGAGGGGCGAATTGATTTTCGAAGGGAAGGTCAAAGATATCTCTAAAAATAAGAAATTAAGAACGTTGGTTAGTGGTTAGACATTACTTACAATATACGATAGCAAGAATGAAATCGCGCTTCCAATTTTTTCTCCAATTGTTTTTTTGGGATAATTATGTATAATACGCTATCTTATGTGATTTTTATCCATCTAAACTGATTGCAGGCATGTTCATTATACACTAAATTAATTAATACCTATTTTCTACTCCTAGACCGGATTGCCCAAGCCATGCTCATTAAGGCAATTATAATTATAGTTGGAATAATTATTCTTACTACTTCCTTCAACATCATATATGTACTCGGAAAAGACTCGCGCATCGAATTTAATCGAGTTGATCTCATGTATTCAGTCGATAAATTCGCTATATCGATCAGTATATTGAAATCATAGGACCCCATAAGCATATCTGAATTGGCTTGTAGTCTTAACCTTATATATACAGTTTCACCTGAATGAAGAGTAGTTGAACCGTCACAGCCCCAAAAGACATTAAAGCCAGAATTATCGAGGCGAACATCACACAAAGTCCCATTAGTAATTCCAGTGTTTCTAATATACAGGTGCTGAAGGCTACTATTTCCACCTCGATAAAGGGAACCAAAATCAAGAGGTTCCATGAGTTCTTGCGTGCAATCTTTATCTACATAGATGGCATATGAGAAATAATCACGTTCGTTAACCAAAATATTGGCTTTAGAAATCCCACTTTGTATAAAAGAAGAATTTTCTCCTTCATTGGGAATTACATAAGCGATTGCTCGAATTTGAATTGTTTCTAGAACGTCGTAAGGAATCATTCCATTAACCATAATGGTATGTACCGTAGCCAAGGCTATATTAAATACGAAAAATATTAAAATTCTTTTCTTCACTTTTTCCTGCCTTTATATATAAATATCTTGGCACATGACCATTATATGCGAGTTAGAACTTGAGAATGTTAATTAGCGACTAATACTACGCAAATATTACTTTTTTGCACGATCTTTATGTAATCTATCTTCAATTAATTTGAGCCTTAAGGTCAGAAATGATAATATAGTTACAACAATCGCTGCTAAGTAGAATCCTATGCCAACCGCCATCCCTATAGATGCCACTACCCAAAGAGATGCTGCTGTAGTAACTCCAATAATCCTATTCCTACTTTGGATAATAGTCCCTGCACCAATAAAACCGATACCCACAACAACAACCGAGGCTATACGTGAAGGATCAGAGCCCGGAAAGGCGTGAAATGATAATATAGTGAATTGTGCTGCGCCTAAAGAGACCAACATATGTGTTCTAAGGCCAGCCGGTCTATCAATTCTTTCCCTTTCAACACCAATTAATGCACCTAAGGCACCGGCTAATACTATTCTCATAATTAATTCAATTTCAGATATCATAGTTATGAAAATTATTTGCTNNTTTATTTTTACTCCTGAAGTGCGTGCGCTAAAAGGATCTTTTAGATTTTTTACGAGGGCAGTATTTGTTATTTTCGTGCGTGAGAACGATAATGCGTGGATAGATCTGCTATATCGATTAAAATGTCAAAATCATAAGATCCTTTTGGTAAATCTTGGTCAACTTGGAGTATAAGCCAGATATGAATT
>JABAOC010004059.1_pt1 | contig 14780 bp, 13 predicted proteins | sample 7062161 | NCBI WGS metagenome assembly JABAOC01 (sample SAMN14538625, study PRJNA623070) | marine sediment metagenome | biome: marine biome [ENVO:00000428]; feature: marine pelagic biome [ENVO:01000023]; material: deep marine sediment [ENVO:00002113] | place: India: Gulf of Khambhat ... | reverse complement strand
AATTCTTGTTTTTTCAATCTTCTGTTCACCAACATGGACGAGAGAGCCTGGCGGTAGACCAATCTTATTTGATAGTTTTTTTAATTTTTTGGGCATGGATCTAAGCCTCTATTCAGACAACAATTTTATTAGTATTAAAAATAAATAAATAATTTAAAAAATTAGATGCAAGGTAGATTTTTATTTTAGGTAAGTAAAAATCTACCTTTAGGGGATGAGAAAAAATTAATTGGGATTCTTAAAACTGTTCCACAATTGTTTTTATTAACTTTAAAATAAAACGGAAATACACGTTATTTATTCTTCACCCCATTAGCGAATTTAGAGTGTACTAAATGTAGATTGAATTCAGAGGAATTGGATACTATTTTATTTAGCTCGTTTTGGTATTTTCTTCTCAGGAACACTGGTTTCGGTTGGTTCTTCTTTCGTCTCACCAGTTGTAGTTTTTTGAGTTCGTATTTCTTCCATCTTTTTTTCAACATTCTCAATGTCAACTTCTATCTTTTTTACATCTTCAATCATTTTTTTAATGTCAGAATTATTGAAGATATTTTCGTTGTTATTTTTTAAAAGTTCATATACTTTTCCGCCAATATCAGTAAAAAGATTAGAGACATCACGATTTAAATTATAATGCTTAACTTTCAACTGTCCAACTGAGACTAGTTCCTGAGCTTTATCGCCAATGGTATCAGCAAAATCCTGTCCTTTTTCGACGAGCGTTGAAGCAACTTGTGGCGCTTTTTCAGCCACAGTTTTCGCTGCACTCTCAGCGCTTTCTTTGATCGTCTTTGCGCCCTGCTCTAATGTTTGTTTGACTTTTTCCCATAAGTTAGCCATAAATTTCTCCTTTATTTAAAGGTCCTATTATCTTAAAAAATTTTATAGAGTGGATTAGAAATTCATTAAAATGATTTATTTTAGTGTGAGACTATATAAAACTTACCAATCGAAAATGTGATAGTACTCCATTACTCCACAGGCTAAAGAGAACCATCACAAAGGTATTATTTTTAAACCTGATATCTTAAGATTCAGCCATCATTTTAACAGCTCCCTTAACATCTTCTTTTTCTCCAAGCAGCGTGACCTTATCGCCTTTTTGAATCACTGTATTGCCATCAGGAATGATGACTTTTTCTTCACGAACAATCGCTCCAACTAAGACATTTTCTGGAAACTGAATCTCCATCAATTTTTTGCCCAAGATTTTAGATTTTTCATCAATGACAAGTTGTTCAATCGCGCCATCACCCAATTCCAGGTCTTTTTTAAATTCTTTCAGTTGTTGTTTGTCGATAGCACCTTTGTCGCTTGCTTCTTCAATCTCTTTCATTTTTGCATGGAGTTGTTCCTCCAGTCCTTTCAATTTCTCGATTATGTCTTCGGTTTCTTTCGTTAGTTCTTTTTCCCGATTTTCTGCATGCAACTGATAAACTTTGCCGCCCAATTTGTTTAATTCTTTTTCTCTGGATTTTTGAATTCTAAATTTTTCCCAATTCAGTTTGGCAAGGTTCGATAATTCATCAGTCTTCTCGGCGACGGTCTCTAAACCTAGCCCAAAACCTTTTTTAATTTTTTCCCACAGGTTCATAAATATCCTCCATGAAAAATAAGGGATAATAAAAATTATTGTAATTTAATTCATTGTTCCAACGGATAGAAACGACCCAACGGATAAAAAGTTCAATTGCTTGAAAAATCTCATATCCGTTGGGTTCATTTATCCATTAGAAATTTTATTTTAGCTTGAAAAAATTTTCTGCTTAAAACTCAATTTTTGAAGCAGAATTAAGAATCGTTATTTTTCTGTTCCTGGTTTTGATTTCGGTTCCTCCTTAGAAGGGGTCTCTTTCTCTGGCTCCTTTTTTAGATTCTTTTCGGTCTTTTTCTCTTCTTTCTCAGCAGATTTGGTTAGCTTTTTCTGTTGTTTCTCAGCTTTTTTTTGTTCTCTTAAAGATGATGTCTTTTTTCTAGCAACCAGGACGAAAATGAGACCGATAATGAACAAAATAATTCCGATGATTATGACGATCCAACTAATCGTTTGAAAAGTTTTTAATTTGGTCTCTTTCTTCATCAGTCTTTCTTCTTCTTGAGAAATATCGGCTTCTCTTTGGTTTAATTCCTGCTCTTTTTCGAGAAGCTCTTGTTTCTTGTTGTTAACTTCTGCCAATAGTTCATCGATCCCTTTTTTAAGCTTAGCTTCTTTTTCTTCAATGGGCTTGATGACCTTCTTTTCTGGTTGAACAGTGATAGAAGTATCAACTTGTACAGCCTCTTCAGGCTGTTCTGCCTCTTCTTGTTTCTTACAGCCGGTAGAAATAAAAGCTATACTGATGAGAAGAATTAAAAGAGTACTTAAAATTAGAGATTTGGTACGCATGTCTTTTACCTCCGCTTTTTGTGTTAGATTTAAATTAACTAAAGTTAATTTGTAAATTTAATTACAGCTTTCGGTTATCAGATTCCGTTAAGGGTATCGTTATTTCTATTCTTATAACCCAGATGCAGTAAAATTAAATAATCTCCCACAGGTCAGATTAATAAAGTAGACGCAGAATGTGGTAGTAAGATAATATCAGACTCCGTAAGCGATTCACGAAACCTGTGGGAGAATCTCTTCGCTTTAAATTAAACCAAATGGAATAACTGCCCAGCTGGAAAATTAAAGGTTTGGATGAATAATCACTTCAATACGGCGATTTTTGGCTCGCCCTTCTTTCGTTTCATTATTGGCAATGGGTTTGCTTTCGCCATAACCGACCGCATTAATCCGGGAAGGATTTATTCCCATATTTGCTAAAACATACTGACTGACAGCTTCGGCTCGCTCTTGTGAAAGGGTCATATTCTTTGCATCGCTTCCATACGAATCTGTGTGACCTTCAATAGTAACAGTACATTCAGGGAACATATTAATGGCTTGCTGCATTTTTGTGAGCAAACCAAAGTTTTGCGGTTCAATGGTTGCTTTTCCCACTGGAAAAGTCAGTCCGATTAAGCGAACGATAATATCGTTGCCTTTGCGAAGCACATTTGCTTCTTCACGGCCGAATAAGTTATCAACGGCAGCAAATTGTTGGCGAATTTTTGCCTGAGCCTCCATTTGTTGGGCTAAAGCCGATTTTTCTTTTTCAACACCGCCAAGTTTTTGTTGTAATTCAGCAATACGTGCACCAAGCATCTCCACTTGCTGATCACGTTCTGACAAATTCTGGCTTAAGGTTGCTGTGCTATCCTGTAGCGTTTGAATATTTTGAATAATCTCGTTCGTTGTTTTATCAAAACCTGATTCAAAAGAGCCCAAAATATCCATCGTTGCTGCAATCTTAGTTAACGGTTTTTCAGTTGACAACAAATAATTTTCCATCGAATCTTTATTGTCTCTTAAGTCTTTAATAGTTTTCGACAGATAAATTGCATGTTGGGCTTCGTATTTTGCTTGTCTAGCCAGAGAACGAGCTACATCCGTGTCATATCGATTCTCATTGAGTTCTTTTTCCGCATTGGCAACAAGCTCCTGCGCCTGTTTCAAAGTATTGGGCGCATATTTTTTAACATCAAGTTCATCAGCTTCTTTTAACAGGTCCCAGGTGTCGTTGAGGTAATTCACCTTTATCGCATCGAGTTCTGACTGACGGTAAACTGTTTCAGCTTCTCCCGATTTCTTTTTGGCTGCGTTCACATCGCCATCTTCCAATTTTCGAGCCGCCTCATTAAATTTTAACTCAGCTTCATCCCATGGTTTGGTCGAAAACTTCGGAGCACCAGCCTGGACTGCATCCGATCTGGCTTTTATGGAATTTGCCATCGTAACCTCAGCCAGCTTGGTCGCTGCCGTGGCTTTTGTGAAGTATGATACACTGGCACGAAGTTTCTTTCGAATGTCTTCCAGATTTTTCCCTTTCTGGAAATCTTTGTCCGCTTCTTGATAGTACTTCATAGCTTCGCTGAAATTTTTGGGAGATAGAAGGTCAGCTTTGACTGCTTTCGCATCCTTCAGAGCTTTATCAGCTTCTTTGAATAAAGAAGCTTTAATATCTTGTTCTGCTTCACTGGAAAAGTTGGAATTTGCAATACTTAATGTATTGTTAAGACCTAACCCCACAAAACTAATAATGAATACAATAGCTATTGCCAGACGAAATGATTTGTTTTTTGGGGACATAATTCCCTCCTTGGAAATAACTTTTAAATTAAAATATAACTTGTGTTTAAAAGTAAAATTTATTTGAAATAATAGTTCGAATCTAATCTGTTAAATACAAAATAGTTAACGCCTGTCAGATGTCAAAACGAAACAAGTTGAGGATCCTGGACAGGATGTAGGAATTTTCTGAAAGGTAAATCAAGTGTTGCATGCAATAGATATGTTGCAACACTTATATTGTAAAATTTACTCTCTTAAGCTTTCCAGCCTCGTAATACCAAAATCTCTCTTCAATTATTTTTAAAATTCCTGGAAAACGAGATTCAAAAATCTTTCGTGCATTCTTGCCGACTACAGTATGAGAATCTGAACCTAACATTGAACTGGTAATCTTATTTATTGTCATAATATTTAGTTTTGGATCGAGAATTGCCAACACACCGTGCGGCATTGTGTCAAAAATTGTGGACAACTCATTGAGTTTTTGACCTACTCTCCAAACGTTAAAGAAAATTTCTCTTTGTTGGTATTTTAAACTTAGAGATTGTATTGAGTCTTGAAAAAAAGTAGCCCAGCTTTGGTACAATATAATGAATTATCGTTATATTATGCAAGTACAATTTCTACATTCTAAAAAAATTTAATTGTTGCACGATTATCCTGTACTGTGCATTGCCGCAGCAATACCGTTAATACTTAAAAATAATGTATTTACGTTTTCCTCATATTGATTTCCCGAGGAGTTGCGACAACGATGCGATAATTCGATTTGTAAGAGATTTAATACATCCGTATAGGGATTTCTTAATGTAATAGATTTTTGAATTGCAGGTTGATTATCTAATAGCTTTTCTTGATTTGTAATTTTTAGAATGGCATCAAACGCTTTATTGAAATCGGAAAGAATCTGATCGTGGAAGCATTTTTCTGATAAATCGGTATAATTTTTAGCAATATCTAATTTTGCCCGGGCCATTTCTAATTGAGCATTATCCAGTACAGTGCGAAAAAATATCCAATCCTTGTACATTTTTTGTACAAATTTCAAATTATCTTCTTTTTCATTAATAATCGAGTTTAAGGCTTCACCAATTCCGTACCAGCCAGGGAGATTATATCGGGTTTGTGTCCAGGAGAAAACCCAGGGGATGGCACGTAAATCTGCAAAACTAAGCTTATCGGTCGGTCTTCGTGAAACAGGGCGTGAAGCAATGGGCAAAAGACTGATGTATTTGATCGGAGTAATTTCCATGTACCATTGCCAGAAATCAGGGTTTTCAATGAGTTTGCGGTATGTCTGCATGGAGCGCTTTGCAATTTGTTCCATCACGTCTCGCATTTGTGACGTATAGTGGAGTTCCCTTATCTCCCTGGGACTGGTTTGTAACACTGCATTGATAATTTGCTCAAGATGACGATGAGCGATTGCCGAATTGGCATAACGATAAGTAATGACTTCGCCCTGTTCAGTAAATCGTATTTTACCGTTCTGACTCAATTTGGGCATGGCGAAAATAGCTTGATTCGCACGTCCGCCCCCTCTGCCAACTGTACCGCCTCGGCCGTGAAAAAGGCGAAATTTTATAGAATGCTTTTTACAGACCCGGGCTAATGCTTCCTGTGCTTTGTGTAATGACCAATTTGCCATCCAATAACCGCCGTCTTTATTGCTGTCGGAGTATCCCAACATAATTTCTTGAAAATTACCTTTTCCTCCCAGATGCAATTTATAGACCTGATTTCTGAAAAGCATTTCCATCAACGGCTCAGCTTTTGCCAAATCTTCAACAGTTTCAAAGAGTGGTACGATATCAAGCGAACATTCGACATTACCTGCACCGATTTGCCACAAGCCCACTTCTTTCGCCAATAAGAACACTTCCAACATATCGCTGATTTCGTGAGTCATACTGATGATGTAACTGCCGATGGCGCCTCGATCGTTTTTAATCGCATCTTTGATGACTTCAAAAGTTTTCAGTACATTTGTTGTTAGATCAGAAACTGCGGAAAATCTGGGAAGAAGTGGGCGACGATTGAGTAATTCTCTGTCCAGAAGTTTTATTTTTTCTGATTCAGACAAATCACCATAATTTTCAACAACACCAGCCAATCGTAGCAACTCCTCAACTGCCTGTTGATGGACATTGCTGTGTTGACGAATATCCAGTGATATTAGATGAAAGCCAAACACCTTAGCTCGAACGATCAGGTCGGACAATCGTCCATGGCTGGCTATATCTTGCAAACCATTGATTTCAAGACCGTGTTTTATTAGATTTAAATCTGTTAAAAACTCATCGCTGGAGTAGAAATCAAAATTTATTTGCGGGGATGATAAAAGTTGGTTGATTTTTTCGAGCACATAGCTGATTTTCAAACGGTAAGGCTCAAATTGGTAGTATCTATAAATATCTGAATCTAGAGAGATTGTCTTGGCTTCTTGATGGAGAGAGTTATTTAATTCATCAGGAATTTGCAACTGTTTAGAAGATATGCTGAGTTCTTCCCTTAAATCCAGTAATTCCTGACGATAAAGTTGCAACACAGCAGTTCTGTAATTCAACAAGGCACTTCGAGTGACTTCAGGAGTCACAAAAGGGTTGCCATCACGATCGCCACCGATCCATGAGCGATAGCAGAAGAATACAGGGATCTCAGGGCGCTTTCCGTAATAGACTTCAATGGCATCCTGCAAGTCATGGTAAATGCGTGGGACAGTCTCCCAGATCGATGTCGTGTAAAAATAAATTCCATTCCTAATTTCATCTTGAACTGTTAAGCGTTCGCTTCGAACATCATCCGTCGTCATTAGCAAGGTAATTTGATTATAAATTTGAGTAAATATTTGATCTTTTTCTTTAGAAGTAAACTCTTTATGACCATCAAGTTGTGAAAGCAGTTGGGAGATTCGTTTCTGCTTGTAAAGAATGGTCCGACGACGGGCTTCTGTTGGATGGGCGGTCAATGTAGGTTGAATATCAACTTGTTCCAATAAATCCATAATCTGATCGAGTGAAAATCCTTCGTGTTTTAAGTGATGCACTGCTTCTAAGATTGATTCGTTCCTCGGATTCTCTATATTGGCTGACCGCTCACGCTCCCGATTGATGCGGATGATTTCCTGCCGTTCTGCTTGATTGACGAGATGAAAAAAATTAGTGTACGAACGGATTAGCCAAAAGATTTCGTTGCGGGAGAGTGACTTGATTTTTTCTTGAATCCGTCTATAAAGGTGTTCGTTACCCGGCTGATTGGCATTTTTGCATAGCAGGCGAAGCTCTTCAACAAGCGAAAATATAGTTTCGCCAGCCTGTTCTCGGATCACATGCCCTAAAAGCGTACCCAATAAATTCACCTGATAACTCAAGGGCTTTGAAATACCACAGCCTTCTGCTTCAATCTTTAATCCTTGCCAATGGCGCACGAATAAAATCACTCCATTTTGTCAAAAGATATAGTTCTACTTAGTTAGATTGCATTAAACAATATTAACTTTTCAATTTCAAGCTAAATAACATCCCCCCTGGCCCCCCTTCAAAGGGGGGAATCCCAGCAAGTCCCCCTTTGAAGGGGGATTTAGGGGGATGTTAGAACTAATCTAACTAAGTAGTAATAATAATCTCCATCTTTCGATAAACTTCTGTGGATCAAATAAGAAAAGTAAATATTAGTCGATGTTTTAATAATCGACAGAAAGTTGTAAAATTATCGAACCATTTGGTTTTTATAAATCATCATTTTTACACATTATAATAATCCATCTTTCGACTCATTTGTTTCGGATCGTTTTCTAAATCCAATTTTTCGTTTATAATAATGGGTGTCAATAAGCCAACTTCATGAATTGACCGCTTGAGTTGAGTCAAATCCCCAACTTCTTGACGAATTCTGGGACCGATTTTAATAGTTTCAATTGTAATTTTCATAATTCTGCCAAATTTGGCGTTTTGATGTTTTGTAAAAAAAATATTTCTAAAAAAAAACATATATATAATCCTACTACGCGTTAATAATCTTAATAAATAACAGCAGATTGATTTTAAAAGTAAGAATAACCAATAGAATGAATTTAGATAGTGGTGTTTTCTTATAGATTTTCATAGTAATTTACATCTTCATCCCACCGCTTGATAAGATAGTCTTTATTCTGTTCGAAAATCTTGGCCTGTTCTTCAACGACAGCTTCGGCTTCTTCATTAGTCATATTTTTGGTTCGATTTACAAAAGAAGCAACTCGCGCAAAGTAGAGCGGTGTCATTAAACTGACCATCAATTTGCGATTTCCTTTCCAGTGATGAAACGCTGCCGCCAAATCATAGAGGATTCTAGCCCAATTTTCTATTTCAATGAAAAAGTTCTTTTCTTCTGACTTCGAAAGCTTTCGGATAACCTGCCAATTTTCTTGTGAAATGATCTTCTGCCAGATTTCTTTATAATTACTGTAGCCGATCTTAAAATCTTCTATCAATTTGGTTATGTTAACAGAAAAGGGTTGAGGTTTAACATTTAATGAAGGACCAATGATCGGAGTCGGTTTACTTCCCTTTAGTGATTTCCAAATGTTTTCATGTTTTTCCATAAGCATGAGTAGTGTAAAAACTACCTCTCGAAACATAGGACCCAGTGCTTCGGCAGGATCTTTCACATCATGAATCTTAACACCTAAATTTGCCTGAGCAATTTTAGCATCGTTGACCATAGCTATGGTTGTTAACCAAATATCAATACCAAATCGTGCCACATCAGTCTCCCAGACATCCTGTGGGATATACTTTTGAATAAGTGGAAGCGAAAAGGCAAAATCTCCACCAATCGGCTGACGAACACGATAGCCATATAACGTTCGAGTCAGGTTGTAGACGATATTATTTGTAATTGTTCCATCGTATTTATAGCGTGTATAATACGGTGCAATAAAATCATAGGAATCATTGATTACGGCATCAACCATACATTTGACCCAATCTGGGGTGATGGATCTTAAATCGGAATCAAATAGGACACATACTTTCGCCTGAATTAGATTGGCGGTCTCGAAAATTGCTCGTACGGCTGAACCTTTGCCAGGTATACCTCTGTAAATTGAAATAATCCTTTCAATCCAGGGACTGGATTCCAATTCTTCACCCTCCTCCCTGGTATCGTCCACGGAGCCTCCATCTGCAACCATCGCCACACACCGATAATTGGGATAATGCAGTGCCATTCCGGTTTCAACGGTTTTTATCACATTGGAGATCGTCGCCTCGCTATTAAAGCATGGGATTCCTATTAAAATATCTGCACTTCCCAAACGCTCTAATCTTCTACGTGTTGGTTGTCGAATGGCTGTACTAAATCTCATCGTTTATTTCTCCTTAAAAATACCCAATCCAGGTATCGTAAAACCAATAAATTGATCAATCCAGCTCATTACCTGCTTATCGTTCCCCACGTAAAGTAATCGGATCACGAAAATTGTAAGGACAAGCGGAATGATCGACAAAAGTCCTCTAAAAATATAGGTCTTTAAATGCCTTAAAAATTGCTTCATGACGGATTAGACCTCTGCCTTGTGAATGATTTCAATCACCTCTGGTCACGATCTGCCCAACCATCGATTCCGATCTCATTCCAGGTTGGTGCAATGGCTGTTTTAAATATCAGTGCAGACCAGAAATCCAAGTCCGAGAGATAAAGAATGACCTAATTTAAGTTGGCTATGGCTAAGCTCTTATAAATGGGATTTTATGCTGAGAACCCACTGCAGATAGATCCCGATCGTCTGTAGAACTCCGATGACAATAACAATCGTACCCATACCTGCAGCCAAGCTGTTCAGGGATTACTAGTATAGCGTTTCCTAATCAATTTAGCAATAGCGATGTCATCGCGAGCGGAGCGAAGCAATCTCTAAGTCTATAGAAATAAAAAAAGGTTTGCTTCGTCACTTCGTTCCTCGCAATGACATACTCGAATGAATATTATTTAGAAATCGATGTACTAGAATGCAAAGTAGGCTGAATTATTTAACTTTATCTTGATCAAAAGTGATTGTTTCTTTGGTTTTAAGAATTGCTCAATTGCAAGGTTAAATAGTTCTCAACACCCATTTGGCTAATTTGATCCTGTTGAGCCTCCAGCCAATCGGCATGATCCTCTTCATCTTGCAGGATGTGTTCTAATAACTCCCGAGAGCCTGCATCACTGACTTCCAAACAGACTTTAATATAGTTCTGGTAATTTTTGATCGCATCCAGTTCCGCAGCCAGATCATTTTTTAATTGGTCGGGAACTGTTTTTCCGATATTCATGGGATTGAGTTTTGATACAATGGGACTACCTTCTAGAAACAAAATCCGGGCGATGAGCGATTCCGCATGCTTCATTTCATCAATCGCCCTTTTTTCTACTTTTTCATGCAGAACACTATATCCCCAGTTTTCGCACATTTCGCTGTGAACTATGTATTGATTAATTGCTGTTAATTCATCAGCAAGCGCCTTGTTGAGTATTTCAATAACCTTATCATTTCCTTTCATCTTGACCTCCGTAGCTTTTTTAACTTTTGCTTCTAAAAAATTTCTTCACTTTGGCGATGATTTGTGCGTCAGTCATTCTATCTGCTGTTTCGACAGCCACGATTTTATTAGCCAGTTTCTTTGATTTTTTAATTTCCTTTTCCAACTCGATCTTTGCCTGTCCAGGACCGAAAATCAGAATGCTTTGAGCATCTTTTATTTCATTGATCACTTTTTTATAATAGTGATGCAAATGCTTCTTCCGCCGTCTCTCAAATTTTCTTTCCGCAGCGACATCCTGTGGCGCATAAGGCGTAGCGGCTCTGGAGCCACCCAATGTTCGGATATGACTTTCCACGTTCGATATAATTTTTTTCATTTCTTCTTTACTGTTGATTATCGATACAATGAAAGCTTTTTCATGATCGACCCATAACCCAATATTTTTTTCCATAATACCCTCCACTGTTTTTCATTTATAAAATATTTCTTTAAATAAAATAAGCTTTCAGGACATACTGTTGCATCATTCTCTGCGTATTGAAAAACGAACCGTTTAAAGCAATTGCATGACGCATGATGTTGTTAAATTGTTGCCTATCATTATAAAACATCGGAACAATAACATTTTCTAATTTTTCATAAATTGATTCAGCATCTTTTGAACGATCTTCACTATCTTCCGTTCCACGATGCATGTCACCAATTGCCCATCCTGTTACCCCTTCAATACAACCCTCGATCCACCAGCCATCCAGGATACTCAAAGACGGAATACCGTTCAACGCAGCTTTCATACCACTTGTCCCAGAAGCCTCTCGCGGCGGGATAGGATTATTGAGCCAAATATCAACGCCGGCGGTGAGCAATCTACCGAGTTCCATATCATAATTTTCTAAATATGCGATCTTGACATCTTTTTTTAATGATTCCTTTTCCTGAAAAATTCGTTTAATCAGTTCCTTTCCGCCCTGATCCTTCGGATGAGCTTTACCAGCGAAAATCAACTGGATTGAACCGACCCCGGATGAGATCTTCTTCAGCCTTTCAATATTTTCAAAAATCAGATCAGGTCGTTTATAAGTCGCCGCCCGTCTGGCAAAGCCAATGGTAAGCACATCGATATCCATTCCGATATTTGTTTCTCGATTCACGTATCCAATTAACTGACGCTTTGCCTGTGTATGGGCGCTCCAGATTTCCTCATTGGGAATGTTTAATGCATATCTCAAATTAAAATTATCTTCCCGCCAACCTGGAATGTACTTATCAAACAGGTCTTGAAGTGGTTTTGAAGTCCAGGTTGCAGCATTCACACCATTGGTGATTGAATCAATAATATAATCGGCAAACATAAGGCTGGAAACTTCTTTGTGTTTCTTAGCAACTCCGTTGATATAGTGGCTGAGGTTAAGCGCCAGGTAGGTCATATTTAGCATACCCTCATGATGGGTACAAAGACCCTGGATTTCAAATGCCTCATGTTGCCCCAATACCTGCCTGACTAAATCCATCGGAAATTGATCATGACCAGCGGGAACAGGAGTATGTGTGGTGAAAACGCATTTTTTACGGACATATTCGACAGATTCATCAGCGATTGAATCCGTATCCGTTTCATTTAAATATTCATCTATAAGTTCGAGCGTCAACAAGCTCGAATGTCCCTCATTCATGTGAAATCGTTTGATATTTTGATATCCAAGGGCTCGTAACATTCGTACTCCACCAATGCCCAGAATCACTTCTTGACATAAACGATAGTATGAGTCGCCTCCATAAAGATAGTGCGTCAATGTTCGATCCCATTCTGAATTCTCTGGAAGATCAGTATCTAAGAAATAGACAGGCACGATAAAACCAGTAAACCCTTTGACATCATATTTCCAGGCTCGAAGGGTAACGGTTCGACCTTCTATTGTCACAGTAGTCTGTTCTGGCAATTCTGTTAAAAAGTCATCGACGACCCATTCTACTGGTTCTTCGGTTTGCCAACCAGTATTATCCAATTTTTGAAAGAAATAACCCTTACGATGTAGCAGTGTCACAACGATCATAGGTACTTTCAAATTGGCGGCTGAGCGAATGGTATCACCAGCCAAAATGCCAAGTCCTCCGCTATAAGTCGGCATCCCAGGATCAAGACCGATTTCCATCGAAAAATAGGCGATAGTCTCCTGATTCTCCATAATAATTTATCTCCTAATGTATTGAATTTTATTATTTTGCCACGGATGCTAAAACACCCTCTGATATTTATATTTTCTATATTTCCATCTCTAGATGTCTTATCATTAGTGGGAATGCTCTCTGTTATTTTAGTGTTCATGAGTCCTCTCTAAAAATAATGTTTTATCGTTCTGAACGGAGCGAAGCAGTATGAATAATCTCTATTTTTCAATGAGGTAAGGGATTCTTCGCTTTACTCAGAATGAATTTGGCAAAATAATTTCAGACGAGTTTTTTATGGTTTTGTTGCTTTTTATATAAATCACCGACTTCGGCACCAATGATGAAGATCGCTGAAGAATAATAAATCCAGAATGCCACCACAATCATTAAAACATAAGCGCCGTAAATTCTACCCAGTGTATGAAAATTGGCGATATAAAAGCCAAATAATTGTATCGCAATCACCCAGAGAGTCGTAGCACATAATGCACTAATAGCTGCCACTCTTTTCGACATCCTTTCGGAAGGGATAAGATAATATAATAGAAATAGTAAAGAAAAGACTAAAAATATAGAACCCATAGAAAACAGAAACTTGAGAATTGAACTTAATTTGAGAAATTTTAAGAATCCGATCCTATCCCAAAGATTTTTTATGATTTCTAAGCCTGGCAACAGGGTCGTTGAAATCAAAAAGAAAAATAAGATAAATAATACCATGCCAAAATCTTTTAATTTTCCAAGGATTGGATTTTTATATTGCCGGATCTGAAATATGGTGTTCAAGATCGTTCTCATTGAGCTAAATACACTGCTTGCACCAAATAATAAACCAAAAATACCAAAATAGCCTGCAACATTTTTATAGGTTTTCACTTCCTCAATACGGTTGAATATGATTTTTTTGGTGAAATTGGCATATTCTTCATAAGGAATAATTTTATCGGCAAAGAGACTGATTTTATTTTCAATGGTGGTGAATGCTAAAATATTTCCAATGATCGAAAATATAATGAGTACGAGCGGTATGATGCAGACAAAAAATGAAAACGCCAGACCTCCAGCAAGCAACAAAATGTGGTGTTCGCCAATTCGACGGTACAAGCCAACGATGTAATGCCTGAAAAGCGTATGTCTTATCCAATATATGAACTTTTTTAACTGCAAATTTAGGGATTTTATCATAATAAATATCGTAAATTTTGAGTCTAACTTGATCACGACTCACCTAATCTCCCCATCTTGCCCGAAACCCTCTGACATCAACATGAACGAACGGTCCATGATGAGTAGTTTTTTTATATCGACCTAATCCGCCAACAAGAATTTCATACCAGTGTTGTCCATACATTTCATCAATAATGTCATATAAAATAACCGCATCTTTGTGATTAATTTTTCCATCGTTATTCAGATCATCCATCATACCGTCCTTTGGATTCTCATCAATAAAAATATCGGCAGCGTCTCCCCAGCAGTGTCGGCTATATTTAACATTGCCAATGGCTTTATTGTAATGCGGCGTTCGGTAACCGCTCATAATATGAAAGGTATTGCAATGATATCCCTTTCCATTTACTTTTTCAAGGATTAATTCCAATTTTAATAATAAACGTTCTTTTAGTACCAGATACTTAGGAGAGTTACACTCTTGTTTGCAGAAAAATTGATTCAACTTAAAATGTGGCGAAATGAGTGTTTCTTCAATTTCTTTGGTCACTTCAATAAATCCTTTCGGAGGTTTATAAATTTGCAACTTTTTTAATGGAATTGTTGGGTATTTGCCAATTCGATAATTGTTTAAATATTCGCCTTTTAATTCACTGAAAGGCACCATCACAAAAATATTTAATGAGATCGACTCACCAGAATCGACATTGTGTATGACAACAGGGTAGAGTCCTTTTTTGTTTGGAGCTTGCCACTGCCATTTTTTTTCTGATAGCTCT
>JABAOC010003476.1_pt1 | contig 14780 bp, 17 predicted proteins | sample 7062161 | NCBI WGS metagenome assembly JABAOC01 (sample SAMN14538625, study PRJNA623070) | marine sediment metagenome | biome: marine biome [ENVO:00000428]; feature: marine pelagic biome [ENVO:01000023]; material: deep marine sediment [ENVO:00002113] | place: India: Gulf of Khambhat ... | reverse complement strand
CTGGATATACATGGCAGTCATACCCGCATAACCCCGCAGAGCACGTTCAAAACCGTCCAGCACTAACAAAAAATTGTTATGGTATAAGATGGAAAATAATTGGGACAGCTCGCCACAGAAATAATAGGCGTCCCGATCGATCTTCACCTCTTGTGAAGTAAGATAATGGTACAGCGCTGACAGAAACGTCTCAAACGGTGCATCGTAAAACGACCACCAGATCACGCCGGCCAACTCGTCCCGTTTTTCCAGGATTTCCTTCAGCCAGATCCAGCTTAACGCGGTCTTGCCCATGCCTCCAATGGCTTCCAGCACCAACATTGGCTCTTTCGCATTGTAAAACCAGTTGGACAGCATTGATTTCTCGGCTTCCCTATCGGTAAAGTTCTGCGGCAGGGGATAGGGATGTGCGATGAATAGCGTGAGAGCGATGGGGAATGAGTTTGTCGCTTTTGGCTTCTCGCTTTTCGCCTTTGGCTTTTTGTTCTCTTTCTAAGAGCAGTTTGCCCAACGAGGAGGAGAGCTTGCTTTCAAAATCAGTAGTGGTGGTGAAAAAGGAAGTCGTATTTTCATCTCTAATGGTCTTTAAAAAGACGTTCAATTGAGGGCGTTTTTCAAATTCACAGAATTTAGGTTTCCACTGAAAATCTTCATCAACAATAAAACAGTGGCAAGACTTTTTTAATTTTTTCGCCAACTCATATTCCTGCTGTGTAATGGATTTTTCCTGACCTTTTGGAGTGAAACCATAACGATGGGCGTAAATCCCGAGGAGAATATCACATTCTTTGATTTCTTTTTCATAGACTCTGGTCGGCTCCTCGGGCTGTGCCATAAAAAATTCCATTGCCAGGGGCACGCACTTGTAACGATTGATAATTTCAATTGCCTTCTGGCGGTAATCTTTCAGATCAATATAGGTCAAGGAGATGAAGACTTTCAGAGTTGGCATTGGAACTCCTTTTCTCAGATGTTTTGAAAAATCAGAGAAACCAGGTTTCTTCCAGAAACCTGGTTTCTTGAGATTAAAGATAACAAATTAAAACCGTCTTTTCAACATATTTTCCGGTTTTGTGAAAATTTTAATTTTTTAGAATCCAAAACATGGACTCCATCTCTGAGATGGAGTCCATGTTTTCATACATTATATTTTAAAAAAAACTATGAAACAGCTTCCCTAAATATCCGTTAATAAGGTTTGATTTACATAGTCTATTCTCGTTCCCCAAAATTTAAACTAAGGAATTACATGCCAGAACTGAAATATCACCATGTCGGAATCCCAACCGATAGACTGCTTCCTGAAGAGGATTATGTCAAAGAATACAAGCTGTATGCTTCGGGCTATTTAGAAAGTCCTTATGGGATTGAATGGATGAAATTTGATCCTGATTGTCCGTTGCCAGATTTGGTGAAGACCGTTCCGCATGTGGCGTTTGTTGTGGAGGATATTCAAGCTGCTATTGATTGAAAGTAATTATTGAACCCAACAGGCTGACTGATGGAGTCACGGTGGCGTTCATCGAAGATAATGGAGCACCAATTGAATTCCTTCAGTTTGATCGATCTAAAGTTGAAATCTGGCCTAATAATGCGAAATTTAGAATTAAATAACAAAGGGATAATAAAATTTCAAACAACGAAAAAAGAACAGCAACGAAAAATTTATTTTTGTTTTTTCGTTGCGGTTTTGTTTTTGTTGTAAAAAATGTTTGGAGCGGGTTTTATGAAAAAAAGAATCATTCCGATTATATCATTCTTGCTTATCTCATGCTGCATTATTATTTTGTTCCATTGCTCGAAAAATACTGGCAGCCGTCATCCTATCGTGTTCACAACTTTTGTCGAATTCAAAGAAGAACTTGTTCCGCTGAAAGTGATGATAGAAAGTCTCCGTAGCTTCGGCGGTAAATACAAAGATGCCCCTGTATGGATTTATACTACGAATGGACTCATGGCATCAGAAGTCGAAGTCCTAAAAAAAATCGATTCTCTCAATGCTGAAATCAGAACTAGCCAGTCGCCTCAAGACGCAACCTGGTTTTTCCTCGCAAAAAAGGTATTTGCAGCAGCACAGGCAGAAGCTGATGCTGAGGGCAAAACAGCCATATTGGCAAGATTGGATACGGACACGATCATTATCCAGGAACCTGACGAGTACATTCTTCCCGAAGGAAAGAGCCTGGGATACCGACCCGTCTTCCATCGAAATATTAATCCCCTCTATTGGGAACCGCTGGACGTATATTGGGCTCGAGCTTATCAGACCATGGGCATTCAAGAATCCACTGTTTTTCCAATGGTTACTCCCGCCGATGGGGATACGATCCGTCCATACTTTCAGGCTGGATGCATTGTTGTCCGACCCGAGCGGAATATCTTGAGAAAATGGGCGGGGATGTTTACTGTCCTATATCAGGATTCGGTCATCAAAGAACTTTGCAAACAGGATCAGCGGAAAAGGATTTTTACATTTCAGGTGGCATTGACAGGTGCTATCCTGAATAATCTTGATCGGAGCGAAATGGTCCAGTTCTCAAACAGGATCAATTATCCCATCTTCTTCAGGGAGATGTTCGGTGCAAAAAAAGATTTTCATGATATTACTAATGCCGTCACCATTCGATACGAGCATTTCTTCATCAATCCGCCAGCGGATTGGGACAAACAACTCAATGGACCTGAGGATAGGATTGCATGGATAAAGGAACAGTTTAATAGATAATACCTTTTCATGGTAAGTATAGTTGGTCGGTGAAAAAGTGAACGGAACATTTTCACCTTTTCTCCAGGACATTCAAAGATTTTTATGAAGGGAAAAATGTGCTCTAACATTATCAAAAATTGAATCTTTTTTATTTCAGTCACGTACTTTTTTGCACAACTTGTTCAGCCATTGAATTGTTGGTATGGATTTGAAGTTATGAAAAATTTGTCGTATTTTTTATTCTTTTGTCTGTAAACCTCCTTGGCGGCGGTGCTGCAAAAGGCTTTGGTGGCCCCGATTGAAAAATTCATTATGATTTAGAGTCTTATTATTTTGGATTTCAGGTGTATGAAAACAAAATCTTAGTCGGAAGTGCCTATAAAGGTTTTTGTATTGAGGAATTTGATCAAGATGGGAATAGATCAATAAAAAATATGAGAAAGTAAAAGTCATGGGGCATTATCGACAGGAACGGATTAAACAAATATTAGAAGGGAATGGGCTTCAAAAACTATTTGTTTCAGGATCAGATTATGATTCGATTCAGGATGGGAAATATTTTTATTTGTTTCAAAATGACGATGAGGAGTGGGAGCTTAAAATAAAAGATTTGGTGAGAAAGTTTTAATTATTTGTCAAATTTCATTAATACTCGAAATCCGCCTGTTCAAAATGTGTATAAAATATCTCATTTTTTCTCGATTTTTCTTTTAGGTAAACCATATAAGTAATGATCCAGATTAATTGAATAATCTGTGGGAAGCTCGTCATCATCAATCGCATGGGATTCGATTAAATCTAACCAGTTTTGGGTGTCACTATCTTGCTCATCAACTAAAGAAATTTTGACTTTGCAATTTTTTAGATGGGACAACTCCCTGGGCAATTTAATTGTTCCCTGTTCGGTAATAGTTGTTTCCAATTCATATACTTGACGCATTTTTTCACCTCTTCATTTTAAAAGAATATAATAAAATTTGGTAGATTTGTCAAGTACTGATTTATAAATTAAAAACTTTGATTCAACGAAGGAATAGACTGTTGATTCATAAATGAAAATTTAAAAGGGAGAATTTCAAAATGAATAAAAAACTTTTCAAATTGTTTTTGATTAGTTTAATCTGGCTCAGTTCAGTAACATTCATTTCCTCGTGCCAATCCCAAATTGATCCCGATGCCTGGGAAAATCGTCATAACGCCTATCAACCACCTGAACAGGTAATGGATTCTCTGGGTGTTAAGCCAGGAATGGTCATCGCTGAAGTCGGTGCGGGTAGAGGCAGATATATCGTTCACATGGCAAAACGAGTTGGTGAAACTGGCAAAATTTATGCAAATGATATTGATAAAAAAGCTTTGAATTATCTCGAGTATCGTTGCGAACGGGATAGTATTCCGAATGTTTTTACTGTTCTTGGAAAAGTAACTGACCCGCTTCTTCCCAAAGGAACGATGAATTTGGTCTACATGATTAATACCTATCACCATCTGGATCAACCTGTTGAATTGATGAAAAATATTATCCCCTGTCTCAAACCGAATGGAAGACTGGTCATTATCGAGCATGATCCAGTGAAATTGCCTGATGCAGGTTCGCATGCGACTGCGAAAGATGTGCTTCTAAAACAGGCAAAACAGGCGGGTTTTGAATTGGAGAAGATGATGACATTTTTGAAGCGGGATAACATTTATATTCTTCAAGCAATATGAAGATAACTCCCCACTAATTAAAGAATCTCACAGATGAAAGCTCGAAATTACATCTGTGGGTTTCTTCAATCTGCGGGGAAGGTTTTTGTGTTAATGGATCGCTCACTCTCTAAAAAATTTAATGTAAAATCAATTTGTTCCCAATTTTGTTAATATTCACTGGTTGCATCCCCCAAAATTTATTTTACCACTCACAAAATTTTTTGAAGCTTTTTCTGAATTTTTACTTATTAAAGAGAGATGTTTGAGAGTTAATTTGAGAAAATAGAATATGTTGCCTGAATAAAAAAAACACACTCCAACTAAAATTCATCTATTCAAAAGGTGAAAATATGAGAATTCGATTGTTCTTTCTTCTTTATTTTACAATCCTAGTATCATCTAGTTGCTTTTGTAAGAAGTCAACCAATCCAACTTTATTTCCTGGGAATCTGGTGCTACTCAATGGAACTTTAATTGACGGGACTGGCGCTGATCCCGTTACGAACGCAGCCATTGTCATTGAGAATGAATTAATTACTGCCGTCGGAAAGCTTTCTGAAATGAATTTACCATCTGATGCTGAAATCATTGACGTAAATGGATCAACGATCCTTCCAGGTTTTTTCAATACACATGTGCATGATGGTTTTAACGCAAGTAATCTCAAAACTTGGGCACAGAGCGGTGTGACGACTGTCCGTGACTTGGGTGCAATTCTTCAAACAAATTTATTTGCTTACCGTGACCAATTACTTAAAGATCCGAAAAATGCAAGGCTGGTAGCGGCGGGGCCCATGCTAACTGCGCCACAAGGCTATCCAATCGCTATTTTCAATAGCCCCGTTGCATTTGAGCTTTTTTCTGTTCAGGATGCCCGTCAAAAGGTTGCAAAACTCTTCGATGACGGCGCTGATATCATCAAGCTTACAATTGAAAACGGTGCGCTCTGGAATCAAAAAGTGCCCTATCTTTCTCATGAAGCCGCATACGAAGTCGTCAAGGTCACTCATGAATGTGGCTCAAAAGTTACTGTTCACATCACAGTTTCCCAGGATTTGGAGCGGGCATTGAATGCGGGTGTGGATGAAATTGCTCACATGGCTGTGGACACTGTACCCGATAAACTTATTGAGCGGATGGTGAATGAAAATGTTTATTGGGTGCCGACGCTCGAATTGTGGAAATGTACTGGAAATGGGAATATCGCTACAAGCAACTTGAGAAGATTTGTAAATGCCGGGGGAAAAGTGGCACTGGGTACTGACTTTGAGGGTTACACCTGCGAATGGGATTTGGGAATGCCAATAACTGAAATTAAAGCCATGCAGGAAGCAGGAATGACGCCCATGCAAATTATTGTGGCAGCAACGAAACATGCTGCTTATGTTTGTAATCTTGAAGATAAATTGGGAACCCTGGAAGTAGGTAAAATTGCGGATATGATTGTTGTAAAAGGGAATCCACTTGAAGATATGGATAATCTGGTGAATGTTCAAATGGTTATACATAGTGGGGATATTATTCGGGATGGGGAGAAGAGCAGGTAATTGAATATTAAGGTAAATAGGTAATTGGGTGATTGAGCATCACTTATTGTTATTATGTGTGAATATGAATAATAAAACAAGAAAGTAAAGAATAAGTTGTCTTTTTTGATTTCACAAAATTCGAAAGGAATATAGATGGATTCAGAACAACACTCAATAACAAAATCAGTTATATTGCATCTTCTGCCAGGTTTATTAGTCATTATTTTCTTCATTCTCTTGACCCCAGTCTTAAGAGAACAGGGATTCCCTTCAGTATTTACGCTATTAATTATTGCAACATTTATTCTCATTCCCTTTGAGCTCGGGTATTTGTTTTATTTAGGCAAAAAGAAAAATGGTCAACTGTCATTAAAGGGAATTGTTTTTTTCAGAGAAAAAATACCTATCTGGCAGTATATTGTATTGGCTCCGATTTTAGTTATCTGGGGTTTCCTGATCGCTGCTTTTGTATCATCTCATTTTGATGAATTCTTACTTACTCATTTCTTCTTTTGGCTACCTGATTGGTTTTATGTTGACGAAATTTCAAAGAATCTTGCCAACTATTCGAAAACTATTATTTATATCACACTCATTTTTGGTTTAATTATGAATGGTTTTCTTGGTCCAATTGTGGAAGAACTCTACTTTCGAGGTTATCTGCTGCCTCGAATTTCTCGGTTTAAAGGTTGGGCACCATTAATCAATACTGTACTTTTTTCTCTGTACCATTTTTTTACCCCCTGGCAAAATCCTACCAGAATATTAGGTGTTTTACCGATGGTTTATGCTGTATGGCGGAAAAAGAATATTTATTTGGGAATTTTTGCCCATTGCTTGATGAACATTATCGCAACGATCTCAATGATCGTTTATGTTCTTAGAAAATTATAAAAGTATTTTATAAGGCTTTAAAAAAAATAGGGTACTGAAGTTCTGGATTGTTGGAGTGATGGATTATTGGAAAACCAACTCCACTAATCCCTCACTCTAGGACTCCTTTTGTTCGTAAATTAAATTGTTGTTTGTTGTTATTATTTCCATTTAAAAATCACTAATTTAAAAGTAGAGGAAAAACTATGAATCATCAAATCATAATTTTATTTTTAATAGTTCTACTAACACCAATTCTACTCTGCTCTAATGCAACTCAAAAAATCGATATCGTAAAAGAAAAAGCTGAAATTAAGAGAGTTATCGATATCAGCATCGGTTGGGCGATGACCAAAGATCTTGAACTACTCTACAACAGTCTTGCCCAGGACAGTAGCTTTTTTATCTATCATCCTGATTCAAAATCAACGATCATTGGATTCGAGGCTTTCACGAAATTGTCCGATTTCTGGATGAGTCCTGACTTCAAAGCTACCCATTATAAAATCTGGGATTTACGGATTAATATTTCCCACTCTGGCGATGTAGCCTGGTATTCAGCCATGCTCGAGGATTGTGCCGAAATTAAGGGCAGCCCAGGCTGCTGGGAAGATACTCGTTGGACTGGCGTGCTCGAAAAACGGGATGGGAAATGGGTGATCGCTCAGATGCATTTTTCTTTTGCAGTCGATAAAGTATTAACCGAAAAAGAGTCGAAAAAATGAGGATAGTTCCTATGAAAAAAGTTTTTATTCAATGTTTGTTTTCATTTGGCTTAATTTTCTTATCAACACAAAACGATTGTAACTCTCAACAACTCGCCGATACCACTTTCAATCCAATTATTGAAAATTCAGCCTACGAGATAACCAAAGGGTCTGTAATTTTTATTGACGAAGCTCATCGTAATTTCCACACATTAGGCGGTCGCTATCATGCATTTGCAAAATTGCTGCATAAAGATGGCTATCAATTGAAACCGTTTACAGAGAAATTCACTAAAGCAGGATTGGAAAAGGGAAAAATTTTAGTGATTTCCAATGCGCTTCATGAGAGAAATATTGAAGATTGGTCATTGCCGACGCCTTCTGCTTTTACTGTTGAAGAAATTAAAGCCGTAAACGAATGGGTTAAAAATGGCGGTTCGCTTTTCCTCATTGCCGACCACATGCCCATGCCTGGCGCAGCAGGAGACCTCGCTGCTTCATTTGGTTTTAAATTTTACAATGGCTTTGCTTTAGATACCACTAAACGAGGTGGCATCGACATGTTTTATCGGGAAAAAGGGACTTTGAAAGACAACGCCATTACCAACGGCAGAAATAAAACTGAACGGATTGATTCTGTAGGTACGTTCACTGGTCAAGGATTCGAAATTTCGAAAGAAGCTGAGCCGATTCTTGTTTTCAATTCTAAATTCAAAATGCTAATGCCAGAGGTAGCCTGGCAATTTACAGAGCAAACGCCTCGACTTCCCATTGTAGGTTTTTGTCAGATTGCTTCTATGAAATATGGCAAAGGCAGAATTGTCGTTTCGGGTGAAGCCGCCATGTTTACTTCTCAGCGATCAGATGGGGGTAGATCAATCGGAATGAGTTCGCCCGAAGTGCCACAGAATCAGCAATTGTTGTTGAATATCATTCATTGGTTAGATGGATTAATTGAATAGATGGAGTATAATTTCTTTAGTGTCCAACCGAAAACTATCGAAGTTAAAGTATTTCCTGTCATTGCGAGTGAGGAAGCGAAGCAATCTTTTAAATTTTAATAGTTTAAATATAAGATTGTTTCGCCCCGATAAATCGGGACTCGCAATGACTTGAAAATTTCAAAAACAGGTGTTTTCGGACTGGCACTTTATGGATCGCAATTGGCTAAATCAATTATAAAAGGAGAAAAAATGAGTTCATCATTGGAATCAAAACACAAAGAACAATTTCACCAGTTAATTAAGAAGATTAACCAATCCTGGCTTGAAGGTCATCCTGAAAAATTAAACCAATTTTTTCATGACAACATGATGATCGTATCTCCTGAATTTCAGGTCATGGGAGAGGGAAAAGAAGTGTGTGTGAAAAGCTACATTGATTTCATCAGTCAGGCCGTCATCAATGATTATAAGGAAACCGATCCAGAAATTCATGTGTGGGGTAATACTGCCATCGTATTTTATAATTATGAAATCGCCTGGGAGATGGGTGGTAAATCGTTTAAAGAGGGTGGACGGGATTTTTTTGTGTTTACAAATGAAAATGGTAACTGGCTGGTAGTCTGGCGGATGGTAGGGATGTAGGACAAAATGGCATTTTGTCCTACAAATCGCTTGGTGTGAAAACAACCCAATAGATGAAATAATTTTTTTAAAAATAAAATCTTCAGAAAATCAAAGAGGAGAAATTACCATGCAAGCAAAATCTAACAGACGAAACTTTTTAAAACTCAGCGCTGGCATTGGAACTGGTATAGCGTTCGGTATTCCAACTATTCGTGCACAGGGACAAACCGAAAAGGTACCCGAAGATTTTTTCCAGATTATTAAGAAACGCCGATCAGTTCGTAAATTCAAATCCACTCCAATTCCCGAGGAACACATTACAAAAATCCTTGATGCTGCTCGTCTAGCCCCGACTGCTGGGAATCAGCAGCCAGTGAAATTGGTTGTCATTCAAGACCCAGCAAAAGTTGATGAGTTAAAAAAGGAATGCATTCTTCAAAGTTTGACTGCATTTAAAGAACGCAAAAAGCCTGAGCAGAAAGAATTAGAAGAACAGCAAAAGAACGTAGAAGAATATTTCAGTGGTCTTTTAGCAGCCCCCGTTCATGTCGTCGTGCTGACGGATAATAAATCAAAGTGGCCCAGCTATAATGAGAAAGATGGAGCATTGGCGGCTGGCTATTTAATTCTTGCCGCTCGTGCATTGGGTTATGGGACGGTATTTATTACAGATTCTATTTCCGAGCAAATCACAAAAAAGGTCTGTAATATACCGAATAGATATACCAGAATCTGTTTTATTCCAGTCGGAGTTCCTGAAAGCTGGCCTGAATCACCTGAGAAAAAGAATTTGACTGAATTGATTGTCCACAATTCCTTTTAAGCGTTAACGCCCTTAAAAACATGAATGTTGTTTATGAGTCTATAATTAATTTAAACACCCAAAGCTGCAAAGAACGCAAAGTAAATTTCTTATCTAATCTTTGCGAGCTTTGCGTGATTATTGAAAATACATGGAAGTTTACTTCATCAGACATTAATTACGTATAAAACCAGAGGAGCATCAAATGAAACACTTTATTCTCAGATTAGTCTTTCTGGCAATGCTTTTTTGTGTATCTTTTGCATTTACAGGAAACAAAGAAGCATCAGCCGACGATGGCAAAGGATCGATAGAAAATCCTTACATCATTCCTCGAACGGTATCTGAAATCCATATCGATGGCAAACTTGAGGAAGCTGCCTGGCAGGAAGCGGTTGTGATCGATTTGCCGTATGAAACCTGGCCTGGAGAAAATATTGAAGCACCAGTTCGAACCGAGGCGCTTCTTCTTTACAGCCAATCCCATCTTTATGTCGCATTCAAAGCATACGATCCCAATCCAGGCGCAATCCGAGCGAATTACACCGAACGTGATCAAATTTATAATGATGATTTTATCGCTATTTTTCTGGATACCTTTAATGATGAACGAAGGTCTTTCGTGATCAGGAGTAATCCGCTGGGCGTTCAATCGGATGATATTGTTGTGACCAACCTGGAGCATGGCGTGAGCTGGGATGCCATTTACGAATCCGGGGGACAGATCACTGATTGGGGATACACCGTGGAAATGGCGATTCCCTTTAACCAGCTTCGCTTCCAGCGTTCTGACGGCGATCAGGTGTGGGGAATGAACCTGCGACGTCTCTATCCTCGTTCCGTGTTTTCTCACATCGACGCAATACCTTTTGACCGCAACAACGACAGCCAGATCGCCCAATTTCTGAAATTCCGTGGCTTTGAAGGCGCAACCCCTGGCAGGAATATCGAAATTGTTCCAACACTAACCGGTGTGCGTACCGATGAACGCTCTGAGCTGCCCAAAGGTAATTTTAAAATCTTAAACAAGGACATCGAAGCGGGTCTAACGGCTCGTTGGGGTTTCACAGCAAATTTAACAGCCAACGCTACCATCAATCCTGACTTCTCGCAAGTCGAGGCCGATGCCCGCCAGCTCGACATTAATCAGCCGTTTGCCCTGCATTATCCAGAAAAACGACCATTTTTCACCGAAGGCTCTGATTATTTTTCAACCCTCAAAAGTGCCGTGTACACTCGTACCATGCGTGATCCTTCCTGGGGAATGAAAATGACCGGAAAAGAAAATGGGCATACGATTGGCGCTTATGTTGTGAGGGATCGGCTCACTAATTTGATCTTTCCCGGCAGTCAATCATCGTCAGACACCTCGCTTGGTATGGACAACAGATCGGCTGTATTTCGCTATAAAAGGGATTTTGGAGCGAGATACACAGTCGGCTTGATGGTGACGGATCGAGAAGGAAATGATTATTTCAATCGACTGGTGGGCTTTGATAGCAATCTTCGCATCACCAATTCGGATCGCATCCAGCTTCAAGTTCTTGGTTCGAGTACGCAATACCCAAATGAAACAGCGACAAACTTCAACCAAAAACGTGGGAAATTTAACGACCATTTTATAGCTTTTGAATATGATCACGAGGCTCGAAATTGGGGCTGGTGGCTGGATTATGACGATGTCGGATCTGGCTTCCGTGCTGACATGGGATTCATCCCCATGGTCGGTTATCGAAACGTGGAAGGCGGGATCAATTATTCATGGATCGGAAAACCTGGCAGTTGGTGGTCGAACTTAGGTATCTATAACGAATTGAATTATTACGAAGATGAAAACGGCGGCTTGCTGAGAAAAGGGGGTTCGCTGATGTTTAATTACCAGGGAATGATGCGATCCCATTCTCATTTTCGAGGGATTGTGTCCCAGGAAGTCTATGATGGCAAATGGTTCGATTTGACTTATTTCACTTCATGCTTTGGATTCTACCCAAGTGGTAATATCTGGTTTCATACTCACGCACTGTTTGGAGATCGCATCGATTATGATAACACTCGAATCGGCAAAAGATTTAGTATCGATCCCGAGTTTGGATTTAATTTTGGCAGGCATTTACAACTGGATTTCGGACATACCTTCGAAACGATGAGGGTTAATGATGCCCGACTTTACACTGCCAACATCAGCCAGATGAAGGTTGTTTATCATTTCAATGTCCGTACTTTTGTGAGGGGTGTATTTCAGCATGTCGACTACGATTATAATGTCGCTAATTACATCGTCGATCAGGATCCAGAATATAAGCACTTTTTCACGCAATTGTTATTTTCGTACAAGATAAATCCGTTCACCGTCTTCTTCCTTGGTTATACCGATAACTATTTTGGGAATCAAGATTATGATCTAACGCAAAGTGATCGGACGATTTTTATGAAGCTGAGTTATGCGTGGGTGATGTAAATGTCTTAATTTTTCATCGTGTGACGAAGTTAAAAAATAATCAGTTTTAGTGTGTACTCATAAAAAACGAGATGCTTATGAAACTAAAACTCAATTTAATCGGATTTCCTGTAATTATTTTTCTGATCTTTATCACCTGTCAAAGAAAAAACCAATTTTCTGCTTTGAAAGGTAACTATTTCGGACAGAAGCCACCTGGATTAACGCCCGAAGTTTTTGCTCCAGGCATTATCTCAACAGGTATGGATGAATTAAATTCGGTTTTCTCACTCGATGGGAAAGAGTTCTTATTCTCTATCAAACTGCCAAATCGGGATCAACATATTATGTTGTTTACAATGCAAGTAAACGATGTTTGGACGAAACCAGAAGTGTTGCCATTTTCAGGCAAGTTCAATGATGCTGATCCCGCTTTCTCCCCAGACGGCAATCGGCTGTTCTTTATTTCAACTCGCCCTCTGCATAAAAATGAAATCAGTGAGAAGGACTGGGATATCTGGTATGTCGACCGAACGGAAACTAGCTGGAGTGAACCGAAAAACCTTGACAAACCTGTTAATTCGGATCAAATGGAAGTTTATCCTTCGATCACGCAGGACGGGACGTTGTACTTTTCGTCCAATCGAGAAGGCGGTAAAGGCAAAGGTGATATTTATCGATCCATGCTGGTGAATGGTCAATATGGCGAACCAGAAAATATTGGTGAGCCGATCAATACTGAGAATTCTGAGGGAGATGTTTTTATTGCGCCTGACGAAAGTTACATCATTTTTGGTTCATCAGGTAGATCAGATAGTCATGGCAGCGGCGATCTTTATATAAGCTTTCGCAAATCCGATGGTTCATGGACAAATTCAAAAAATATGGGGAATCAAATAAATAGCTATGCTTTTGAATATTGCCCAACAGTATCCCCTGATGGTAAATATTTTTTCTTCACCAGTTATAAAAAGTCTGAACAAGATCGCTCTCAAAAACCGTATTCTTTGGATGATATAATCAAGCTTTATGACAGCCCACAGAATGGTCTGGGGGATGTCTACTGGATGGATGCAAAAGTAATTGAAGAATTTCGATCAATAAATTGAGAAGAAATTTTATTTAATATAGAGTTGAGAGAATTCTTATTTTCCCGCTGATTGAATAAACACACAGATTTAATTTTTTAAATAACACCTGTGGGCTTTTTAAATCTGTGGGGGAGTTCATTTTAAAAAGACCGATTTTTTTTTGAAATATTTTTAAAATAGGAAATGTGTTATGCATATTAGTTTTAAATTAGTTTTCGTTTTAATCATATTATTCTTCTCCTTATCTTTTTACCCAGGCTTTTCTCAGGAACAAAAAGATGAAATGGTCTTAGCCAAATACCAGATACTCCAATCTAAAATTCTGGAAGAAGATTTCACTTATCTGGTTGATCTGCCTGCTGGATATGAAAAGACAGACAAAAAATATCCCGTCATTTATGTGATGAATTCTCATATAACTTCGACCTTTGCCAATGCGGTCGCCACGCTCAGTCAGCTTAGCTCTGAAATTATTCCCCAGTTTATTCTGGTTGGACTGTGTAATGATAAGGGACGAGCGAGCAAATATTTCCCGATGAAACCTAATGGCGAATTAGGTGAGGCAGATACGTTTCTCACATTCCTTACTGATGAATTCATCCCATATATCGATCAAAATTATCGTATGGAAAATTATCGGATTCTGATGGGACAATCAAATACAGGACTTTTCACAGTATATTCGTTGCTGGCAAAACCCACGGCCTTCAATGCCTACATTGCTGCCAGTCCATCTTTAGGCTGGTGCCTGGATTTTATTAAAGAAAAAGCAATATCTTTTTTCGCCGAAGGAAATTGGGAAATCAGGTCTCTCTACATGAATTATGGTGGCAAGGATTACAAAGATCTTTGTATCGATCCTATTATCGAATTCGCTGAACTGCTAGGAGAAATTGCTCCAAAAAATTTCCACTGGAAAATGGAATTATTAGAACAAGACGGACATGTGCCCATCGCCAGTCTGAATAATGGACTCCTCTGGCTTTTCCCCGATTTTTGGGTGTCTGATGAAAAAATAATCTTTTAAATATTTTTAAGGAGACCAGTTAAATGAAAAAACTATTACAACTACTCACAATTTTTTTCTTATCTCTGATCATCATCAACGCAACTACTCAAACAAATCTCGAAAATCCCATTCGGATTCAAAGGCTAAGTGACAGAGTACTGGTCTTAACTGAAGACTCACCAATGGAGAATATCGTTGTAGCGCTGGCATCAAAAAAGGGATTGGTCGTAGTAGATGCCACAGGTTCTCCCTATACTGCTTCATTGATGCGAAAAACCATCGAACAGGAATTCGGTCGCAACGATTTTGTTTATGTCATCAATACCCATCATCACTGGGATCATGCCTGGGGCAACCAGGTGTTT
>JABAOC010026946.1_pt1 | contig 14783 bp, 12 predicted proteins | sample 7062161 | NCBI WGS metagenome assembly JABAOC01 (sample SAMN14538625, study PRJNA623070) | marine sediment metagenome | biome: marine biome [ENVO:00000428]; feature: marine pelagic biome [ENVO:01000023]; material: deep marine sediment [ENVO:00002113] | place: India: Gulf of Khambhat ... | reverse complement strand
TGGCCTTGGTGAGATCGAGAAAATCCTCTTCCGTCCTGGCGTAGTCTTCACCCAGGTTCGGCGCTCCGGCAGCCCGGGCAAATTCGCGCGCTTTTATGACTTCAGCCAACGCGGTCTTGACCACCTGGGACTGCTCTTCCGCTTGCTTGATCTGAGCGCGCCCGAGTGAAACATTATTCATAATGCCCGAGATCTCCTCTCTTCGGTCCAAACCTTTTTTGGCATCGGCGAGGTACGTCTCCGCCTTGGCAAATGAATAGGGCACGAGCACGTTGAGCTGATTCTTCCGTGCGTTGTTAACCTCACTCTCCAGGAGGGCAACCTGATCGGCCGGATTCTCCGTTTTCGGAATCGGCTCGACCTTCAGCACCTTGCCCCCGCCACACCCTACAAACCACAGTGCAAGGAGAAAAACCCCTGCCTGCAAGAACAACATCTTCCTAAAAACCGACATGTCCTTCCTCCTCTTTTTTGTTTTCACGCTGTCCCGTTTAAAATGAACCTTCCTGCGATATGATGCACATGTTCACAAAAAGATCCATGTGCACAACTGCTTCGACGACAGGCCCTGCCTGCCTCTATCTTTCTACTGTATAGTTCACTATCTTTAGGGTTTTGATTCCCTCTTCTTCCGTAACTTCGCCTTCAACCGTTATCTCTGAGTCGATGAGCTGCATGAGTTCAACCTTTATTCCGTCATCCGCAACCTCGTACACCTCATCCCCGGAGGTAATAACCACGTCCGTCACCTTGCCGTCCTCATCTAAAGCGGCCGCGGTGACGGTCCCTTTTATACTTATCATCGATTCGGCATCCTTCGTCAAGGCTCCTTTAGCCAGAACCAGGACCGAAGAAAGAACCACTACTGCAAGAACTGCTGCAATTCTCGAGATTTTTCTTCCCATATTCGCTTCCTCCTCATTATTTTCCCCGAAGGGAATGGTTCGTCATTGATCGGTGATTCTTTTAATCTCCTGCAACCTTATCACTTTCCTCCCCTTCCTCTCCTCCACCAGCGTCCCGGTTATTTCCACTGCCTCTCTGATAAGCTCCGTGAGATCCAGGGAAGACAGGGAAGAGGTGTCGATCACGTACTCCTCTTCATGAAATGACGAGAGTACCAGGCCCAGGGCATTCCCCGCATCATCCCAATCCAGCACCGTCAAGATACCCTTCACCGTTATCATACCTTCGCCCCTCATAGGAGTGTTTGATTTCCTCTGTAAGAAGCAATCACATTGCAATCAGGGATGAAACCGAAATATTGGCACCTTTATTTCAACAAGCGTGCCAGGATTATAACATTCTGATTTTATTGAATATTTCCGTTATGCCACGGAAAACACGTAGGAACTCGCTGTTCCGGTATGATTAGTATCACTGTAGTATTAACCAGCTGACAGGCAAAAAGGGATTGAATTAAAAGGTTATTGCATAAAACAGGAACTATACAGTCCGATAATTGAAAAAGGTGAACTTTTTATTCCGGTTTTTCCGAACCTGGCGGGGAAGATTTGAATTCCTCTTTTCTCATGCCATATTTGTTCATCAATTTGTTCAGCTGACGGACCGTTATGCCTGCATCTTTCGCACTGTTTTTAATGCTTCCCCTATTGCGGGTCAGGACCTCGCTCAGGTATTGCCTCTCCACCAGAAAAACGGCCTGTTTCCGGAGAGCAGAGAGAGACAGGGAAACATCGAGGGGCATTTCCCCGATGCTTTCCAGCCCGTAGAAAAGGTCCGGGGGAAAGTTATTCCGCGTGAGGACCGTCGAATTTTCGAGAATGTATGCCCGCTCGATGAGGTTTTCCATCTCCCGGATATTTCCGGGCCAGCGATAGGATTTGAACCCCTCCAAGACGTCTCGATCGATGCGGGTGATCTTTTTCCCGTACAATCTGTTCATTTTTCCGAGAATATGTTCCGCAAGGACTTCGATGTCCTCCTTCCTTTCCCTGAGGGGAGGCACCTCGATGGGGAAAACGTTCAACCGGTAAAAGAGGTCCTTCCGGAATTCTCCCTTTCTGCATTTTTCCTCCAGGTCCTCGTTCGTTGCCGCGATGATACGTACATCTACCTCTACGGTCCGCTCACTCCCTACCCGCTGCAAACTTCTCTCCTGTAAAACCTGGAGCAGCTTTATCTGCATGACGGGAGTTACGGTTCCAATCTCATGGAGAAAGATGGTACCGCCGCTTGCGAGCTCGAATTTGCCCCGTTTCTTCCTCGACGCTCCCGTAAATGATCCCTTTTCATGGCCGAAGAGCTCACTCTCAAGAAGCGTGTCGGGCAGCGCGCCGCAGTGGAGGCTGATGAACTGCCTGTCCCTTCTGTGACTTTCAAGATGCATATACCTGGCTATCAACCCTTTTCCGGTGCCCGTCTCGCCGCTCAAAAGAACCGTCGTTTTGGTAGGGGCAACGGATTTCACCTTGGCGATCACATTCTTCATCACCGGCGACCGGGCATCGACAGACTCTATCGTATCTTCCTTCAACGCTTTTTTGCGCAGGTAATCGATCTCGGAATGCAGAAGATCCGCCTCCTGAATGCTATTTACGATGAGCCCCACTTCATTCTGATCTACGGGGAAGGTCAGGTAGTTTGCCGCTCCCGCCTTCACGGCCATAACGGTGTCCCGCAGCCTCTCCTGTGTGGACAGGACGACGATCTCTCCGGAGGGGAAAGACTTCCTGAATCTTTGGATGCCTTCGCCGTAATCGGTTCTCCCATCCCCTTCATTTCCCCCGAGCAAAAGAGTTAGGTCGATGAAGACGAGATCATACCGGTTCTTATCCCGGAGGGCGGAGAGGTCATCGGCCGATGAAACGACATCTGTATCGAACTGATTCTGAGATCGGAGAAAATCCCCGATGACATGGACGGCATCCCTGTTAGCCGTCGCGATGAGAGCGCTCTTCATAATCGAAACCCGAAGGACAAAATGTATTTCGAGGAGTTATTATGGAAAGTTTATCAGATATGAATGTTGTGGTGTGAGTAATCCTTGCACGAAAAATAGGGGTCACGCCGTTTTTCCATATTAAAAGTCCACCCTCTTCACAAGATGCCGACGTAAATATTACCTTTGATCCTCAAGGGCAAACTGGGGTATCAACTCCCTCCTTACGAGCTCCCTTTTAATCCTCTCCATGATATCGCTCATGAGCAGCCGTTCATGCCGCACGTCGCTAACATAGCATTTGACCGTGTAGAGGGTCAGGAAGTTTCTGTCAAACCTGTCCGAAATGGTGACGGCGACGGGATTTTTCAAGTAGGCATAGGGGGAAGCAACGGCAGCCTCCCAAGCAATCTTTTTTANNGTAAAATCAACGACCACCATCTCCTGGAGCTTTCCCACGTTGGCATTTGCGACAGGCTGGTCAAAGATTACAGCGTTGGGAATCAAAACCGTATTGTCGTCGAAGGTCCGTATTCTCGTTTTCCCGAGATCGATGGAAATGACCTCGCCGTAGTGTTCCCCGATCCTGATCATGTCGCCGATCCGGTAAGGAAGGGCAAAGAGGAGCACGATGCCGGCAAGAACGTTCTTCATGGCATCCTGCAGGCCGAGGGCGAGGGCCAGTCCCGCAGATCCCAAGGCGGCGATGAGGGTGGCCTGAGGCGGTTTTATCACCCAAACAACAATGGTGTAGAAGGCCAGGAACCATATGATGATCTTCGCCACCGGATAGGTGTTCACGATGTAGAGCCTGTATTTCGAGAATCTATCCGCCAATACCCGAGAGAGCAGATGCCACATCTTTACGATCACGAGGGTGACTGCGACGATGACGAGCGAGACGACGATCTTGTTTACAGAAATAAAGCGGGTGATGTCCTTTAAGGCGTTTTCTTCCATTGGCACCTCAATAGAGAATGTTCTTTTCCTGCAAGAGTGACGCGACAGGTTGGGAGAAGAAGGGGTTCAATCGGAAGCGGTCATCGGAAACGCCATCTCCTCCCGCCCCTCTCTCCAGGACTTTCTTGTTTTGTAAAAACTCCAATACCAGAAGGCTTTCAAATTCCCCCAATCCGAATAAAAGTCCATGCTCTCTCGCTGTGAGGCTGCCGTGATTTAAGATCTCTGCAAGGCTGAAAAGGTGGAGTCGGTCCATCTTTGACAGAAACGAAAAATCCGGTTTCTCGATGGGGCGAATTGCCACTTCATGCTTCTCTTCCTCATACTCGAGGCAATAAAGCCAGTAGACAAGAGCTGACTGTATATTGCCGCCGGAGAGGCGGTAGAGGTCTTCGAAGTAGGTTTCCATAAATGCTGCGTGTTGCGCCTCCGTGTCAAGGGCACTCGGGTCCATATGTTCCGCTTCCTCCGATTTTTCTTCTGCAGCTGTAGCGGATGACAGCTCGTACCCCGAAGCTTTCTGCCGGGTAAGAAAAACCTCCTTGAAACGGGACTTTTCAAGGCGCGACAGGGTAACGTCACAGGTGAAGTAGGTGCTCATACTGTAGAGATACTCCATTTTCAGCCAGGGGTAATAGTCGACGGAGACCACCCACATCCAGTTCTTGCTCGTCGACATGATGAGATAGAGGAAGGTCCGGAGGGCTTCGTGGCAGGACAGGGCCCGCAAAAAAGCCATGTGAAAATTTTCCAGGAGGACAACCCTTCTGGGCATACCATTTATCACATCGGCCAAATCCTGGGCCCCCGACCGTTGGGAATCGAGCCCGAGAGCCCCTTCGAAAAAAGAGAGAACATCACGCGTGGTGGCCAAACGTTTCTCCACCGTTACTTTTTTCACGATAATCTCTCTACCCACCTTTTTTTGAAAAAAGTGGAGGAGAGATGTCTTTCCACAGCCGCTGTGACCGATTATCGCCACGCTGCAGGGGTTCCCTTTGAGCCAGAGATCCAGGGCATCTTCAAGAGCGGCCATTTCTTCATCCCTTCCGATGAAGAGGCTATCATCCTGAACAGGCTCCACCATATCGAAACATTCCTGGTACTTTGCAGGAAACAGGCGCAGTTTCGAGCGCCCCTGTGAAAGCGAAAAATATGATTCCGGCAGTTTTCTGTCGATACCGGCCAGAGATGGAAGGGGCAGTTCCCCTTTTCCGGTCTTCAACAATCCCCTGAGCTTCGACACCATGTCAACGATTTGCGACTTGATCTCAAACATAATCCCGTTGGAGTTCCCCTTAAATAAGGCTTGGGTTCATTCTATAACCCGCTGTCTCTTTCTGTATCAAATCAGATGTGCCTGTTGAAAGGCAATATATAAATATAGGGTAACCAATGAACATAGCGGATACGAACCGCCATGAGATAATATTTGTATACGGGAAATTTTCCCTTTAAACCCTAGCGGATGGACAGGTTTAATCCCCGCAGAAGGGATGGTCTTCCCCCCGGAAGGATTTGATTTAGGTTGCGAAAGGGGAAAACTTCTGATGCCAGCTGGAGTTATCCGTAAGCTATGGTAACAGAGAAAGAGGACGTCCTGAATTATAGTTCGGTGAGACCTGAAATCAGCATGAAACAGTGATGGTTGTTGATGAAAAAATGTATCTCCTCATTGCAGGGAAATGGGCTCATCATGTGGCTCTTTCTCTGGCTTCTGGTTCTGGTCTCTTTCACCACCCCAGGCGACGCGTCGGTCACCGTGCGGGTCACGGTGGAGGGCGTTTCGGGAGACGCTATGACGAACGTGTTGAAATTCTTGAGCATCGAACAGCAGAAAGACCACCCCTCCCTGTCGGAAGGCCTCCTTCACAAGCTCCATGAAAGAGCGGCTGCCGATATCACAAAGGCGCTGGAGCCCTTCGGTTACTATTCCCCGAAGGTGCAGGGAACGCTGGTAAGAGAGGATTCCACCTGGGTGGCAACCTACGTGATCGACCCCGGAAAACAGGTGGAGGTGACGGAGATCAACATTACTCTGGAAGGACCGGGAGCGTCCGAAGAAGAGTTCACAAAGCTTATCGATACCTTCCCCATAAAAAAGGGGGATCCCCTCGACCATGGTCGGTATGAGCGGGGAAAGAGCGCATTCCAAGAATCGGCTCTCTCCCGGGGGTATCTCGACGCCCGTTTCACGACGAGCCAAGTATCGGTCTACCCGGAAAGAGGTACCGCAACGATCTCACTGCATCTGGTCACCGGACCGAGATACCGCTTCGGCGAGGTATCTTTCGAGCAGGAAGCATTCAGGCCCGAGTTTCTGAACCGTTTCGTTCGCTTCAAGAGGGGCGATCCTTTGACGTTACAAAGAGTCCTGGAGCTGCAAAACGCCCTGAGAAACAGCGACTACTTCAGCGAGATCGACGTGCAGTACAGAAAAGAGATGGCCGAGAACCTGGAGGTACCCGTTACGGTTTCCCTGACACCGCGCAAGCGAAATGCCTACACCTTCGGGATCGGGTACGGCACGGACACCGGTGTCCGCGGGGTACTCGAGTGGGAAAACCGGCGCATCAATCCGTGGGGACACAGAATGAGCGCCGCTTTGCGCCTATCTGAAATCAAATCGAGCTTGAGCGCACGGTACACCGTCCCGCTGGCAAACCCGAGCACCGATTACCGCGCCTACACGGCCGGCTGGTTCCGGGAAGACACAGATACCAGTGAAAGCGAGACGTTCCTTATCGGGCTGAGCTATAACCACACCTACCGCCGGTGGAGAAGGACGATCTCCTTAAACTACGAGCGAGAGGACTTCACCGTCGGCAGTGATTCGGGGCGGTCCGACCTGTTGATCCCCGGGATATCCTGGACCTACACGAAAGCGAATGACCGCATATACACAACCCGCGGGAGGCGCCTGCTCATCGAGGTGAAGGGGTCGTACGAGGATCTGATCTCCGATACGACCTTCATCCAGCTCCTGGTGCAGCCGAAACTCATCTTCGGGGTGGGCGGGTTCGGCAGGTTCATTCTCCGCGGCGTTGGGGGAACGACCCTGGCAGATAATTTTTCCGACCTCCCGGCTTCGCATCGCTTTTTCGCCGGCGGAGACCAAAGCGTTCGGGGATACGGGTACGAAACGCTGGGCCCCGTCGACGAAAACGGCGACGTTATCGGCGGCGAGCACATCCTGGTGGGGAGCATCGAATATGAGCAGAAGCTGTATAAAAAGTGGAGCGCCGCTTTCTTCTACGACGTGGGAAACGCCATCAACAAGCTATCGGACTCCTACAGTGAAGGCGCGGGTTTCGGCATCCGATGGGCATCTCCCGTCGGGCTGATCCGCGTCGACCTGGCGTTCGCCCTGAGCAAGCCGGGCGATCCACTCAGGCTGCATCTGACGATAGGGCCGGACCTGTGAAGAGAATACTCCTCATAACATTGCTGATTCTGTTCCTCATTTTCGGTGGGACGGTCTTGTACCTGTCCTGCACGGAAGGGGGACTGCGCTGGCTCTTTTATGCTTCAACGGGGTACATCCCCGGCGAGGTTTCCGTCACTTCGCTTTCCGGCCGGTTGATCGGCCCCATCGAGATAGCCGGTCTCAAGTATCGTGCAGAAGGGTTCACAATCTCCATCGATCAGTTTTCAACCGATTGGAAACCGCTGGAACTCCTCTCACTCCGGGCGCACATAGCGAAACTCGAGGCATTCGGTGTGAGGATTCTCACGAAGGCCGCAAAAGAACCCCCACCCGCAAAACCGCAGCTTCCCCACCTTCGCCTCCCCCTGGAAATCGTCATCGAAGATGCCCGGGTCAGGGGCATATCCGTAAAAACCGTCGAAAGCGATGGCACCTTCGAGATAGGCGAGGTGAGCCTCGCCGCGCACCTTTTCCGCGAAGAGTTTCGCGTCCATCGTCTCAACGTAAACGCGCCTCTCTTTGCCCTTTCGCTTGCGGGAAACCTCACCCCACAGGGTGATTATCCCCTAGACATGGATGTCCAATGGTCACTCCGCCTCCCGGGGTATTCCCCCATTGCCGGTTCGGGCAGGCTCTCCGGCTCACTGGCCCAGCTCGACGTGACACAGACGGTCGACTCTCCCGCGAAGGCGCGGATCGCTGCGACCCTTTTCAAACCCCTGGAAAAGGTAAGGTGGGAGGCGTCCCTTCACCTCGATGCGCTTCAGGTGGCAGCGATACGGGAAGGGTTTCCCCACGTGGCGCTGACCGGCAAGGTGGACAGCTCGGGGACTCCCGGCGTTTTTGATCTGCGGGGCTCCTTTGCCTCCTCCTGGCCGCAGTACGGAAATATCACGGGAGATTTCCTGGGGGAACAAAGGGATGGCGTGTGGAAACTGGAAAAACTCCTGCTGGCAGTCCCGGGAACGGAGGCCAGGGTCACCCTGCGGGGCACGTTCGGACAGGCCGCCGCCCCCCCGTCCTTCACGGTTGAGGGTGAGTGGAAACAGGTGGCCTGGCCCCTCCATGGGAAAGAGGCCGGCTACGTCAGTCCCGAAGGAAACCTGAGCGCAAAGGGGGTGCCGAAAGATTTCTCTTTCCGGGCAGATGCCCACCTGGAAGGGAAAAGTATTCCCCCGGGAATTTGGGCTGTGACCGGACGAAGAAAGGGTGGCGAAATAACTCTCGACACGTTACGGGGCAGACTGCTGGGCGGTGAAATTGCAGGAAGCGGGGTCTTGCGGTGGCAGCCGAAGGTGGCATGGAACGTTTCCATCGACGGCAGGGAAATCGATCCGGGTGCCTTCGCTAAGAAGTGGCCCGGGAGCCTACACTTCGCCGCTGCGTCAACGGGAGAAATAAGGGAAACGGAGCCACGGGTAAAGCTTGACATCAAGAATCTGGCAGGTGAGCTCCNNGAGCTCCGGGGCTATCCCGTCAGGGGCGGTGCCGAAATATCCATCGCAGGAAACCGCTACTTTTTTCCCCGGGTGGAACTGCGTTCGGGGACAGCGCTCATTACCGCTTCCGGGAATGTATCTGACAGGTGGGACGTGCGCTGGGAGATAGAGGCAGAAGATTTACGCGACTTGATTCCCGATGGAGGGGGTTCGGTGAGGGGAAAAGGGCGCGTATCGGGCCCCCGCCCGGTGCCGAGGATCGAAGCGATCCTTGCGGGGAAAGATGTGGCCGCGGGCACCATGGGTGCGGGAGCGTTTGATGCCGACATCGCCATCGATCTCTCAGACGGGGAAGTTTCCCGTATCGCTGTCACGGCGTCGGGTATCCGAGCCGGCACCCGGCAATTCGACTCCCTCTCCCTCAAGGGTGATGGAAAGCTGGTATCCCACGACCTATCGGCGTCGCTGAAGAGCTCGGGGGAAAATTATGCAGTGGCGGTCGCCGGAGGTTACGAAAACCGATCCTGGGAAGGGATGCTCACGCAGGGCGATTTCACCACGGAACAATTCGGGACCTGGTCCCTCCTGGAGAAAGAAGTGGTTTCCCTGTCTGCCGACAGGGCACAAACGGGGGAAATCTGCTTCGGAAGCGACGGCGGGAGCATCTGCTCCCGGATCGAATGGCTGAGGGAAAAAGGGCTCGATGGGAAAATAACCATTACGGACCTGCCCTTATCGCCCTTCGGACCGGCCCTTCCCGAAAAGATCACGCTTTCAGGGGCGCTTACGGGAAGCATAGAGGGGTCATACGGCACCGGCGGGGTGCTCTCCGGCAAGATCGGCCTCAGGACCACATCGGGAGAGGTAGCTTTCCTCCTGGACGATGGAAAGACAGTAAAACTCCCCTTTGCGGGAAGCGTCCTGGAGGGAAGCCTCGATGAGGAAGCCCTCCGCGCACGATTGGACGCATCGATATCGGATGAAGAGTTTGTGAGAGGCACCCTGACGCTCCCCCTCTTCTCTCCTTTGAACATCCAGGCAAAGAAGCAGGTGATGAGCGGCAGCTGGCAGATATCCCTCGAGGAACCGGGCCTGGTTCCCGCCCTCTTTCCAGACCTCGAAAACACGACAGGCAGGGTGCTGGGGAACGTCGCCTTTTCCGGGACGCTCGCCAGCCCCCTTTTTACGGGAGAAGTTGCCCTCAGCCAGGCGTCAGCCAACATCCCGGGACTTGGGACCCGCATAGAGGACCTTCGGATTGCAGCTTCGAGTGACGGCAGCGGCGTGATCAACCTCGACGGGGAAGTCCGCTCCAACGAGGGGACGGTGCGCCTAGGCGGGTCGATCAATGTGGGACCCCGGAAAGAGAAAACGGCGCTGCTCGAGATAAAGGGGGAGCGCTTCGAGGCGATCAAAACGCCTGAGGCATGGATTCTCGTGTCCCCGGACCTCAAAGTGAGGCTTACGGAAAAGGTTCTCCGCCTGGACGGCCAGCTGGAGATACCGGAGGCGACCATCGAGCCGAGGGACCTCTCGGGAGCCGTTACCCCATCCCGCGATGTTACCGTGATACGGGAGGCTGAAGAAGAAAAGAAGGAAGAAAAGTTCACGGTTTACAGCAACGTCCGGCTGATCCTGGGCGAAAAGGTGAGCTTCAACGGTTTCGGCCTCAGCGGGCGCTTCACCGGCAGTATCCTTGCGGCGGACGAACCGGAAAAGCTGACCACCGCGACGGGTGAGCTGAAGATTCTCGAGGGACAATACAAAGCCTACGGTCAGAAACTAAAAATGGAAAAGGGACGGTTGATCTTTTTCGGCGGTCCGATAGACGACCCCGGCCTCGATATAAGGGCGGCCAGGAGAATCGATGAGGTGGTGGCGGGGGTCGATGTATCGGGAACGGTAAAGTCACCCCGCCTGACGCTTTTTTCAAGCCCGGCGATGGATCAGAGCGATGCCCTCTCCTACCTGTTGCTGGGGAGGCCGGTGAACAGGATATCCAGCGGCGAGGGGCAGCAGCTGAAAAAGGCCGCCCTCTCTGCGGGCTTGAGCGGGGGTGATCTGATCGCCAAAAAGATCGGCTCCCTCTTCGGGCTCGAGGAAGTGGGCCTCCAGGAGGGGACGGAGCAGGAAGAGGCGAGCCTGATAGTCGGCAAATATTTATCTCCGAAGCTTTATATAAGCTACGGAATCGGGCTTTTCGAACCCATCAGCACCTACCGCATCAGGTACAATATAAGCAGCAGGTGGCTCGTGCAAACTGAATACGGCTTAAACAGCGGCGCCGATCTGTTCTACAGGATAGAGCGGTGACGAGACGGAAGCACAGGGAGAATTTAACGATGAAAAAAGAGATGGATACCGCGACGAAGCCCCGGAAGAGGAAAACAGACCCCAAGGCTGTCATCGTACTCATTATCCTCGTATTGTTTACCTTATTCCTTCTGCAGAACATGACGCCCGTCGACGTGCAGTTTCTTTTCTGGAAAGTGACTACTTCCAGGGTCGTCATTCTGCTCGCCACGCTATTTATCGGTTGCCTGGTCGGTCTCCTGCTGGGCTGGAAGCTCTTTAGAAAGAAGGTCAAATCGTAACACGTAAACAGCGATTTGCTAATCTTTCCCGCAAAGGGAGGGTTCTTACACATCTCCGTTTCCTGCCAACGGGAGTGAACTTTTTCCCCTTGACGGGGAAGGCCGCGGTGCAATAAGTTAACGTGAGAACAAGTTTTTCTTCGGGCAATTTCCATAGATGAACAGGGCCTCCGTTAGCCGGTCGTCTCGGCAAAAAAGAACCCGTCACGGTAACCCGGGGGTTAATCTTACGGATTATCACAGTAAACGATAAAATTTCTTGATAAAATGGTAGTGGAAAGAGCACCGGGCCCGCGATACATGCTCCCGGTGTGAAATCTAAATCCGATAGAGAGCCCCGTAACCAGGACACGGAAGCGGCAAGCAGAGCCCGGCTCATCTATCGTCCGTCTGATTATTTTACTTATTACATCAAGTGAGGTTTGAATCGTGTCAGAATACATCTCAAGGGACAGAAAAGACGTGGGGTGGCTCAAAAAGAACATCCCCTGCAGGACCCTTTGCCCGGCGGCCACCGACATCCCGGCCTACATCGACGCTATAGCGAAGGGAGATTACGCCAGCAGCTACGAAATCAACCGGAGGGACAATATTTTCCCGGGGATACTGGGCAGAGTGTGCACCCGCCCCTGCGAGCCTCCCTGCAGGCACGGATACGAGGGGCTCGGAGATGCCGTGTCGATCTGCTACCTTAAGAGGGTCGCCTGGGATTTCGGGAGGTTCGACGTAACGAAATCCTGGAAGCGGGAAGCCGAAACGGGGAAACGGGTTGCCATTGTTGGCGCCGGACCTGCCGGTCTGGCCGCTGCGAACGAGCTCGCCCTGTGGGGACACGACGTCACCCTCTTCGAGAAGGAGGATATCCCGGGGGGGATGATGACCCTGGGGATACCGAAATTCCGGCTCCCGAAGGAGATTACCGATTTCGACATCGGTTCCGTTCTCAACCTGGGCATCGACCTGAAGACGAAGGTGGCGCTCGGCGACGATATCACCCTTACCGACCTTTCCGGGGAATACGACGCCGTCGTGGTAGCGCTTGGCACGATGGATCCTGTCAGGATAGGGATTCCCGGGGAGGAGGGAGAAGGGGTCCACCTGGGGCTCGACTTCATGATGAAGGTCAACAAGGAGATGATCCACGAGGTTCCCGATCGGGTGCTCGTGATCGGTGGGGGCTTCACCGCCGTCGACTGCGTGCGAAGCTCGGTCCGCCTTGGCGCAAAAGATGTGAAGCTCGTCTACCGAAGGACCCAGGCGGAAATGTACATCGACAGGCACGAACTGGAGGAGATGGAGGTGGAAGGGATCGATGACACCTACCTCGCCTCCCCCGTCGAGGTTCTTCGAAACGGCAGGGGGGAAGTGGAGGCCGTGAAACTGGTGAGAAACGTCCTCGGTGAGCCCGACGAATCGGGGCGCAGGAGCCCCGTGCCAGTAGCAGGATCCGAGTACGTCGTGGAGACGGACTACCTCATCGCGGCGATAGGCCAGCGGGCGGAAAAAAAGCCCCTCGAAGGTTTCCAGAACGGCGAAAAGATAAAGGATTACCGCTTCGGCGAAAAGAATGTCTTCATCTGCGGCGACCTTCGGACCGGCGCTTCGAACATAATAGAGGCGACAGCAGAGGGGAAAAATGCAGCTGACAGGGTCCACGCTCTACTCCACGGGAAAAAGCCGCTGAAGGTGGCCGTTAAGATCAAGGACCTCCCGGGCCCCGATACGGGAAGGGAGCGGAGTTATGATTTCATCGAACTTCAGCACATGCCCACCCTCGAACTGAAGAAACGGTTCGACATGACGGCAGAGGTGCAGCTCGGGTTTAACGAGGACATTTCCCTGCTCGAGGCGAGGCGCTGCTACCTCTGCGACCACGATTATCAGATCCACATCGACCGTTGCATATACTGCTGCGCATGCATCGAAGCGATGCCGAGGAAATGTATCTACCTTGCCCGTGACGTCACGGTGGACGACGAGGGTTCCATGGAAGTCTTCGAGGCTGAAAACTGGGAGGAAGTTGCGGCCGTGGTCATTGAAAACGTCGAATGTATCCGGTGCGGTAACTGCATCCGGGCCTGCCCCGTCGACTGCATATCGGTGGCAATGGTCCGTCCATTTTACGAGAGAGAGGAATAAATGTCCGGGAAAAAAAGAAAGTTCGTCATTATCGGTGCGGGAGTTGCAGGAGTGGCAGCTGCCCTGGCGATACGGGAGGAGGATGGAGATGCCTCCATTACCCTCGTCGACGAGGAGGCCGATTTTCCCCACTACCGTTTCATGCTCGGTGACGTGCTTCTGGGCACGAAAGACGAGAGAGGAATTTTCATCAAGGACGAGCGGTTCTTCGACGAGAAAGAGATAAAGCTGCGCAGGGGCCAGAAGGTCCTCAAGCTCTCTGTTACGGAGAAATACGTCTTCCTCTCAAATAACGAGCGGCTGACCTTCGACGCGATCCTCATCTCGGTAGGAAGAAGGGAGGTTATACCCTCTCACCTGAAGCAGTATTCCCGCTGGCTCTCCCTCTTCTCCACCCTGGAGAACACGCTGACGATCAAGAGCCGGATCCCTCACGCAAAGAGGGCAATTCTGCGGGGAAAAGGGTTCAACGCCCTCGAGTTGGCCAGGGTGCTCCTGCGCTCAGGGCTCGAGGTGGTGCTCGTAACGCCCGATAAGCGGCTTACCTACCCTTCAATGCCGGAAGAGGAAAACGAGGATCTTCGAAGAATTATCACCGAAGCCGGCATCTTATTGAGAGAGGGTGAGGACATCAACAGGATCGAAGAGAAAAACATGCACACTTACAGCGTGGAGCTTCTGTCGGGGGATCGCCATCGACGGTGAGATCATCTTCGCATCGGGCGGATTCGCGCCGAAGATCGATTTTCTAAGGGATTCGGGCGTGTACCTGAACCAGGGTGTCATCGTGGACGACTACCTGCAATCCACATCGGAATCGATTTTTGCCGCCGGTGACTGTGCGGAAATATACCATCCAGCCCTCAAGCGCTACTGGGTGAATCTGGGATACCCGAATGCCGAGACCCAGGGTACGGTAGCAGGCAAGAACATGGCCGGAGACCTGCTCATAAAACTGGACATCGAAAAAATGCGGCCCTACACGATCTTCGGCCGCGAACATTATGCAAGGTGGTGGGACTGATGAAGATAAAAGAGATAACCATTCAGGCGACGGGGGGCGCCGGCGACGGTTCCCTGGCGACGGGAGCGCTGATGGCGAGAGCCTTCGTCCGGCTCGGGTACTTCATTCTGATTCACGACACCTTCCCCGCCGAAATCAGAGGGTTTGGCAAATCTGTCTCCGAGGTGAGGATATCGACGCGCGATGTGGCAGCAAAGGCGGACTCCTCCGATGTGCTGATCGGGCTCAACAACGTATTCGCCATCGAGCAGATCAAAGACCTCTCCGAGCGGGGGATCGTCATTTACGACAGCCAGCC
>JABAOC010046166.1_pt2 | contig 14801 bp, 15 predicted proteins | sample 7062161 | NCBI WGS metagenome assembly JABAOC01 (sample SAMN14538625, study PRJNA623070) | marine sediment metagenome | biome: marine biome [ENVO:00000428]; feature: marine pelagic biome [ENVO:01000023]; material: deep marine sediment [ENVO:00002113] | place: India: Gulf of Khambhat ... | reverse complement strand
GCGAGATAGCCAGGCTGGAGCACCAGATAGGGGAGCACCTGGAGCTGAAGGAGCAGGGCCTCACCGTCTGCCCCAAGTGCGGCCAGGAGATAGACTACGGGCTCCTGGAGGGGGACGTATCCAGCTGGGAGAAGGAGCTGGAGTCCAAGGGAGGGCGCCTTGAGAGGCTCGAGATGGAGATAAAGGCCGTCCAGGAGCAGGTCAGGGTGGCGAGGGAGAAGCGGATAGAGGCCGAGAGGGCCGTCACAAGGTTCGTGGAGCAGGAGCGCAGGATCGGGGAGCTGAAGAGGGCCATAGGCCAGCTAGACTCCCAGGGCTCCAACCTGGCGGCGAGGATAGAGAGGGAGAACGAGGAGCTTCTAAGCAAGGCCGAAGCCGAGATGGCAACCTCCTTCGCGGACCTTGGGGACGCCCAGGGGAGGGTCGAGGCTCAGCTTAAGAAGATGAGGGACGAGCTCGGGAGGCTCCAGGGGGAGGTGAGGTCCTCCGAGGCCCTCCTGGAGGAGGCGGAGAGGAGGATTCGGGAGATAGGGGCCAGGCTCGAGGGTTACAGGGAGACCCTGAGGGGGTCCCAGGGGCTGCTCGACCGAATCCTCGAGTACGAGGCAAAGATAAGGGTGGCTGACTCCGTCCAGGAGCACTACGGGGTCTACGAGAGGCTCCTCAGGGAGAACACCCTCCGCCAGCTCGAGTGGCTGACCTACAAGTACTTCGAGAGGCTCACCGACCAGCAGGCCTACTCGGGATGCCACATAGACAGGGAGCGCTACCTCCTCGAGGTCCAGCCCATGGGGAGCGGAAGGCTCCTCCCAGCCTGGAGGGCCGGGGGGGGCCACGAGAGCCTATTCGCCCTCTCGGAGCGCCTGGCCCTTCTCAGGGTGATGGGCTTCCCCCACCTCCTCATCCTCGACGAGCCGACGGACGCCGTGGACTCCGAGAACGTCCCCCAGCTCCTGGAGTACGTCGCGAGGAGCGGCAGGGAGATCGGCCAGGTGCTTCTTGTGACCCATCACGGCCACGGGGAGGAGGAGGGCGTCAACCTGATAAGGGTGAGGAAGGTGGACGGGGAGTCCAGGGTCTACCAGGAACAAGGCGAAGAATAGAGTTCGACACCTGCATTTCATCTTTGCGAATACGAGGCAACCAGAGGAATTTATTTAAAATCTAAAGTGCGCATAGGAGAGCCGACCGCCAAAACCAATAAGAAAGGCTGCGATGGGCCACAAATAACATTGACAAGAACGCGTGTGAAAAAATAAGGGGTGTCTTCAGGTGCCCTTCATCCGCTTCTCTACGCCAAGGATGGCAGCGATCTGGCCCTCGTGGTGCATTATCTCTGATATGGCCAGCATCAGGTACTTTTCCTTCGGCTGCTTCCCGTAGAACCAGTCTATCTCCTCGGAGAGGGACCCGTCGGTTAGCCCGTCGAGGCTCCTCATCAGCTTGGCCCTGCCGTCCTTGATGTCCCCCATTATCTTCTCAAGGGGGTAGCTCTTGTTCCCGGTGTAGTCCTCCGGCCAGCCCTCAGGGACGTACTCCTTGTCCCCCCTCAGTATCTTGGGTATGAAGACGTGTAGCTCGCTTGAGAGGTGGGTGAGTATCCACCTTATGGTGTTGGCCTCGGGGCAGTACTTCCAGTCGAGCTGCTCGGGCTTGAGGTCCTTCGTCGCCCTGTCGAGGCGGTCGAACCCCAGCGACGCGAAGGCCCTAATAGTCTCTACCTTCTCAGACATATCAACCACTAAATGGCGAGAAATTATTTCTCCGTGGCTTTTTATAGCTTGCCCCGCTCGCGCTAGTTTCACGCGCAGGTGTCCGGATCCATCAGCGTGGACAGCCTCAGGGCTCTATAAGCCATCCCCCGCCCGTCAGGACGACGTACAGGATCTGAAGCCCCATCACGAAGGTCACGAAGGCGACGGCCCTACCCCACTGGACGCCGTGGAGGTACCTTAGGGCAGGAACGTAGAGGGATCCTACCCAGAGGCCGAATATGAAGTCGGAGTAGGGGACCCAACCGAGGAGCATCGCCGGAGTGCCAGCGTAGACGACCAGCCTTAGGCTCGCCCCGAGGCCCCCCTTCCCTCCTAACAGAAAAGCGAAGGCGTGGAAGAAAGCCACGAAGAGGGGGAGCTTCGCCAGCATCAGTAGGAGGGTGAGGACCCCGGTCCAGAGGTGGCGGCTGACGCCCGTGAGCCCCTCCACAAGGGGCGCGTACTTGTATGCCCCCATCTGGGCGTTCGTGGATGCGTGGACCACGTCGGATGGGAACCCCGCGATGTTGGCGAGGGGGGTGAGGATGGCGAGGACAAGGCTCAGCACGGCGTAGTACCTGACCACCTCCCTGGTGCCCCTCGAGGCCGCCTCCCCCATGAGGAATTCGTATGGCCGGGCCATGACCCTCCAAGCCGTCCCGAGGTCCTCCCTCATCTCCATGAACAACCTCACCACCAATTTTCCTATTTTTCATAGTTATGAAAATTGAGAAAATATAAAAGGGTTGCTCCCCAGAATAGATAACATGACCAGCCTTGAGGAGCTGGAGGGCGAGGCAGCGTCCATCTGGGAGGACCTGGCGGAGGCGAGGGGATTCAACAGAGTCGTGGGAAGGGTCCTCTTCACCCTCATGACCGCCGGGGAGCCCCTCTCCCAGGGGGAGATCGCGGAGAGGACGGGATACAGCGTTCCCACCATCAGCAGGGCGCTGAACACCCTGGTCGCCCTGGGAACCGGTAAGAAGGTGGGGGCCCCTGGGAGCCGCCTCCGCCGATACCAGGTGGATATGAGGCCCCAGGAGCTTATGATAAGGGGGCTTGCCAAGTGGCTAGAGGACGCGAGGGCCATGCGGAGGAAGATAGGTGGCATCCTTGAGGAGATGGAGTCCCTCAGGGGAGATGAAGCGGAGAGGGCAGGCAGGCTGAGGGCATTCCTCACCGAGCTGAGCGGGTCGATCCCCGGGATGACCGAGGTCATCGAGAGGGCGATGAGGGAGATGAGAGCCCCATAAAAGGCGCTCCAACGAGAGCCGCAGGCAGCGCACCGTCGCCAGAAGGGCGCTGAGCTTCCTCAAAGGGATGGCCCTTCACGCGAAGCCTCTATGGCCTACAGCCTCTTGGGCTTGTACTTCTTCTCCTTGTACTTGCTGACTATTCTGACGTGGGTGCCCTTCCTGGTGACGGCTGACTCTATGCCCTCGGTCATCCTCTGGCACTCATCCCTCCAGCCGCATGCCTCGCACTCGTCCTCGATGCCGTACATGCCTATGCAGGGGGGGCGCCTGCTCTTGCTCATGTCGATCAGAACCCCGACACGGAGGCTAAAAAACTTACCCCGATCCCCCTCTTGTTGGGTGGACTCCCCACACACAAGCCTACATCTATCAGGTGCCCCCAGTCTAATCCGGCAAGGGAGGCGAGGGGCACGTCCTGGGAGGCGAGGCTGAGGGACTTCGAGTGGGGAAGCCTCCCCGACTGGGTGAGGAGCAACGAGGTCCTCAGGGCATTCGACGCATGCGGGATAAAGGTGGAGGTCGTCTTCGACGAGAAGTACCTCAGCGGTAGGGCCGACAGGCCCCTAGTGGTCTGCAGGGGGAAGGTGAGGAAGAAGCCCCGGGTCATGAGCCTCTACTGAGCCCCGCTTCAGGCAGAGAGGCCCATTCAGAGCCACTCCGCGAGCCTCTGCATCATCCTCACAACGTCGCCGCCCTCTGAAAGTTTGACCAGCGTCACCGCAGGGTTCTGCCCCAGCCTTTCGTAGAACCTGCCCATCTCAGGGTCCTCGCCTATGAGGACGGCGAGCACCTCTACCCCCGACCTCCCCAATGAGTCCAGCATCTCCACTGCGCCGTCGCACAGCCCCTCGGTGTCCAGTCGCGGGGAGTAGACGGGCCTCCCGTCGGTTATAACCACCACCCTCTCGGGCTCAAGGAGGGAAGCCTCCCCCATCGCCACGTCGAGCCTGGTCTCCTCGTCCCCGGGCTCCACTCCGTCTGGGTCTTCCACCCTCGTGATGCCGGAGCCGAAGCTGTATAGGACGTTGTTGTACTGGACGGCGTCCACCACCCTCGCTAGGAACCTCCCAACCGCGATCTTTGGGTGCTCCTCCCAGAGGGACCATGCGTTGGCCATGCTCACGCTCCTGTCCAGGAGGATAACCGTCCTGGCCTCCCTCTTCCTCCTCTCCACCAGCCCCCTGCTGTAGGCCTTCATCTCGCTCAGGATTGTGCGGGCAGAGATGGGGTGGACGCTCCTGCCGTCGAAGGGGGTCACCTCCCTCTCCTCGATCACCGGAGTGAATGACTGGAGGAGCTCGACGAAATCGTAGAAGCTCCCCCTCTCAAGCGCCCTCCTGAACTGGCGGGCCACGTCGTGGTCCAGGACGGGGTGCATCCTGGGCCTCCGACCCCTCCGCGAGGGGAAGAAGAACCTGTGCCTGATCTCGTCTTCCCTCCACCCTCGGAGGACGACTTTGACCAGATCGCCCTCCTCCTCCACGGAGGCTACCTCGGGCCTGTTCTCCCCATCGGCGTCCAGGGTCAGGCGGCCCTCATCTATGAGGGCCTCGACGTATCGCCCCACGTCTCCCTCCTCGAAGAAGGCCCGGCTCGTGTAGGCTCCGTCCACGTAGACCCCCCTGCCCGCCCCCTCCTCAAGCTCGAAGGCGATGATGCGGACCCTCCGGTCCTCGCTTGTGGGGCGGCGGCTGAACATCCTAGTCCCAGGCGTAGCCCTCTATCTTCCGGCGTGCCTCCTCGTACTCCTGGAGGCCGAACTGGTTGAGGACCCTCATCTTGAGCATGCGGTCGACGGAGAGCCTCACGAGCTCCCCCCTGTCCCCGTATACTTCCCTGTACCTGCCGTACTCCTGGGCGAACTTGATCAGGTTCCGGACGCTTATGGGGACCAAGTACCGCATCCTGTCAACCTCCCTCTTCATCCAGACGAGGTATTCCACCACCTCCCCCGGTAGGCGGTGGGGCTCCAGGAGCTCCCTGAGGGCGTCGTCAGGCGTGGTGTTCCAGATCACTATCTTCCCGAAGCGGTCGAGGAAGGCTGCGTCGGGGGTCTCCTGGACGACGCTCTCAAGGTTGCTCGCGGCCACCACGCTGAAGGCCTCGGGGAGGTGGTAAACTCGGCCGTCGACGGGGTTGGTGAAGCTCCCGTTGTTCATAGCCTCGAACAGGATGACCTGGGTCTTCGGCCTGAGCTTCATGACGGCGTCTATGAAGGCTATGGGGGCTCCCTTCGCCTGCCCCGTGGCTATCTGCATGAGAAGCCCCGTGTGGACCGGGTTCTCACCGACGAAGGCGCTTGGGTTGAACCCCGCCACCAGCTCCCTCTCGGAGACCTCCTCGTTGCAGTGGAGGTAGACCCCGCCCAGGCGCCTCTGCATCTGGAGGAGGACCTCGGTCTTCCCCTCCCCGTGGGGGCCCAGTATGAGGACGTTGTCCCTCATCCTCAGCGCCCTTATTATCCTCCTTATCTCGTCGTCGTGCCCCTTCACCACCGCCGCTATGTCCCTGAGGAGGGCCTCGTCCTCCACCTCGAGCCCCACGCCCGCAGCGGGGGGGGTTTCGACCAGTTCCTCGTCCCCCTCGGCCTCCTCCACAGCCTCCATCATTGAGAGCATCTCTTCGAGGTCCCCCCGGACGTCCCCCTCCATCTCTTCTGGGAGGAGACCGTCCGAGACCATAACAGGGAGGTAGCTCAGGTAGTGGCGGAGCCTCTCCTCGAGGGCCCCGATGAGCCCGGGGTCTTCCTCCCCAACGGATACTCCAAGGCTCCTCTGCTGGAACCTTATCCTTGAATGGTCCGCCTGGAGCCCCTCCAGTTCGGCCCTCAGCTTGGAGTACTCGTCCATGAGGCCTTCTATGGGCCTCCCTCCAGCCCGCCTCCCGTCGAGCTCCTCTAGCCTGAGCCTCGTCTCCTTCATCCTGCCCCTCACCTGGGAGAGCTCCTCCATCAGCCCCCTGTTCTTCTCCGCCATCTCAGAGGTCGTCGATATGTACTCCTCGTAAAGCTGCCTGAAGACGGCCCTAGAGACCTTCCTTGCGCCGAGCATCTCTAGGAGCCTCACCCTCCACAGGAGGTAGCGGGCCAGAACCCCCTCCACCTCCAGGGGATGCCCCTCGACCCCGGGGACGGAAGGGAGCCTGGGCGCCGCCCCAGGGCTCTCGGTGTCCCTCCGCCTCCTGGGGGGGAGGTGGGTGCCGCAGTTGATGCAGGCAGGGGTCCATGGTACCTTGGTCTCGCAGTTGGGGCAGACGATGTACTCCTCTGAGGAGATCATCCACAATCGATCCCATAGTTGCTGAAACACCTCTATATGCTTTGAAAGGGGGCCCCGCCCATCGCCTTGACAAGAAAGGGTAAATCCGGGGCACCCCGATGGGCCCGAGTGGAGCCGCCGGGTATGGGGTTGACGGGAAAGGGCTAAAAAAATGGGGGAGGCGGGGACCCCTATTGACGGCTGCGACTAAACCCTGACGGGCTCCTACGACCCTAGGAATGTGCCTAACGGATAACAGATCAATGCCCAAGCCCATCCGCATAGGAATTCGGGAGACCCTGCTCCATCCTGGCAAGACACCCTGCCACGCAGACACCCCGGGTCCGAACCCCAGCCCATTACGACGCAGACACGTATTGCCCGTGCCACTTTCACCCGGGACCGGCCCTCAACCGAGTACGTCTGTTTTAAATCCGGATGGGGTTGAAGGTTGATCAGCCATGATCAGAGAAGCCTTTGAAGCCGTCAGGGACCAGATGGGCCCCTGCGGGATCGCCTGCGGCCTATGCGACCTGGGTAACGGCAAGGTGGCGGGTAGCGCCGGGAGGGTCAGGGACTACCTTAGGAACTACGGGGTCTCCCAGTGGGCGTCCCTACTGCCTGGAGGGGCTGAGATCGACTTCGACCAGCTGTCTAAGTCCCTGGAATGGGTCTCCACCTCCGTCGGATGTCTCGGCTGCGAGAAGGGGGGAGGGCCCCCCGACTGCACCATTCGGAAATGCGCCAAGGAGAAGGGATTCGACGTATGCTCCGGCTGCCCGGACCTCGAAGGATGCGACAAGTTCGGCTGGCTAGGGGACTACGGGGGGACGCTGAAGGGCAAGCTCAGTGACTCCAAAGGGAGAACCAAGCGGGAGCTGGTAGAGGAAGCCATCGCAGGCATCGAATAGGACCCCTTTTTTCCTGCACACGATCGAATTGCTTTTCTCAAACCTACTTTCTGATCTTCACTTCTCACACGTCTGACCGGAGTAACAGATTAATATCCCCCGTGGGCGTATAGTTGGGATGCGCGGCCGTGGTCCAGCCTGGTAAGATTTCTGCCTGCCACGCAGACGACCCGGGTTCGAATCCCGGCGGCCGCACCAGACTCCATTCTCCAACAAATTTCACTGGGGATGAACCGTTTTTTAGACAATAACCTGAGCGGTCCTGATAATTTGCGAACCCAATGGTTAAAAATGTGACGGATTTTTGCCTAATTGGATTCATATTCTGACTCTATGTGTTCGTTGAGCAATTCCAGAGATCTCCTAGTTAAATCTCCAGCGACGTTCACCCACCAAGTAAATCTCCAAAGATCACCACATATTTCCTCGTTCTCGCATTCAATGATGTGCTCGCTCTCCAGCTTCAAATGTAATGCGTCCCTCAACTTGGGATATCCATCAAGATATCTTCCGCATTCCCCTAGGGATATCATCAATTCGTTGCCGGAATCCACCACCCGTGAATATANNTCATTTTGGTACTTCTCGAACCACGATGTATCGTTTCTAGCTTCCGCTATCTGCATCTTAGCCCTCAACTTCGAAAACGTGGCATCGATTTCGCCTACATGCCCTCTAATCTCTAAGATAGAATTCTTCATATTGTTTTTCTGACGACCTCGAACGTATTCACGGAAGTCAGCAACCACCGTCTTGAATAGATTATAGCTACGCTCAAGGGTTTCGATGGTCTCGGGAAGAAAATCCCAGATTTGATACGCATCCATTGGGATCCAACTCTATGATGAGGGAGGTTCTTTTTTATTTTTTTGAAAAACGCTATTGCACGCATGAACGGATTATTTTCATCAACGTCTATTGCTCATGCGAGCGACAAAATCTACCACCGTATAAATGAGCCCCTACTTACCTGTATATCCTCATAGGAGAACTAGGCACATGATCCTCCTACTCGAAACATTAAACGCTTTAAGCCTGCTCGGGGAGCTTTTCTCCGGTGTGAAGAATGGTACTGCCTGCCAAGATATTCGAGATCAAGGGAGACGCGAACCTGAAGGATATGGCCGAGAGGCTCAGGGGATTCAGGGAGGTGGAGCAGGCCGAGACTGGCGGAGGAGGGACCCTCAACCTGGTGACTGAGATACTGGACCTCAAGGAGGGGGAGGGCACCGTCAACGGGGTCTTCAGCAGGGACTTCCTCAGGGAGAGGGTGTACCGACGGGAGGCGGTTGAGACCCCGACGACTGAGGAGGCGCCTTTCTGGGTGNNGACGAGCCACGTGGCCTCGAAGATCGCTGAGGCCCTCCACGGTAAGCAGGGGTTCATAGTCGAGTCCAGGATAAGGCACGAGACGCTGAAGGAGCTCCACGAGTCCAACCCCCAGGCCACCAAGCTCATCTGGTTCGACGACGTGGACCTCCCAGGGGTCGATAAGCTATGCCTCGCGGGCTCTGGCCTCGCTGACACGGGGCTCTACAGGGAGTACCTTAAGCACGGGGCGATCTGGTACGTCGTCTTCGAGTCGAAGAAGAGGGGGGTGACCGTGGGCATAACCAGGGGCTGCGTCGTGACCCTCTTCAGCAGGAGCAGCGTCGACGACTTCATAGGATACATCGCCGAGGACATCCTGAAGCTAATAGAGTGAACCCCCAGGGGGGGCTGGGGATTGATCAGGGCCGTGACCTTCGACCTCTGGAACACCATCTTCTCGGACATGGACTACTCAGGGTTCAGGATAGAACTCCTGGGGGAAGCCCTGGCAGAGGAGGGCTTCTACCCCGGCCCCGAGGCAGTCTCGGCAGCCTACGCGTCCGCCACGGAATACGCCGATAAGGTGCAGCGGGGCGCAGGCTTCCGCTCCGTGCCCGCCTCGGAGAGGGTTGACCACGTCCTAGAGGGGCTGGGGGTCCGCCTCTCTTCGGAGGTGAGGGGGAGGATCGTGAGGGGCTTCGAGAACGCCATCTTCCGGGACCCACCTCCCCTCAAACGCGGGGTCGAGGAGACCCTAGAGGCCCTGGGGCCCCGGTTCAGGCTGGGGATCGTCAGCGACTCTGGGATTACCCCAGGCTCCGCCCTCAGGAGGGCCCTCAGGTTCAGGGGGGTCCACGGCTTCTTCGCCTCCACAGTCTTCTCCGACGAGGTGGGTTACTGCAAGCCCCATCCCAGCATCTTCGGGAGGGCGCTGGGGGAGCTGGGGGCGGAGCCCCCAGAGGCCGTCCACGTCGGCGACCTCCTCCAAACGGACGTCGAGGGGGCTAGGGCGGTCGGGATGAGGGCCGTCTGGCTCAAGACGGGGAGCCGGGAGGTGGGGAGCCGCGAGCCTGATTACACAATCAGCGCACTGCCCCAGTTGCTGGACATATTAGGCGCCATCCAACGGTCCTAGGCCCCTTCCGCCTCCACCGAGGTTACCTCGTCTCCTAACCGGGAAGAGGCGCGAGGGGCGTCCGGGGAGGTTTTCAGCCCGTCTCGGACGCCCTTATCCTCAGTATCCGGTCGTCCCCCTCCCCGGGGGTCCCCCTGCCGTCCCTGTTACTAGTGCAGAAGTAGATGTAGCCGTCAGGTCCCTGGGCAACGTCCCTGAGGCGGCCGAAAACCCCCTGGTAGAGGGAGATGCTGGACTCTACCTCCACGTAGCCTGGGGGCTTGAAGCTGATCAGGCGCAGGTGCTGGCCCCTGAGGGTTGCTACGAGCAGGGCGTTCCCCCAGCCGGGGTAGAGGGAGCCGCTGTAGAAGGCTGCCCCCGATGGGGCCCACGTGTCCCTGCCCGTCTGGTATAGGGGATCGACGAACCTGGGGTCCCCTGGGGCGCCTATAACCTCTGGCCACCCGTAGTTCCCTCCCGGCTCTATCAGGTTTATCTCGTCGTGGGCGAACTGCAGCCTCTCCCCGCTGGGACCGTGCTCCGTAGAGTAGAGGGCACCGGTGAGAGGGTGCCAGGCAAGGCCCTGGGGGTTCCTGTGCCCGTAGGAGTAGACCGGTGAGCCCGGGAAGGGGTTGTCCCCAGGCACCGTGCCGTCGGGGTTGATCCTCAGTATCTTTCCGGCCAGGGAGCCAAGGTCCTGGGCCAGGGCCCCCCTCCCCGTCTCTCCAGTCGTGACGTAGAGCTTTCCGTCTGGCCCGAACTTTATCCTCCCCCCGTCGTGGATCCTGCCAGCAGGTATCCCGTCAAGGACCAAGGTCTCGTTAACGAGGCCTTGTGCCCCCTCCTCGAATCTGGAGACCCTGTTCCAGGTCCCTGACCCATCCCTATAGGTGTAGTAGAGGTAGACAAGGCGGTTCACGGAGAAGGCCGGGTGGAGGGCTAGGCCTAGGAGGCCCCCCTCCTCCCCTGGGGCTGCTACCACGTCCAGGGTGAGGAGGGTCCTGGCCTCGCCGCCCTCGATGACGCCGACCCTCCCGACCCTCTCTGTGAAGAAGAGCCTTCCGTCCTCGGAGAAGTCCAGGGCCCAGGGGGCCTCCAGGCCCCCCAACACCAGCTCCACCCCCTCTGGTGCCTCATCCCCGCCCATGGACCAGTACCACCATGCCCCTGCGACCGAGGCCGCGGCTACGACCAAAACCAGGGGGACCCACCGCCTCATGGCCTGCATCGCCCCGGCTGAGCTGGCCTAAACCGCCGCCCTTCAAGCCCATCAGACCCCTCGGCCAGGCCGGGCCTCAGGCGCCCAGCCTCCTCGTCCAGTCGACGAGGCTCTCCAGGAGCTCCCTTATCTTCTCCCTCGTGTGCTCGTCATTGACCCTGCCCCCTTCGTCCACCTTCTCCCCGGCCTGGGGCACTATAACCTCAGGCCTGTTGAGTGGGTGCATGTCTAGGAAGACGAAGGACTGCCTGAGGTGGTACTGGGCCCTTGCGCCTCCCAGGTCCCCTATGGAGGCGCTCATCACAGCAACGGGCTTCCCCTCGAATGAGTTGTCCCCGTAGGGCCTGGAGGCCCAGTCGATGGCGTTCTTCAGCACCCCCGGGATGGAGTAGTTGTACTCGGGGCTTGAGATGAGGATCGCGTCGGCACCCCTTATCTTAGCCTTGAACTCCCTCACCCTCTCGGGCATGTCGAACTCGAGGTCCTGGTTGAAGGGGGGTATGCCCCCCAGGTCGAAGACCTCTAGGCTCGCGTCCTCAGGGCACAGCTCAAGGGCCGCCCTCATGAGGGCCCTGTTGTAGGAGACCTTCCTTAGGCTGCCCGCGAACCCAAGGATGGAGACCTTTCTTTCAGACATGGTTAAAGGATTCTCGGGCCTGTTTAAATCCGATCTTATGAGTGAACGCCTGACCCTATGAGTGTTCCAATGCGGACCGCTGGAGCGTCCCCTCAACCCTCCTTGGGGCGGACTCGGCACGGTCATGGGCCGTTGGAGCCTGCTGCCCTCCAACCGATCACAGCTCTAGGGGTGGCCATCCGTCCCAGCCTTGGCCCTTCTACGATTCAACTTCTATGATCTGCTGATCGGGTACCTCCACATTTTGCCCCCATGCCCCCGATTTATATCTTCAAGTCCCTCTAAATATTGGACATGATATCCGTGCCCGAGCTGGATGTCTACCTAAAGGCCTTCTTCTACTTCCTGAACAAGGGGGCCGGTTTCTACTCACCCATAGGCTTCTCAGAGGAGCTTGAGGCTTGGATCGGGTTCATAAACAACAACCCCGGGATGCTAGGGGGCTTCAGGGAGACCGTGGAGAGGCCCGAGTTCGGTTTCGAGTTCAACGTAGCCAGGACTACGAGCATGCTCGGGGAGAGGGAGTTCGAGGGCATAGGGGACCCCTTCCTTATCCTGCCCGTCCAGTACCTGAAGATGTACCCGAGGCTCCTGTACTCGAAGGGGTTCCTGAGGCAGCCCGAGGCATTCTCCTCCTTCAGGTACTACCTCAGGTACCTCCCCAAGACGATCGTCAACGTCTACAAGTGGGACCCAGAGACCTCGGAGTACCTTGCGATACCGAACCACTACTGGATAAGGGGGGGCCACTCTGCCGGGGACGAGCAATCCATCTCCTACAACGTAGCCGTTAGGGTTGAGGTCGCCACGATGATAGAGGAAGAACTTCACGCCCAGGGGGTCCCCGTCCACGGGAGGCCCGTAGTCAGGGAGACGGTGGAGAAGATCCGGTGCTCGGAGCCCGGGCTCATAGAAGAGATGGAGGAGAACCTCAACCTGGTCCTCTCCGCCAAGGGGTGGAGGTTCAGGGAGCTGGGGGAGGAGCTGAGGAGGGAGAACTCCTCGGAGCTGAGGAACCTGGAGCAGTTCGTGGACCTCTTCGAGAGGGAGGTCATCGAGAGCACAAGGATCAGGCTCTTGGAAGGGGAAGGAGGCTAGGGGGAGGGCAGCCAGCACCGCGGATGAGGGCCAGAGGCGAAGATGGGACCCGATACTGAAGGACCCTACATCGCAGGACGCCTTTTCCCTGTCCCTTTCCCAGAGGCAGGGCGCAATCGGCCTCGCTCATTCAGGCGGTTGGAGGCCCGGAGGATGGCGCTCGTGCCAGTCTGTCATTGACTGGTATGCCCTGGCCACCGCTAGTATCCTGTTCTCGTCGTAGGCCCGGCCCATGAACTGGACCCCCGTGGGGAGGCCCCCATCCGTGAAGCCGTTGGGAACCGATATGGAGGGAAGGCCCGCCCCGTTACCCAGGGCCCCCATGACGTCCATGGCTGTGCCGGGGGAGGAGCTGCGGAACTCCTGGCCTATGGGGGAGGCCGGGCTCCTCCTCGAGGGGGCCACAACCGCGTCGTAGGGCTCCATGGCCTCGTCCGCTGCCCTCGCCATGCGGGTCCTCAGCCTCATCGCCCTGAGGTAGTCGGTGGCTAGGACGGCCGTGCGGGGGTAGGGGCCATAGTGATCCTCCGGGGCAGTGAGCCCGTGGCTCCCCCCTCCCTCCACGAACTCCTCGAAGGCGCTCGCAGCCTCGGCTGAGAGGATTATGCGGGTTATGGCCTCGTAGGGCAGGTCCGGGAGCTCCACCTCCTCCATCGAGGCGACCCTCTCGAGGACCCTCAGGGTTTCCTCGAAGTTGGAGAGGACCTCCTCGTCCACCCCTTCCGTGGCGCCCTTGATCACAGCTAGCCTGAACTCCTCGTCCTGAGTCTCCGGCTCGTACCTGAAATCCCTCGGGGTGGTGGAGGGGTCCTCGGGGTCTGGCCCCGCCATGGCCTCTAGGACGACGCCGCAGTCGTCGGCTGTGAGACACAGGGGGCCAAGCTTGTCCAGGGTCCAGCTGAGGGCCATGGCCCCGTGGCGGCTAACCCTCCCGTATGTGGGGCGGAGTCCCGAGACACCGCAGTTGTTCGCCGGGCTGAGGATGGAGCCCCAGGTCTCCGAGCCTATGGCGAAGGGGACCATCCCGGCAGCGACGGCCGCACCAGAACCGCTCGAGGAGCCCCCGGTCCAGGTCTCTGGATCCCAGGGGTTCCGGGGCGGACCAGTGAATGTGGCGTCGGGCTGCCTGTACCCCGCTCCCCCGGCAAGCTCTATCATGGCCAGCTTCGCCGCCAGGACCGCCCCAGCACCCCCCAGCATTTTGATGACGGTGGCGTCGTAGTCGAAGGCCTGGCCCCTGAAGGGAGAGGCGCCCCACGTGGTGGGGATTCCACCAGCAGTGGCTAGGAGGTCCTTCGCCCCGTAGGGTATCCCGTGGAGGGGGCCCCTGTAGATCCCTGCCCCCATCTCCTCCTCCGCCTTCAAGGCCTCCTCCAGGGCCCTTTCCCTGGTGACTGTGACGACTGCGTTGTACCTCGGCCCCAGAGCCTCTAGGCGGCCCAGGAAGGTCTCAGCTAGGTCCACCGGCGAGACCCTTCCACTCCTCATTCCCTCGCTGAGCACCCTTATAGGGGTGAACACGGGGCTCGGGGACAGGGTCAACCCTCCCCCCTATAGGGCCTGAAGACGAAGAGGGGCTCCTCCCAGTTCTCCAGCCTAACCCTCCTGAGGGCCTCCGCCGCCTCGACGATCCTCTCCACGCCCCTCCTCACATCCTCCAGCTGCTCCGGGGTGAGGCGGCCCCTATAACGGGCCTTCACCAAATCGAATAACGACTCGACGTCCCGGCTCCCCGGCTCTTCCCCGCTCATGGCGATCCAGTCGGGTACTAAGCCCCCAGGATATTTGAGGTTATGCGGCTCGACGGGTCACCATGCCAGGGCAAGTCCAGGGCCGGGCGCAGCCCATCGGAGCCGCCGACGGGAACAGGGATGGGCTTTAATCTTCCTGGGGCGACATTTAAATCGCGTATCCGGTCTGCCTGGATATGTCACCGGGATGTGAACGGACATGGTAGAGGTCCTGGTACTTTACTACTCTCGTGGGGGCCACACCCAGGCCATGGCAGAGGCCGTGGCCGACGGGGCTAGGAGCGTGAAGGGGGTGTCGGTCACGGTGAAGAGGGTGGACTACGCCACCGTAGAGGACTTCGTCTCATGCGACGGCGTGGCCTTCGGCTCCCCAAACTACTTCAGCTACATGGCTGGGCTCATGAAGGATTTCTTCGACAGGGCCCTGGGCGTGAGGGAGAAGGTGACGGGGAAACCCGCAGCCGCCTTCACCTCAGGGAGAGGGGGAAGCGAC
>JABAOC010012649.1_pt2 | contig 14802 bp, 11 predicted proteins | sample 7062161 | NCBI WGS metagenome assembly JABAOC01 (sample SAMN14538625, study PRJNA623070) | marine sediment metagenome | biome: marine biome [ENVO:00000428]; feature: marine pelagic biome [ENVO:01000023]; material: deep marine sediment [ENVO:00002113] | place: India: Gulf of Khambhat ... | reverse complement strand
TTCTATCATAAATTGCTAATCGAAATCGGTCTGCTTCGTAGGTTGGAGTCATTTGTTTACGATAAGCGATATATCTGCCATCTGGTGAGTATCGCGGATCACCATCGTAAGCCTCATTATTTGCTGTAATATTTTTAGGTTCGCCACCTGAGATGGGTACAACAAATAAGTCATTGTTAGTCGATGAGGCTGGATTTTCTACTCTTTTTGAAACAAAACATAACTCTTTGCTATCGGGTGAAATGGCATAGCCAGTTCCACCACCGAGAGAGAAAGGAGGAGAATGAAACTGCCCTGATGTCATATCTTTGATTTCTCCCGTTTCGACATCGAGGAGCATCGTATGAGTATAGCGTCCATCCGAATAGAAATTCCAGTGGCGATATAAGAGTTCATCCGCCATGTGCGCTTGCAACAGTCCGTTCTGCAGGGANNATTGCAATCATCATCTGCCCCGCACTCAGGAAAAACATCTGTAACAAAAACTATATATTTTCCATCGGGAGACCATTGGGGATTGTTAACGCCCGTAGAGATATGTGTAAGCTGCTTCGGCTCTCCAAATTCGGTCGGCATTAGCCAAATTTGGGCACCATCCTTTCGGGTTGAGATGAACATCAGCCATTTGCTGTCAGGCGACCAGCGGGGATGCGTATCGCTTCTCTCATTAAAAGTTAATTGCCGCAAATCGCTTCCATCGGCATTAATTACGTAGATATCTGAGTTTGAAATCCCTTTTTCGAGATTGGTGGTAGAAATAACAAAGGCGATTTTTTGACCATCAGGTGAAATCTGTGGATCTGTGACGTTTCTGACTTTGTAAAGATCGGGGACAGTAAAGGCTCGCTTTTGGGCAAAGATAGGAGTGATTAGAAATAAGGATATTATAAAAATAAATAGTTTTTTCATCCTTTTTTCCTTTCAATTTTATGTAACTATCCAGGCAACGTACTATTACAACGACTTATGAAATAATAATTGACAAAATAATGGATGTCAAGATAATTATCAAAATTCCTCAATAAATTTTTAACGGCTTCTGCCCTTGCACCTGCTTTTCTGTTAATCGCCTGGCTTCTTAAAAATATTCATCAATTTCTTCTTTGCCTCTTCCTCAAGTTTCTTTTTTCTCTCCTCAAGCTCTTTTTTCCTCGTCTCAACTTCATCCACCTGAGCCTGGACTTGTTGTTTGACTTTATTGATCCCAGCAAAGATGGTCTGCTTATTTTTGTCAATTAAAACTTCTACTTCCTGACGTCGCTTATCGACTTCGGTACGCACGTAATTTTCGACCTGTTGCTGGGCTTCACGCAGGTTCTTCTCCAGTGTGAGCTTCACCTGGCTTGCCAATACATTGTCAACGTTAGAATTCAGGCGCAATTTATAATCCGAAGCTTCATTTATCAACCGTGCATTCATATTAAGTTGCGTTAAGCCAGAAAGGACCTCACGGACGACCTGTGATACTTTATCTTTTGCTTCCTTTTCAAATGAGAAATTGACGGGTGAGGCATCCAGTTTCAATTTCAGATCGATATCGTTGCCGATAAAGAATCCTGCCAACGAAATATTCCCTTTTTGGGCGGAGATGGCTTGCGGAAAATATTTACCTCCTGCCAGTTTCACCTTGCCGAGACCAAAGTTATCTGCCTTCAACCATAAAGAATCTCGTGCCACCTCCATTCGATGATCCAGACTGCCAGCAAGCTCGTATTTATTACCCGATACTCTCATCAAATCTAATTTGAAACGTGTTGGCTTGGCATAGACGGGTGGTTCATTGGTCAAACCGCTCAAAGTGCCATCGAGGAAATAGGCACGACTGGTATCACCCGCGGCGGTTGCGGCTGTTAGTTTTGCCTGACGGATAAGAAAACGGGGATAGCGATAATGAAATGGAAAATGAATATCCTGCCCCTTGAAACGCGGCGGCTTCTCAACTTTATCTGTGCCTTTTAACTTCTGTACAACAGGTAAATATTTTCTTCCCAGAGCAACGTAATCCATGAGCTGATTCACCCTATGAACAGCGGTTGCGCCAAAAAGCAGCATACTCACATCTTTGACATCCAGGTCTTTCAACTTTGCCAGTTGCTTGGCACGGTCAAGATCTTCTTTAAGGCTATTTTGGGTTATTTTCAATTCGGCTTGCAAATTATCGAATGCCTGGGTCAAGCCGTCGTATTTCCCCTGGACATCTTTTTTAAGAGAATTCGTCTCTTTATAAATATCATCCAAATTTTTAATTAAATTAGTCAGCTTGACAATATCTTTGATATTATCGATATTTTCAAGCTTCAGCGATTTGATTTTATTTTCCAGGTCTCTCACACGAACGGTATAGCTCTGAGTATCGACCTGGGCTTTCCAATAATTGAACGTGCTGTCCGCAGTGGTTTTTAACTTTTCATAGGCTTGAACCGTTGCTAAATTGTTGACATTGATCAACGAATCGATTTTCAATTTTTTCCCCAGCCCGGATAAATCAAAAATGGGCACATCACCCAGTTGTTTTTCCAATGCCACCTTAACTTTTTCTTCCAAACCAGGACCTTTGGACTTTTCAGGCGGAGTGATTTTCTTCGGCAGGCTGCCATCTGTTTTCCGAGGCGTTCCACTGCGTACATTTTCGAGTACCATTTCTCTGATGATAATCCGTCTCCAGAATAAGGCTCTCGCTTCGATGTCAAACGAGGCTCTACCCGTTTCCAGGATATTGCGCCAGGGATTATTCTTGTTGGCGATCTGAATCCGATTCCAGGAGCCTTCAGTTTTGAAAAGGCTATAATGGAAATTATCAATTTCGACTTTTGCCCCGGCGATGGCTTGCAATGCCATCTCCAACCCTTTTTCAAGGTATCGATCACGGGCAAAGTAGGCGATCACCGCAAATAAAAGGATGATCACTGCCAATATAATTATACCTTTCTTTCTCATAGCTCACCTCCAATATCGCGGATTCTCTCATACCATTGAACGATCTTGCTCCCCTTTATCGCCTGGACAACTTTCCATTTTTTCGCACGCTCCTCAAACTTTTCTCGATAAAGGACGACCAGCTTTTTCATCCCGAAAAAGACTGGAAAAACGAGCACCAATCCACCAACGAAGCTTCCCATGACTACGGTATTGTTGAACCTTGTTAGTGGTCCGAATGGGATGTTGTAAAGCGATTCCCACAGTCCCCGTAAAGCAGGAATACCCGTCAGGATATAAAAACCAAGATTATGGAAAATTGGATCAAGAAGGTACGCAAATAGGCTGGCGAGCAGAATCGCCAAAGTTCCTGCCGCTAAATTAATGTATAGCAGGATCAGCAAGACAAAAAGGATGACACCCTGAAGTGTCCAAAAAGGCATCAAACCAATCAGGAAGCCGAAACTAAAGCCTGCCGCAATCTTTCCTGGCGATTCGCCTGAGCGAAAGGCTTTGATGAATTTGGAAACGATTTTTAACCAGATCATAGCTTTTCCTTGGTTTTTAATTAGTGGATTAATTAGTGTCTGACCGAAAAGACCAATAATCGTAACGCAAGCATCTTGCTTGCGACCAAAATATTTAACTTGGCTAATGTCCTACTAACAAGCCAGGCTTGTGTCACATTTTCATTCAAGCACTAAATAATAATTTTTTTACTTCATTTGCATGATCCATACTCGTTTCATATTTTTGATTACGGATCACGACAAAGGCTGATATGCCTATGGCACATTTCGGATTACATATTTAAGATGTTATTTTAGATCAAATCTGATTGATACCCATAATCCTTTATGAGTGTAAAAAAATGATGAAATTGGTTTAGAAAATATAAACCAAATTCTTCGTAAAGTCAAGATTTTTTTGTAATATAAAAATGGAATTTTTTGTCTCAATCGAATAAGAAATGATCATATAAAAGACATAAATATCTGAAAAACAAATTCTTAAAAGATTATGAGATAAAACTTCCCTAGCTAAGCATTTGGTAGATTTCAAAAGGCAACAACATTATCTAGTGGATCTTTTGGCCGATATTTTACTTGCAACCATACACGATGCAAAATCCGCTATCCTCACAAATCAATTTTATTTGAAATTGGTCAATTTCAACTCAAATTCGAAAGGCGAAATGATTAATGCTTAACCTTTAATATCAACGGAACTTTTTAAATTCATACAGTTAAATTTACAAGTGGTGTGATAATTGATATGACATTGGTTAAATTTTCACTTATTACTGTGCGTTAAGATATCTATCTTTATTTAGAAATAGTGAATAATTATTCTAAGTTCAATTTATTAAATTCAATGACGTTATAATGACAATGCCAAATCAAGACACAAATAATTCATCGAAAGAACCCCCATCGCAATCGCCCTTGCTTTCAACCGAGCCTGAAACATTTACTAAAAATCATCATATTGTGCAGGATAATGGTTTAACACTTAATTTATTAGATGGTGCCACTTCTCATTTTCCAGCAATTACTCCTGAGTTTGAATTCCAGAAAAAAGTTGCAGCAGATCCAAGCCAACCTTTAGACGAGCGGATCGAAGCGTTCGAGGACATTATGGAGTCTGAAGTTGGCGATACAACGATGTCACGAGCACGGAACATTGAGCGAGAAGTGGGATTTAGGCAGATTTATCTTAAATTTGAAGGCGGAAATCCGACTGGGACTCAGAAAGATCGCATTGCTTTCGCACAGGCAATGGATGCGATGCGTCGTCATTTTGATGCCATCACAGTAGCCACTTGTGGTAATTATGGCACGGCTATAGCCATTGCTACTTCATTAGCAGGATTAAAATGTTTTATCTATATTCCTGAAACCTTTCACACAAAACGCATCAAAGAAATGATCGATTATGGCGCTGAAATCATTCGAGTGCCAGGCGATTATGAAAATGCGGTTTATCTCTCACGTCAACGAGCTGAAAAAGATGAGATATATGATGCCAATCCTGGAGGGGCAAATACGATAATACAATTAAAGACTTACGGTGAAATTGCTTATGAGATATATGATGAACTTCGGGATGCACCATCAGTTGTCGCTATTCCAGTCTCCAATGGGACAACTCTCGCTGGTATTTACAAGGGATTTGTCAGTCTCTATCGTCGGGGTAAGATTTCCAGGCTTCCTCGTCTTGTTGCCGGGTCATCTTTTGGAAAAAATCCGATTATTCAAGCCTATTTAAAAAACTTGCCTTACTGTGATGACCTTAAGCCTGCAAAAATCAAAGAAACTTCGATTAATGAGCCATTAATAAACTGGCATTCCATCGATGGAGATCTTGCGCTGGAGGCTATTCGTAAGACCGATGGTTGGGCGAATAATGCTACCGATAAAAGTATGCTGTTATCTTCAAAGTTAATTCGGGAACGGGAAGGTTTGAATGTATTGCCGGCATCCACGGCAGGTTTAATTGCTCTGCTGGAACAACATCGCAAACAACCGCTGCCTAATGATCGATATGTGGTAATATTTACAGGAAGAAAGACATGAACCATTTTCCCGAGGGTAATGCTATTGTATATTGTGAAGGCGCGTTCGGAACTCCCAACGGTAAAACAGCGCATGGTTTAGTGAGACGAACGAACCGCTATCGAATTTTATCTGTCATTGATTCTAGGTATACCGGTAGCGATGCAGGAGTGATTTTGGATGGTATTTCAAAACATATTCCAATCTATGACCATGTTCAGATCGCATTTGACCAGGCGAACAAGAAATCCATGCCTGCGACCCATTTTGTCATTGGATTGGCGCCAGATGGGGGGCGATTGAGTTCAGAAGCCAGAGAAGATGTCAAAAAAGCTATACGATTAGGTTTAAATATAGATTCAGGTCTCCATGATTTTCTATCTGAAGATAAAGAGATTACTCCGCTGGCAAAGAAGTATAACATTCAGATCCGTGATGTGCGGAAAACTCCTCCTCGAAACGAATTGCACTTTTTCAATGGAAAAATCGAACAGGTAGATTCATTGAAGATCGCTGTTCTGGGTACGGATTCGGCAGTCGGGAAACGAACTACCGCATGGATTATCGTTGATGCATTAAAGTCTGCTGGATTATCGGCTGAAATGATCGGTACGGGACAAACTGCCTGGATGCAGGGCGCTCGATATTGTCTTATTCTGGATTCAATAATTAACGATTTCGTCTCCGGAGAGATTGAACATGCTGTATGGTCGGCGTGGAACGATTTACATCCTGATGTGATCGTGATCGAGGGACAGGGAAGCCTGATGAATCCAGCTTATCCAGGTGGGTTTGAGATTCTGGCAGCAGGGAGACCCGATGTCGTTGTGCTGCAGCATGCACCGGTAAGAAAGGATTATGATGGATTCCCCGGCTATCCGATTCATCCGATTGAAAAACAAATTCAGGCTATCGAGCTCATCTCGGGAAAACCAGTAATTGCAGTAACCGTCAATCATGAAAATTTAGTATCCGATAATATTCCCAATATATGCGAAAATATTCAAAGCAGAACTGGTTTGCCCACGTTTGATGTGCTGCTGAACGGAGCAGATGGACTTGTATCCATTGTCAAGTCTTATTTAAATTAAAAAATTATGTGGTAAAAATATGAATACTAAAAGTTCAGAATTATCAGAAAAGACGAAGAACAGAGCTGAAGAACAAGGGGATAGTGATCCACTGCGTGTTTTAAAAGTCATTGATCGATTAGAAATCGGGCCCTTGCAACTCAAGGAAAACCGATTGATTGCTCCGTATAAAATTTTTCAGTATGGAAAAGAAGATATTTTTAATTTAGAGTATAGTTTTGAAGAAGAAGTGTTTGATCCAGATGATATCAATTCGCTAAATTTAGCCTGTATGATTGCGGCGCAGGTTGCAATCAATTATGGACTATTTTGTCATGAAATTGTTTTCAACGGATTATATGATCGATTCGATCAACAATTCATTATTGAAATGTCAGCAAACACAGCCAGAGAAATCTATGTTAAAAAGTTTTTAGAGTCGAATCCTTTTTTAATTGGTGCTGCTGCAAAACTGCCAATAGTGAAAAAAGCAAATTATTTACAGTCGAATTTAATATTCATCAATGGAACCGAAAATAAAAGTTTTAAAACAGAGGCATCTAAAAAGCAAAAAAAAGTTTGGCAGCTTGATCGTTCACGATGTGCCGTGATGAGTAGTGGGGGGAAAGATAGTTTACTCAGCTTTGGATTGCTACGAGAAATCGGGCTTGAGACACATCCAATTTTTATCAATGAATCTGGACGGCATTGGTATACGGCTTTAAATGCTCACCGTTATTTTAAAAATAATTTTGACGAGACAACCAGGGTTTGGACGAACGCTGACCGGGGCTACAATTGGATGCTACGACATTTTCCATTCATTCGTCAGGATTATGCACGAATTCGATCAGATGAATATCCCATTCGCCTCTGGACAGTGGCTGTATTTTTGTTTGGTGCTTTGCCCATTCTCCGAAAAAGGGGTATCGAACGTCTGGTTATTGGAGACGAATACGATACAACAAGGCGGCTTTCTTATAAAGGCATTACCCATTATGATGGCTTATATGATCAAAGTCGTTATTTTGACAATGCACTCACTCGTTACTTTTTAAAGAAAAGATGGGGGATCAAACAATTCTCAATTCTGCGTCCTTTATCTGAACTATTGATAGAAAAAATTTTGGTGGAGAGATATCCTGATCTTCAAAAACATCAAGTTTCCTGTCATGCCGCACACATTGAAGGGGATAAAGTATTGCCCTGTGGGCAGTGTGAGAAATGTCGTCGTATTGTTGGGATGTTGATAGCCCTAGATGCTGATCCTGGTCGTTGCGGTTATACACCCCAACAGATCGATAATTGTCTGGAAAATTTATCCGAGAAGGGCATTCATCAAGAAGCGGCTGGGGTACAACACCTGATGTTTCTACTTAGGAAGAAGAAACTCATTCCTCAGATTCCATCAAGTAAATCCAGTAACATGGAGCATTCAGTAATTATGAAGCTCCGTTTTGATCCTGAAAGATCACCGAGTGAAAGCATTCCACAAGATCTTCGTCCACAATTGTACAACATTTATCTTGAACATGCAATCGGCGCCGTTGAACGATTAGGACGAGTTTGGGTGGAAACGAATCCGCTTTCTGATACAATTCTCTCTCGTCCTACTCCATTAGATACTCCATCCAACCACTTAGATGAAAAGACACTGGACGGTGGGGATATAATTTTAAAAAAGAGTTTTATATTAAGTGAACTCACCTGGCCTGAGGCGAAAAAACGTTTCAAAGAAGTCGACGTTGCACTTCTGCCTGTTGGATCCATAGAGCAACATGGCCCACATTTGCCATTGGATACAGATACATTTGACGCCGGGTATCTGGCATTAAAAGTGGCTGAAGCATGTAGTGAGCCCAAACCTCTGGTGTTCCCTGTCATTCCTTATGGTGTTTCCTACCATCATGAGGATTTTGTCGGTACAATAAGCATTAGTAACGAAACACTTTCTAAACTTGTTTATGAAGTGGGAATGAGTGCGGCTCGTAATGGTATCACCAAATTGATTATTATCAATGGGCATGGCGGAAATACTCCGGCGCTTCAGTTCGCTGCCCAAATGATTAATCGAGATGCCCACATTTTCACTTGTGTTGATTCAGGCGAAACCAGTGATGCGGATATTAGTGCTCTAACGGAGACACCAAATGATGTCCATGCAGGTGAGATCGAGACAAGCACCACCGTGGCACTTCGTCCTGAATTAGTACGTCTTGATAAAGCCCGAAAATTTGTTCCGCATTTTTCAAGTCGATATCTCAATTTTAGCTCGAAAATGAGTGTCGAATGGTTCGCTCGTACCTCAAAGTTTTCTTCGACCGGAGTTCTCGGAGATCCTACGAAAGCAAGTCGAGAAAAGGGCGAAAAGATCTGGGAGATCATGATTAAAAATCTTGTTGAATTTGTTGAAGATTTAAAAAGTATGACTTTAAATGAAATTTATGAACGAAAATATTAACTCTTGTTCATAGTCCATTGTCAGTTGCTCGAAAAATAACTGATGACTATTGAAGATACTTAGAATTTTGTTCAGAAATGAGTATATGAAAATTATTAACATCGAAGCCTGGCCTATGGCTTTAAAATTGGGAGAGCCATATACAATTGCTTATGAAACGATTGAAACAGCAATCAATATATTTTTACGCATCGAAACCAATCAAGGGATTGTTGGACATGGTTGTGCCGCACCCGATGAGTATGTAACTGGCGAAACACCCAAAGGGAATTTGCAGGTAATCCAGGATGTTGTTACCCCGTTGTTGCGGGGAACTGATCCTTTCCGATCAGCAAAATTATTGGAAGAGCTAAAAACCAAAATTAGTATTCAGCCATCGGCGCTTGCTGCTGTTGATATGGCGCTTTACGATATTCTTGGAAAATTTACTGGTCTTCCTGTGTGGAAAATTCTGGGGGGGTTCCGAGATCGAATCAAAACCAGCGTAACCATTGGAATTTTGCCTGAAGAAGTAACAATAAAACGAGCTAAAGAATGGATCAGTCAAGGGTTTAAATGTCTGAAACTCAAGGGTGGTAAGGACGTTGAATCTGATATTGTTCGTGTCATAAAAGTCAGGGAAGCCGTTGGAAAAGATGTCGAGCTCCGCTTCGATGCCAATCAGGGATACACGATTGATCAATGCCTTACTTTTTTTGAAAGGACTCGTCAAGCGAAATTAGAGTTTATTGAGCAGCCGACCCCAAAGGGAGAACCTGATTTACTTGGCAGAGTGACTAGCAAGATGCCTATACCTGTAATGGCAGATGAAAGTCTTCTTAATCTCAGGGATGTATTTCGTCTGGCACGACATGACCTGGCTGACATGGTGAATGTGAAACTAATGAAAGTCGGCGGAATCTCTGAAGCATTACAAATCAATGCCGTAGCTCGGTCTGCTGGTCTGGAAGTAATGATTGGTTGTATGGATGAATCAGCATTGAGCATTGCCGCTGGTTTACATTTTGCCCTGGCTCGCCCAAATGTCCTATACGCTGATCTCGATGGACATATTGGACTGTTAAACGATCCTTTTGCTGGAGCAGTGATTTTACATGACGGAGTTTTGTACCCGAATGATAAACCAGGACTGGGTTGTCCATCAAGAACATAATTTAGCAAATTGATTAATGATATCAAACGGTATACAGGTATAGAGAGGTATAAGGGGAATATTTTATACCATATACCTTATACCCTTATACCTTAAATATTTTTTTATACCAAAACTTTGAAATTCCGATACAGAAAAATAAGAAATGATACAGATTTTTGATTTTTGCGTGGCAACCGATTGGGAATATGATAGGGATTTTATAAATCTCATAGAACGGCTGGCACATGATAAACATGGTTTAACCACTTATATTGTGGAACCATTTAACCTTGAGGAGACCATAACTCGAATTCGAAGTGGAGACATTAAATTTAATTTTTTTTATGATCGGGGTTCAGATACTTCTCCAAACTTTCTTGAATTGCATAATTTGATGTTACAGAATGATGTGTCCATATTAGATTCACTGGAACGATTGAAATGGGCTTCAGATAAAGCCACCATGCATTTGGAGTTTATTGCCAATGGACTATTAACGCCTTACACGATTATCATTCCCCCTTTTAACAAGAAAGAGAAGATATATTTTTCAGTGGATGATCTGGCAAAATTAGGACGTCCGTTCATCATTAAACCAGCGAATACAACAGGTGGAGGGATTGGAGTCGTCGACGGTGCAGAGACGCTCCAGGATATATTAAAAGTAAGAAAGGAATATGATAGCGATAAATATCTGTTGCAAGAAAAGGTTGCTCCAATAGAAAAAGATGGGAGACGCTTCTGGTTCCGGGGTTTTTTCTGCTGCGGCTTCATCGATTGTTCTTGGTGGGACAACATGACCCATATTTATGAAACGTTAACCCCTGATCAGGTAAAATTTTACAACCTGGATGAACTTTTTAACTTTGTCGAAAAGATTTCCAATATTATCAAGTTAAATTTTTTTTCTACTGAGATCGCATTAAATCGGGGAGGCAAATTTATCGTCATTGATTATGTGAATGAGATCTGTGATATGCGAATGAAATCTCATCATTTTGATGGTGTACCCGATAAAATTGTTCATAAAATAGTTAATCAGATCGTTGATTATGTGAAGGAAAATAAGAAAGCTAGAATTTAATCCCATTACTTTAATATCAATTAAAAGTAATAAATCAATTTTAACACGAATTAGTCACAAAATGAAAAATATAATTGTAACAGCCCAAGATCCGAACGTATCAGAAGTGATCCAGGTCTGTTTTGAATCTGGATATAAGGTCGAAAGAGTCGCTTCTGTTGAATCGTGTTTAGAATCATTTGCAAAAAAGAGATATGAGTTTCTTTTTATTGATATTGAAATGCTGAAGAATTTTAAAATTGACATCGATTACAAAAATCAGTTTCTGCCGTTCTGGAGAATTTCCCCAGATGTTGACATTATTGTGTTATCTTCCCCTGAAATGATTCGGGAAGCGGTAAATGCAGTCAAGGCGGGTGCCAGTAACTATTTAACTTATCCATTGAACCCTGAAGAGATCAAGTACATTGTTGATAGTCTTCAAGAATATTCGAGAATGAACTCCGAATTGAATTATCTTCGAGATCGTTTCTGGCGCAGTGACTCGTTATCGGTGCTGCGATCGAATAGCCCTTTGATGAAAGAGGTTTTCGCAAAGGTTCGTGCGGTTGCCCAGACAGAGAGCACGGTATTAATAACAGGTGAAACTGGTACAGGCAAAGGTGTAATTGCGAGACTTGTCCATCATCACAGCAAAAGGAGCGAAAAGCAGTTTATTAGTGTTCATTGTGGTGGGATACCTGATTCTTTGTTGGAAAGCGAACTCTTCGGACATGAAAAAGGTGCTTTTACAGGTGCGATACGAAGGAAGCTAGGAAAATTTGAAATCGCCCATGGCGGCACAATATTCTTAGACGAAATAGGGACAATTTCAACTTCCATGCAAATTAGCCTCTTACAAATCCTTCAGGAGAGAACTTTTCAACGGGTTGGTGGTGAAAATGACATCAAAGCAGATGTAAGAATCATTGCTGCAACCAATACGAATTTGAAGAAAATGTGCGATGAAGGTACATTCCGAAGTGATCTTTATTATCGACTCAATGTTTTTCCGATTGAGTTACCTCGGCTTGAAGATCGAATTGAGGATATTCCGATTCTTGTTGAAAATTTTTTGAAGCGACTAAATAAAGTGAATGCCAAGCATATTAATGATATTCATCCCGACGTACTAGAAGCGTTTCAGTCTTATTCCTGGCCAGGGAATATTCGAGAGTTAGAAAATTTAATTGAACGTGCTTATATATTGGAATCCTCATCCATATTAACGCCAAAAAGTTTCCCCGCAGAATTATTTAAAAATGGCAAAAAGAAAAATAAAAATTCAATTGATACTTCATTAACTTTGCATGAGGTTAGACAGCGTGAGATAGAAAGGGTAGAGCGTCACTATTTAAGCGAGCTTTTATTAAAAAATCATGGAAAAATTAAACAAACTGCTACAGAAGCTGGCATTGGTGAAAGACAGTTGAATAAATTGATGAATAAATATGGGATTTTAAAAGAGAATTTTAAAATGTAAAAATATTTAGGTCAGCACAATAATAAATAATCATTTTGGCTTGAATCATTTTGTCTCTTTATAATTTCAAGAGTCTCAGTGTAATCATACAATAACTGAATGATAACACCTTAAAGCTAAAATTGATCGGAATTATTAGTTCCACTTTTTTTTAAATTTTTCCTTATTATTTTTTGGTTATGCTCAAAAATCAGAACTAAAAGTTCTGTTTCCAATATGCTTCTTTTTAACCTACCTTTGTACTTATTTGAAAATATGATATTTATATCTTCTGGTATAGTTCTTGCCTATAAAGACCACAATTTATAAAAAAACTGGATTTTATAAGAATCAGAATTTTTAAATTCCAAATTTTTCAGGTAATCTCTAAATACAATAGAGATTTTTTTATATCAGATCGTCATTTGTGTAAAAGAGAAAATTAAAATGAAAATTGCTGTAACTTATAGCAGCAAAGATGGCTTACTGCAAGAATTTCAAAAACGCTATAATCATAAATATGATATACCACCAGACTTTTTTGCAGAAGGGGATAGCTTAGAAACAATAAATGCGGTTATCAATGCAATTCGAGCAGGTGGACATGAGGTTTATGGTCTGGAAGCCGATGATGCTGCACCTAAAAAGTTGGATCAGATTCGACCTGATCTGGTTTTTAACATTGCCGAAGGATTATTTGGCAATTTTCGTGAATCGTATATTCCGATGATTTGTGAACGGCTGGGGCTGCCATATACAGGATCAGATCCATTGACATTAGCGATTTGTTTGAACAAAGCTCGTACCAAGGAAATTCTGAATTACCATTCTATCCCGACACCAGCTTTCAGGGTTGTTTATCCCTATCAGAATTTTGATCTAAGAGATTTCTCATTCCCAGTAATTATTAAACCAATTGCCGAAGGAAGCAGTAAAGGGATTTTTAATGATTCAGTAGTAAATGATCCAGAGGAAGCAAAACATAAAGTTGAAGAGAGTTTTAAGAAATATAATGAGCCAATTATCATTGAAAAATTTCTAATAGGAGCAGAGTTTACTGTTGCTGTTTGGGGCAATGGAAACGAAGTAAAAGCTCTTCCGATCATAGCCATTAATTATCGCGATTTGCCCGAGGGAGCGAATCCGATATATTCCTATGAGGCGAAATGGATTTGGGATACGCCTGAAAAACCATTGGAGATTTTTAAATGCCCAGCAGAACTAACTTTTCTCCAACAGAGAAACATTCAGGATGTGGCACTGAATGCTTATTATGCTTTGAATATCAAAGACTGGTGTCGCATCGATATTAGAATGAATGAGCAAGAGATTCCGCATATATTGGAATTAAATCCTTTGCCTGGGATCTTGCCAAATCCAGAGGAGAATTCTTGTTTCCCAAAAGCAGCTCGCACACAGGGATATAGCTATGAACAGATGGTGAATAAAGTGATTGACATTACCTGCAAACGATATGGACTAAAATTTTGATTTCGGATTTCGGAATTAATTTAAATTGGTGAAATATTGGCCAGTTATGACTATCCAATGATTAAGTTAATTTTAGACTGCTAATTATGCTAATTTTACAAATTGTGCGAATTTAAAACTCAATTAGCTTTAATTAGCGGTTGAAATTTTGTTAGAAAAGATATATGAATTCAATCAAAAAGAAATTACATATTTTAATCGCTTATAACGAGCCACAAAATAAGGCTAAACATGATCTCGATTATATATCCGAAGCAGCCGTGAAGGATGAAGCTGACGTTGTTTATCAGGTGGTTCTAAAGATGAGTCATGTTCCCGCTTATCTGCCAGTAAAAAGCCTTTCACAGGCAATTGAGAAGGTTGAAAAAGCCAAACCTGATTTAATTTTTAATCTCTGTGAAGGCTTTCGTGGCACTGCGAAACATGAGATGCATATTACTGGCTTGTGGGAATTGCTAAACATCCCATACACAGGGAATTCACCCATGACGTTGGGATTGGCGCAGGATAAAGTCATAGCAAAAAGTCTTTTTCAAGCTAATAACATTCCAACGCCAGCTTTTCAGGTTTATGATAAAACACCAGAAGAAACTAAATTGAAATATCCGTTGATCGCCAAGCCATCACGAGAGGATGCCAGTTTGGGGAT
>JABAOC010002090.1_pt4 | contig 14806 bp, 11 predicted proteins | sample 7062161 | NCBI WGS metagenome assembly JABAOC01 (sample SAMN14538625, study PRJNA623070) | marine sediment metagenome | biome: marine biome [ENVO:00000428]; feature: marine pelagic biome [ENVO:01000023]; material: deep marine sediment [ENVO:00002113] | place: India: Gulf of Khambhat ... | reverse complement strand
GAGCGAATCCAGTCCGGCGAGGATGTCCTGCTGCGTCTTCCACAGCGCCCCGCCCAGCTCCTGCCCCCGCAGCATCCGCGCCGAATCGCTCATCAGCTCGCCCACCTCCCCGGCTCCCGGCAGGCCGCCCGCGGCTTCCCTCAGCCCGGAGCGGATGCCCCCCTGGCGGGCGGCCAGCCGCTCGGCGGCCGGCCCGACAGCTTCGCCCCGCGCGGGACGGTCCGCCAGGGCCCGGCTGGCGCGGTTCAGGGCCGACTGGAGCGCGCGGATGATCCTCAGCTCCTCCAGGACGTCCATCGGCCGCCGTCTGTCCTCCTTGTCCTTTCTGGCCGGCGGGGGCGGTTGTTCGGACTCCGGCAGCCGCTCCCGCGCGCGCAGCACCTCCAGCAGGCCCTCCACAAGGGCCTCAACCGCCTGCTGGACGGGCACGGCGTCCCCGGGCCGGCCGTCGCGGACCAGCCCGGCGGCCCCCTCCACCAGCGCCGCAAGCTGCGCGAGAGCTTCCGGCCAGGCGGCCGTCGGGCCAATCTGTTCCAGCAGCGACCGGGCTTGCCGGAGGTATGGGCTCAGCCCCTGCTGCCGCTCCGCCAGCCGGGCGAGGCGCAGCCGCTCCGGCCGGGACAGGCGCTCAGCCTGGCCGAGGGCATCCGCCAGCGCATCGGTCTCAGTCCTCACCGCGCGCTGGTCGCTCAGCAAGTCGGTGAGAACCTGCTGAAGCTCGCCCCGGAGGCGCCTGCGCCGTTCCGCCTCCATGCGCTCCAACGTCCGTTCGAGCGCCGCCCGGGCCGCCTCCAGCCGGCTGCGCGCATCTGATTGCGCGGCCAGGGCCCGGCCCATCTGCTGCCCGGCAAGGGCTGCCACAGCCGCCCGCATGGCCTCCGCCGCCGCCTCCACGTGCTGCCCTGCCGGCTCACCACGCAGCTCAGCGGCCAGGGCCGCCGCGGACTCCGCCATCTGACGCTGCTCCTCGCCGAGGCGGCGGGCTTGGGCGTCCCCCGCCTGCGCGGCCAGTTCGCGCGTGCGCTCGAGCGCCTCCGTCTGCCGGGCCAGCAGCTCGTCCAGGGCCTCCGCCGCCCGGCGCAGTGCCGCCAGCCGCTCTGGCGCTCCCTCCCCCTCCAGCAGCACCGCCAGCCGGTCCAGATCCGCAACGACCTCCCGTTCGAGCGCGGCCGCGTCCCCGTAGCGGCCCTCGGCCAGCATGTCCCGGACGCGTTGCATATTCTGCACGATGAACTCGCGCCGACTGACCTCCAGGGCGCGCTCCACGGACTCCCGGCGCCCGGACTCCTCTGCCAGCGCCGTCAGCTCCAGCAGCCGCGCCTCGATGCGCGCCATGCGCGCGCGCAGTTCGTCCTGACGCGCGGGCAGTTCCGTCTGCGCCGCGGTCGCCGCAGCCACCAGCAGGCACACCGCCCATGCCGGCGCGACCCATCTCATTGCATCTCCTCCCGGCCCGCGCGTCGGGTCGTCTCCAGCACGTCCTGCTGCCCCCGGCGCACCTCGCGCACCGATGCCGTCACCGCAGCGTAGCCCTCCATCAGGAGCATGTTCGCCCGCACCCGTTCCATGGCGTTCAGCACCGAGCGGGCGGGCTCCGCCGCGCTTGCGTCGCGCCGCCGCAGCGTGATGGCCGCCCGCATCACTGGCCCGTCGGGCGCCGCCAGCTCCTCAAGCGGCTCAACGATTCGGGCGCGCCGCCGCCGGTGCACCGTCGGTTCGATCACACGATTGCTCAACATCTGCTCGAGCACCTGGTCGTAGCCCGCCCCAACGCGGCCCGTCTCCGACGCCAGTGCCGCTTGTCGGCGGGAGAGCTGCTCCAGGTCGGCATCCGCCTCTCCGGTCAGATCCGCAACGATCTCGCGCTGCGTGGCGATGAGCTGCTCCAGGTCGCGGCGGAGGTCCTCCTGGCGCAGCAGCAGCGCCTGCACCAGCTCCGCGTCCGTGACCAGCCGCAGTGAAACGACCGCGCTGCGGGCCACGCCGGCCTCAGCGTCGGGGCGGTTGTCACGCGCGGCGGCCGCCAGCTCCAGCCGCCCCGCAGGGGGCAGTTCCCAGTGCCGCAGGTCCAGCAAGTGCTCTCGCCACACCTCCCGCCGGCCGCTGCCGGACCACAGCTCGGCGGTCGGCAGCTCCGCCGCTCCATCGCCCCCCCGATGGGCAGTCTCCAGCCACAGGCGGCTCAGACCATAGTCGTCCAATGCCTGCGCCTCCAGCACCACGGCCGCGTCGGGGGTCACCATGTCGGGAGCGCCTCGGGCGGCCAGCCGCACCTGCGGCGGCTCATCGGGCAGCGCGCGGATGTCCATCTTCACAGGCTCAGCGGACCCGATGCCGTGCACGTCAGCGAACTCGAATCGGCAGATCAGGTCCCGGTTCACCTCGAGGCTGCACCGTGCGGTGCGCGGGCCGGTCATCAGCATCGGTTGCGCCTCCCCCCTGCCCAGCCTCCAGGCGGCGCGTGAGAGCCGCGAGGTCGCCGTCAGCTCGACCGACAGACGACTGCCGACCGGCACCTGCAGGCCCTCCGAGCGCCAGGGTATGTCCAGCGGCGTCCGGCGGATGTAGTCAGGAAGCCGAACGGTCAGCCGTGCGGCAGCCAGCTCGGGCCGCGCGACCGGCTGCACCAGGCCCGGCTGACTGATGCCATCGCCACCGCGCGCCCGGACGGACAGCGCCTGCCGCACCGCCGGCACGGTGACGCTGAAGCGGCCCGCTTCGCGCCGGCCCATGGGCAGCTCACGCGCCCGGCCGCCCTCCTCCGGCCGGACCACCAGCGAGACCATTTGCGGCACGACGCCTGAGGCCCGGGCACTCACCTGAACGTCTTCCGCCCGCGGGACGAACCGCACTCCCTCCTGGAAGCCCACCAGGGCCAGCCGCGTGCGCCGCGGCCACTCGACCGGGCGCAGCAGCACGTTGCGACGGAACCACAGCCCGGCCGCACGGGGATAGGCCAGCCCGAAGCCAACGGTCACCAGCGCCACGGCCGCCCCGAACAGCAACCACCGGCGCGGCCGTTGCCAGCGCAGCAGGCGCGGAGGTACGATGCCCGCGGCCTCCCGCTCGGCGCGGGCAAGGACCTCCCGCCGCAGGGCCGCCGAACCGCCGCCCGCCGCTCCGCCGGCGAAGCTGAGCGCGCTGGCCAGCAGGTCCTCACACGGCCGGCGCCGCTCCAGTTCCAGAGCCACCGCATGGTCGGTGAGCCGCCGCAGGAGGGGATGCAGCACGCCGCGGCCCACCTGCCAAAGCACCGCCGCCGCCCCCGCGCAGAGCAGCACCAGGCGCGTGCCGAACCGGAAGCGCAGCGCCCTGTCCAGCAGGAGATCGAGCGCGACCAGCGCGCCGGCCAGACACAGCGTCCGCCCCAGGCCGCCGGCTGCCAGCACGAGGCGCAGCAACGCCTTCAGTTCGCCGATCCTTGACTCCAGAAGGCGGGGGCGTTCCACGGGCCGGGCTCCCAGTGCGTGAGAGGGCAACAGAGGCGCTCCGAGGCGGCGCAAAAGCATTTGCGCCCGCATGTGCGATTGCCTATAGTATTATAGCCTGCCGGGAGGAGACGGCGAAGAGCCCTGCGGAAGACCGAGGAGCACATGGCTGAGATCAAGGAACACCACGGGAACCTGGATGCCGGCGGCAAGCGGTTCGCCCTGGTGGTGAGCCGCTACAACGAGTTCTTCTCCAGCCGGCTTCTGGACGGCGCCGAGGATTGCCTGCTGAGGCACGGGGCGGCCCCGGAGGACGTGGAGGTCTTCCGCGTTCCGGGCGCCTTCGAGCTGGCGCTGGTCGCCCACAAGGTGGCGCAGACGGGACGGTTCAGCGCCGTCGTGTGCCTGGGCGCCGTGCTGCGGGGACAGACGCCGCACTTCGAGTTCGTCGCCTCCGAGGCGGCCAAAGGAGTGGCCCGAGTGGGCCTGGAGACGGGCGTGCCCACGATATTCGGCGTGATAACCACTGATACCGTCGAGCAGGCCGTGGACAGGTCAGGCGCCAGGGCCGGCAACCGCGGGGCGGAGGCCGCCCTGGCCGCCATCGAAACGGCCGACCTCCTGGAGAGTATCTCCGGCGGGTGAGCCGGCCGGCGGCCTGCCTCCCCGGCTCGCTGCCGGAGAGAGCCGGGAAACTCACCGCCTCCGTATCGCCCTTCATCGCGACGGGCCGACGGTGTTTGTGGAACCGGTCAGGTCGTATGCCGGGACCGTTCCGGCCAGGCGTTCAGCGCGGTGGAGATCCTTGAGAAAAGAGACCCAGGCAAGGGAGCTGGCCCTTCAGGCGCTCTACCAGCGCGACCTGGTCGAGGGCCGGTCGCTGGAGGAGCTCCGGCATTACTGCGTGGAGCGGGGCCAGCCGCAAGTGGCCCAACTCGCCTGCGAGCTGGTGGAGGGCTGCGTCGAACGCCAGCCCGTCCTGGACGGCATCATCCGCCGCACCGCCCGTAACTGGGAGCTGGACAGGATGGCCACCAGCGACCGGAACATACTGCGCCTTGGGGTCTACGAGCTTCTCTACAGGCCCGAAACTCCGCCGAAGGTTGCCATGAACGAAGCCATCGAACTGGCCAAGAAGTACAGCACCCAGGACTCGCCGACCTTCGTCAACGGCGTCCTCGACCGCATCTACACCATGCATAGAACGCAGATCATCGAAGCCGACCCGGAGCAGCGGGCGGACCTGCACGTGCACTCGAACGTGAGCGACGGTTCGGTGCCGCCGCGGGAGCTGCCCGCCCTGGCCGCCGAAGCCGGCCTGGCCGCCATCGCCCTGACCGACCACGACTCCGTTGACGGAGTGCCCCCCGCCAGAGAGGCCGGGCAGAAGGCCGGCGTGATCGTCATCGCAGGGGTTGAGCTGACCGCCTATGCGCCCGCCTCCGGGCAGGGGCGCGAGATGGAGGTCCACGTGGCCGGTCTGTTCCTGGACACCGACAGCGAGGAGCTGAACGGAACGCTGCTGGATCTGCGCGAGGCGCGCGTCGAGCGGGTGCGCCGCATGGTGGGCAAACTCGAGAAGATGGGCATCGTGGTGGACTCCGGGGAAGTGCTCCGCCGGGCGGAGAACGGCGCGGTCGGTCGTGGCCACCTGGCACAGCGGCTGGTCGAGCGCGGCTACTGCCGCGACATCCGGGAGGCCTTCGACAGTTACCTCTCGGAGGATGCCCCGGCCTACGTGCCCAAGAGGCGGCTCACACCGGCGGAGGCCATCGAGCTGGTGCATGCGGCCGGCGGCGCGGCGGTGTTGTGCCACCCGGCGCTGCTGGAGAACGTCGAGGAGCGCATCCCCCGACTGGTGGAGGCCGGACTGGACGCCATCGAGGTCCATTACCCCTCGCACAGCGCCGAGGACGAAGCACTCATGATGGAGCTGGCCCATCGCCACGATCTGCTGATCACCGGCGGCAGCGACTTCCACGGCAGCCTGAAACCCGATATCCGCATCGGCCAGGAGGCCGTCTCGCTGGTGGAGCTGCACAAGCTGCAAGAGCGGGCCCTGTCGCTGGCCTGAGAGTCGGCCGGGCCCACCCCGAGTCATGAACGGATCGAGAGATGACCCCCTTTGGCCTGTTCAAGAAAGAAGAGGAAGAACCGGAGGCCGCCGCCGGCGAGGCCCAGAGCAAGGGCCTGCTGGGCAAGCTGCGCGCCGGACTGGCCAAAACGCGCGACAAGGTGACCGGCGGCCTCCGCAGCGCGCTGGCCGCCACAAGGACGCTGGACGATGAACTGCTGGAGGAGATCGAGGAGCAGCTCTACGTGGCGGACATCGGCCCCCGGGCGGTCATGCGCCTGTGCGGGCAGCTGCGCGAAGCACACCAGGAGGGCCGCCTGAAAGGCCCGCAGGAGGTGATGGGCTTCCTGAAGGAAGCCATACGCGAGGAGCTTGCCGGGTGGGACACCTCGCTTCACCTGCCGGAGGACGGCACGGCCGTCATCATGGTGGCGGGGGTGAACGGCTCCGGCAAGACGACAACCATTGCCAAACTGGCGCGGCGGTTCCTGGGCCAGGGCAGCTCGGTGCTGCTGGCCGCCAGCGACACGTTCCGCGCGGCGGCCGTCGAGCAACTGGGCATCTGGGCCGAGCGAGTCGGCGCCGACATGGTGAGCAACGAGAGCGCCGACCCGGCGGCGGTGGCCTTCGACGCGGCCGACAAGGCGCTGGCCCGCGACTACGACGTGCTGATCATTGACACCGCCGGCCGGCTGCACACCCGACGCAACTTGATGGCCGAGCTGCAGAAGATCAGCCGCGTGGTGGGCAAGAAGATCTCCGGCGCCCCCCATGAGACGCTGTTGGTGCTGGACGCCACAACCGGCCAGAACGCCGTCAGCCAGGCCCTGCGCTTCGACGAGAGCATCGAGCTGACCGGCATCGTGGTGGCCAAGCTGGACGGAACCGCCAAAGGCGGCGTCATCGTGGGCATGAGGGACCAGGTGGACATCCCGGTGAAGTTCGTCGGCGTGGGCGAGGCCATGGACGACCTGCTGCCGTTCGAGCCGGACGAGTTCGTAGAGGCGCTGTTCGACTGACCTGCCTTCCAATCCCCCGGCAGAGGGGAAACTGACCATGGAGTTCGAACAGATACGGCAGCTCTTCGACGATTACGTGACGCCCAACTACGTGCGCAACCCGATCGCCTTCCTGCGAGGCCAAGGCTCGCAGATATGGGACACCCGGGGCAACCGCTACGTGGACCTGATGCCCGGCTGGGGCACCACGGTGCTGGGCCACTGCCACCCCCGTGTGGTGACGGCCGTGCAGCGCCAGGCGGGGATGCTCCTGCACACGGACAACACGTTCTACATCCCGCTCCAGGGCGAGCTGGCGCGCCAGATCAGCCGGCACAGCTTCGGTGGCAAGTGCTTCTTCTGCAACAGCGGCGCGGAGGCCATCGAGGCAGCCATCAAGCTGGCCAGGCTCCACAAGCAGGAGCAGAACCGCTACAAGATCGTCACCATGCTGGACTCCTTCCACGGCCGGACGATGGGCGCCATCACGGCCACCGGGCAGGAGAAGTACCACAAGGGCTATCTGCCGCTGGTGCCGGGATTCTCCCACGTGCCGATGAATGACCTGGCGGCCCTCGAGCAAGCCGTGGACGAGCAGACCTGCGCGGTCATCGTCGAGCCGGTCCAGGGCGAAGGCGGAGTGAACCCGGCCGACCCGGACTACATGGCCGGTCTGCGAGCGCTGTGCAACGAGCGGGGCCTGCTGCTGATCCTGGACGAGGTCCAGACCGGCATGGGCCGCACGGGCGAGTGGTTCGCCTACCAGCATTACGGGATCGAGCCGGACATCATGACCCTGGCCAAGGCGCTGGGCAGCGGGGTGGCCATCGGCGCCATGGTGGCGCAGCCGGAGGTGGCCGAGAGCCTGAGCGCCGGCACGCATGCCTCCACCTTCGGCGGCAACCCGCTGGCATGCGCGGCGGGGCTGGCCACGTTCCGCACCATTGAGGATGAGGGCCTGCTGGCGACCTGCCGCGAGACTTCTGAGTACCTGTTCGGGCGGCTCAACCAGATGGCAGAGCGGCTCTCCATCGTCCGCGAGGTACGCGGGCGCGGCATGATGTGCGGCATGGAGCTGGAGCGGGGCGCGGAGGCCGTCTTCCGCTACTGCCTCCAGCAGCGGGTGCGCGTCAACTACACCCACCAGACCGTGGTGCGGCTGCTGCCCGCCATCAACGTGCCGCGCGACCTGCTGGACGAAGGACTGAGCATGCTGCAAGAAGCACTTGAGAAGGCCGAGCGAGGCGAGATATGACCGCTGAGAACAAGCCCATCCACCTGGTGACGCTGCTGGACTGGGACGCCGAGCAGATCCGCGACGCGCTTGCGCTGGCCCATCGGCTCAAGGCCGCAGCCCGCCGGGGCACTCTCCAGCCCATTCTGGAATGCAAGACACTGGCGCTGCTGTTTGAGAAGGCGTCCATGCGCACACGCGTTTCCTTTGAGGTGGCCATGACCGAACTGGGCGGGCACGTCACGTATCTCTCCAAGGAAGACGTGAACCTGGGCGTGCGCGAGCCCATCAAGGACGGCGCGCGAGTGCTGTCACGCTACGTGAGCGGCATCGCGGCCAGGACCTATCGGCACGCCACCGTGGAGGAGCTGGCGGCCTACTCGGACGTGCCGGTGATAAACGCCCTCAGCGACCGGGCGCACCCCTGCCAGGCGCTGGCGGACATCCTGACCATCCAGGAGAAGTTCGAGGCGCCGGAGAGCCGCAAGATCGCCTTCATCGGGGACGCCAACAACGTGTCCCGTTCGCTGGCCATCGCCTGCGCGAAACTGGGCTGCCGGTTCACCATCGCCTGCCCGGAGGACTACTGCTTCGAGCCGGCCTTCCTGTCGAAGCNNAGCTGGAGCAGGTAGCCGAGGCGACCGGGGGCAGCATCGAAGTCACCGGCTCGGTAGCCGACGCCGCCGAGGGGGCCCACGTGCTCTACACCGACGTCTGGACCAGCATGGGCCAGGAGCAGGAGGCCGAGCAGCGACGGCGGGACTTCGCCGGCTTCTGCATAGATGCCGCCGTCGTGGGCCACGCGTCCGGGGAAGCGGTGGTCATGCACTCCCTGCCCGCGCACCGGGGCGAGGAGATCACCGACGAGGTCCTGGAAGGGCCACAGTCAGTGGTCTTCGACCAGGCCGAGAACCGGCTTCACGCCGAACGGGCCCTCCTGCAGATGCTGCTCAGGTAAACAGCCCAGGCGAGGTGATTCGCCGCACGCTTAGCCCCCGCCGAAGCCCGTTCCGGTGTCTCGCTCCGCGCCGTCCACCGCGACCGAGTCCGCTGGCAATTGTGCCCAGCAGCCGCAATCTGTTTCATTCTGAGAGCAGACTTCGTGCCCCCGTGGGAGTCCGAAGCCCCTCTCGTGGCCTCCAGGGACGCCCTGAGGCCCTCCTGGTCCTAAGGGGGCGGCGGCACGCGGTTTGCGCCGCTGACCGCCGGCGACTCAGCGTGAGCTGAAGTGCCGGCCGTCGGGAACGGGGCCCCAAGGCAACGCCCGACGGCTTGACGGGGAATGTACCGTGGGTTGGACCGGAAGTTCCGCCCGTCCCGGTGGGCAACACGCCGCCAACACCCTCCCACGGGCCCCCACAGGCTCTTGTCCCCGGGACGGGTTCTTCCGACCGTCCCTCCTGTCCTCGCCCGGCTGCGAACCTCGCCCGACGTGCGTGCCATCTGATTGACAGGCCACAGCCCCCCGACTACACTCTGCCAGTCGCCCCGACGCGCACGCAACCCGACCCCCTGCCCCGGGAGCAACCATGCGACACGAGAAAGCAACGCAAGGAATCGAGCGCATGCCCAACCGCGCGCTGCTGTATGCTACCGGCATCACGCGCGAGCAGATGGAGAAGCCCTTCATCGGCCTCTGCTCCAGCTTCACCGACCTGGTGCCCGGCCACGTCACCATGCGCAGCCTGGAGCGGGGGATCGAGCACGGCATCTGCGCCGGCGGCGGGGTCCCGTTCCTGTTCAGCGTCCCCGGCATCTGCGACGGCATCGCCATGGGCCACACCGGCATGCACTACTCGCTGCCCAGTCGAGAGCTGATTGCCGACATGATAGAGTCCATCGTCGAGGCCCACCAGCTCGACGGCCTTGTGCTGCTGACGAACTGCGACAAGATCACCCCCGGCATGTTGATGGCCGCCGGCCGGCTGGACGTGCCCACCATAGCCGTCACGGCCGGACCCATGCTCAGCGGCCACCACGGCGGCCGCCGGCTGACCCTGGTGCGGGACACGTTCGAGGCGGTGGGCCTGCACAAGGCGGGCAAACTGACCGAAGAGGAGGTGAAGGCGCTCGAGATGGAGGCGTGCCCCGGGCCGGGATCCTGCCAGGGGCTCTACACGGCCAACACGATGGCCTGCCTGACGGAGGCGATGGGCATGAGCCTGCCCGGGACGGCGTCTGCGCTGGCCGTCTCCGCGAAGAAGATGCGCATCGCCCAACAGGCCGGAGAGCAGGCGGTGGAGCTGGTCCGCCGGGGCATCACCGCGCGCCAGGTGGTCACCCGCCAGTCCCTGGAGAACGCCGTCCGCGTGGACATGGCCCTGGGCGGCTCGACCAACACGACGCTCCACCTGCCCGCCATCGCCCACGCGGCGCAGGTGCCGCTGTCGTTGGAGGATTTCAACCGGCTCAGCGGCGACACGCCCCAGTTGGTCAACCTGCGCCCGGGCGGAGAGCAGATGATGGAGGACCTGGAATGGGCCGGCGGCATCCCGGCCGTCATGAAGAACCTCGCCCCCCTGCTGAACCGGGAGTGCCTGGGGGTGACCGGCAGGACGCTGGAGGAGCTGGTGGAGCAGTTCCCGGAGGGCGACCCGCAGGTCATCCGCCCCCTGGACGACCCCGTCGCCGAGGAAGGCGGCATCAGCATCCTGAAGGGCAGCCTGGCCCCGGACGGCGCGGTGGTCAAGCGGGGCGCCGTGGCCGAGGACATGATGCAGTTCACCGGCACGGCGCGCGTGTTCGACAGCGAGGACGATGCCATGCGCCACCTGTTCGAGGACAGGGTCGCGCCCAGGGACGTGCTGATCATCCGCTACGAAGGGCCGCGCGGCGGGCCGGGCATGAGGGAATCGCTTGCGCTGACGGCCGCCGTGGCCGGCTGCGGGCTGGGGGAGCAGATCGCCATCGTGACCGACGGCCGCTTCAGCGGGGGGACCCGGAACCTGAGCATCGGGCACGTCTGCCCGGAGGCCGCCGACGGCGGGCCCATCGCTCTGGTCCAGGACGGCGACCAGGTCCGGGTTGACCTGCCCGCCCGGAGGCTGGACCTGCTGGTCGAGGAAGATGAGATCGAGCGGCGCCGGGCCGCCTGGACGCCCCCTGAGCCGCGGTTCACCCACGGGTGGCTGGCCCGCTACGAGCGGCTGGTCAGCAGCGCCGCCCGCGGCGCCGTGCTCGAGCCCCCTCCCCTGCCAACCCGTTGAAAGGCCGGCTCCGGCACCCGTAGAATGGCTGGTCGGAGACTCCCTTCTGCTGCGGGCGCGGCGTCATGGAAGACACGGGGCTGGCATTCAGGCCGCTGATCCCGGGCCCATACGGCGCCTTGATCCTGCTGGCGGTGGGCCTGGTGCTGTGCGGGCTGGCACTGCTGTCCTACGGCCGGACGAGCCGGCCCATTGCCCGCCGCTGGAGGGCACTGCTGCTGGCGCTGCGCTTAGGCGCGGTGGGCGTGCTGATGCTCTGCCTGCTGCGCCCCAGCCTGCAGACGGTGCATTACGAGGTGACCAGGAGGCCGCTCCTGCTGCTGGTGGACCGCAGCGACTCGATGGCCCGCATCGCGGACACGGCGTCCGGGCTGACCCGCCAGGCGGCCGTGAACCGCATTCTGCGCCGGAACGCCGAGCTGCTGGAGGAGCTGGGCCAGGTCTACGACGTGGTGCGACGCGACTTCGCCCGAGGCATCCTTGGGCGGGCGGCCGACGCAGGTGAGCAACCGCCGCAGGACACCCGCTACAGCGCGTACGGCATGGCTCTGGAGGAGGGCTTCGCCGAGGCGGCCGGCGGCCAGTGCGAGGCGGTGATCGTATTCGGAGACGGGTCGCATAACTACGGCCCGCCCGACCCCGTACATGCGGCCGCTGTGATCGGCCAGCACGGCGTGCCCGTGCATACGGTCGGCGTGGGGCAGGACGTGGCGAACGCCGCTTTGCGGGACGTGAGCCTGAGCCGGGTTTCCGCGCCGCGCTCGGTGTTCATGTTCAGCGAGTTTCCCGTGCGGGCGGAGCTTCTGTGCCGCGGCTCCCAGGGGCAGCGGGTGGAGGTCAAGCTGCGCTTTCCCGGCCGCCCCACGCAGACGAAAGCCCTCCAGGTGAGCCACGTGGAGGAGGTGGTGCCGGTGGAGTTCAGCGTCGTGCCTGCCCAGCGCGGCGTGTTCAAGTTGACTGTGCGGGCCGAGCCGGTGCGCGACGAGCTGCTGACCACCAACAACAGCGCCAGCACCTTCGTGCGGGTGCGCAGCGAGGGGCTGCTGGTCGGCTACTACGATACACCGCGGCCGGAGAGCAAGTTCACAGCCCTGACGCTGGCCGGCGCCGCACAGCTGCAGGCGCGACGAGTGCTGGTGATGCCCGGCGGCAGGGTGCCCGCCGCGGACGCCGACGTGACGCCCTTCGACGTGGTCATCCTGGGGGACATAGCGCCGTCAGCCTTTCCGCGCGAGACGATCGAGCGCCTGCGGGGCCAGGTGCAGATGGGCAAGGGGCTCGTCGTTCTGCCGGGGGAGCGCGGCTGGGACGACGGGGGATGGCCCGCCACCGAGCTGAGCGCCGTGCTGCCCCTGCGGCGGACGGGACCGCTGCGGCGGGCGGGCGGCGGGCGGCAGTTCAGCCCCGCCGCCGGGCTGGCGGACCACCCCATCCTGGCACTGGCGCCAACTGCCGAGCAGAGCCGCGAGAGGTGGCGCAAGATGCCGCCCCTGGCCGGTGTGCTGCTCGGCCTGGAGCCGGCGCGGGCGGCCACCGTGCTGGCCACTGACCAGGACCAGCACCCCCTGCTGGTCGTTCACCGGGTGGGGGGCGGCCGGGTGGCCGCCCTGATAGCGGACACCACCTTCCGCTGGTTCTTCACCGCCCGGGGAACGCAGGACTACCACCGACGGTTCTGGCGCCAGTTGGTCACGTGGGCCGCCGGCCGCGCGGCCGAACCCCACACCCAGGTGCGCCTGGAGCTGAGCAAGCAGCGGCTGCTGGTGGATGAGTCGCTGACCATGCAGGTGCAGGTCCGGGATCCCGAGGGCGCCGCCGTGCGGGACGCCGCCCTGTCCCTGACCGTTACCACACCCACGGAGCAGCGACAGGAGATGACCCCGACCCTGGTGCGGGGCACGGCCACCTACCGGGCGCCTTACACGCCGTCGGCTCCCGGCGACTACACGGTGGTGGCCACCGCCCGACGGGACGGCGAGGAGCTGGGGACCGACCGCGCGCTGTTCCAGGCCACGGACGCCAACCCCGAATTGGAGAACCCGGTGGCGAACCTCAAACTGCTGCGCCGCATCTCGGCAGCCACCGAGGCAGCCGGCGGGCGATACTACTCCTATCAGCAGGCGGACGAACTGCTGCAGGCCCTGAAGGCCGGCGGAGAACCGCTGAGGCTGACTACGCGCCGTCGTCGCGACGTTTGGGATCGCTGGCCCATCTTCGCGCTGTTCACCGCATTCCTTGCCACTGAATGGGCACTGAGGAAATGGAAGGGACTGATCTGAGAGGCGGCCGACGCGCCGTGTTCCTGGACCGCGACGGGACCATCGTGGCAGACGTGGACTACCTGACGCGGCCGGAGGAGCTGCGCCTGCTGCCAGGGGCGGCGGAAGCCTTGCGGCTGCTGCGCGCTGCCGGCTACTTGCTCATCTTGGTCACCAACCAGAGCGCCATCGCCAGGGGCTGGTTGACCGAAGAGGACCTGGAGGCCATCCACCGGCGCCTGAACGAGATGCTCGCCGCCAGTGGCACGGGCATTGACGCCTGCTACCACTGTCCCCACCTGCCGGACGGTGAGGTCGGCCGGTACGCGGTGGAGTGCTCCTGCCGCAAGCCGGAGCCGGGCCTGCTGCAGCGTGCCGCGCGCGAATGGGGGATTGACACGGCCCAATCCTGGGCGGTGGGTGACTCCGAGCGTGACGTGGAAGCCGGCCGGCGCGCAGGCTGCCGAACCGTGCTGCTGGCCGAGGAGCCGGTACCGGCGGCCGACGCGGTGAGGCCCGACCTGCTGGGTGCGGCCCGGCTGATACTGGAGCAAGAGGAGGGCCCGTAGCAGGCTACTCCGGCTTTGCGAGCAGTGATTCGTCCAGTTCCTCGGCCTCGGGGCGCTCGGCCTTCTCCCCCTTCTCTACGTTCTCCAGCACTTCCTGCACCTTCGCCGGGCCGAGGCGGGTTTTCAGGTGCTGGAGCACTTCGTCGCTGATGCCGACCTTGCCGGTGAGCAAGTCCACCAGGGCGGCCTGTCGGATGCTGTCGTGTCGGATCATGCCCCTGATGTTGGTCCGCTCGGTCGGATCGAAATTCTCGGCGATCAGCTTGGCCTCCATCTCGAGCGCCGCCGCCTTGTCCTCCTGCCCCATGGCCAGGTAGAGATAGGCGCGGTAGTAGAAGCCCCGCACGAGCCGACGCACCTGGCTGAAGCTCATGTTGCTTGTGTAGTCTTCGATCCGCCACTCAAGGTACTCGCCGTAGGTTCGGTCTGCCACGTGTGTAGGGAAGTCCTTCTTGATCAACTCGAAGTAGCGGTGTGACTTCTCGTTGTCGCCCATGAGGTGGAACTCCACGATGCCCTGGGCGAGGAAGAACTTGTAGGCGTCCGTAACACTGCGCAGGTACCGCGGCCCCCATTCCTGCCGCGCGTGCTGGAACATCTTCAGCGCGGCGTCAGCAAAGCGGTAGTCGCTGCCCCATTCGCCGACCAGCATCCGGCCGCGCGGGTCGAACAGCACCCGCCCGTGGGCTACCAGCTTCTGCAGCGAGTGATAGACGAGCCGCTCCAGTTGGGCGCGCTCGTATTCATAGATTCGCTCCTTGTCGCCGAAGACCCAGTCCACGTACTCCCGGGTATGGGGCACCGGCAGCCCCAGCTCATCCACGGCCGCATAGAGACGGTCGTCCAACCTGACAAGCCTCTCCAGCCCCAACGTAGCCCAGTAGATGGCGTGGGGATAGGGGCTGCGCCAATCGAACGGGCCGTAGGAATCCATCAGGTCCAACATGCGGTCGGGATCGAGCCGGAAATCCTCCCGCAGCTTCCTGGCACGCACGTAGGTTTCGATCTTGCTCAAGGGCTCCTGCACCCGCTCGCGGCC
>JABAOC010023567.1_pt5 | contig 14809 bp, 7 predicted proteins | sample 7062161 | NCBI WGS metagenome assembly JABAOC01 (sample SAMN14538625, study PRJNA623070) | marine sediment metagenome | biome: marine biome [ENVO:00000428]; feature: marine pelagic biome [ENVO:01000023]; material: deep marine sediment [ENVO:00002113] | place: India: Gulf of Khambhat ... | reverse complement strand
CCCACTGGATGGCCTTTTGCCTTAAGTCCACCATCCACATTCACTGGAATTTCACCGCCAATGTAGGTTTGTCCCTCTTCTGCAAAGGTGCCTCCCTTTCCACGCTCTGTGAAACCTAAATCCTCATATGCCATAATTTCTGCAATAGTAAAGCAATCATGGACTTCTGCTACGTCAATATCGTCTGGATCAACCTTTGCTTGAGCATAAGCATTTTTTGAGGCTTCTACAGCACTAGGTAATGTTGTCAGATCTGGTCTGACTAGAACAGAGAACGGGGCCGTCGCTGCTCCTAACCCCTTAATCCATATTGGTGTATCTGAAAGTTGTTTGGATTTCTCTTCGTTGGCTACAATAAGGGCAGCAGCCCCATCAGCGTTTGCACAGCAATCAAATAAATGTAAAGGCGAAGCAATGATCCGAGAGTCTAACACTTTTTGAATTGAGATTTCTTTCTGGAACATTGCTAAGGGATTCATAGATCCATAATGGTGACTCTTGACCGCCACTGTTGCGAGCTGTTCTGAAGTTGTCCCGTATCTTGCCATGTGTTGGCGTGCGTAAAGGGCGTAATAATTAGCAAAAGTAGTTCCGTAGGGAGCTTCCCACTGTACATCCCCGCTCCGACCCATAATTTTCAAGATCTCAGCGGTACTTTGTTCCAACATCTTTTGGACCCCTAAAACCAAGACGAGCGAATGCATCTCAGAGGCAATTTGCGCATAGGCGGTTCGTAACGCGACTGCAGAACTACTACAGGCAGCTTCAGTAAGCCAAACCGGCTGAGGGTTTAAGCCCAGATATTCTGTGATTGGTCCAGCAATACTACGTTGAATCATATAGACAGGCGATGCACCAATCACAGTAGCGTCGATATCCTCACGACCGATCCCAGCATCGTTGAGGGCTTCAACAAACGGCNNCGAACGCAAGTTCTTGGACAGAGACATCGTCCCGTCTTCCGAATTTGCCGTGTCCGATTCCAATAATGCCAACTTTCATATTATATCATCTCATAAAGACTTTGGACATATAGAGCGGTGAAACTGTGATAGGATTAGGTTCTGTTTGAGCTATTGTGGAGGTACTTCACCAGAGATTGAAAGAGCTTCTTTAAAAAATGGGTTCCGCATGTTTCATATATGTTTTGATGCAACATGACTGTAGAATCCCAAGGGTTTTACGTAGAGAGATCGGTACTTCCTAATTGAGACTCATATATGCGTAGCCTACAGCAGTTCCACACATGGTTTTGCGTTGGTCAACATGAAGTTAGCAATCTGTAGAACTGTAAAGTTTATGCAAATGATTTCTTCACTAATCATTTTATTGCTTGTTTGTGATCAAACGAAAAATACTTGATCCTTCAATAGGGAAACCCCTCTATACTCTGTTATGCAAAAAATTTTAACCAGTCTGGCATTTGAAGGGATACGTCATGTTTGACTTATTGAAGAAGTCAATAGACCGCGCGGTGCCTCCTGGCGTGACTTATGCCGAATTGAGATACCATAAGCGTGAAAGACTTAGCCTTCGCGTACGAAAGGGAGAACTTGAAAACGCTAACTCTGATGTGTTCGCGGGCGTGGGGGTTCGTGTCCTCCAAGATGGGGCATGGGGATTCTCCGCTACCTCGACCTTGGACTTAACAACCATGAAAGATAAACTGAAAGAAGCCCAGAAGATCGCTAAGATAACCGCTACCCAGAAACAAACCAAAGTAGAACTTGCTCCAGTCGATCCCATTGAGGGTGTTTTCCACCGCGCCAAGGAAAAGGATCCTCTTCGTGATCACTCCATAGAGGAGAAGATCAACCTTGTACTTTCCTCTGATAAGGCTATCTTGGAAGCAAATCAGATTAAAAGCAGTGTCGCCAGCTATACCGAATTTTACGATCATAAAATCTTGGTAACAACGGATGAAACAGCTATAGAACTCTTTGATGCCAAACCAGAATTTCGAGTAGGCGCTGTTACAGGAAGAAATGGCGATATGATTTCCGCTTTAGATGCGAATAGTATCACTGGGGGGTGGGAAATGTTTAAGCAAAAAAGTCCAGATGATATGGTGGCCAAAGTGACCAAACTGGCCCCGCGGCTGCTTACCGCTAAACATCCAAAAGGAGGAAGATATACAGTGATTCTCAAACCTTCTCTAGTAGGACTCCTTGCTCATGAAGCCTTTGGACACACCGTTGAGGCGGATTTTGTCCTTGCTGGAAGTATTGCTCAAGGAAAACTAGGGAAATCCGTTGCTAGTGATTTAGTTACAATGGTCGATTCTGGTCTAGAGGTATCCACTGCTGGCTGGTTACCTGTCGATGATGAAGGAGTCAAGACGCAGAAAACAGTGATAATCAGAGAAGGGATTTTAGAGTCTTATCTGAACAATCGAGAAACTGCTGCCATCATGGATGTTCCTCCTACAGGTAATGCCCGTGCTTGGGAATATGATGATGAGCCGATTATTCGGATGCGAACTACTTATATTGAGCCTGGAGATTGGGATCCAGATGAGATCATCGCCGATACAAAAGAAGGGCTTCTCCTGAGCGAAGCCGGAGGAGGACAAGCCGATTCCAATGCAGAATTTATGTTTCAAGTTCGTGAAGCCTACCAAGTTAAGAACGGAGAAGTTGGCGAGCTGCTCCGTGGGGTGTCTATGACTGGCAATGCAATCGACGTCCTCAAGACGGTAGATGCTGTTGGGAAGGATCTGACATTCGATATGGGATACGGCCATTGTGGCAAGGGGCAATTGATGAAGGTTGACGGCGGAGGCGGAACTATCCGCTGCCAAGTCCTTGTAGGAGGGCGAGTCTAGGAGGAGGAAGTGTGATGTCCGATTTACTTGCCCTTGCCGAACACGTCACAACTAAAGGTCTAGCTGCGGGGGCAGATGAACTAGAAGTCTATATCGAACGTGCTAGACTCATGGCGGTTTCCCTTGAAAGGAACGACATGCAGTCCGGCCAAAGTCAAGTTTGGTCGGGGATTGGGATCCGCGCATTAAAGAACCATGGTTTGGCCTTTTCTGCAGTAAATCAACTGGACAAGACGCAAGGGAAAGAGGCGGCGGTGCGTGTTGTCACCATGGCCAAACAAGCTCCTCCTTGTCCCCACTATACCCTTCCAGAGCCCAAGCCACCAAACCATGTTGAGGGTCTGTATGACCCGCGAAGTGAAGAGTTTTCCATTGATGATACCCTAGACTACACACTCCGACTCCTGCAAACAACTAAGGATTATGATCCTCGGATAACCATTGATTCAGGGAGTTTCATGGCAGTTATAGGGGAACGAGCAATTGTGACGTCGAAAGGAACCGAGTGTTCCGAAAATTTCTCGGGTTTCACTTGGTCCCTAATGGGTATGGCGGTTGAGGGCTCTGAAGTAGGCTCTTGGGATTACGAAATGAACGGTGCTATTCGCGTCGCTGACATTAATGTTGAGGCAACTGCAGAACTTTTTGGCGAAAAGGTAATCAAGGCATTAGGCGCTCAAAAGATTAAATCCTTCAAGGGTTCTGTTCTGCTCACTCCATACGCGGCCGCGGGACTCGTGCTCTCCCCGGTGATGTTCTCCGCCAATGCAGAGAATATACAGAAGGGTATGTCTACATTTGCTGGCAAGCAAGGTACCCAAGTTGCTACTGAACACCTTTCAATCACAGATAATGGAACCCTTCAGGGAGAGCTAGGATCAAACCAGTTTGACCGGGAAGGTCAACCGCCTCAGCCCTTAACGCTTCTTGACAAGGGTACATTTAAGGACATAATGTTTCACGCCTTCTCTGCAAATCGCGTAAATAGATCCTCGACGGGACATGCTGCCAGCTCATATCGGGCCCCACCCGGCATCGCCTCAACCAATATTAAGATCCATCCAGGGCAACTTTCACAAGAAGAACTCATTGCTGAAATTAAATATGGTATCTTAGTAAGTCGGTTGAGTGGAGGACCACACCCAATTTCGGGTGATTTTAGCGCTGTGGTCAAAGGTGGCATGTTAATTGAGAACGGCCGCTTAACTCACCCAGTGAAGGAATTGACTGTACAGGGGAATGTTTACGACGCTTTAACGACCATTACATTGGTAAGTAAGAACGTTCGAAAAATTGCAAGCATTGGAGTTAGTGGTGGAGCCTCCTTAGAAGCGCCTCACCTCGTTCTTGAAGATGTAAACATTTCCTCTTAAATGGGAAATTCTTTTCACTTATCAGATTGAAAATAGGGTAAAGTTACTATATAGTTACAATATATTGAAGCTTCTCTATAAGTACCGATGCTAACACAAATGCAAGTTCGTTGAATAAGATCTTAATAAATTGGTGAGGAAGAGTTGATTGCGCTCTTCTCACTTTTTCTTCTTATCTTTGCGCTTCGGTTCCTTTTTCGGTTTCGGCTTTTTCTTCGGCTTTGGTTTTTGTTTTCGCCGGAAAAATCGCCTTAATAAGGGAAGACTGACGAATCCAATGCCAATTCCAATAGCAAGCAGCTGGACTGGAGGGATCCGCCGTCCAAACACGACTATGCCGCCTGTGCCGTATTCTTCTGGACTTGTGTATTTATTCGGATCCGTACCCGCTTCGAGTTCTTCTAGATCAGTGAACCCATCGCCATCAGTGTCTTCTTTTGCTGGATCGGTCCCTTTATCGATCTCTACTTTATCTTCTATTCCGTCACCATCACTATCCTTATTTGTGGGGCCACCTGGTGTGCCAGTTCCATTATAACAATCAGCACATCCGAAGTATGTCATGTACTTAAAGATCTCATCTCCATCGGTGATCCCGTCTTCATCATAGTCATGTTCATCCCCATCGGGCGTCCCATCCCCATCGGTATCTCCATTTAGGGGATCATCCTGATAAATCAATACCTCGGCGCCATCTGGTAGTCTATCCCCATCAGTATCTGGATTTGTCGCACTGGTTTGATATTTCGGTTGATAAGCGCGTAAACTTTCGACTGCGGTAGTCGGCATACTTGGGAGCCCCGTCGTCCACCCTCCTCCCAACGCAGATTGTTTCAACATAAATGCTGACGCTTCAGTCAGTTCTTCGTTATCTGCTAGCCCATCTCCGTCTGTATCGTTCGCTGCAGGGTCGGTTCCATGGATGTATACCTCTGACCAATCGTCAAGGGTATCTTCATCCGTATCAATCGAATTTGGATTTGTATGATAGTACTCTCCTACGGTTTCATTGTACTCAATAAAGCCAGCTGGAATTCCAAGCACTTCTTCGCCGTCTAATAGACCATCCCCATCACCGTCCGCGACACTCGGATGAGTTCCATAGGGGAATGTGATAGAAAATGAGAAATATGGATACGTTACGATTGTTGTGATGTTTTCCAGCCTAACCTCTCGCCCATCAAGTAAGCCATCATTATCGGTATCAGGATTCAAAGGATCGAGCGGCATTGACTCATAGGCTACTGAACCTTTCGTGAGGAATAGTTCAAACCCATCACTGAGTGAGTCACCGTCACTGTCTGCCACATTGGGATCTGTTCCATATACGACTTCATCATAATCCGTCCACATAAATGCGGGTTTACCCGTCTCATCTGGTTGAGTAACGGAATCATCATCGCTGTCCACATCAGTTGGATTAGTGTTGAAGATATACAGTTCTTGATAATCTGTCAACCCATCGCCATCACTGTCCGCCAATCGAGGGTTACTGTGAAGGTGTCGTACCTCAATGAAATCGGGCACGCCATCGAAATCTGTATCAGGTTTGGTAGGATCTGAATTTGCTTCGAGCACTTCTTCTCGATCTGAGAGGCCATCTAAATCCGTATCTTGCACAAACGGGTTACTGTAATACAGATAAACCTCTTCCCCATCCAGTAGTCCATCATAGTCGGTATCGTTATTGGCAGGATCTGTTCCAAAGATTAAGACTTCCGGTCCATCTAAGACCATATCATCGTCTGTATCAGGATCCCGGGGATTTCCCGTTAGAGAATCGCGTAAATCATTCAATCCATCGTTATCTGTGTCTGGGTTATTGGGATCGGTCATATTAGTATCGTAGCGATTTAATCCTTCCATACCATCTACAATTCCGTCATCGTCAGTGTCGCCATCCGTGGGATCCGTGGGTTCGGGCAAAGATAGCTCCGCGCCATCACTAGTTACGCGTATAAGGGGGAGATCAGTTGGTGGAGGCGGGCCTGAGTCGCCATCCGTGTCAGGACAGGTCGGATTGGTGTAGACTCGGACGGTATCTCCAGTTTCATACCCTGGCCATGGCGCCGCACCCATTAAGACTTCGATCCCGTTGATTTCCACACTATCAGTCATGTCCATTAAAAAGAGGTTATTTGGGCTTTTCTTCATTGTACCATCGGCAAAATATTGGAGTTCGTAGCTATCATCGTCTGTGTCAGCGTCTAAGGGATGAGTGTAACCTTCATTGAAAATCACCAGCTCTACACCCTCTGGAGCATTCTCAGGATCCCCATACCACTCCCCGAATAACCCTTCTTTCCCATCAAGGAGACCATCACCATCTGTGTCTGCATTTAAAGGATCAGTGTGGTCAGTGTACGTTACGCCTCCGATGCTCACTGAAGCGACGGTAGGGGTGACTTCCGGTGGAATCTCCCAAGCTTCAAATATTTCATATGCATCGTCTAGAAAGTCTTCATCTGTATCAATTTTCAAGGGGTTCGTTCCATAGGTCATGACCTCATCATAATCGCTTATCGAGTCGAAATCAGTGTCTGGAAGCAGAGGATTTGTCGACCACTCAATTACTTCCTCTCCATCGGTTAATAGGTCATCATCAGAGTCTGGGTCGCGTGGGTCTGTGCCTAGATCATACAGTTCCCACTTATCGTTAAGGCCATCACCATCAGTATCTGCGCTGTTAGGATCCAAATTAATCCCAGGGAGAGCTTCAAGTGAATCTGAGAGGCCATCACCATCTTTATCCGGCCCTAACTCGTTATCCTCAAATTCTTCACTTGCAGGTTCTGGAGTAAGTCGGATTCCCTCTTTTCCAAAGGGATACCAATCCCATCCGATCTTAATATCAAAGAACAATAAGTTTACAATGACTTTGAAACCGAGTTTTAATATCCAGAATATTTCAATTGGGGTTGCAGAGGCGAGATTTTGTATAAATCGTAGAGTACTTTCTAAAGTTCCAATGAACTTCACAATCCAGAGATTGATGGTAAGCGTTGTACCTAAGATGAGATCAAATGTTAACTTCGATTCTTCACTTTCACCGGGCGGGGGGAATTGTTTGATAATTTCTAAAGCCAATCCAAGGAATACACGAAGATTGATAGCATCAAGTCCCAGATATTCTTGAATAACGCCCAGTACTCCTCCTCCAGTCGCTCCGCCCGTTAAAAAGTCTAATAACGTGAATTTTTTTCCTAATTCAATACGGAATTTAAAACCGAACTTTCCGATCTTGATGAAATTAATAAACTCTCCTTCACCTGAGAGGCGAAAGATCTCTAAGACGAGTTCCGCTTCCCCTTTGGCTTTTAGATCAAGGCCATAAGCCGCTAGGAGATATTTTAAAAGGCTCGATTTCCCTGTGTCGAGGCCTTCAACTTTCGCTTTCATGACAAGTGCCGGAACCAGATCCATGAAGCCTAAAATGTCGAAGAAAATGGTTTTCCAATCTGTCTGGTCCCAATAACTAGTGTCCAAAAAGACAGTTCTGTTCATGAAATCTACGAATTTGGCTTTATTAAGTCTTGGGCCGGCGGTTACTGCGATTTCAAAGCCTAACTTAAATAATGAGAGGCCTCCCAAGCCGACGGGATAGCTTCCTTTCCATTCAAAGATTTTAATTTTTCCCAAGAGATTATCGATGGCCTTCGCTATATCTTCGATCTTCTTTTCAATTACCCCGGACAGCCAATTAAGAAATTCATCCCACTTCCCAAGTCCTCCAATGATAGCAGCGGAGATGCCACCGATGGCGGCGACGCTTCCCGCGGTGATCCCTATGACCGCCCACATATTATCTTTAACCCATTTCCAATATTCTTTGAGTTTAGTAATGACANNGACAGTTTTAGCCACATCAGCTCGAAGTCCAATATCTATATTGCCACCTAACAGATCGCCTAACAGATTGAGGAGCAAGTCGACGAGTTTACCAACAGGACCCGGTAACCCAGCCTTCTTAGGAAGCTTCTTGATTGAGACATATTCCTCCTCGTCAAAAGGCATGTACGCACCGGAGAATTTCGCGCCAGGAACCACTGGTGCTTTTTTATTACTGGGAATTAGTGTCAACGGGGGTTTGAACCCAGCAGGAAATCCTAGTTCTTGGAGATCAACCCGTTCCAAAGTTCGTTCTAATATTGCGGGATTCCAGGTAACAAGATCTTCGCCCAGAATATCTTGAGGGAAAAAAGCTCGAGACAGGAGTTCTTCAAGTGAGGTGATATAATAAACTAGAGTATGGGCACGCAACTCAGAGCCGATATATTGTTGGGGGATGTTTGAAGATTGCTCCAACAGATCAGCAAGAGTCCATAGTGCATGGAAGCTAGCTACATAAGAATCGATGATTTGATTCTCATCGGCTATAAAAATATTCATAGAGGGATTTAAGTGTTCTAAAAGTTGAATACTATTGCCCATACTTAAGATATGAAATTTTTCTGGGAAATTTTTAAGTGTGGTGGTAAATCGAGGCCATGGTATGGTCTTTTCTCCAATTTGGAGCCCATATAACCGCGTTTGAAACACATAAATAAGCGTCCAGTAGTCTTCTTTGAGACAAGAGGTGAGTTCCTCAAACGTCGCAATATTCTGTATTTCAGTATCTTTGTAGAAATACACAATGGACTGGTAGACATAATGGGCAGTATAGTTTGCAACGACATCTGTAGAGTCATAAACAATTAAAATTTTATCCGAGGGTTCCATTATGGTCTCGGCTTGGGAAGAAGACCTCTCAACAGACGCAATTAGACTCAGTATCAAAATGCAAAGTGTTAATGACCAGGAAAATTTGCGTTTTGTAGTATGATCCAATTATCTCACCATTTTCGGGTTATTTTTTATTTAATGTCGCATTTTCATCATCGTACAGTTCATTGCTGAGCCGAGGAAAAGGGAATGGCTCCTATATGCTGAACGACCAATCACCACACGAATGTGTGGGTATTCTCTTTTTTCTTGGGTCGATCCGGTCAATGGTTCTTAAAGTTCTATCATCCGATGAAATAGAATGGTTGTTGAATGAGGGTAGCGTTGTAGAGAGGAACTGTTTCCTCGGCGGATTGAAGTTGTTCCGCTTCTTCTACCATGGTCACCTCACGGTAGATTGGTGAATAGACAGGATACGCAAATTGTGTAACCATGAAAATCTCGGTGACCTCAACAGCCGCAGAATACTCATATGAAAAGATGAACCCTCCAGGAGCTGAACAAATGATTTCATCGTAGCCATTANNTCACCGATCGCCATGTCACCAACGTTTATGGGCTCTCTGAAGGCAGTGTTATAGACAAGTTCGTATAGAAATGTGGTTCCAGGTTTCAATTCAAGCACAGAGATGATGTTCATAGGCAAATTTGGCCCGCTTTCACTCACATTTGTCGCAGCGACTAGGATTTCCCGTCTATTATCGCCATCACTATTACCAACCCCTAGGGCGCCAACCCAACCGATTGTATCAGTAGGCGCTGACTGTTTAAGAGCGATTCCATCGTCTGCTCCCGTGTGTTCAAAGATGGTGATACCAAAGCTTCCACAAATCAGTTCTTTCCGACCATTGCCATCTTGATCGTCCACAGCAATTGCTGTGGCACCATAAGGTGGAGTTATCGTCCACTTTTCTCTATAATCGTCATTAGCCACCGCTTCTAAACATCGAATGATGCCGCTATAAAGGATCATGCTAGCGAGATGGTACACTCCGGTCGTAGAGACTCCCGCTAGGATGATCTCACCACGGCCATCTGAATCAAGATCCTCTGATATCATCCGTGTTATTATTGTATTATCAAAGTTCGGCACATCTAATACAGATGTGATGATATAGTGGTTGTAGACCAACTTAAGTTGTGTTGCTGGTTGGATTCTTGAGGGTTGAATGATTGGAATCTGTTGTTGGGATTTCTGTTGGAGTTCGGGTTGAATAATAGGTTGAGTTTGGACAATTGGTTCTACTGGCTGAGGGATGATTGGCTGCACTACAATGGGTTGGTCTGGTTGGGTGATAATCGGTGAAACGTCAATGGGTTCGGCATATATGGGACCGAGTTTAGGATTACTAATATTTAAAATGGGTTGGTAGGGTTGAACAAGCTCAGGTGGGACATATAACTCGGCGGATTCAAGGACATACAATTTGTTTCCTACAAGGACAATGATTTCCGGCGCGCCATCTCCATCTAAGTCATCCCCCAGAGTAAGCGCAGTAATCTCGTATAATGCATCAATTTGGAAATCGCCGCGCCAGACCAGCTCGTACAAATTGGGGTTTACCTGCGTTGCACGATTTTCAAAGACAAGAATACTACGCGTCGTTGCAATAATAATTTCAGCTGCCTCATCCCCATCGGTATTCCCAACAACTATATCTATTGTATCATCAAATTCACGATATGTAAAGGGTATCCCGGCAGTGGAGCTAATGAAAACGGATTGAATCCGCATAGGAGCTTGAACGAATTCTCCTATGACGATGGGAGTATATAATAATAGTTCGCCGGTTTCAACGTGAGATAGATCGGGGGAGCTCCATGCATTATAGTATGTGCCATTGTAGATGTTCTCAAACAGATAGATGTTGCTATCCCAGCTCCCAGCAACGATTTCGGCCTGGTCGTCACCATCGGGGTCACCAATCTCCACAGCTTCGCCAAATGTCCAGTCCTTTAACCGTTCGAGAGTGTCCCAGGTATTATTGGCTCGCCAATAGATAGTTCCGCCTATATTTTTCTGGAAAACTTCAATCCAATGAATTGCGGGATAGGTCCCACAGAGGAGGCCTTGTTGTGTGGGGGAATCTGTGATGCTTAAAAAATTCCAGATGCCGGTACCCAAACTGAATACGGAGTCTTCGTATGTGTCAAAGATTCGAGGAGCCTGTTGTACGCCTTGGTAGTCGTAAAAGATCAATCGCCCGTCTTGGGTTCCAAGTGAGATAACATTTTGGTCGTCATACTCGGAGGGGATGATATCTCCACCGGGACGGGCCAGATTCATGTTAGTCAGGTGGATACTTAAGGTCTCGGCGAGTGGGCGGTAGAGGATCCCATAAGCGGTGTCAACATAAATATTTACATCCCCGGTATTTTTGATATACAGATAACGGATGGAGTCCCATTGGGTAGCCACTAAGATGGGATCAATATCAATAACGTATGAAGGCAGAACTTCCATCCCTAGTGTCGTGAGACTTTGCGAGCCAAACGTCCACTCTGCTTCCTTGATAAAGTCGGAGGGGACAATTGTGAAATTCTCACCATCTTGGGAAATGGCAATCTCAACACTCTGCTTCTTTAAGACATCAACGATCGCTTCACTCGGCAGAAGAGGCTGAATGGGTTTAATTTGTGTTACCGACACGGTAGTTGCTTTAGTAATCGCAGGGGAAATAGGTTGAAACACATCAACGGTTCGAATGGGCGAATAGGGTGTAAGGAACGGCTGAATTGGCTGAACCGGTTCAATGGCAGGTGATAGCTGAAAAAATATGGGCTGATATATGGGCCGATATATGATCTGATCTTGTAGGTTTGGTTCTTCTGAAATGGCACGCATACTCTTACTGGCACTTTTAGCTTTTGATTGAACTGTTTGAGGGATTTCTTCAATCGGAAGGACTTCGCCCCCCGCAACCAACTCAGTTGGCTCAATCGGGGCGATTATTGCTGTCGGTTCGGCCAATTGAAGCGGTTGAATTTGTCCAACGGGAATGAGAGACTCAGCAGGCTGAAGGGTGCCAACAGTCTGGTAAATAGGTTCATCTGGGCCCATTCCTAGTAGTATGGTTAGATCGGGGGCCGAATTACCACCACCCGTTACAGGCTCAAACTTTCCAAAGTCCAAGATTATGTTTCCTTCCGTTGGAATGCGACCTAAGATCCCGTCTGGTTTTCGAGTCATGGCAGAGTTGGCTTCTAAGGGATATGTCCCTATGTAAGGGTCTTGGACACCTCCAAAGCTACCAGTGGACCAGTCTGTGTAGATATCGATGGGATAGGGAACTGGGGGACCACCATAATCCTCCGGCGCTTCCCAGGGTTCCAAAGGCCGAAAGAGTTTTGTCATGGTCATGGTTCGATCCTTTATATAGGTAACAGCGAGGCCTGGCGCTCCAGTTGGCATTTCTACAAGTTGAATGGGTTGACTAGGTTGAATGGGTAGAACAGGTTGTATTGGAACGGGCTGTACGACAATTGGTTGGGTCTCAATGGGTTGAACAATTGGTTGAGCAATGGGCTGACCAACTTGGTTTGGGCTAGTCGTCGGCTCACAAAGTGCCAGACTTGCTGGACCTAAATATGTAGATGTAGCTTCTAAAATGGTAGTATCTGCAATCAAAAGAGTGGAGACCAGTTGAATTTCCGCCGCTTTTTCAAATACAAAGACACCGTGGCCATACGCACTTACTACGATCTCATCTGAAGGTGTAACAGGATTCAAATCCCCAACAGCCAACGCTTGAATGGGACCAAAGAGCTGCCGCCCAGAATCCCACTTAAGTACGTAGGCATTATCAGCGTGCGGAGGATAAGCACTCCATTCATCGATAACGTTCTCAAATACATACACTCGATGATCCTCTGAGCCAGCAATTATTTCTTTGAAGCCATCCCCATTGGTATCCCCCGTAGCCACAGCTCGGACCCGTTTCACGATATTACCGCTGCTCCAGACCTCAGCATATGTCTGGGAGTATCCGAGTCGGTTACGATACCCACTCCGGGTTAAATATTCGAAGACATGAACTCCATCGCCTGCTCCGACAATGAGCTCTTTTACCGTATCTTCATCAAGGTCATCAATAACAATAGACCAGATTCGATGAGTGATTTCGTCGGAACTCTTCCATACGAGCTGATAGACCTCTGCGGCTTTCTGTTCAATATAATCCGGATTTCCAGTTCGGAGTGCGTACACGTAAATTTTGCCTCCAGCCGAGCCAGCTACCACCTCGAAGAAGCCATCACCATCCATATCATCAATTGCTAGGGCTAAGACACTCCCTTCTATGATTCCGTCACCCGCGGACCAGATATGGGTCCATTGACCCGTCCAATAGTACAGGTGGATTTCATTGTCCCCAGATAAGTGCCCCCCACCGATCGCGAGCAGCTTTTTATCTGGACTTAAAGCAACAGCATGAAACGCGGCTTTAGCACGATTCGGCTCCCATATTAACTCATATTCAGCTGGTTCATCCGTAGCGAGCGCCGCTGCCCCCCCCAACATCTTCCCGTTCAATTGATACGCATACTGTTCCTCTGCGCTCTTTTCTGTTGATGCAAACACAAGGGTTTGGCTGTTCTGTAATATTGATAGGAGCATGATAAAAACAAATCCAAGAGTTAACAACCGTTTTCTCATTTATTTTGCCTCATCATTTCTTCTAAACAACTAAAGAACAAATTAGAAGGTAAGAAGTAAGTAACAAAGATATTTTGTGTTTTGTTTTGGTTTCAAATCCATCAACCATTGATTTCGTGTAATTTCTTAAGATAAGTTAATATAACGATTTTAGGATAAAATTACAAACAATTTGAAAATACAATTTCAACATTGAACCTCTTTGGCTGAACGAGCAACCTATTATAAAGTATATCCCAAGATATTCAAATTAAAAAGATTGCGCCTCCAAGGATGATAACGAACACATTAATTATTAGTAATTTCAGATTTCGAATTCTGGATGGAACTTAAGATTTAGTAATTAATGGTGTCTAGTTGTCATTTACATTCTGTAGCTTTTCGATGAATCTTAAGCCCATTAGGAGCAAGAATTGGTGTAATTAGTGTAGTTGAAAGAAAATTTCTAAATAGATCTTACTGTTTGTTATCCTAAACACGGACGAAGTCACAAGCACGTATTTAACAGTAAACAAATGGTGACAAGGTTGAAAAGAGAGAACTTAATGGGGAATTACCTACCTGCGTTGATTATGGTGATCTTGTGGTTGGATGGGGGAATTTATCCCATCCTTCTACTGCCACTACTCTACGTTAGGTATGTAGAAAAGCGGGGATTTAACACCATCGGTTTCCGAAGGACCGCTATCTTCTATTCCCTAATTCTCGGTTTCGTGGCTGGTGCAATTACGGTTTCTGTGTATTTTCCTATCTTTTCATATTAACAAGAGAATCTAAGGCAGCATCCAACAATCAGCTTGTACGATATTTTTACAGATGTCATATGGTATCCCTTGTACGAAGAGATTACCTATCGAGGATTTCTCCTCTCCCACCTCATAAAAGACCCAGATGAGACCAGAATATATTCACCATTTTCCAAGTGAGAGATGGGGATAAACCTCTTTCAAGCCTTATTGTTTCTCTCGATCCACCACCACCATGTGACGGCTGGCATGCCTTTAATCCTCCTTTCCGTCTTTATTCTGGGCTACTTCACTGGTTTCATCTTCATCAAGACAAGGAACCTAACTGGTTGCTTAGCTTCCCATGCGTTAACTAACGGGTTTGCTCTNNTCTACTCACCTAACCCTCTTCAAAATCAGGGTTGAGCAACTTTCTTAAAATGAGATGAACTTTAAGCGTTTTGAGCAAAAGAAATTATTGAACATTTGATGGATCTTCGTATTCTTAATA
>JABAOC010020911.1_pt1 | contig 14819 bp, 14 predicted proteins | sample 7062161 | NCBI WGS metagenome assembly JABAOC01 (sample SAMN14538625, study PRJNA623070) | marine sediment metagenome | biome: marine biome [ENVO:00000428]; feature: marine pelagic biome [ENVO:01000023]; material: deep marine sediment [ENVO:00002113] | place: India: Gulf of Khambhat ... | reverse complement strand
GCGACCATGAAGACATCCACATTGCCGGGCGGAACGATTTGGTTGTAGTGGATGTTGAACCCGTGAGCAAACATCAGGGCGTTGCCCTTCTTGAGGTTGGAGGCGATGCTTCTCTCGTAGACGGCCGGCTGCACGTGGTCCGGCGTCAATACGGCGATCACATCCCCCTTCGCCGCCGCCTCCGCGGCCGACATGGGGGTGAAGCCGTCGGCCTTGGCGTTCTTCCAGCCGGGGGTGCCTTCGAGATCGGCCACGACCACGCCGACCCCGCTGTCCCTCAGGCAAAGGGCATGTGGTCTCCCCTGGATGCCGTACCCGATGATCGCAATCATCTTGTTCTTGATTGCTGTTATCTTCGCGTCACGATCCCGATAGACCTTTGCCATCGTCATTCTCTCCTTATCTCATTCGCTCGAAGGCGAGGCCGGTTCTCCGTTCCCTCGCCACAGCCGCCGCCGGACGAGGCCGACGCCGACCCCGACGGCCAGCCCGATCCCCACAAAGAGCGCGAGGTTGGTCAGCAAGCCTCGCACGCTGTCCAGGCCGTAGGCGCCGACGATGCCGTCGTACATCCGCCAGAGGGCCCAAACGGCCGGTCCGACGAGGCCGCACACGAGCCCGACCAGGAGGAGCCGGCCGAGCCGGCGCCGCACGATCCCCAGGAGGGCCCCGACGATGAGGCCGGCGATGGGCAGCGCCACGGCGAGCAGGGCTATCACGTGCTCTGCTTGCTCAGTTGTTACGATTTCCTCCATGTCGGTCACACCCCGTCAGGCCGTCCTCGGTCCACGAGAGAGGACGATGCGGCCGGTCCGCATCATCTCCCTGATCCCGTATTTCTGAAGCAAGGAGGTCAGGGCATCCACCTTCTCTGCGCTCCCGGTGACCTCGATGATGAAGGTCTTGTCCGACACGTCCACGATGTTCGCGCGGAAGATGCTCACGGTCTGCATGATCTCCGCACGCTCACCGGCGTCGGCATCGACCTTGATGAGCGCGAGCTCGCGGTTGACGACCGACTCGTCCTTGTGGTCGAGGACCTTGATCGTGTCCATGAGCTTGTAGAGCTGCTTGGAGATCTGCTCGAGGATCTGGTCCGGCCCCTCGACCACGATCGTCATGCGGGACACGTCCGGGTCCTGGGTCGTGCTGACAGCAAGGCTGTCGATGTTGAAGCCGCGCCGGGCGAAGAGGCCGGCGGTCCTGGCCAGCACGCCCGGCCTGTTGTTGACGAGCACTGAGATGGTGTGTTTCATCATCGCTTCTCCCTCGCCTCAGTCCACGAGCATGTCGTCCACGGTGCCGCCCGCGGGCACCATGGGCATGACGTTCTCGTCCCGTGCGATAAGGAAGTCGATCAAGCACGGCCGATCCTTCAGGGCCATGGCCTGCTTGATGGCTGGCGCCACCTCCGAGTCCTCGGCCACACGCAGCCCCACGGCTCCGTAGGCATCGGCGAGCTTGACGAAGTCGGGCGTGCCGACCTGGATGTCGGTGTGAGACAGCCGGTTCTTGAAGAACAGAGTCTGCCACTGCCTCACCATGCCGAGGTAGCCATTGTTGAGCACCGCAATCTTGATCGGGATCTTGTTGGCGACCGCGGTGGCCATCTCTTGGATGTTCATCTGAATGCTGCCGTCGCCGGCGATGTCCCAGACGACATCCTTCGGGCAGGCCATCTGAGCCCCGATGGCTGCTGGGAGCCCATATCCCATGGTACCGAGGCCCCCGGAGCTGATGAACTGCCGCGTCCGCTCACAGGGGTACCATTGGGCGGCCCACATCTGATTCTGGCCGACCTCGGTCACGATGATGGCTTTGCCCTTCGTTGCCCTGTGGATCTGCTGGATGATGAACTGAGGCTTCAGGCCGTCGCCCTTCCACCGCATCGGATACTGTCTCTTCCATCCCTCGGTGGTCTTCCGCCACTCGGGATGCTTCTTGCGGGCAACTCTCTCGGCCAGCTGGGACAGCACGTGCTTCACATCGCCCACGATCGGCAGGAACGGCACTACGTTCTTGCCGATCTCGGCGGGGTCGATGTCGATGTGGATGAACTTGGCAGTCCGGGCGAACATGTCGAGCTTGCCGGTCACGCGGTCGTCGAAACGCGTGCCGACGGCGAGGATCACGTCGGCCTCGTGGAGGGCGTAGTTCGCATAGGCCGTGCCATGCATGCCCGGCATGCCCAGGCAGAGGTCGTGATCCTCGGGGAAGCCGCCCTTTCCAAGCAGGGTCATAGTCACCGGGGCATCGATTCGCTCGGCCAGGGCTATGAGTTCCTGCTGGGAGGCGGAGCTGTTCACACCTCCGCCTCCGTAGATGAGCGGCCGCTCCGCCGAGTCGATCAGCTCAGCCGCCCGCTTGATCATCATCGGGTGGCCGGTCGTCGTCGGCCGATACCCGAGGAGCTTGACGGCCTCCGGGTATCTGAAATCGATCTGGGCCTGCTGCATGTCGCGCGGGAAGTCGATGAGCACGGGGCCTGGCCGGCCGGTACGCGCGATGTGAAAGGCCTCCTTAAGGATGCGCGGGATATCGTCCGGGTCCGTGATGAGATAGTTGTGCTTTGTTATCGGCATCGTGATGCCGGTGATGTCAGCCTCCTGGAAGGAATCCTTACCGATGGCGTAGGTGGGAACCTGACCGGTGACGGCGATGATCGGCACGGAGTCCATGTAGGCGGTGGCGATGCCGGTCACGAGGTTCGTGGCACCCGGGCCGGAGGTCGCCATGCATACGCCGACTGTGCCCGAGGCGCGCGCGTAGCCATCAGCGGCGTGAGCAGCGCCCTGCTCGTGCCGAACCAGGATGTGTCGGATGTCCTCGGTTTCGTAGAGGACGTCGTATATGGGAAGGAGCACCCCTCCCGGGTATCCGAAAATGACCTTGACCCCCTCGCGCCTCAGACACTCGATCAGTGCCTGCGCGCCGCTCATCCTCATGGTTGCGCCTGCCTTCCTGCGCCGGCCGGAGCCGCCTCGGGCCGGCCCCTTCGTTGCGGTTTCTGCTCCCTGCCTTCGACTCACGCTTGCGCCTCCACTTCCACCACCGCTCCCTGCGCGGCCGAAGAGACCTGCCGCGCGTACCGCGCCAGGTAGCCTGTGGTCACCTTCGGCGGCCGTGGTTTCCAGTTCTCCCGCCGTTTCTCAAGCTCGCCCTCGGATACCTTGAGTTCGATCTGGCGCTGAGCGACATCGATGAGAATCTCGTCCCCCTCCTCGACGAGGCCGATCGTGCCGCCGGCGGCGGCCTCGGGAGAGACGTGGCCGACCGAGAGGCCGATCGTCGCCCCGGAGAAGCGCCCGTCAGTGACAAGGGCGACAGACTCGTTCAGCCCGGCGGCGTAGATCTGGGATGTCGGGTAGAGCATCTCCCTCATGCCGGGACCCCCCCCCGGGCCTTCATACTGAATCACTACGACATCGCCGTCTCGTATCTTCCCGTCAGCTATGGCCCGGGTTGCGTCCTCTTCGCACGTAAAGACGCGCGCGCGGCCCGCGAACGTCATCATGCTCGGAGTCACGGCCGAGGCCTTCACGACCGCGCCGTCCGGCGCCAGGTTGCCCTTGAGGATGGCGATCCCGCCTTCCTTGTGATACGCGTCCTCCCGAGGACGGATCACTGCAGAATCGAAGACTTTTGCCTCCGCCGCGATCTGCCTGCTGGAGAGCCCGCTCACGGTTTCGGCCTCTTCCATTGCGTCGCTCAGCACATGCATGACGGCGGCGACGCCCCCGGCGCGGTCGAGATCTTGCATCGCGTGCTCAGCGGTCGGGCCGGGCAGGATGTCCGTGATGTGCGGCGTCACCCGTGAGATGTCATCGAACCAATCGATGGGGAAGTCAACGCCTGCCTCATGCGCGATGGCCGGCAAATGCAACACCGTATTGCTCGAACCTCCCAGGGCGTTGTCCACTCTTATGGCGTTCCTGAACGCGGGATGGGTGAGAATCCGGCGGGGCCGGACGTCATCTTTGACCAGGTCGAGGATGCGCACTCCGCTGGCATAGGAGATGCGGCGCTTCTCGGCCGAGACGGCCATGGCGGTGCCACAACGGGGCAGGGACATGCCCAGCGCCTCTGTCAGACAGGCCATCGTGTTGGCCGTGTACAGGCCCTGGCAGGAGCCGATCCCGGGACAGGAGGCCTGCTCGAGCATCTCGAGCTGCTCGTCGGTCAGCATGCCCGCCTTGCGCCAACTGGCGCCGTAGTAGCCGTCCCCGTAGATGATGTGGCCTTTCGCGAGGCGCTCGGCCGCCTTGGCGATTTCGGCCTTTCCGGCCTTGCCGAAGCGCTCGGCAAGGACGAGCAGGTCGTCGCTGATGCAAGCGCACTGGCCAGCCATCATGGGCCCGGCGGTGACGAAGATGGCAGGGATGTTCACGCGAGCCGCTGCCATGAGCATCCCGGGGGTGATCTTGTCACAATTGGTCAGCAGCACGACGCCGTCGAACTGGTGTGCCTCAAGCATGGACTCCACCGAGTCCGCGATCAGCTCCCGTGAGGGCAACGAGTAGTGCATGCCGCGGTGACCCATCGCCAGTCCGTCGCATATCCCTGGCACCCCGAAGAAGAAGGCGACACCCCCGGCGGCGAAGATGCCGCGCTCGATGTACCGCTCCAGATCTCGCATCCCGACATGCCCCGGGACCACGTCGTTCCAACTGGTGACGACGCCTATGAAGGGCCGGTCGAACGTGCTCCTGTGGAGGCCGGACCCGTAGAGAAGGGCGCGGTGAGGCGCCCGCTCGGGTCCCTTCTTGATGACATCGCTGCGCATCTTCGCTCTTCCTCAGTGTCTGATGCATGGGCTGGCCGGAGTATGAGAAAGCCTCTCGTCCGCTTGGGACGAGAGGCGCGGAGTCTCTCGCGGTACCACCCAAATTGAACGTGGCCTCCCGCGCGTGGCGCGGGCGCCAAGTCCCACTCGACTGCGCTGTAACGGGCGGCTCCCGGCTCCGACCTAGTAGAGGTGTTCGATCGGGCGACTCCGGGGCGAGATTCGGCGGGTCCAGTGGCACCGGCTTCCAGCCTGTCACCGGCTCTCTGCTAGCCTGAAACGCCGCCTACTGCTCCCCTTCAGCGTCTTTACAGTACAGATTCCGCGCGATTATAGCAAAGCGGGGTTTTCAGAGTCAAGCCCTCTCGCGATGGGTAACCCGTATGTCCGCTGTGTCACTCGCCTGTATGCCAGATTGAGGGAACCCGTCTGCTGTAACGTGAATGGGTGGAGCGAGAGCTCCCGTCTTCTCGGGCAAGAAGGGCAGAGGCGTCGCCGGCCACGGGGAGGCGAGGGCCCAGCCCAGAGGAAGTAGGTTCGCACAGCCGCTGGACAGAAAGACTAGGGCGAGCGGAAGCAACGGGACCCGGGCAGGGCCGACTAGGAGAGAGGGCATGAAGGCTGCGGGAGGGGCCTCGCGCCGGCCAGAGGTGATGGCCCTCGTAGGCATTGTCGTGCTTGTCGGCGTCTTCTTCTGGCGGGCCCTGGCGCTCCAAGGGTTCCTGATCCACAGCGATATCTGTTACTTCTTCGAGCCGGCCAAGGCGTTTATGCATGAGGCGCTGCGAGCCGGCCGGCTCCCCTTGTGGTCTCCCTACATCTTCTGTGGCTATCCGATCGCCGCGGAGGGACAGATCGCCGCCTTCTACCCGCCGTCGATACTCGTCTCGTGGCTTCTCCCCTCCGCCGCCGCGATCAACTGGCTGATTGTCCTCCATCTGGCGCTGGGCGGGTTGTCGCTTTACGCTTTGGCCCGCCGCCTCGGTATCACGCCCTTCGGTGCATGGTTATCTGGCTTCGTATTCTCGTTCAGCGGCTACCTCTTCGCTCACCTTCACCACATAAGCCTCATCTGCGCGGCCGCATGGCTCCCGGTGGTTCTGCTTTTCGTGGATCGAGCGTGGAGTCGCAATCTCGCGGTGAACGGTGCGTTCGCCGGACTGGCCTGGGGCGCGAGCTGCTTGTGTGGGCACCCGCAGACCGTGTTCCACATCTCCCTGGGTGTTGTCTTCTGGATCGTCTGGCGCGCGAGTCAGTCCAGTGTGAAGGACCGACGAACGGCCCTCTGCCGAGGCGTCGCCCTCACAGGGATGGTCTTCGTGCTGGGAGCCGGGATCGGAGCCGTGCAGCTTCTCCTGACAGCGGAGCTCTCCGCACTCGCGCCCCACGGGGACGTCGGCACCCTCGAGTACGTCACCTCGTTCTCCCTACTGCCCTACCACCTGCTCGGGCTCATCGCCCCGAACTGGCAGGGCACGATTGCCTTCAACACATATCGAGGTGAGCGGTACTACTGGGAGTACGTGCTCTACATCGGGCTGGTCCCTTTGCTGCTCGCCCTGATCGGAGCGTCCACCCGGCGGGGGCGTGTGTTCGCCGGCGTCGCGACGGTTGCCCTGATACTTGCTTTGGCCAAGGGCAACCCGCTCTACCACGCCCTCCGGCTCCTTCCCGGCTTCTCGGACTTCCGCGTGCCGGCCCGCTACGTCTTCTTGTTCACGTTTGCGACGGCGATTCTTGCGGGGTACGGGTGGGACGCAGTGGCCGCNNCGTCGGGCGGCCGCAGTCGCGGGCGTGGTCGCCGCTCTCACCGTAGCCGACCTGTTCTGGTTCGACAGAACGCTCGCTCCGCTTGCCAGCCGGCAGGTGGTCGAGGCGACCCCTCGAGTCGTCGAGGTCCTCAAGCAGGACCCGACCTGGGGCAGGGTGTTTGTCGTGCCCCCGATAGCTCTCTTCGCCGACTGGTCTCCGCCGGGCGGATGGGCCGCGAATCCAGACGGCTGGATCGAGGCGAGAGTGTATCTACCGGCGAGCGTGCCACAGTCATTCGGCCTGCGCGCGGTGGGCGGATACGCCGGATTCGTGGATTCGCGACAGGCGCCTTTCTTCCAAGATGCCTCCCAGGAAGCATTCCAGGAGGGCCGGGCGGAGCTCTTGTCGCTCGTGGGCACACGGTACTTCGTGATCGGGCCTGGCCCGGGGGTGCGAGGGCTGCCCGCGGTCGACATCCCGCCGTTCAGAGTTTACCAGAATTTCGCGTCTTTCCCGCGGGCATTCACAGTCGGCAGTATCATTGCCGCTTCAAACCATGTCGAGGCGCTCTCGCGTACGCTTGAACTGGGCCGGGCGCGGAGGCTCGAGGACGTGGGCGTGACGAGCGGTTCGGTAGGAGATCTTGATCTCGGCCGCGCGAAAGGCACCGTTCTGGCGGTGGACGAGCTCCGCCCAGAGCATATCGCCGTTCGGGCACGGTCAGTTGGAGATACCCTCGTGGTGCTGAACGAGCGCTGGGACCCGGGCTGGCGCGCTCGCGTGGACGGGCGGGCGGCCCCACTCCTCGAGGTTGACTCTGTGCTGATGGGGGCGCCGATGCCAGCGGGAGAGCATCAGGTCGAGTTCCTTTACCAGCCGCGAGGACTCTTGGTCGGGCGCGTGATCAGCCTCGCCTCGTTGGTGATACTCGTCCTTGTCCTCGCGACGGCGAGTCTGGCAGGCAGACGGAAGGGATCGAGCTAGAGCAGTGATTCCTGCGAGGCCTTGGGCGGATCGCCGTCGATTTTCTTGCAGAGGGCCTCAATACCCGAGACTTCTGCGGTCGGCCGGGCACCCATCGACCGGAGTTTGTCCCAGCCCTCGGAGAACGGGGGATCGGCCCAAGGAACGCCGTACAGCAGGCGCCGGCACCGTATGGCGTGCCGAGCGGTGACGATGCTTCCGCACTCGGCGTGGGCCTGGACGACAACCACAGCGCGAGAGAGCCCAGCTTGAATACGATCACGGGCGAGAAGCTCCGCTCTACTCACCTCGGCTTCCGGCGGTACCTCGGCCAGGAGACATCCGCGAGAGGCCACCTTCTCCGCGAGCGCATCGTTCTCAGGAGGATAGATGCGAAGCAACCCACAGCCCAGCACCGCGATCGTCCTCCCTTGCTCCGCCTCCAGCGCCCCCCAGTGCCCCGCTGTGTCGATCCCGCGCGCGAGTCCGCTCACGATCGTGTAGCCTCGCGCCGCAAGCTCTCTCCCCAGCATCCGCGCCGAGGCGGCACCCCGACGACTGGGGGCCCTCGTCCCGACCAGGGCCACCGCCCGCGCGTCGCCTGGCTGCAGCGTGCCCTTCAGATACAGCAGCGGGGGCGGAGTTCGGAGAGCTCTCAGCGACCCTGGGTACCGACTGTCCTCAAGGGAGAGGAGCTCTATGCCCCGGGCGCCCCAGGCGTCGATCCTCCTCCGCAGGGCAGCTTGCGCTTGCAGCGACGTGACCACCGCTCTCGCCTGCTCGGTCGAGAGCCGCCCGCGTGCGACGAGTTCACCAGGGGAAGCATGTGCCGCGGCTTTGGGCGACCCAAAAGCCCGCGCCAGACGCAGCAGCGTGCGCGCGCCGACGCCCGGAACTTGCTGGAGGAGCGCCCACCAGAACGCCTCCCCTCCTCCACTCGGCTCGCTCACCCGCTCTTCCATGTTCGGCACGAGCAAGCGATTTCTTTGTGGGTGCTCACCACCTTTTCGAATAGCGCGCGCAGCCGGGGGATCTGGCCATCCATGAAATCGCTGATCCGAGCGTGCTCGACGGGCTCATCCGAGACCCCGGCCGCCCAGTTTGTCACGACGGCCACCGCGGCATAGCAGATGCCGGCTTCCCTAGCAAGCACCACCTCAGGAACGCTGGTCATGCCGACGAGATCGCCGCCCAGCTGGCGAAACATCCGGATCTCCGTCGGGGTCTCAAACCGAGGGCCCTCCGCGCAGACGTACGTCGCCTCCAAGTGGACCTTCTCACCGAGCGCGTCGGCAGCTTCCCTGAGTTCGCCGCGCAGATGGCGACAGTACGGCTCAGTCATATCCACATGAATGACTTCGCCGCCCTCGCCGTCATAGAAAGTTGAGGGGCGGCCGCGCGTGAAATCGATGAACTGCGTCAGGATCGAGAGAGAGCCGGGCGGCCTGGNNCCGATCCCAGGATGTTCGCGATGCCGAGCTCCTTCAGAGCGGCGATGTTCGCTCGGTAGTTGATGCGATGCGGCGGGATCCCGTGTTGAGTGCCGTGGCGCGCGACGAAGGCGGTCTCGATCTCGCCCAGTCGGACACGATCCACTAGAGCCGTGCCGTAGGGGGTCTTGACCTCGACTTGATCGCCGCCCTCCCCGCCCTCGACGAGCCCGTAGAAGCCAGTGCCGCCGATGATTCCGAATTGCATCTGTCGGTCTCCAGCCGTCATGATGACGACATACGCTCTATTCGGTCCGCGCCGCGCGGTTACCTCCGGGCTTGCTTGACACTGCCAGATGGCGTCCGGTACAATCGCGCACTCTCCGTGCCGGCGGCTGGCTGCCAGGCCTGCCCCGAAGGCGACTGTCATGTCTGAGGAAGGGCGCATTGAGCAACTGAAGCGCAAGCTGAACNNTGCTCACCTCCAGGGGCCATGAGCCGGGGCGGTCTCTCGAGCTTCTGAACGTCGAGGCGCCCGATCTCGTGCGTGGGGTCCACCGCGAGTACGTGCAGGCCGGCTCCGAGCTGATACTGACCAACACGTTCCAGGGAAGCCGCCCCGCGCTGGAGCGACACAGCCTCGGAAACCGCGTCGCGGAGCTCAATGCGGCCGGCGCTGCGCTGGCCCGGGAGAGCGCGGGAGCGGATGTTTTCGCGGGCGGAGACATCGGACCGACGGGCAGGATCCTCGAGCCATATGGCGACTACCGACCCGAGAGCGCACGCGCGGCCCTCGTCGAGCAGGCCTACGCGCTTGCCGAGGGCGGCGTCGACTGCCTGGTCCTGGAGACGTTCTCCGCGCTGGAGGAGATTCGGGTTGCCATTGAAGCCGCCTTGGAGACCGGGCTTCCCGTGGTCGCGTCGATGGCGTTCGATCCGTCCGGGCGAACGGCGTTCGGCGTCACCGCGCAGCAAGCGGCGGAGCAGCTTGAGGCGGCCGGCGCGACAGTCGTGGGTGCAAACTGCGGAACCATCTCGCCGGACGAGATGGTTGGGATCATCGCGGAGNNCGCGGAGTTCCGTGAGGCAACATCGCTTCCGTTGGTTGCTCAGCCAAATGCCGGAAGGCCACAGCAGACTGCGGCGGGCGTCATCTACCCAGAGAAGCCCGAATCCCTGGGGGAGGCGGCCGAGCGCTTCCGAGGCCTGGGCGTGGCAATCATAGGAGGATGCTGCGGGTCAACTCCCGACCACATCCGAGCGATCGCCGCGCGTCTGCGAAGCGGCTCATCGCGTTGAGAACCGCACCGCTCGTCTCCTTCAATGAGGACCTGAAATGACCCCAGAGTCTCAGNNTGACCCCAGAGTCGCAGACCACCCAATCGACGACCTCTGAGAGTGGCATCACACTGGTGCGCGAGCTGGGCCTGCTCGCCCTGGTCGCGACGGCCGTCTGTAACGTGATAGGTGGCGGTATCAACGTGATGAGCGTCGGGGTGCAAAAGGAGGTCTCCGGGATCGGGCCGTACGTTCCACTCGCGTTCGTTGTCGGCGTGTTCCCGGCTCTCTTCACCGCCCTCTGCTATGCCGTGCTTGCCTCGGCTATGCCGCGTGCAGGCGGGGGGTACATCTACGTGTCGCGCGCGTTGAACCCGTTCCTCGGGTTCATGGCCACGTTCTCGAAATGGTTTGGATTGGCCTCAGTCATCGGAGTCATCGCCTACGTGGACGTTGCGCTCTTGCAGAGCGGCATAGGTTATCTGACCGCATTTATGGACCTGGAACCGGTCTATGCGTTTCTCAGCTCCGACGCCGCCAAGCTCGCGGTGCCCCTGGGGATGATCTGGATCTTCTGGTTGGTGAATGTGCTCGGGGTACGGACTTATGGTCTGACTGTGATCGTACTCATGTTCCTGATGCTCCTGGGGGGGCTGTGCATCATCGTGGTGGGTCTTACGAACGGCCCGCAGAGCTTCGCCACCGCCCTCACGGCGCATCCTGAGAGCCCGCTCGCAGCGACGGTGGCCGGAACGAGCCTTGCCGGGAAGACGCTGGCGGAGGTGCAGGCCGGCGTGGGACAGCCGGCTGGCGGGTTCCGCGAGCTGCTTCAGGCTGCGTCGTTCCTGTTCTTCGCCTACATAGGATTCGCCAGCATATCGCAGGCCGGCGGCGAAACGAGGAACGCTCATCGCTCACTGCCGAAGGCATTCCTCATAGCGACGAGCGTGATCTGCGGCTACTATCTCCTGTTTAGTGCCGCGGTGTATCACGCTGTGCCGTGGCGGTACATCTCGGCCCTGACACACGAGGCGGCCGCCGATACATCTGTCCCCCTGCTCGTCGGAGTGCTGATGCCGCCGGCCCTTGCTTCCTTTGTCGGGCTGATGGCAGCCCTGGCACTGGCGAACGACATCCCTCCCATGCTGATGGCGACCTCACGACTGTTCTTTGCGTGGGCGCGGGATGGGGTCTTCCCTCGAGGCCTCGCCGCGCTCAACCAGCGGTTCCGCACGCCCCACCGGGCACTGACGATGTGCGCGTCGGTCGCGACGCTCTGGGTCGTCCTCTGCTACTTCGAGGAGGGATACTTCACGGGGGTGGTAACCGTGAATATCGCTCTCATATTTACGTACATGCTGATCGCGGTGAGCGTTCTGTCTTTGCCTCGGTGTAACCCCGATATCTGTCGAGAGGTTCGCTTCATCCGCGCGCGTGGAGCACAGATTGCCGTGGCCTGCGCTGATCGCCTGCCTCCTGCCCCTTTTCGTCCGACAGTTCTGGCCCATCGGTGGTCCATCGAAGTTCTGGCTGGGGGTGATGGCGGTTGGAGCGGTCATTTTCGGGGTCATGTGGCTGCGCGCCAGGGCGCGGGGACACGATCTGCGCGAGGTCTTCGCTCACCTCCCGACTGCCTCCGAACAAGTCGAGCTCCCGCCCGGTCCGCTCATCGAGGACTAGCTCGACGAGGCTGGTTGCGACACAAGGCCCAAGAGAACTACAGGAGACTGCCGGGGCAGCCTCCTGTATCTCCTGACGTTCCTTCAGCAGTCGCCTAGCGGTTTCTCAGAAAGGTGGGCACTTCCAGGTCGGCATCCGGCACAGGCTCGACAGCGGGGATGCTCGCGTCCTTCTCGGCCGGCTGGCTTCTTCGGCGGCCTTGTTCGAAGCCCGTCGCCACAACCGTGACCCGGACTTCCTCCTGCGGATCTTCGCTCAGCACGACTCCGAAGAGAACATTGGTATCGGGCGAGTCCGACGCCGCCGCGATCACCTTGGCGGCCTCTTCGACCTCCGTCAAAGACACGTCGCTGCCGCCGGTGATGTTAAAGAGGATGCGCGTCGCTCCGTCCATAGTCGTCTCGAGCAGCGGGCTGGAGATCGCCGCCTGCGCGGCGTCGGAAGCGCGCGTCTCCCCGGTCCCCGTGCCGATCCCCATCAAGGCGGAGCCAGCATCCTGGATGATCGCCTTAACGTCGGCGAAGTCGAGGTTGATCAGACCCGGTACCGTGATCAGATCCGAGATCCCCTGGACCCCTTCCCGCAGCACCTCGTCGGCCAGGCGGAAGGCCTCGAGAAGCGAGACCTTCTTCTGCACCACTCCCAGCAGCCGATCATTGGGAACGGTGATGAGCGTATCGACCTTCGTGCGAAGGTTGTCCAACCCTTCCTCGGCGATGCTGTGCCGACGTCCGCGCTCGAACGAGAACGGCTTGGTCACCACCGCGACCGTCAGCGCGCCGAGCTCGCGGCTGACCTCTGCCACGATCGGCGCGCCCCCCGTACCGGTACCTCCGCCCATGCCGGCCGTGATGAACACAAGGTCCGCGCCTTCCAGACAGTCCTTGAGCTCGGATCGACTTTCCTCCGCGGACCGCGCCCCGATCTCCGGATCGCCTCCTGCGCCCAGGCCGTTTGTGACAGCCGGACCTAGCTGGAGTTTCGCTGGCGCGCGCGCCCGGGACAAGGCCTGCAGGTCGGTGTTGGCGGCCACAAACTCCACGCCCTGCAGCGCTACGTCGATCATGCGGTCCACAGCATTGCTGCCGGCTCCGCCCACGCCGATAACACGAATAACTGCCCCGCGTGCCGTCTCGCTGCTTGACATGGGGGTCTCTCCCTCTCCCGGCGTAGGGACGTAGTCCTCCTCTTCCCGGGGTCCCTCCGCCTCCGTTAGTTCCTCTAGTTCCTCGCCCGGAATCCCCATCGCCTCCTCAGGCGAATCCTCTCTGCGTTTCCTGCGTTTCGGCGGCGTCACGATCCAACCTCGCGTGCTTTTCTGGTGCCCACCTCGCCCTCTCGGCAGGCTCCTTCGTTCGACATCCCCTGAGGCATACCTCTTGCCCCTTTGGGGCTACCAACTAAGGGCTACCTATCGTCGGCGGCCTCGCGGACTGCCACGCCCACACGGCTCGGTCGCAGTACACGATCGCCGTGCATGTATCCCTTCTGCACCTCCAGCGCCACCGTGCCCTCTGCGTGATCCTCGTCCGCAGGGACCTGGACCGCCGCCTCGTGGCGGCTCGGATCGAAGGGCTCCCCGACGGCTTCCATAGCCCTGACGCCGCGTCTCTCCAGTAGACCCTTGAGCTGTCGGTAGATCAGAGCTACGCCATCATAGATGGCTCGCGTTTCAGGCCGGGCGTCGGCCCCCGGATTGGCCGTCTCAAGAGCTCGCTCGAAGTTGTCCACGAGCGTCAGCAGATCGAGCAGCACTCCTCCCACCGCCTGGTGGCGCGCCTCCGAGATAGCCTGCTTGGCTCGCTTCCGGGCATTGTCGAGATCGGCGACGGCCCTGATATAGCACTCACGCATCTGTTGAAGCTGCTCTCCAAGAAGGGCTACCTCATCTTGGAGGACCTGGATCTCGGATGGTTCGACTCTCTCTTCTTCCCCCTCGGGGATCAACTCCTCCGCCGGGACGGCCGAGGCGTCGGCCTCATCGAGCTCAGCCGCTGTCCCCTCCGAATCCTCCTGCTCCTCCATGCGGGACTCGTTCTCCGGGTCTACGTCTCTGTGCTTCCTGTCCTTCACTGGAACCTTCGCTCCCCGCGTCGTTTCGGTACCCCTCGCCCCGCTCTGGCCTCTGTGCAGACCCTTGCTTCCGCACACCCTGATGCCGCCTTCGAGGTCACTGCTGTATCAAGAACGCCTCAAACCCTTCCTTACGAAGCTGTCCGACCGCCTTCCTCGCGGCGTATTCGCTCCGATAGCGTCCGGTCATGACACGGTACAGATCCTCTGCTCCGCGTTTCTCGGGCACGATGCGTGCCGGGTATCCCGCGCGCGCAAGCTCATCCACAACTCGGCGTGCCCCCTGCAGCGACGTGAATACGCCAACTTGGATCGCGTAAGTGCGCTGCTCGGTATCCTCGCGTTGGCGTGGCGTTGGCGCCGGCTCCGCCGCGCGTTCGTCCGGTTCCGGCCCACGGGCCGGCGCGGGAGGAGGTGTAGGGGCTTCTGCCCGTGTGTCTCGCTCCGCGGAACGCCTCGGGACCCCCTCTGGCGACGTGGACTCGGACGGCCACCTGTATTCGTCCTCTGATCGTTCCGCCTCCAGCGCCACGCCCTCGCTCGGCGGCTCCGCAGGCGGCGCCGGGGGCGGCACGTAGACTCGACCGGCCGGCGCGGACCCTCTCCGCTCCAGCTCTGAAGGCACGTCGGAAGCGCCCGGCGCACGCACATCGAACCGGGGCGCCTTGTCGAGGTACGCGCGCGCCACCACGACTCGCCCGACGACGAAGCCGATGGCGAGCACGAGCAGCAGCAACGAGAACGTCAGCAGAACAGCGGGAAAACCGCCGTAGCCTGACTCTGGGTGTCGTTTCATCGCCCCATCCAGCGCACCCTACCTCGGGCCAGCGATGATGATAGGTGATTGCCCGCCCCCTGTC
>JABAOC010007568.1_pt5 | contig 14820 bp, 14 predicted proteins | sample 7062161 | NCBI WGS metagenome assembly JABAOC01 (sample SAMN14538625, study PRJNA623070) | marine sediment metagenome | biome: marine biome [ENVO:00000428]; feature: marine pelagic biome [ENVO:01000023]; material: deep marine sediment [ENVO:00002113] | place: India: Gulf of Khambhat ... | reverse complement strand
CATAGCCTTCGACGCGGCCATCGATAGGGAGGCGGCCCGCATGAAAGGGATAGTCTCGCCCGTGGCCGGAGACGTGGACATATTTCTGGTGCCGGACATAGCTGCAGGCAACATCTTCGTCAAATCTCTCATCTATCTGGCCGGTGCCAAGGTTGGTGGAGTGGTGGTGGGAGCGGGCGCGCCCATCGTTCTCCTTTCCCGCTCCGATTCGGCTCAAACCAAGCTGTACTCTATGGCACTGGGTGCCATGATAAGCTGACCAGCGCGCGCCTCATCACGAATTTTGGTCTCTCCCTTGATGGTCGAGCCTCCGCGAACCGGCAGTCTTTGACCGTTGCTGGAGTCTTAAAGTCCAAATAACGCGCNNGAGGTTATGGCTATGAAAATATCTCTTGGCGCTGATCATCGCGGCTTTGAGCTGAAGGAAAAACTCAAGGAATACTTGAGCGGTCAAGGGCACGAGCTAATTGATTTCGGAACCACCTCCACCGAGTCAGTGGATTACCCCGATTTCGGCTTCAAGGTTGCGGAGTCAGTTGCCAAAGGAGAAGCCGATTTCGGCGTCCTGGTTTGTTGGACCGGAAATGGCATGAATATTGCGGCCAACAAGGTGAAGGGGGTGCGGTCGGCCTTGTGTTTGAACGACGAGATGGCCACGCTGGCGAGAGCACACAACGATGCCAACGTGCTTGCCCTGGCCTCCTGTTTCGTTTCTGAGTCCACGGCCAAGAAAATTATGGACGTCTGGCTGGCCACCGATTTCGAAGGAGGAAGACACGCGCGAAGGCTGGATAAGATCACCAGTCGCGAGTAATGGGTTGATCTTTTTGCTGGGAGATTTAGGTTTTTGCCTGGCATATACTCCTGCAATCCGATGAGTTCTAGGAAGAACCGTTTTGAGACGACGCATGGCGGCAGCGGGATGTGGGTCCTTCGCGTCACCCCACCACGAAAATGCTGATTCTTGAATTCTTCCCTCTGTTAGTGCTGCTGAGCGAAGTCGTTCTTCTGCTCTTGTTGGCTAAAGCTTACAGGCTTTGCGGAGAGGAAGGTCCGGGCAAACAAGGTCGTCCGGTGCTGGCAAAGAACCCGGAGCATATGCATCGTATCCTTAGCCTGAAGCCGGCACATTGCACCGCGGAAGTTGCAGGAAGAGCCGAAAGGCTTCTTGTCTCATGAGATTAACAAGGAAGAAGACCGGTTTTTTAAATGGGGCCGAGCATATAGCGTGTGCACCGTCAGCCGGAGGAATGTTTCCGCGGCCATTCGATATGTGGACGAACAAACCAAGCATCATTCCAGAGACTTTCCAGGATAGATCGCAGCGGGTCACCGTGCCAGAAGCGGGTTTAAAGCCGGTTCTGGTGATCTCGATCCCCTATCGGTCGATATCTATAACGAAGGAGCGTAAGAATGAGTAAGCTAAAAGAGATTGATCCGGAAATATACGACGTAATTCACGGCGAGACCGAAAGACAGGCCGATGGTCTCGAGCTCATCGCCTCGGAAAACTTCGTCTCCGAAGCGATAATGGAGGCCACCGGTTCGGTGATGACCAATAAGTATTCCGAAGGCTATCCGGGAAAGAGATATTATGGCGGCTGTGAGTTCATGGACCGGGCGGAGAATCTAGCCCGTGATCGTGCCAAAGAGCTCTTTGGCTGCGAGCACGTGAACGTCCAACCCCACTCTGGTTCACAGGCCAACATGGGGGTCTATTTCTCGGTTCTCAAGCCGGGGGATACCATCCTGGGCATGAACCTTTCTCATGGGGGACATCTCACGCACGGGCATCCGGTAAACTTCTCCGGCAAGTTCTTCAACGTGGCCGCGTACGGCGTGAAGAAAGAGACGGAGGTGATAGACTACGACGAACTCATGATTATTGCCAAGCATGCCCAGCCCAAGTTGATCATCGCCGGCGCATCAGCCTATCCGCGTGAACTGGATTTCAAGAGATTCAGGGAGGTGGCCGACGAGGTGGGAGCCTACCTGATGGTAGATATCGCTCACATCGCCGGGCTGATCGTGGCCGGCATTCACCAGTCACCAATACCTCACGCCGATTTCGTGACCACCACCACCCACAAGACCCTGAGAGGTCCCCGGGGCGGGATGATAATGTGCAAGAAGAAATATGCCAAAGATCTGGATCGGGAGATCATGCCGGGCATACAGGGCGGTCCCTTGATGCACGTCATCGCGGCCAAGGCGGTAGCATTCAAAGAGGCTTTGAAGCCTTCATTCAAGGAATACCAACGGCATATAGTGAAGAACGCCAGGGCGCTTGCCGCCAACATGGCAAATCTGGGCCATCACGTTGTATCCGGGGGCACCGATACGCACCTGATGTTAATCAGCTTCATCGAGAGAAACATAACTGGTAAGGTAGTAGAGGAAGCCCTGGAGAAGGCCGGGATAACGGTCAACAAGAACACCGTCCCCTTTGACCCTCAGAAGCCGTTTGTCACCTCCGGGATACGCATGGGCACCCCGGCGTTGACCACCAGAGGCATGAAAGAGCCCGAGATGGAAACAATCGCCGGGCTGATAGACCGGGTCATCTCCAATCTGGGCGATGAAGATGTGTACCCTCAGGTGAAGCAGCAGGTTCTGGACCTCTGCCAGCGATTTCCTCTATATAAGGAGAGGTTAGAGAAAACGTAAAGGTGATGAACATTCCGAGTTCAGGCTCGACAGCATAAAACTCATTGACCCGTTTGGAAGTACCTCACTCAAACCGCGAGTGGTTCTCGGACAACAGAAGGAAATGTAAGAAACTGCTTAAGCATCAGACTCCAGCCAGACCCCGATCTTCCCGAATCAGACTGCGTGACCGGAGCGGGCCCGATTCAGCCTGTCNNAAACAATACCTTTTGAGCATTATGCCCAACCTGAAGCCTATAGAGGTAAACTCCGCTGGAAACCGCATTCCCGTCTTCGGTTCTTCCGTCCCAGGTCGTACAATATCGACCGGCTGGTTGATGTCCGCGCACCAGCGTCTTTACCTTCTGACCCAGAATGTTAAGGACATCCAGAGTCACCTGGGCCGACCTGTGGATGGTGTACTCGATTCGGGTTGTCGCATTGAACGGGTTGGGATGATTCTGCTCAAGATGGAATCGGCGCGGCACCATCTCGGCGTGGTCTGGCTCCTCGACTGCAGACGGCATATTGAAATTGATGCCGGGGGTCTCGCCTGGCATGGCCACGTAAACTAAATCCGCCTCCTCCGAGGTAAGTTTGTCGTCGTACCAGATGCTGTCGCACTCGTTGGTGGATAGAACGTAATAGTAGCCCGTGCGCAGGCCCGATATGCTGTAACTTCCGTCCATCGAGGTGGTGTCCGTCTTTACCAGGGGCCCTATTCCGAAGAACGAAATCTCAAATGATGAAACCTCGGCACCAAAGAGGGGCCCGCCTGTCAGTCCGTAGACATAGCCACTGATCGACCCGCCTGTTTCCAGGGAGAAATTCACGCCGGTCAGCGGATTCGGCGCAGCCACCAGGATCGAATCTGCCATGCACCAGTCATCTTCGTTACTGAACCACTCAAATGAATGCGTAACGTCGCCGTGTGCATATATCTTCCAGTAGCCGGTGCGAAGACCCTCGAGAGTGTATTCTCCGAAGCCGTCGGTCACAGTGGAGCTTCTCCATTCGGGATTGGAGGCGTAGTAGCCCCAAACCGGAATATTCTCTAAGGGCACCTTGGCGCCGCTGGAGACGTTTCCGTTGATGGTTCCTCCCAGCCCCAGAGCGATATCCACCGAAGAGGTCGTGACCCCTTCGGTCACCGACACCGGGTCGGCCGAGGCCCAGCTGGATTTGTTGTCGTAATATTCGTCCACCCGGCCCAGAGCGTTCTCGGTTCGCACCTTGTAGGTTCCGGTCGGCAGCCTCTTGACCTCGTACGGGGCGGAGTCGCCGAACAGATTTGTCGCCGATCCGTAGTAGAAGCTTCCGGTGGCAACGTTGACGGCTCTTATGGAGGCCAGCAGGTATGTGGCTCCTGTGAATGTCAAGGTTCCCGTGATCTTACCGCCAACGCGCAAGCTGAAGTCGATACTTTCGGTGGTATCGTTTGTGATCACCACAACTGTGTCGGCTTCATCCGGATCCACCCGATTGTTCCAATAGAGGTCAACGAAGTCGAGATTGTTCCGGGTATAGACTTTGTAGTCGCCCGGGGGAAGCGCGTCTATCAGGTATTCGCCGTTCCCATCGGTGGTATCTGAACAGATATGCGAGGGGCAAGCCAGAAGCTCAGCCCAGACCGGAGTGCCGTCGATTCCATCCTCGGTTCCCTGCTCGATCACCCGCCCGGAAATGGCTCCAGTCGTTTCTGCCGCCTTCACATTTGATGCCCACGCAATCGCGCAGATGACAACCGTTAACACCAGGATCATACAGCACTTTTGCCTCTGCATGCTTTTCCTCTTGATTTCGCTCGCTCGACAGCTCGCAAAAGAGTCTGCCCGCTAAATTACTATTCCATGGTACAGGGCGGACTATCCATCCTCTCGACGCGAGAAGTTCAGGTCTGAGATATCCCGGAGGTTTCAAAGCGGGAATCCACTACATCGGGTCCCACGGCGGAAGCACTATCGGCTCGGTTTTCAAAATGTCCAGTACGTCTTTCGGCAAATATCCCTTCTTGATTATCACCTTATAGACGTACTCGTCGAACCACTCATCATACATGGTCCAGTAACCTTCATCTCCCCGCTCATCTCCCCAGCTGTTCTCCACCAACCATTTTTGCGGTTTGCCTTCCAGGGTGTCGACCCCCACGAACACCATGGCATGGGTGGAACGGCTTTCCCGATAACGAAACTTGTCCGGCTTGCTCATGGAGAAATCCAGCCCGTAGAAGCTATCGTAATCATATATTTTAGGTGACATGATTCCGTGCTCGTAGTTGTCCTCCTTGCTCACGTCGCAGGCGAAGTACACCGGCTCATTGTCCAGCAGCTGCTTCAAAGCGAGCTCTCTCATCCGTTGTGTGTCCAGGTTTACGAAGACATTATCGGGACGGTCGTAGATATTCCGGTTCAGACGCATCTGATAGAGCTTGCTGTAAGGGCGCACAGGGTGATTGTAGATGGGAACGTAATCTCTGAGATCAACATCCACCACCTCCTTAAAGAAGCTCTGAGGAGTATATGTCTTGATCTGACTCACCACCGAATCCTTGGTTTCGTATCGCCACTTGAACTCGGTTGGAGGGACGCCCATATTCAACGCCAACATCTTGTAGATGTCTTTGAGCATTCCCACCTTTCGAGCTCTCAGCTCAGAGATGGCTGCGCCTCTTTGGCTCATCTCCCTTAAGACGGATGCGTCCCGGCGGAGCTTGCGGCTGATAAGTCGGTCCATCATGCTGGTATTGCTGGTCTGATGGCTCTCCGGCATCACTCTCTTGGGCACGGCTCCATACTTCTCTGTCAGCTCCACCGTGTAGATCCACAACCCGCCGTCAGGAAAGGGGCTCTTCAGTATCATCTCCAGCTCCCTGTCCAGCGGATCCCGGTCCCTTGTTTCGATGATCAGTTCCAGGAACAGATTAGCTTTTTCGAACTTGTCCCAGAAGAACAGGTAGCTCTGGGAAAACTCGAACTCCTTGAGATTATACTTCTCGATCACTTTGGGACGCATGACGTTCAGCGCAGCAAAGAGCCAGCATCGGCCGCTGCTTTTCTGGTTGGTGATCCCCTTGGTCTTGATCTTGTGGTTGAACAGGTTGTCGTGCGCCACGTATTTCTCGCGGTTTACCGCCAGCTTCTTGATGTCGTTATTGGTCAAGGCGTTCATCAAGGCCCGGGTCGAAGCGTCGATTTCGAACGATTGGCGAACTTGCTGGATGATATCGGGGGCAAGTCCGCCTTCGCTTGCAGGTTCTCCCCACAGGCTGATTGAAGCTGCCGCAAAGAGGACTATGACCAGCCCCGTGCATTTCTTGAAGTACCTCATCACTTGACTCCTTCATCTGGTGGGTTAATTGTCTGCCTGAAGTTGTCTCTCCATATCACGTCTTGTCACGCTTGTTGTCAAATCGAGGATCCAGGCCTCCCAGAACTGGTCTTTGCTGCGTTCCGAGCGGCTCTGCGGCCTTAAGATATCGAATCGATATGGAGAATGCAACAGTGAAAAGCGCTGGTTTTGCCAAAGCGGCACCATTGTTTCATCACTCAAGCACGAGCGAGCGGCAGCCGCCGCGTGCGGGTTTGTAAGGAAACGCAGGTTGGGCTGGACTCGGACCAAAACCTAACTTAAGTCAGCTTCTGGTCTAGGAGAATGTCTTCAGGTCTTAAACGAATTGGCTAACGCGGCGGAAACTCGAGTTTACCGAACCACTTGTACTCCACGTCTTTAAACAGGTTGTCTCTGGCTTCAACATCTCCCAGAAAGGCCCATTCCCCGGGATCCACCCATTCACCCCTGCCGTATTTCTCCGCCATCTCGGCGAGCCTGATAAAGTTCTGGTGGTGTTCGGAAAGTCGCAGCTCGGCATAGTCTCTTGCGCTCCAGGTTGAGATGAGAAACTGCCAGTCCGACGCCTGAAGCAGGAACAGTTCCCGGGCCAGCTGCTTGAGGATGCTTCTCAGTTTGTCGGCCTCGGTTTCTCCCAACTCCCGCACAAGTTTCTGCATCCGGAGTTCATCTTCATATATGTGTTTCCAGGTCCACTGGGTCCACTCGTTCAGCCAGATATAATGGTAGCCTCCCTCTCCCCACGAGCCTTCGGGAATGGAGATGACCTGGGTGGGCTTGGCCTGATCTAGGAAGCGGGAGCAAGTGGTCAGCTCGATCTCCGGATCGTCGGCAACGTACTTCAGCACGAGTTTGAGGAACTCGGTACCCTCGAACCACCAGTGCCCGAAGAGCTCCGCGTCGTAAGGGGCGCAAACGATGCCCTGTTTTCCCGTCTGCTTGTTGTATCCGGCCAGCAGATTCTTTATCAGCCCTTTGAAATGAGATGCGTTCTCCGGTACTCTGTTTTGCGCATCGTCGGGATAGTATTCCAGTTTGTCGGCCAGATCGCTTTTGGCAGAGGTTATCTTCCAATACCTGTGACCGCCGGGGAAATGCTTCTTGTGGAAATCCAGATAGTTCCCGTCACCCGGATAGCCCCACTCCCCGCTCCAGACCTGCAGTCCCGTGTCCGGATCGCGGGTGAAGACGGCCACCGGCTTCTTTCCCTCGGTCCCCACCAGATAGACCTCCCTGGGAGTCTTGTCGATCTCCTCCTCCCGCGGGGTATACTCTTTCTCAAACTGGCCCCACAGGCTTTTCAACGCCTCGAATCTGTCCACGTAGACTCCGATGGCTTTGCCGCCTTTAAGCAGAGCGGCGTCCACGATGAAGTAGTCTATGTTGCTTTCGGCCAAAAACTCCTCAATTCCTTTTCTCAGATAACTCCCCTTTCCCAGACCCGTCTCCACTGGGGGAGCCCATTTGTATCTGGGTCGATAAGCGCATTCGGGAAGCCATATTCCGCGCGGAGCCCTTCCGAAGAATTGGATATAGCTCTCCACCGCCTGCTTTATCTGTGCCTGAACCGACGTGTCTTGCGAAAGAAGGGGAAGGTATCCGTGGGTGGCGGCGCAGGTCATTATCTCGACATGACCCTGATCCTGAAGCTTCTTGAAGCTAGCCACGATATCCCGGCCGTATCTCCCCTCGAAATCGGATTTGATCTTGCCGTAGTAGTCCTTCCACATCCGCGCCAGTCGAAGCAAAAGCTCCCTTTTGTGCTTGCCGAATTCCTGGATGTCATTCTCTGCCGCAACGATCTTGTTTTCCAGGTAATCCGAAAATTCGATCTTAAAGGACTCATCAGCCAACTGTTCGCAAAGGACGGGAGAAATTCCGATGGTGAGCTTGGGCGAATACCCTTCCTTCACCNNCTTCACCAGCTCGTGCAGTACGTTCAATAGCGGAACGTATGTCTCGGCAGAGGCTTCGTTTAACCAGTCCATTCCGTGAGGCCATTTCCCATGCGCCATCACGTAAGGCAAATGGGAATGCAAGACGAAGGTGAAGCTGCCCATTACCTGTTTATTCACTTGCTCTTCCTCCGAGTTTCGGGATGATAATTATGGCAAGCAGTATGAAATGGAGACCTTCCTGGTTCGAGCGGCCGTATCGGCTGCACGAGGTTTCCTGGCTCAGCCGGAGGCTGACGAAGGGCGGACCGTCAGTCTTCTTTCTGAGCCTGGAATCCGATCCCCTTCTCTCTCTCTTCTTTTCCGAACACCTTGATGGCACCGAACTGGCCTTCGAACTTCTTGATGTTCGCTCCCAGAGCGTCGTAAAGCATCTTGGCGTGGGCCGGAGTCATGACTATGCGGGCGTAGACTCTGGTTTTCTTTACCCCCGGCATGACCCGGGCGAAGTCTATGATAAACTCCGAGGGGGAATGAGAGATCAACGCCAGGTTCGAATAGATGCCCTCCGATTCCTTCTCCCCAAGTTCCACGTTGAGCTTCTGCGGTTTAACTTCCACGGCTTCCTCCTGCGATTCATTATGCTTGCATTTCGTGAGCATTTTAATATATTGACGTCCGATGTCAAGCGAAAACTTCCTTCTCAAGGGATTTGCAGACAGACATTTGCCCGTGAACTCGATTTCTCCTGCCAGCGCGTACCGGGTAGTTCTCATCCCCTTGATTGCTGTCATCATCCTTGCGTACCTGCCAATACCCGGTTTGGCCCAAGCAGAACCGGTTGAGGTGGGGTCACTGGATGGTTTGGTGAAAAGCGTCTACCGGGATACCAAACACGTTCTCACTTCTCCTCTGCGCTGGAGGCAGGACGATGTGGTAAAGCTGGCTACCTTGTCCATAGCCACCTTCGGCATGATGATCACCGACAAGGAACTACAGGAATCAGTGCAGAAGAACAGGACCCGCACTTCGGATCAGGTCTCCGAATGGATGAAGAAGTACACCAAGCGAGTGGCCAATCTTACCATAGGTGGCTTATATATATATGGTCTGGCTTACCACGACAGGAGAGCCAGAGAGACTGCCTTCTTGTGCCTGGAATCCGTGGCTTTGGCCGAAGCGATAACCACAGGGTTGAAACATCTGGTGGGCAGATCCAGGCCCTTCGCGGACAAGGGGGCTTTCGACTTCAATCCACTGGAATCGCCCCCTCCACAGTATTCTCTTTCCCTTCCCTCCGGTCATGCCACGACCGCCTTTGCCTTTTGCTCGGTGGTGGCGGCACGATATCCGAGTTGGCCGGTTAGACTGAGTTTGTATGGTTTTGCAGTGACCGTCTCCCTGGCCCGGATGAATACAAACGTTCACTTTCTGTCGGACGTTTTCTGGGGAGGTATTATCGGAATCTCGGTGGGCAAGTGTTTGGTAGCGCTTCACGAGAGGGATGGGAAATCTGACCTGGAATTCATGTCCAGACATGAACCTGATAAGATAGGCATTGGACTGCGTATGTGGTTGAGATGATTCTCAGAGACCGACGAGCTGTTGCGGAGGAGATTTGGAAAAAATCAGAAAGCAAAGATACGATCGGATATTCTCGGACTGGGGTGGACATAAGATACTGGTAATCGGCGACGTGATGCTGGACGAGTACCTCTGGGGAAACGTGTCCAGGATATCCCCCGAGGCCCCGGTCCCGGTGGTGGAGATAATCAAGGAATCGGTCAAGATGGGAGGCGCCGCCAACGTGGCGCTGAACGTCAAAAGCCTGGGGGATGAACCCATCTTAGCCGGAATTGTGGGAAAGGACGCAAACGCCGGGAAGATGATGAGCGCCCTGAAGGATGCCCAGATTGGAAGCGAAGGAATATTCGCCGACCCGTCCCGGATGACCACCACCAAGACCCGGGTGGTGGCGCACAACCAGCAGGTGGTGCGGGCCGACAGGGAGAATACCGAGGAGATCTCCCAGGGCATGATCGAGGAGCTTCTCGGGTTCGCCAAAAGAAACATCGGTCAGATCAGCGCCATCATCATATCTGACTACGGCAAAGGGGTGATTACCCATTCTCTTCTGTCCGGACTCATAGATCTCTGCCAGGAGAATGGAGTTTTCATAGCGGTGGATCCGAAGGACACCCATTTCATGAACTACAAGCGGGTTTCGCTGATCACACCCAATCATCATGAGGCGGGCTTCGTGTACGGCAAGCGAATCAGGAACCAGGCCATCCTGGAGGAGGTGGGTTGGGGTCTCCTGAACAGACTGCAGGCGAGGGCCATGCTGATAACGCGCGGGGAGCAAGGAATGTCTCTGTTCGAGGCCGACCAGACCCTGACACATCTTCCCACCAGAGCCAAGAAGGTATACGACGTCACCGGTGCCGGCGACACGGTGATCTCCGCGTTCACCTGCGCTGTCGCGGCCAAGGCAAATTTCAGGGAGGCAGCCTTAATTTCCAACCATGCCGCCGGGCTGGTGGTGGCGGAGGTGGGAACCGCACAGACCACCAAAAGACAATTGGTAGACGATCTCGAGGAGTTCATCAATTCCACAAACTCCGCTGGCTGAATTCGACAGGCGGCATTTGATGTCGCGGGCTAAAGAGAATGATCCATACGAAGATCAAAAACCTGAATCACCTGGTCCGAATAAGACGCAGGCTCAAGAAAAACGGCCGGAANNGATGCTTTGACCTCCTGCACAGGGGACACGTCCACTGCCTGAGAAAGGCCAAATCCTTAGGCGACGTCTTGATCGTGGGCTTAAACAGCGACGCCTCGGTGCGGAAGATCAAGGGAAAGAGGCGGCCGATCATACCACAGGTCGATCGCGCTGAGATCCTGGCGGCACTGGAGATGGTGGACTACGTTTTGATATTCGCAGAGGAGACACCTCACCGGGTCATCTCGGCTCTGGTGCCCGACGTTCTGGTCAAGGGTGGTGACTATAGGAGGGGTGAGATCGTGGGAAGAGACGTGGTGGAAGGTTCGGGCGGCCAGGTGGTGCGCGTAAGGCAGGTCCGGGGAAGATCGAGTAACCGCATCATCAACAGGATAACGCACAGATACGCCGGCGATTGAAATCCTCTCCCCGTTCGGAGGGCACGGTTCGCCTCTCCTGCAAAGACCGCGCCTGAGACGAGATTCGTCTTGGTCTCCTCCCAGCCTGTTGCCCATGTGCAGCTCGTCCTCAAGCACAAGACTGGGTTTAAGCCGTCTTGAGAAAACAGGTTACAGACGAGGAGGGAAATTTTCCCTTGACACGCCGAGCCCGGAGTATTATCGTTTCTGCGATCGCGAGGACTGTGGTCGTAACAAGCGAGGATACCATTGGAATCTCCGCCAGTCGAAAACAGTGATCCCCGCAGTATAGATCAGACTAGCCAGCAGGAATCTTTGGTCCCCTCCGACACTGAGACGAAAAGGAAGATCTTCTTCGAAACGGAAAGTCTGGCGGAGGTTTATGCCCGGCAGGGACACATCTCGATGGCTTTAGAGATATACAGACGTATAAAGAGAAGGGATCCTACGGATGAGCGGATCTGCGACAGGATTTCCCAGTTGGAAGCTCGCCTCTCCACCAGACGCGGCCCAAGACTCAGAGAAAAAAGTTAGCAGAAACCAAGGAAACCCAAAGCATGAAGAACAGAATCAAAAGATTGCAGAACACCCTGGTGCGAGAGAACCTGGACCTTCTTCTGGTTACCTCGCTTCCCCACGTCAGGTACCTTTCCGGTTACAGCGGCACCAACGGGCTGATTTTGCTCTCCGCCAGGTCTTGCCTTTTTTTAACCGACTTCCGTTACAAAGAGCAGGCCAAGCAGCAGGTCAAGAGTATGAAGGTGATGGTAGTGCAAAGAGATCTCTTCTCTTCGCTCGCCACCCTGCCTCAGCTAAAGGGGAAGAGTATCAAGCTGGGGTTTGAATCGGATCACCTAAGCTGCAAGGTATATCGGAATCTGCGCTCGCTTCTGCCCGACTGTCTGCTGGTACCCACCGAGAAGCTGATCGAATCGCTGACAGAGAAGAAGGACAAGACCGAAGTTGCCAATATCAAAAAAGCGGTCCGGATAACCGATCGGGTGTTCTCGGAGATTCTCCATTTCATTAAACCGGGCGTAAGAGAGCTGGATATCGCCGCGGAGATGGAACACAGAATGAAAAGATACGGTTCCTCCGCCCCCCGCTTCGAAACCATAGTGGCTTCAGGAAAAAGATCGGCGCTGCCGCACGGCGTCGCTTCGGGTAAACGGATAGGGAGAAACGAGTTCGTTACCATGGATTTCGGCGCGGTCTCTGACGGATACACTGCGGATCTGACCAGGACTGTGGTAGTAGGAAAGGCAAACAAAAAACAAAAAGAGGTGTATGATATAGTCCTGAGAGCCCAAAGGCGCGCGATAAGCAAAGCCAGATCGCACATCAAGGCCTGCGATCTGGACAGGACGGCTCGGGACGTGATCAAGAGGGCCGGATACGGCAAGTACTTCGGCCACGGCCTGGGGCACGGGATAGGGCTTCTGGTGCATGAAAACCCGGCGGTCAACCCAACCAATCAGCAGCTTCTGGAGCCAGGGATGGTCGTTACCATAGAGCCCGGAGTTTACCTTCCCAACTGGGGGGGAGTAAGGATCGAAGATGACGTCTTGATCACCCAGCGGGGTTGCACGGTGCTCAACGCCTCGGAGAAGAGTCTGATCGAGCTTTAGCGACGCCGGGGAGGGGCTCTTTTGGCCTCTTGTGCAGGCGGGTTTCTCGAAAGGCGTCGGCTCGACGGAATCTTCAGAGATCAGTCTCGCATCACATAGTTAAACCCTCAACCAGGAGCAGGAGGGGGTAGTTATGTGGGTATCGAAGATAAGAAAACTGATAAGGCTGGTGGAGGAATCCAACATCGGAGAGCTGGAGGTTTGGGGCTGGGGACAGAAGGTGAGGATATCCAAGAAGCCCAGGGAGTCCTACCCGGCCAGCTCCAGTAATCCTACGACTGACGTGATAGTTGAACCGAAACCGGAGCCCGAGCCGGTCGCGGGAGCGTCGACTCCCAGTCAGGTCGAGGCATCTGTCCGCGAGCCCAAGAAGACGGAGGTGGAGGATACGGACCACCTGGTTCCCATAAAGTCACCCATGGTGGGGACGTTCTACCGGGCGCCGGCTCCTGATGCCAAGCCCTACGTGGAGTTGAACCAGCAGATAGCAGTGGGGCAGGTGGTTTGCATCATAGAGGCAATGAAACTGATGAACGAGATAGAATCGGAGGTGGCTGGCCGGGTGGCCAAGATACCATTGGAGAACGGCAAGCCGGTCGAATTCGGACAGACTCTCTTCTTGATCGAACCGGCATGAGGCAGCCGTCAAGCTTGCCCGGTCAAAGCGAGGTGGTGACAAAAGGCGATAATAGTTAATGAGGGGCTGATTCCAGCCGAACTTATTGGTAGAAAGCGACAAGCGCGTCGAATTGAAGGGACCAGTTTTGGCTTCTCACTTCGGTCCCCTATCACCACCGGTTTTGAACAAAAGGAGGGGTTGAAATGACCTTGAAGCAGATGTTGGAGGAGGTGCTTTCTACCAAGGCCTCGGATTTGCACCTCAGGGTCGGGGTAAAGCCCACCATACGAGTCGACGGCGTGCTTCGCCCCATCAGCGATCAACCGGTTACACCGCAGGAGATGGAAGAGGTGATGAACCAGATCCTCAGCGAGGAACAGAAGAAAAAATTCCTGCAGAGGAACGAGCTGGATCTGGCCTTAAGCGTCTCAAAGATGGGACGTTTCCGAATCAACTTCTACAGGCAGAGAGGCACCGTGGGCATTGCTCTCAGAACGGTGAATGTGGTTATACCTTCCTTTGAGGAATTGAATCTTCCGCCGGTGTTGAAGAAACTGGCGGATAACCGACGGGGCTTGATCATCGTGACCGGCACCACGGGGAGCGGAAAGTCGACCACCCTGGCGGCGATTATAGACCACATCAATACCAGCCGCTCGGAGAACATACTGACCATCGAAGATCCCATTGAGTACATACACCGAAACAAGAAAAGCATGATCGCCCAGAGAGAGGTGGGGGGCGATACCGAGTCGTTCGTCAACGCCTTGAGACACGCCCTCAGGCAGGATCCGGACGTAGTCTTGTTGGGAGAGATCAGAGATCTGGAGACCATGTCAATAGCCCTTACTGCGGCCGATACCGGACACCTGGTCATGAGCACCCTGCACACGCTGAATGCGGTGGAGACGATAAACCGCATCATCTCGTTTTTCCCGCCTCATCAGCACCAGCAGATCAGGCTCCTTTTGGGTGCGACTCTTCGGGGCGTCGTCTGCCAGAGGCTGCTGCCCAGGTCAGACGGACCGGGACGGGTGCCGGCAGTGGAAGTTCTGGTAAACACGGCGCTGGTGAAGGAATATGTGACCGATCCCATGAAGACGCCCCTGATCATCGAGTTGATTGAGAGCGGCGCCATTCAGTACGGGATGCAGTCTTTCGACCAGTCCATCATGAAGATCTACAAGCGGGGTATGATATCCTACGAGGAGGCTCTCGCTCAGGCCAGCAACCCGGACGATTTCGAGCTGCGAGTCAAGGGTATCATGGGTGCCGCCGACAGAGGCTGGCACGAGTTCGAAAAGGCCTCCGAAATAGGAGATCAATAGAATCCATTTTCCAAGCAAGATTTGCAGAGTCAGCGGGAACTGAAAGATTGAACTGAAAGTATTAGCCGGGAGATCCCTTGTTCAAGAAGGTTTTGATCGCCAACCGGGGGGAGATCGCCCTGCGCATCATCCGGGCCTGCCGGGAGCTGGGCATTGCCACGGTGGCGGTCTTCTCCGAGGCCGATACCCAGTCGCTTCACGTGCGCTTTGCA
>JABAOC010010203.1_pt1 | contig 14825 bp, 15 predicted proteins | sample 7062161 | NCBI WGS metagenome assembly JABAOC01 (sample SAMN14538625, study PRJNA623070) | marine sediment metagenome | biome: marine biome [ENVO:00000428]; feature: marine pelagic biome [ENVO:01000023]; material: deep marine sediment [ENVO:00002113] | place: India: Gulf of Khambhat ... | reverse complement strand
ATCTCGTGGTGGTCCTCGTAGGCCCGGCCCCCGAACATCGCGGCCGCCTCCTCTGCCCTCTCCTTCACCACATCGCAAAGCGCCGCGATGTGAACGCCCTCGATCTCCCTGAGCGCAGGCAGATGCGAATTCGTCGCAATCCCGCCGGCTCCCACAAAACCAACTCTCACCTGATCGGACATGCCCGCTCCTTCCCCGCGAAGTGTGCCGTCGACTCCCCCGCCAATGCCTCCGGCACCCTGAACGCGGCCAATGAATTCCTCTGACAGCGCTTCTTTCCTTCACTCGGCCAGCACCCACTCCCGGACAGACCAGAGGGCGGGACAGGGGCGCTCTCCCAGCGCGTCGAAGAGCACGACACAGTGGACATATCGCTTCGCTGGTGGGCGTGAAGACGCGAAGATGACTACGCTGGCAGTCTGGCTGGTTATCCTCTGGATCTGTCTTGGTGTTGGCGCAGGTGTTCTGAAGCGGCTCCGCGCCGGCGCGTCGAGCCTGGCCGAGGAGATTCCCTTTGCCGCGGCCATCGGCCTGGGGATCCTCGCCTACCTCGTGCTGGGCGTTGGACTCTTGGGCTATCTCCGGGTGTGGGCCGTGCTGGCTGTCCTCGGGTTGCTCGCGCTGCTCGGCTGGCGACAGATGCTCCGGCTGGCACGACGCTTCTCCTCGATCCCAGCCGCCCTTACTCCAAGGCGCCCCGACGCCCTGGTGCTCTCCCTCTTTGTGATTCTCATGCTGGCCCTGACGCTGCTGGGCGCGCTCGCGCCCTCCGGCGACAGCGACTACGACAGCCTCGTCTACCATCTGACTATCCCCAAGCTCTACCTCCAGCACGCCGGCGTCCACTTCATCCCATGGCTGACCCACTCGAACTTCCCCTTCACCCTGGAGATGCTCTACACACTCGGGCTCCTCTTGCGCGACCAATCCCTCGCCAAGCTCTTTCACTTCGGCTGCGGGTGGCTGGCCGTATGCGCCGTCTTCGCTTTCGGGCGCCGGTCTTGGGGCGAGCTGGCAGGTTGGCTCGGCGCCGCGCTCTTGGCCGCCATTCCCATCGTCACCTGGCAGATGATGACCGCCTACATCGAGCTCGGCCTCGCCCTCTACGCGTTCCTCGCCATCTACGCCCTGTCACAGTGGTTCGAGGGGAGAGCCAAAGGCGGAGGTTCTGGCTGGCTGTGGGTTGCCGCCCTCCTATGCGGCTTCGCGCTCGGGATCAAGATGCTGGCCGGCGCACTCCTGGCCTTTGCCCTTGCCGCACTCCTGTGGGCTCTCAGGACGGCCCCGCACCGGGGCCGCGCGGCGCGGGATATCGCCATCTTCACACTGATCGCCCTGGCCATCGCTGCGCCCTGGTATGCCAAGTCATATCTGTGGACCGGCAATCCCGTGTACCCCTTCTTCTACGATCTGTTCGACGGGCGCTACTGGACGCTCGAGCGGGCACGTCTCTACACCGAAGCCCAGAAGGCCTTCGGCCTTGGCACCGGCCCCCTTGCCTTCCTCACACTGCCCTGGAACCTGACTATGCGGTCCCGCTGGTTCTTCGACCAGCCCGATGTGCTCCGGCCCTTCAACACCTATGTCCTCGTCTTTGGCCCGCTCCTGCTGGCGTTCGTGCCCACGCTGCTCGCGGTCGGCCCCGTCGGCGGCCCAGGCCGCCTCACCCTCTGGTTCGCGCTCCTCTTCGCGGCCATCTGGTTCGGCCTGACTCAGAATGGACGATACCTGATCCCAATCCTGCCCGGCCTCTGCGCCTGCGCGGGAGCGGCCGCCGGCCGTCTGCTCGAACGCAGAGGCCTCACCGCGGCGACCGCGACAATCGCCCTCGGACTGGGGTTTGTGAATGGTGTCTATCCGACCGTGCTGCTGGCGGCACCAGCAGCTCGCGTCGCCCTCGGGCTGGAGCCGAAGTCTGCCTATCTTGCCCGCGTCTCCCAGACCTACCGAACCTTCGCCGCCGTCGAGGCGGCTACCCCTACAGATGCGAAGATCCTCCTCCTCGGCGATGAGCCCCGGACCTTTTACCTGAATCGCGATTACCTGCTCGCAAACCACGCCGAGATCTTCTCCTCTGCCGACCTGGCAAGCCCCACCGCTCTGCTCACAGCGCTGAAGGAAATGGGCGTGACCCACCTCCTCATTCATGTGAACACGCTCCGGGATGTCAGCACCGCTTCTGGAGCGCTGGAGCGACTCATCGCCAGTCTCGCCGCGGCCCAGCGCATCAGGCCGCTCGGAACCTACGACAGACTGACCCTATGGCAGATCGCAGACGGAAGAAGCGCCCGAGTCTAGCCGCGCCTGAGCGCAGAAAGCTCGCCACCGAATCACGCGGTGCCGACGGCCCGCGGCGCGCGCTGCGCGTGATCGCTATCGTCTATCTCTTCATCGCCGCGTCGTATGCGGCCAGCATCCCGCTCGGCAGGGGTGCCGACGAGACTGCCCACGTTCGGTACATCGAGTTCCTGGCGCGGGAGCACCGCCTGCCGGTCTTCAGCCCCGAGAATCCCGACCCTGACTACGAGTTCCACCAGCCCCCCCTGTACTATCTCCTCGCGCTGCCAAGCTTCCTGCTCGCGCGCGGGGGCACCTCCGGCCAGCAGGCGGTGCGCTTCTTCACCCTGTTTCTCGCTTTGCCGCTTCTTTACCTGACCTTCGCCATCGGCCGCAATCTGGCGCCAGGCGAGCCCTGGGCCGCGGCGGCCGCCGCAGGAGTCGTGGCCTTCCTACCCATGCAGATCTCCGTCGCCACGACCGTAGGCAACGATGCCCTCACCGAGGTGCTCTCCGCGGGCGCGCTCCTCTTGCTGCTGTCCTATCTCCGTGCTGTCCCGCGACATCCAGAGAAGGAGGAAGGCCGGCCCCCGCGCGCCGGCCGCATGGTCGCAGCGGGCGTGATGATCGGCCTGGCGATGCTGACGAAATCGATGGCCATACTCCTTTTCCCCATCGCATGGGTCACGGCCGCCCTGGCCGCCGCGAGCCCGGCGGGATATCGCTGGCGGCGGCTCGGCCGCGACATCGCCGCGGTCACAGGTGTGGCCCTTGCCCTGTGCGGCTGGTGGCTGCTCCGCAACACCATGCTCTACGGCGACCCGATGGCGCAGCGAGCTTTCCTCACGGCGTTTCAGGGGCTCCGGCCGTCGCCTCAGGACTTCATGCAGAAGTTCGAAGTCCCCTCCACTGCGAGCTACGTCGGCCAGGTGATCATCTGGACGATGGCGAGTGTAACCGGTGTTTTCGGGCCGGTGCACGGGAACAGGTTCGCCTTCTTCCCGTACTACGTGTACTTCGCAACCGGCCTGATAGCCGCAGCCGGCGCGGTCGGGTTCGCCCGCTATCTGGAGCAGAGCAAGCTGGCGGAGCGGGAGCGCCATGGCTGGACCCTCTGCGGCCTATTCGCGCTGCTGCTCCTGGTGAGCTTCGTCAGATTCAACTTGTCGTTCTTCCAGGCGCAGGCACGATATCTCTTCCCCGTGCTGCCCGCGGCGGCCCTTGCCTTCACCCTTGGGCTCCAGACCCTCTTCCCCCCCCGGTCGAGACGGTATATGCTGATGGGAGCGGTTGCGCTCCTTGCATTGCTCGCTTTCGTGGGCGCGTATCTCTGGATCGTCCCCCAGTTTCCAAGAGCATGAGGCTCGGACCGATCGAGATGACTGTGCTGCTCTCGTGCGCCGCTCTCCTCCCCTTCGAGGGGTGCGGGAGTGCGCCCCCTCCCGCTGCCCCGCAGGCGCAGCGGCAGCGTGTCTCCGCAGAGCCGGCCGCAAGCCACGAGATAGCTGGATCCGAGGTGAAACTCGTCGATCCGGAGGGGCGCTGGAAGTTCCACTTAGAGGCAGAGCAGGTCGAGGCCGCCAGCATCCACGGCCCCTACGCTCTCGAGCCGGCGACAGCCAGGTACGAGCAGATCGGCCGGGCAGCGGTGCTCATGTCCGCCGACAGAGCACAGGTGGATGAGAGCGCTCGCCGCGTGGCCCTCGCGGGAAATGTCCGCATCACCTCCGGGGCCTGGGAGCTGGAGGCCGACCGGGCCGAGTACAATCTCGACTCGGGGGAGGTTGTAGCGACCGGCCGGACGAAATGGACCTTCGTCGAACTCCCGCGTGACAGGACGGAATCCCCGGTGAGAGACGAGGGCGAGCAACCATGAGGAAACCACTGGCTCTCGGCCTACTGCTCGTGACGGCCGCAGCGGTGATGACGGCGGCGACTGCGGGCGCCCCCAAGCAAACGCAGGCAATGGCCTTCCGGAGCTTCACCATCGAGGGGAAGTCGCTGCAGGGCGCGCTTCAGGGCCCCTGGGTATGGACCGGCTCGGTGACGCTCGAGGGTTCTGGCCTTACCATGACTTGTGAGACCTTGAAGCTGTGGCTCACCCCCGACGCCCGCGACGCAGACCGAGTTGAGGCGACCGGCAGCATCCGCATCAGGGGACACTACCTGGGAGCGGACAAGACCGAGTGGGATGTCAGAGGGCAGGCGGATTCCGCCACTTACGACAGGAAGGCCGGCCAGGGGATTTTGCAGGGATCGGTCGGCTTCCGGGCCAGGAACCTCTCAACCGGCGCCGAAGTCTCGGCGGCCGCCGAGAAGCTGACCTACGATATCAAGACGAAGCGGTTTCGCTTCGAGCGCGGCGACCGGCCCGTCCGCATGGATTGGCAGGAGTCGCAGCCGGAAGCACAGCCCGGCGGCACATCGGAGGCCAAGCCGGGGCAAGAGAGCGCTGATCAAGGATGAGCCTCGCCGCGCAGGGCCTCGTCAAACGCTACCGCCGCCGTCCCGTCGTGAACGGGGTGGACATTGCGGTCAGCCCGGGCGAGACGGTCGGGCTCCTCGGCCCCAACGGAGCGGGGAAGACCACGACCTTCTACATGATAGTGGGGCTCGTCGAGCCGAGCGCGGGTACGGTCCTGCTCGACGATCAGCACATCACCCGCCTGTGGATGCACCACCGGGCCCGCCGAGGAATCGGCTATCTGCCACAAGAGAACTCCGCCTTCCGCCGCCTCTCCGTCGAAGAGAACATTCGAGCAGTCTTGCAGTGGATGCCCGTTTCGAGCGATGAACGCGAGAAGCGCCTCCAGGATCTCATCGCCGAATTCCATCTCGAAACTGTGCGCCATTCGCCCGCGGGCGTCGTGTCCGGCGGCGAGCGCCGGCGCACCGAGATCGCCCGCGCGCTGGCCACCGATCCGAAGTACCTGTTGCTCGACGAGCCCTTCACCGGCATAGACCCCATCGCCGTCGCAGAGCTCCAGGATATCATCCACGAGCTGCGCTCCCGGAAGATGGGCATAGTCATCACCGACCACAACGTCCGAGAGACGCTGAGCATCACCGATCGCAGCTACATCATCCACGAGGGCAAGATCCTCACCGCCGGAAGCTCCGCCCAGCTCCTCGAGGACCCCGTGGCCCGACGTTTCTATCTCGGCGACCGGTTCAAGATGACATGAAGATCATCGACCGCTATCTCTTGCGTGAAATGGCCGGCCCTTTCGCCTTCGGCGTCCTGGCCTTCGTGCTCCTCTTCGTCTCGGCCAACATCCTCTTTCGGCTCACCGAACTCGTCTCACAGCTCGGCCTCAGCCTCTGGACCGCCACAGAGCTCTTCTTCCTGTGGCTCCCCGGCTTCATCGTGCTGACGTTCCCCCTGGCCACGCTGGTCGCCATACTTGTGGCCTTCGGACGCCTGAGCGGGGACAGCGAGCTCGTCGCGATGTACGCCGGCGGAATCAGCTTCCGCCGTTTGGTGGTCCCCATCGCCATCGCCGGCATCGTGATCTCGCTCGCCACCGCGGCACTCAATGAACTTGTCGTTCCCGCCGCCACCCGGCACGCCGAAGACATCGTCCGCGCTGCCACGCAGCAGGCCGGCAAAGCCGCCAAGGACGAAGTGCTCTACAAGGAGAGCGGCGGAGAGGACATCTCGTATGTGATCTACGCCGACCGGCTCGATCTCAACACAGGGGAGCTCGACCACCCCGTCATCGTCTGGTTCGAGCGCGGCCGGCCCTTCGTAGTCACCAAGGCGGAGCGCGCCGTCTGGCGACAGAACCAATGGGAGATGTTCAACGGCGTTAACACATCCCTGGACCCCGAGCGGCCCTCAGCGCTCTCGTTCAGGAACTGGATCGCCAACCTGCCCACCACGCCCCGGGAGCTGGCCGCGCGCTCCCGAAAGCCCGACGAGATGACCTACCGGGAGCTGCGAGAACACATCGGACACGCGCTGGGGCAGGACAGGCCAACCATCGACCTCGAGCTCAAGCTCCACCACAAGGTCTCGATCCCGTTCGCCTGCTTCGTCTTCGCCCTCATCGCCCCACCGCTGGGGATGCGCTCCCACCGCGGCAGCTCCTCCATCGGCATGGGAATCGCGATCCTGATCGGGTTCGGCTACTACGTCGTCTGGCACTACCTCTCCGCCGTCGCGCAGCAGGGGCACCTGACGCCTTTCTGGGCTGCCTGGCTGCCCAACATGGTGACCGCCGCGGTGGGCCTCGGGTTGATATTCAACGTCAGGAAGTGACGCCCGCCGACCGCGGCTTCTGAAAGATCAACACGTACTCGTGGGCTTTGTTGACGCGGAAGACGGCGGGATAGCCCAGGGGTCGGAAGTTGTTGTACTCCTGGCGCCGGTCCCAGATGATGGTGTCGTCCCAGATGTAGCCGGCCGCCTGCAGCTCGGCCGCCAGGTCGGAGTGAAACGAGTAGAACTCGCTCCTCTTCCGAATGTCCATCACCACCACCACGGAGTAGGCCCCCGGCCGCATGGCCAAGAGCACCTTCTCGAACACCCCCTTCAGCGCGGCCAGGAACTCCCGATAATCTCCTATCCGTCCCAGGTCCGCGGAGCGATCACCGTAGTGGCGGACGGCCTTCCGGTCGGCGGTGCGTCGTCGAGTCAGAACATCCCAGTAGGGCGGCGAGGTGACGACGAGGTCGACGGAGCCTGCCTCCACATGAGACAGCACGTCGGCCGCGTCCGCCTGAACAATCCGGCAGCCATCGGCTTTCGGGCCAAGTCGCTCCTGCGCGATCTTGATGTATTCGGGACTGATGTCCAGGCCTATGCCGATTCGCCCGAGAGCCTTGGCAGCCACCACGGTCGACCCCATCCCGCAGAATGGATCGAGCACGACTCGGCCCTCGGGCGGAAGAAAGCATTCGATGGTGCGCTCGACGAGCTGGGCCGGGAAGAGCGCGGGATGCTTCAGCGCGAGCTCCTCCTTGGACTTGCGGATGTCGCTCCACACGCTGACGGAGTGCCGCGTCCAAATCTTCCCGTCGAGCGAATTGGCTCGGCGCCGCGCCTGTCTCAACCCGCTCCCTCCGCTCCCTTCGTGACCGCCCGGTACAACTGGTTGCGAGGCAGTCCTCGGTGCCTCGCCACATGCCCAATCGCCTGGCTTCGCGAGAGCCCCGCCTCCACCAATTCCCGCACTTGGGCGATCGCCCCCGTCAGGTCCACCGCGGCCTCACCCGCCGCCCCCTCAACCACAATGGTGAACTCGCCCCGCGGCCCCTGCCTCTCGAAGCGCTCGACGAGTTCCGACAGCCGGCCCCGGACGACCTCCTCGAACCGCTTCGTCAGCTCCCGCGCGCAGACCGCCTTCCGGTCGCCCAGTATCGCCCCCATGTCCTTGAGGCTTTCCACCAGCCTGTGCGGCGCCTCGTAGAACACCAGCGCCCCGTGCTGGTCGGCGACCCGCGCCAGAACCTTCCGCCGCTCCCCGCCCTTCGTGGGCAGGAATCCGAGGAAGACATGCTCCCGTCCCGAAAAGCCCGACACGGCCAGCGCGGCCGACGAAGCTGTGGGCCCGGGCACGACGACCACCGAGATCCCCGACTGCGCGCAGGCCGCCACCAGCCTCGCGCCGGGATCGCTGAACCCCGGCATCCCCGCCTCCGAGACGAGCGCGAGGCTCTTGCCCTCCCCCAGCATCTTCAACAGCTCTTTCAGCCGCCTCTCTCCGCTGTGCTGATGATAGCTGATGAGAGGTCTGTCGATGCTATGGCGTCGGGTGAGCGTGCGAGTCGCCCGCGTGTCCTCGGCGGCGATCAGATCGACTTCCGAGAGCACGCGCAGCGCGCGCAGCGTAATGTCCTCGAGGTTCCCGATCGGCGTCCCCACCACGTAGAGGGTGCCAGGCTTCGAACTCATCCTCTCCGCCCTAGATCGCGAATCGTATCAGCGCCCCGGCGATCGCGCCCAGCGCGGGCCCGACGAACCGGAAGAACGACACGTTCACCAGAACGCGACCCAATTCCGAGCCGCCGGCCCCGTCGAGGGNNCTATCACGGCCGCCGCGCCCTGGATCATCACGTCTCGGTGGCGGCCCGAAGCCAGGAACGCTCCCGTCCCGACTGCGAATCCCATCGCAGCCCCAGTGAACAAAGTCACCCAACCGAGCTCGCCGAGCACAACCCCCCCGATGGTCGCCGTCCCGAAGGCCGCCGCCATCGCTCTGCGCATCTGCTGTGGGTTCGCCAGCCCCCGTTCGCGCGGCGAGAGACTGATGCACTCCTCACAGCGCACTCCCGTCGCGCCATGCCGCACACAGTCCGGGCACAGCGGCCGGCCGCAGCGGCCGCAGGTGACCCATGTCTCTCTATCCGGGTGATGGAAACAGGTGAACTTGTCCGACATAGCCACGTTCGGCACACAGGCCGCTTCGCCTTGCTTCGGCGGCGCTCGCAGCCTTCCCTCCCGGAGAAAGCCGAAGGGTGTGCCGCCCGCCAAGGGGTCGGCACACCCTGAGTCTCGTGCCTCAGCTGTCGAGCCGGACTTGTTAATCCCCTGGCAAGCGCTCTGCTATCCGGCGCTCGGTCGTCCGGACCAAGGCCGTCCGCGTGACGCCATCCCAGTAGACGGCAGCACCCACGGCCCCGGCGAAGAACCGGATGGGGACGATCGTCCTGCCCTTCGTGATCGACGCGGCCGCACCCATATCGACGTCCAGTCCGTTCACGCGTGCCNNCCTGCAGAGCGCCTTTCATGGACCTCGCAGTCTTCGTCCGCGCATCCCACGTGACCGTAGCTCCCTCGCTCTCGAACACCGAGCGGAAGGCGACGTGCAGCCGGCCCTTCAGGATTCGGGGTGCCACGTCGAACTCCACCACGCGGCCGTTCAGCACCACCGTGTGGCCATGGACATTCGCCGCGACGCTGGATGACGCAATCTGCGGCACCGGCGGAGCGCTCCCCATGGGCCCACTCGCAACACCACCGCGCACCGGCGCAGCGGCCGACCCGGGGCGAGTCGCAGCGATCACCGTTTCCGCCGCGGTGCGGGTCGGGGCGGGCACCGGACCCCGGGCCGAGATCATCGGCGACACCGCCGCCTCCGCTTTGCTCGCCGGCCCGGTTCCGATTCCCACACCGGCCGCCCCACTTGCGGCGACGCGCACGGGCGGCGCGGCCGGAGCCTTCGCCGTCTTCGTCACAGGAGAGGATGGAGGCTTCGCCGCCACCTGTGTGGTCGGCTGCTTCTTGACCTGCGTCGGCGAGGTTGAGCCGTTCTTCACATGGATCTTCGTGGCCGATGACGAACCGACCAATCCGTAACGGTCATACGCCTCAACGAAGATGCGATGCGGCCCATCGGCCAGCTCCCGCGTATCCAACTGGAAGGTATACGGCGCGGAATTGCTCGACTGGGGCCGGTCCTCGTCAACGCCCAAGATGACATAGCTGATCCGCTCATCGGTTCTGATCGAGGCCTGGATCGATATGACCCCGCTCACCTTCGCCCCGGCGCTTGGAGACACGATCCGAATGCTGGTCCCAGCGGCCCCGAGCAGCCCGGTAAGCGATACCACCATCGCCAGCACGAGGGTGCCGGCAACGAGCGCACGAGACCAACCTGAGTAACGCATTGTCCTGTCCTCCCCGCCCGTCGAATACCGAAGCAGGCATCTGGCCGCTTCCTACGGCCACATGCCGTCATACTACGTATACCATGCTCCCGGCGTGTTCCGCGAACCACACCTGCCGATATGGAAGCTGCGTCCAGGATTACCACATCCTCGTCTGTGGCTCGCATCGACGGCTCCTGCCGGTGCGCGCTGCTTGACCCAAGCTTGCGACTCGCCTATAATCCGGCCTCCGGAGCTTCCTTCGATGTCCGGCAAAGAGACCATCGCGGTCAACCGAAGAGCGAGACATGACTACGAGATCCTCGAGACCTTCGATGCGGGGCTCGTCTTGACCGGAACTGAAATCAAGTCGGTCCGGGCTCATAAGGTGGCCCTTCGCGACGCCTATGCGACCATCGAAAGAGGCGAAGCGTGGCTGCACAACATGCATATCAGTCCCTACGATGCCGGCGCCCGCTACAATCCCGATCCCAAGCGGACCAGGAAGCTCCTGCTCCACCGCCGTGAAATCAACCGCCTTCTCGGCCGCACCGTCGAGCGGGGCCTGACCCTGATCCCGCTTCGGATCTACGTGCAGCGGGGCTATGCGAAGGTCGAGATCGGGCTGGGGCGAGGCAAACGGGAGTATGACAAGCGGAGGGCTATCGCCGAGCGGGAGGCGAGGCGGGAGGAGGAGCGCGCGTTGTCGGAGCGGCAGCGCACGCGCTAGAGGCGTAAGCCTTGCGAGGGGCGGCCCCAATCGGGTATAATAGACATGGTAGTCACCGTGGGGGCGAAAGGACTCGACGGTGGACCGGGAGCCGCAAGACGCGAGCCGAGTCGCGTGATCTCGTCAAAACGCGCACCTTGATAACTGCCAACTCTACACAGCTGGCACTCGCCGCCTAAGTAGCGGCGACGTCCTCCCGATTGGGCTAGCACGATCGGCTTGGGCGTAAACCTCGCTAGCTTTCCCGGAACCCTGAGGCTCGTAGGGGTGAGGGGAGAACAGGAACGAGCTAGCCTGGCGAGAGGCCCGCCTGTGGGCTTGCGCCGGGCGAAGCCAAAACGCAGGCTACGCTCGTAGTGTCTTGCGAGGACTGTCCATCGGACGTGGGTTCGATTCCCACCGCCTCCACCATTCTCATCGGGTGGAACTTTCTCTCTCTGTTTTCGGGCGCTCTCAGATGAGGGCGTCTTCTCGCGTATTGTGGCGTCTGTGGCGCTGTCCTGGCGAATCGGCACTGTCGCCAGGCACCGGACGAGTTGACCCCCTATGACCCCGATTTCACCCCGAAATCGGCCTTCTCGGTCTCTGTTTCTCTGAAGGCACCGGACTTGCCCAACTCGTCCGGTGCTCCGAGGAGTTCGAGATTCGTGTGCTTCGCGGCCGGGTTAGTCCCACGAGGGTTCGACTTCCCGGCCGGGGTGTGGAACTCGACCGCCGCGACCTCGCGGGGAGGACGGGGGTACCGGACAAGAGACTCCTGCTGGCTGCTGGTCAGCCCGCTTACAGGACCTCCAATGGCCGCCGGAGGTCTCTCTCAAGTTCCCCGTCGTTGATCCCGCGGATCAGTGCCACGGACCAATCGGGTAGCTGGGGTCGCTGCACCGCTGCGCTCAGGGCGAACAGTACGGACGCCGGTGCATCCACTAGCGCCTCTTGTTCGTCCACCGGCCCGTACGCATTCGTGAATGCACTCATGGCCTCCCCGCTCAGCCCGGGGGTCACGTTTCGGTAATCGCTGTAAGAGATCCCTATGCCCAACAGATGGTAGTCGTAGACGACGGCCTGCAGATGCCGGCGATCCTGGCGTGACAGCGCGAGATTGGTCCAGTGGAAGTCGCTGTAGTTGAGCGTTTCGGCCAGCGCACGCATCGCTTCCCCAAGGGCCTCTATGGAGTCGGCCGCGAGTCGCCATACAGCGTCGGCGGCGAAGCCCAGCTTCTTGCCAGTTTCAAGAACTGTGGCAGGAGTCAGAGCATCGACCTGGCCTCGAAGGAAGACTGGCTTCTCTTCGGGACTCTCCATGACACACCTGCCAGCCGCGTGNNCGACTGCAGGGGACTCAACGTCAACGGCTGTCGCGAGTCGCCACAGTGGACCTGACTCCAGATCCTCAAGAAGGATGGCATTCTCGGTCCAGCCGCGCGTCACGAGTGTCGGCACACTGTGTTCCTGAAGAAGGGCGTAGGCCTGCACTTCATTGCCTTGCGCGGACTCCGTGAACCGCTTGAGGATGAGTGATCTTCGCGCCGTACCAATCCGGTACACGCGAGAGCCATGCCCTTCATGGATAAGGCTTGGCGCCACGACCTCGCCAGGATCAAGCCCCAGTCGGCTGAGACTGCCGTCGTCGTTCAACTCGTCCAGGGTGTCTGTCTGCCCGTCGTGTGACACCCTTGTCTCCTCCTAGGGCGCGGCCGCTGGGTAGAGCCCAGACGCTCGAACGCGGTCCACTCCGCTGGCCGGCCTAAACTCCCTGCNNTGCTCCGCTCGCCGCGCCTCCCGGCACCCACTGACCCGCGACCTCGCGGAGGATGGCAGAGGGAATCACGCCTTCCGCGCCTGAACATACTCCCACATGGTTTGGAGGGTCACCCCGTGATCTGCCGCATCTCTGGGAAGTCCGCCCTCATCAGGGTCTAGCTCGCGCCCAGCAGAAGCCGAGGGAGTACCGAAGAAGCTGGAGTAGTACTCCCAAAGAACTGAGGAGGTGCCGAAGAAGACTCAGGATCGTCTTCATGCCCACTGGGATACCAGGGCGCCGAGCCGAAGAATGCCTCTCAGGAGGCTGGGATAGGGTCTTCCGGAGGGACACCCCTCATCGTGAGCCAATGTCGTCAAGAGTGAACTCTCACGCAAGCCAGCACAGCTTGACTCGTACGGAAATCTGTGCCATGCTGCACCAACTTGTCGGGACTAGTGAGCACCCGCCGGTCAGTCAACGGAAACTGGTGGTGGCATTGGAGGCAATCGTGCCGACAAAGCACATAGTCGTATGCGGTCTTCTTGGCATCATCGCTCTGGGTATCGGCCTCTTTGCGCCCGGGTTCGCTCGGGCCTCGGACCCTCCTGCCCGGGGATACGCGGGCATGGATGACTGCCTATACTGCCACGTCGAGGACGCCTTCGCGGATACGCTTCACCCGAGGAAGATCCGCGCGCCAGAGGCCGTCCTCACCACCATCATCGAGGGTCAGGAGGTCTCGATCTTCGATTCACGGACCGAAGGCTACGAAACGTACGTGGCCCCGTGGGCTGAGTACTTCAACGAGGACAACGTTGAGTTCACCATAGGCGGCCATTGGAAGCAGCGTTTCCTCACACAGATCGTGCCCGCGGAGTTCAGCACGGGAGGTGACGGGCTTCCCATCTACTCCGGCGAGATTGTGCTGCCCGAGAACTACTGGGTGGTCATGGGGATACAGTGGAACGTGGAGCATCAACGGTGGCAGAACTACCACGGCCCCACGGATGAGAACAACTGGTTCATGACGCCCCTTCGCGATCCTGACGACACGACCGACCGCACCTGGAACAAGAACTGCGCGGGCTGTCACACCACCGGCTACGATCCGGTCAGCAATAGCTGGATAGAGCGGGACTCCGACCTGATCAACAAGGGGGTGACGTGCGAGGCCTGTCATGGGCCCGGACGTGCGCACGTCCGACAGGATCCCGGCGCCACCATTGTGAATCCGGCCACTGAGTTGACCTTCGAGCAGCGCCTCGATCTCTGCGGATCTTGTCACGGTCGCGGGAAGTCGAACAGCGGGGGCGAACAGGGCGACTACGGCTACCCCTACAACGAAGATGAGCAGTTGACGTTCCTCCCCGGAGACACCCTGGACCTCTTCTANNAGACACCCTGGACCTCTTCTACGTACAGAATCCGTTCCCAAGCTCCTCCTTCTGGGGCGACGGCACCTCCAAGAGGCACCACCAGCAGTACCTGGATTACGTGCAATCCGGCCACGTTGACGCGGCAGTTGACTGCACGGTGTGTCATTCCTCCCACGGCGAGGGGAGTGGCCACGGCCAGACGCGTCTCCCCGGCGATGACCTCTGCCTGTCTTGCCATCCATGGCAGGGGCAGGACGCCATCGCCTACATGAGGCACTCGTACCACTTCTCGTCAGAGGCAACATGTATCGACTGCCACATGCCATATACGGCCAAGAGCATCAACGCGTACGACATCCGGTCTCACACGTTCCGGGTGATCCCGCCTGACAACACCACGCTGTATGAGATGCCCAACTCGTGCACGACCGGTTGTCACAACGGCGTGGATCCGGGCGCCCCGCTGGGGTTGGCGGAGGCACAGGAGGCTCTCGACACACTGCTACCGTTCAGCAGCGTTTTCGGTGATGTGCCCCTGGATCACTGGGCCGTCCGCGAGATCGCGGCCGCCGCGCGCGCGGGGGTGGTGATCGGCTTCCCCGACAGCATCTACGCTCCACACCTGCCGGTCGCACGCGCACAGATGGCAGTCTACATTGCCCGGGCCCTGGCCGGGGGCGAAGGGAATGTCCCGGATGGACCGGTGGAGGCGACGTTCCCCGATGTACCGACCGACCACTCGGCCTACAAGTACGTCGAGTATGCAGTGGCAAACAACATCGTGGAGGGGTTCCCCGAGGGGGACTACAGACCCGACGAGGACATAGACCGGGGCCAGATGGCGGTCTTCATCGCCCGTGCCACGGCCGATCCTCCGGGGGATGCGGGACTGGTGGACTACGATCCCCCAGCCACAGCCACGTTCCCCGACGTGCCCGCCGACTTCTGGGCCCACCGGTATGTGGAGTTCATTGCTGAGCAGGGCGTGACGCAGGGCTTCCCCGACGGCCTGTATTATCCGGAGGTAGTCTGCACGCGCGACCAGATGGCAGTCTATGTGGCGAGGGCGTTTGAGCTCATCCCGTAGGGGTGGGGGCAACGACTGACTGGG